>Ga0302282_1001476_pt1 | contig 16630 bp, 16 predicted proteins | sample III_Fen_E1_3_FD_198763 | JGI IMG/M metagenome (GOLD analysis project Ga0302282, IMG submission 198763) | Peat permafrost microbial communities from Stordalen Mire near Abisko, Sweden - III_Fen_E1_3 | ecosystem: Environmental > Terrestrial > Soil > Wetlands > Permafrost | place: Sweden: Abisko... | reverse complement strand
CATGCTGCTTCAATATCCCAATAATCTGCTCTTCCGTAAATCGGCTCTTCTTCATACCCGCTTCCTCCCGTCCAGATTACGAGAGAATCCTAGTTTTCAGTGGTAGAGATTTGGGGGAGCAGGTCATACTCTTCCCCAATCTAAAATAGCTGGGATGAGGTGAGCAGAACTCCGCGTAGGGAGCACACCACCACATTCGAGGCTAAAGTGGCCTTGGCCGCCATCAAAGGAGAACAAACACTTTCCGCACTGGCCGAGCAGTTTGGCGTGCCTGCCAACGCTTGCGGCAATTCGCAAGCACCGATGGAAAGGAGGTCGTACCTACAGGCGGATTCCCAAAAGGAATAACCCTTCCCAACCTGGCCCGTGAGAGTCTTTCCATGATTGAACAGGTGATTCGGGACTCGTTCACAATTGCGGATTATGATTCACTTGTATAGATATTTGAGTCCTCCCTGAGGTCTTTAGTGCAAAATGCCACCCAGGGGATTCCTAACCTGATAGTTTTGCGTTAGGAAAAATCTCTCGTTCGAAGTACACATTGCTCCACCTTGTAGCTCTTTTACGCCCTGTACACTGCGTTGAAGCCTCTCCCCCGAGGAATTCAATGGAATGCAAAATCAAGCAAGTCTGCCCAGTTCGGTTCAGAGAAAAATTGTCGGGCAAATCTCAAAGTGCCCTGATCGACGCCAACGATGGTTCGCAATATGTTGTGAAGTGGTTGAACAACCTGTACGGTCCTCAACTCGTCTTCAACGAAGCGCTGGGATCCTCACTGTTCGCAGCGTTCGGATTGCCCGTCCCACCATGGACCGCCATCGTGATCGCGTCCGACTTTATCGATGCCAATCCAGAAATGTGGTTCGATACGCGAAGCGGCAAAGTGAAGCAGTCTGCTTCCCTAAACTTTGCGTCGTTATCTGTGGTTCAACCGGAGAGAACGGTTTACGAGGTCCTGCCCGGGAGTTGGTTCCCTAGGCTCGTCAACCGCGAGGCGTTTCTCGGTGCGATGGTTTTGGACATCTGGATGGGCAACCTGGAACACCGCAAAGCACTTTTTGTAGAGAACGATCACACATTGGAAGCAGTCTTCGTGAACCATGCACATATGCTCGGTGGGCCCGACGGATGCGCGTCCCGTCATCAGGTTCTGCCTTCTTACCTTGATCAGCGGGTGTATGCAGGACTGGATGTCGCTCAGGGTCTCAATTCTTGGGCTAACCATCTTGCGCAAAATGGCGAATATGCCGTCAAGAAGGCGTTGGCCGGGTTGCCACAGGAATGGGTCACCTCTTCCGCCGAAGCCGCAGTCGACGAGCTGATTCGGAGCATTCCAGAGGTCCGTGAAAGAGTGTGCGCGGCTGCCGCCTCATTGTGGGCTCCGAAAGTGAACTGGCAGATTCCACTCGGATCCTACGGGCATGCGAGGTTAGTGTCTAGCCCCAGCTAGGGCCCTACCATTGGGGAACAACCCTCAGCATGAAGGCTCCAGGACGCGTTGGGCAGAAGCCCATTTGCGCCCGGATTGCGCAGAAACGAATTCTCCAAGGTATCCAGCAACGAGATCTTGCACGCTCTCCATCTGGGTAGTGCCGGTCTCTACCGTCCTGATTGGACCAACGGACAAGTCCTTGACGGCCGCAATCAAACATTCAGGATCATTTTGAAGCCGTCCTTCAATATCCTCAAGCAAATCAGAGAGATAGGCGACTGACCGTTCGGGCGCTGACTGCTTCCAACCCTTTGCCACGGAAAGGCGCAGACCGTGTTGCGCATTCGGTGCGCCACACCAACTCAGCGCGCAGAAGGGGACAGTACGGTTGTCCCGCTCGCCGACTACTCCCAAAATGATATACGAGGCCTCGAACATGTTCCACCTCTGTTGAATTCGGACTCTGGCATCGGCAATCTGATGAAAACCCTTGTTGCTTTAGACACACTTCTTCCCGATAGGTTTTCATCTGTGTAAATTGAAATTGGCCAAGGCAAAATCTCAAGCCCAAAGAGGGGGCAAAGGTGCTGTGTGATTCTCAGAAGCCATCTTCATGTGGGAAAAGCCGAGCCTAGATCGGATACATATGTCGATAAATATACCATCTTAAGCGGACGATCAGTGGGGCGATTCAGGATCACCGATCGAGAGGTATCCCAATAGTAATCAGCCGACAGCAGGCCACCTCAGACTTACATGTATGCTTTTCTTAAGCGAGGCGGTCGCGACATCGTAAGTGCCGTGTGAACACCAACGTGATCCCAACGAGTTCGCAATTTCTTTTTCTCTACCTCGCTTGTACCGATGGGCAACAGAGCAAAGAATTTCTGCAAGAAGTAACCCTCGTCCTCTTAAATCGCCACGTTGGTAGTCCTGGTGGCGAAGGCAGTCGACGCGGCCGATATTCAGTCTGTCCTCGAATCCGCCCTGGATGACTGGCGACATTCGCTTGGTTCGCACGGAAATTGGAACGGCGCTTGGCTAGGTGCGTCCGCGTCCGCGGCTCCTCGCTCATCAACCCAGTATCCTCTGCCAATCTGCTGGCCATCCAGGCGTCACGGCCGGAGTCCAAGCCACCGTCAACCCGATTGGCCAGAACAGCCATGTACTGTTCGAAGGCTCCACTCGTTGGTGTGCTCATAGGTTCGCTAGGCTCCTTGGGGACGAACTGGCTCCCCTTCGCAAGACAGGCACGAAGTAAGTTCGCAACGAAGCCCTCCGAGCATAAGACTTTCGTTGAAAACGCCAGTCATTTCAGGGGCAAGACGGGTTCATCCAAGGAAATCCGACCTCGGACAAATGCAATGACAATGCGGGTTTTGAGATGTAAAAGCGGCCAGTCCTAAATATCGAATTGCTTCTCCTCAATTCCCAATAATGATTGAGTAAACCCCGAATGGCATACGACAGAGAGGCGCTGAAGTGATGAGCTGCGCACGCTCACTTGCCAGATCCGGCAGTATTCCTACACGATCCAACTGCCATGGCTGGACTAAGTATTCCGCTTGCTGCCTTGGAGATTCTACTTCGATCTCATGGTTGGAATACGCGAATTCGAGGCCGGCTTCGAGGGAGGCGTTGAGATACTTCTCGGTGTCTTTCCCCGGTACATTGAGCCGGGGATGGCTAAGCTGAACGGGATCTTTCGCGAGCAGCATTCCCTGTCCGCAAAGAAGCTGAGAACAATGTTTGGTGTCAAGGTGTAAGCGCTATCGATCCTCTCCGGCGCTGACTTCCGCGTTCAGATGGCCGCCGAGGAGCAAGCGCGGGTATCGCGCGGGACCGATTTGAGCGTCCGCGAATCGGGAACACGCGGGAATGAAATCCTGTGGAGACGCATTCGGGAAGTGGTTGCCCAAATGGTTGACTGGCTGAACATACCAGTAGCCCGCCTCGCCAAACGGGAACCTTGGCAGCATCCAGTTCAGCCATTACCCTGTTGCAGCCGCACTTTGCTCTGAAGAGCTGAAGGCAGTCAAAGCTGCGTCTCAAATATCAGAATACACAGCGCACAGTTCCTACTCCTGCAGGAGTCCGCACGCCGGTTAGCCACGTCAACGTCCATCCAGAGGAGCTTGCGCTTTCCTCTTCGCCGGATTCCAATGAAGGCGGCATGCGCGACCAGCACCCGGACCAATCGGGAGCCGTCAACGGTGTCACCGGGAGGATGGCGAGAGCTCGTTTCAGCGTCCGAACCGGAAGACGACACCGGAGCTCACGCGGAGAATGTTCTGGTAGTTATTGACGCTATTGTTGAAGGCCGTGATCGAGTCCTCCACTTCCAGCAAGCGGAATCCGAAGCGGTGTCCTGCGTTGAGGTCAATGCCTCCGCCGAGGTTTGCCGCAATGACGATCCCATTGCCCATGACCGTAGCATTTTGCCTTTGTGAAATCGCTCCTCCCGCGTGGGCGACGCCAACGAGGGTCTGCAAGAAAGGGTGGATTGGAAACCTGCCGTTCGGGAGCATGTATCGGGGGCCGACGGTGTAGCTGTTCAGGGTGAGGCTCTTGCCGCTGTTCGCCACGCTGCCTGTATGTGCGAAAGTGGCGTCTGCTGTGAGTCGCCAGCGCGAGGCGCCGAGCGGAAAGGCGGCGTTGACGCTGCCTCCACTGAGGTTGAAGCAGCCACAAGCGCCTGGAGGCGCATTGCTGCGCAGGAAGGTGTAATCCAGGGCGAGTTCAGGGTGAGGTCTGTCCACCGGCGCCTTCTGTGCACGCGACAGAACGGCGCACAGCACGGCCAAGGCAACAAACGCAAACAATAACAGGAAACTTCGATCAACACTGGCGCGCATGGGCATTCTCCTTATTGCACCGTCACTAGGACGGTTGTCGTTTGATGCAGGCTGCCGCTTGTGCCTGTGACGGTGACATTGATCGTCCGGGGGTTTGAGACATTGAAGCCTCCACTGCAGCCTGTGATTCCACCGATGGCTGCGGCCGTGACGACGGTCAGGACCAGAGCGGTGAGAGCTTTCCTGCGCAGTTTACGGGGAACATAGAAGAGGCAGAGGAAGGCCAGGGACGGAATCTGGAGATGCCACAGCGACGGTTGACCTTGACCCTTCGCCAATGTATTGGGGATTTGAATTGTCAGCTCTGAGTTTGCGGAAGAGCTGCCGGGGGCGAGGGACGGAGGGGCAAAGCTGGCGGTGGCGCCCTCGGGCAGAACGCTGACGGTGAGCGCAATCTGCCCGGGGAAAGTGCCGTTCAGCGCGGTGGCCGTGATGGAGGACTCTGCTGTGCCGCCGTAGGATGCGGTGGGTTTGGCTCGATCGGCGCTGAGGGTGAAGCTCGGTTGGTGTGTTCCGGTGCCAGTGAGACCGACAGTTTGTGGCGCGCCAGAAGCGTTATCGGCCACCGAAAGGTTAGCCGAGAAGGTCGCAACCGAAGACGGAGTGAAAGTGAGGATGATGGAGCAGGAGGCGGCGGCGTTGAGAGTGGTACCGCAGTTGGTTGTGAAGCTGAAGTCCGAAGGGTTGGCGCCTGTGACGGTGATGCCGGTAATGCTAAGCAAAGCGGTTCCAGTATTGGTGAGCGTAGCGGTCTGCGACGAACTGGCCGCGCCGCTGACGGCGCTGAAGGTAAGTGCCGACGGTGCAAGTGTGGCGCTGGGGGGAGCGATGGCTGCAAAGTTTGCCGTGACGGTGACAGGACCGTTCATTGTGACGCTGGTTCTTGCGCTGGTTGGGACGGCGACGCCACCTGTCCAGTGAGAGAACATGAAGCCGCTGGAAGGTGTCGCGGAGAGCTGAACGACAGTATCGGCTGGATAGTAAGCGGGTGTGGCTGGTGAAACCGTTCCTCCGGAAGTTGGACTGGGAACGACGGTGAGTTGGTAGGCCGTGGTGAAGCTGGCGGTGTACGAAGCAGACGTAGACGGTGCGGTCACGGTGTGTGTCGCAGCACCGCCGTCCGACCATGAGGCGAAGGTGCTCTGGGTCCCGGCGGTGGTCTGCGGGGAGGTGACGGCGAGAGTGTGGCTCGAGCCGGGTGTCTAGCTAAGGGTCTGACAGGTTGTGTAAGCGGTGCCATCGACGCTGAAGGCAAGGCCGGCGGGTGTCGTACTTACGGTGAAGACGACCGGGCCAGCCGTGACGGTGACGTTTGCAGAGGAAGAGGCGGGGTTGTAGAGTGCCGCGCTGGCGGAGTCTGGGGTGTAGGTGTCGGTGCCGATCGGCAGCGATCCGGCGGGCAGGGTGAGGGTTGCGGCGCCGGCAGTGAGTGAGGTGAGCGCTGAGGTGTAGCCGGTGGCGGAGAGGGTGACGGTACCGGTCGGCGTCGGCTTGCCGACTCCGCTGCTCACCGCAACGGTGACGGAGAGGGATTGTGCCGTGGTCAGGGTCGACACGGCCGGTGTGATGGTTAGGCTGGGTGCGACACCCGCGCCGGTGACAGTGACAGTGACGGTAGCCATGGCGGAGGCGATGTTGCTACTGCTGGCGGTGTCTGCGCTGTAGGTTGCGGTCAGAGTGTCTTGGCCGATGGCGAGCGAACCTGCTGGAATGGTGAGCGTCGCGCTGCCATTGGTCAGCTTTGCCGCGGATGAAGTGAAGTTGCCGCTGGTGATGGTGATGGAGCCGGTGGGCACCGCACTGCAGCCACCATGCGTGACCGTGATGGAGAGCGTGAGGGGCTGGACGGAGGTGATGCTGGAATTGGCCGGCGTGATGGCGACGAGAGGGGTGGACTTGCCGCTGAGGTCAATGCGGGTGACAAAGGCGCTGTTTGAGAAGCCCGCTGGAGGCGCAGATTCAAACGAGCCGGGGGTGGTTGGGAAATCGGGCGAGCCCGTCAAGCCAGCGATGCAGACGTTGTTTGGGGCATCGACCGCGATGGCGGTGCCTTGATCCGGCGGCACCAGAGGGCAGTTGAGGACCTCTCCGCTTCCTCCGAGGTAACTCGAATACACAAGCGAGCTGCCATCCGGGCTTAGCTTGGTCACGAAGGTGGTATAGGTAAATCCCGTCGGATTGCTGACGGTGGGATTGGTGGGCTGACAGGCAAGATGGGCGCGCTGGAGATGCAATGCTGAAAATCTCCATTACCACATCGTTGTGCCTTCTGGTGCTACCGTGGAACCGGATCAGGGCCAAATCACGATCCTGTTGCACAAATGAAAGAACGGGGAGCGCGATGCGTTCGACCCTCTCTGCGCCTCGTCTACCCGCATCTACGCCAGGTGGCCTCCTGTTACATCCGGCGCGAACGGCACCCCGGGCTGATGCAGGCCACCGTGCTCGTCCACGAACTCTACCTTCGCCAGCTTGGCAACAGGTCCTCGGATTGGCAGGACCGTGCGCACTTCTACAACTTCGCGGCCCAGATGATGCGGCTGATTCTGATCGACCATGCACGGAGCGCCCATAGTGTTCGTCGGGGTGGCGGAGCCACGCACTTGCCGCTCAGCGACGAATTGCGGTGGGCGCAGATCGGGAGCCCTGAAGTGGTGGACTTGAGCCGCGCGTTGGACGCACTCGCGCTCATCGATGCCAAGAAGGTGACCCTGTTGAGCTTCGATACTTCCTTAGCTGCACCGCGGAAGATACCGCAAAGCTGATGCAAGTCTCCAAGGCGACTGTTGACCGTGACCTGAAGTTCGTCCGGGCATGGCTCTATCGACACATGAAGCCGGCCAGAGGCATGGCGCTTAGGGAGTGTTGACACTTCTCAGAAAGCGGCGCCGACGCCATTTTTTGGGGCTTTAGAAACTATCCAAACAGTCGTGATTCTGTACCTGGCAGCCCTTTCTTTGTACCCGGAGCATCGGTTGGAGGTTGCTACTGGTCGAGTGAATTACGGTGTGATTGGGTTGTGCACTCAAACCCTCGTCTTGCCAAAACTAGCCACTCTGCACCGGACAATACATCTTTGCTTTCCACTTTTCCATACCCCATTTTCGTTTGCTCCACCCAAGCCACTGGCGCCGAGGGTCTGCATTCCAGCGATGAGTTTGGCCTGACAGTGTTGTAGTGACGGAACACCTATGGTCTCGAGTATTGAGGTTGGATATTGATTCCGAATCGGATTTCTGGCAATATGAATGCCAAAGTGAGCGGGCTATGCGAATTGCTCCTTCCCCTACCCTTCGCATTGCTTCCGGTTTGCTGCTTGCCGCGCTGCTGATTGCCGTCGGCTATCAAGTCTTCCGGCGGTTGAATTCTCAGGCACCCGACGCGTTGCTGGAGCGAGCCGACGAGATGTCGTGGCTCAACGACTGGATTGGGGCAGAGCCCCTTTACCGGCAAGCTGAACTTCAGTTCACGCAAAAGCACCAACTCTCAAAGGCACTCTACGCTCGTGTCAGCCAAGTGCCTGCGCACAGCGAGTCCTCCACCTCGGTTCCAAGTCAAATCGCACTCCTTCGAAAGGAGCTCGACCTTCCAGAGGCGGCGGATTCTGAAACGCGCCTGCGCATCCTGACCATTCTCGGAATGCTCGAAGTGAACTACGACTCTGGAACGGCGCGCGATACCTGGGCGGAGGTAAAAGCGCTCGCGAACCGGCAACACCACTACCTGCTCGTAGCGCGGGCGATGGGAGAGCAGGGTGTAGCGGCGTTTCTTCTGGGCGACATAGGAACCGCCAAAAAGAATGTGGTCAGAGCATGGATGGTCGCCAAAGTCGTCGATCCGGGCGCTCACGTTCGGTACGCGAGCGTGTACGGCGCGGGCCTTGTAGAGTTGCACAAATATCAGGAGGCACTCGGACCCCTCAACGAGGCCATCCAAGTTGCTGGAAAGACACACGGGGCGGCTTATCCGACGATTGCCATTTCGGCGAAGATTGAAGCTCTCAGCGGCCTCGGAAACAACAAGGACGCGCTTGCGCTCGCCGCCGAGGAGTTGCAGAAGGTCTCCGCCTACCATCTTGCAGGACATCTCTATGAGCTTTATCTGGTACGAGCAGGCGTGTACGAACGAATGGGCCAATGGGATCAAGCGTTAGCGGATTATGCCCTATCCGCCCAATATGCAAGGCAGCTTTCGTATTGGCGCGGATTGACCCAGGTGGAAGGATTGCTTGCTGAGGCTTATGTCCATCAGGGGGCACTGCATCCGGCGCTGGCAGCGGTCAACGAAGCGATTGCTGCGAATGAGAACATCCCCGACGAGCTTTACTTCGTGCCGCGCAATCTTGGGATCAAAGCAGCAATCATGGCCAGCCTTGGCAACACAAAGGCATCGAATGAGCTGTATGAAAAGAGCGCGGATCTCCTGGATGCACTCCTCAGCAAGGTTCCCACCCCAACGGCTGAGCGCCAACTTCTGAATGATCTCAGCATCGTATACGCGGGGTACTTTGCCTCCCTGAGCGACCAGGGCCGCATGGAAGATGCCTTCCGAACGCTTGAGCGGGCGCGCGGGCGAGTGGAGGCACAAGGCCTTTCCCATCACGAAGTCATTCTGCCGCATGAACCAGACGCAGCTGAACAGAACCTCACCAAACTCAACATTCAATTGCTGAACACGGACGATTCGGCCGCCAGAGGGCATATTCTTGAAGCAATCTACAGCACAGAACAACAGCTCGGCGCAGATCCATTATCATACGTTGCACCGGCGGCGCCTGTCGCACTGGGCGAACTTCAGCGCGACCTCAGCGCATCGGAGTTGTTTGTTGAATATGTGTTGGATGAGCCAAACTCCTATGCACTCGCCGTGACCCGCAATTCGGTCCGCCGGTACACCCTCCCGCCGAAAGACCTGCTTGAGCGGGAAGCGGCACAGTATCGTTCCACTCTCAAGCGAAAGAAGGAAGACCCGGCTCTCGGGCAACAACTGTACGACGGCCTGCTCGGCGGAATCGCGGAAGTCAGGGACAAGCAAGACCTGATCGTCGTGCCAGATGGCGGACTACATCTGCTTCCCTTCTCTGCTCTGGTGAACGGCGGACAGTATCTCATGGCCTCCCATCAGGTCTCAGTCGTGCCGTCGGGCACCGTGTTCAATCTGCTGCGGCATAGATCCGATCAGGCGACACATAACAACCTTCCCTATGTTGGAGTTGCAGCGTGGACCTCAATGGCACCGCAGCCGACACTGCTTGCCAGAGTTCGTGACGCCGTTTCTGGACCGGAGCGCCGCCAACTGGTCGCTCTGCCGGAGAGCCAAAACGAGGTTGAGAGCATAGCCACCGATCTCCCAAAGCCAAGCACCATCCTGCTCGGCGACCACGCGACGGAGACAAACTTCAAACAGCTCCCACTGAGCCAATACAAGGTCATTCACCTGGCTCTCCACGGGTATGTCGATCCCGAGATCTCGGATCGCTCCGCGCTTGTCTTTGCTCCGGAGATTTCCGCCCAGAACGATGGCCTGCTCCAGGTGCGCGAGATCCGGAACCTCCAACTCAATGCCGATCTTGTAACACTCTCGGCCTGTGAAACTGGGGTAGGGCCCGTCGGCGAGGAAGGAGTGGAGAACATTGTGAATGCATTCGTGGCGGCGGGCGCTCGGAGCGTTGTATCGACGCTTTGGGAGCTTGAAGATCACGCGACCGCCCAACTGATGGCCAACTTCTACCAGCACCTGGGCCATCACGAGCGAAAGGCTGAGGCACTCCGTCAAGCGCAGCTCGAGATGCTCAAGACAGGCGCCCCGCCGTACTATTGGGCCGGCTTCCAACTCGACGGCGAGCCGAGCGACAATCTATTCCCCGAGCCAAGCTCGAAAAGATCGTCCAGGAGCACCCGATGACATGGATTTCGGCTGCTAACTCCGCACCGTCCGTTCAACTTTCCCTGCGTGACCGCCACGCGGTCCTCGAAAATGTCCTTGCTGCTCTGCGCAAACGGTTCTATGCGCATGAAAAGCTGAACATCGATTGGCAGGCCGCTGTTGATCGCCACCGTTCTTTGATCGAGAACGCCGGTACCGCAGAGGGTTTTGAGAAGGCCTTGGGTGAGTTATTGGCAGAGTTGCACACCTCCCACCTGGGATTCTTCCATAGGAGTGCCCGCAGGGCTTCGAGCCGGGCCGCACTCAGCGCAACCTACCTGGCAGAGGATACCTCGTATGGAAGGCGCTGGATCTTTCAGGATGTCCACGCAGGAGGAGCAGCGGCGATCGTCGGCATTGAGCCAGGGGACATCCTTCTCAGTGTCGATGGCCGGGAGATTACTCCGCCGGAACATCCTGTATTCGCCATGGGCAGGCCGGCGACACTTGAATTTGTAGACAGGGGCAACCGTCAACGAACTGTTTCCGTGGAATTGGCGCGCCCCAAGGGGAAGAAACTCCACTTTGTCGAGCCGAGGCTCGTCGAGGCGCGACAGCTTGGCGACGGGCTGGGCTATTTGAAAATTGCCATGTTTCCCGGAATGATCGGGGTCGAGGTTGCGAACGAGATCGCCCGCGCTGTCGAGAGTCTGGGTACGATCAATAGCCTGATCATCGACCTGCGCGGCAACACGGGCGGAGGGATCGGCGCGCTCCGCGTCATGAGTCTGCTCACGCCGGACAAACTTCCCGTCGGATTTGCTCTTGATAGAAACCGCATCAAACCAAATCTCGAATCGGAGAAACACCAGTTCCCCAGATTCTCAAGAATCCCATCATCCACCAGGACCTTGTGGAGGCTTGCCTTCCACTTTGGACCTGCCATGTTGGCGAAAAAGCCCATTGTGCTTCAGACCGAGGGGTTGGGCGAGAAACCATTTCACGGGCAGGTCGTTCTCCTGGTAAACCGCCACACCGCCAGTGCCGCGGAGATGACCGTCGCGTTTGCACGAGAGAACCAGCTCGCCACAATCGTCGGCGAGAAGACGGCCGGCCGTCTCCTTTCCGCGACTTCCGTCAAAGTCGGCTGTGGCTTTCGACTGGCAATGCCAACGGGAGCGTACTACACATGGAATGGGTCGGTGGTCGAAGGAACGCCGATGGAGCCGGACGAGCTGATCGAATTCAGTTGGCAGGAAAAGCGGATGGGGACGGACAGACAACTCGACCACGCTATCGAACTCATTCGAGAGCACATCGGAGCACGTTCCACTTGAATTCGCCTCTGCTCCAGCGCACCTATTTGATTTGCAAAGGATAGTAGTAGGACGCCTGATCCTGGCCGTGGGTCGTGTCCAGAAAATAGGCTCCCGCCTTGGCCGCCCGCAGATCCAGTTCGACGGATACTGATTCGTGGTCGCCATTGACCATCGCTGGTGCACTCTTCTGAGCCACGACTCCATTTCCATCCTTGTCCTGCGTAACTGCCACAGCGTACTGTCCAGATGGACTGAAGCGGGGAAGGATGATCGTCAGCCTGACCATCGCGGCCGGTAAGGACACAGATTGCAACGGACTTGGCTGATTGCCTCGGATCGTGCCGGCGTCCCACAGGTTAACCGTTTCCGATACTTCCGCCAAGTCTGTCGATGCGTGTTGTCGGAGTCTTCCGCTTCGTGCGAACGTGATCAGGACGGCAGCGATCACGGCGCACACGGCCACGGTGGTTGCGAGCACCATTTTTCGCCGGCGTGAGCGATGTTCCCGGCGGAGGGCAAGTAGCCGACTCATGCACGTCGGACAGTTCGCGGCGTGAGCGATTCTTGGGTCTGAAAGCGCGATCCACTTTGCCCTTCGAGCCAGATCCTTTAGGAAGGCTTCGTCCGGGCACGGACCGACAGGAGTCGTTTCGCCGCCAAGCACTCGCATCTCGTGCTGCTGTGCAAGCCATGATTCAAGACGGTCCTCGGAACGCGAGGGCCAACGCCAATTCAGCCGCATTTTGGGGACTCTCCAGGATGGGAAAGACTGCGGACTACCAACCTCAGTTCCCGAAAGTATGCACGACGCACCGCGCTGTAGTCCATTTCAAGTTTTCCACCGATCTCCCGCCACGAATACCCCAGCCAGCGCCAGGCAAGAATCGATTGTGCCGTCGGCGAAAGGCGCGAAATCAATTCTCTGGCATGCGCGCTCTGCTCTGCCTCGGGATAGCCGACATGAAGCTGCTCCATATCGCGCATCGACCCAAACGGCAACTCGCGGCTATGCTTCGCTGCGAGTTGCTTGGCCTGTCGCCGGATGACGCTCTTGATCCGGGCAGTCAGTTTTTGTTCCGGAGTATCGCTATGGCGAGCAAGGTACAGAGAAGCATTTTGAACGGCGTGGTCCATCAGATCGACTGCGGCATCCTGGTCGTTGAGGTATGTCCAGGCGCACAGGAAAGCGTAGGACCATGCTGCGTGAGCAGAGGTCTCCAACTTCTGATCGGAAGCCGGATGCCCGGTCGAATAGGCCCAACTCCACGTCAGTTCTTTGCTGCTACGGACGTTTGGTGTCATACGCGTGTGTCGGCGCAGGGGATTGACGACCAGTTAACTCGTAGTATAGCCACCTTTCTTGTTTTAAGTTTCGAAAAAATTCCGTAGCCCTGCCACAAAACCCTGTCTCGAATGCCTTTAGTAGATAGAGGGCCCTCGTGCGAAATCACCGGGGGGTGCAGCATACGATTGCCCGTAATCTGGCAACTCGGATTGATCTTCATCTGAATAAAAGTCGCGTCTGCTTCTGCATGATCAGTTATCGGCGCTCGGTGAGTTAGCCGCCGGCCGCACAAGCTAAGACTCTTCTGCCGGATTGAACCGCACGTTCAACGACATCCGAACTTGATCTTCTTGCCCTTGAGAAGATCCCTGTCGAGGCGAATATGGCAACCTTCCCCAAATTGCCGGAGCGCTCCCCACAGTGGAGTGCAGAAGCCATGGCCATGTCTGCTCAGGCCAAAGTGCTTTCTGGATCCAAACTTGAGCAGCTTGTAGTTCGCCTGCAGCGTCACAGCGGGCGCCCAAAGGAAGCCTGCTGGCGCTTCATCATTCAGTACGGCATCAAAGGGCACCATGACCATCGACGATGGACAGAGACTGAGTTTGAAACCGTTCGCGAAGAGCTTGTGAAGCGATCGATCGAAGAGGTCGCGAGGAAAGTCAATCGGACACCGAAGGCGATCCGCAACATGCTCAAGCGAAATAGTTTGAGCATGCGCGAGATCCGGTGCGATCTGTTTTCTGTGGAGAGCCTCGCAATCGCCCTCCACGTTCGAAAGTCGGAGGTTGTCTTCTGGATTGAACAGGGTTGGCTCCAGGCATCCATCGTCTGCCGCGGCAAGTGGAGATCATACACGATCACTCCCGAAGCACTGATGAGCCTGTACAAGCAGCATCATGGCGATGTCTTGAAAAGAGGCATTCCGAACCAGGCCCTCTTCGAGGCCTATGTTCAGTACTGCTTTTCCCCGAAACACACTGTTGGAGAACAGTTGCTGGATGTCCGGCGGGACAAACGCGAACGGACTGCTTATGCAGCAGCTCTTGCGGACGAGACGTCCGGCAATGGAGCTGAGGCGGATGACGATGAACAGGATGATCAGCGCTATGGCGTTGCGACAGCGCACTAGGGTGCTCCTGCTGGAGAACGAGGGTGCCGTGACGAAGGAAGCTTGTCCCTGCTGCCGGGCACAATCTACCCTCTTGGCTATGCCTAGCACCCTCGTTGGCCGCGTTGTCACCTTTTCCGAAAGCCGGGTAGTGTCCTAATTTGCTTTCTTGAGCGCGCGCTCCGCAGTTTCCGCAACGGCAACTATCATCGCGTAATCCGGGCAGTCCTCGTCTGTGCAGTTGTGTGTCTTCTGTTCAGAGTGCTTTCATTGAACTTTTCATTGCCCTTAGGAACTTGTTGAAATAGGGACCTGTTTTGCGTCGTAGGTATGCTGTGATTCGTCTAACAGACATGCGTGGAGACGAACGGGTTCAGGACGGGATGTTCAGCTATGTTTCGTTGGAGCAGCGAGTACCTCAGGATCATCCGCTGCGTGGAGTTCGCCGTTTGACGGACACGGTATTGCGGGCGTTGAGCCCGGAGTTTGATGCGTTGTATGCCGACTCCGGCCGTCCGTCGATTGCGCCGAAGTACATTCTGCGGGCATTGCTGCTGCAGGTGTTCTACTCGGTGCGCTCAGAGCGGTTGCTGGTCGAGCAGATCGACTACAACCTGCTGTTCCGGTGGTTCGTTGGCCTGGGAATGGACGATGCGGTGTGGAACCATGCGGTGTTTTCGAAGAACCGCGACCGTCTGTTGACCTCCGATGTGGCACAGCATTTCTTTGCGGAAGTGAACAGGCAGGGCAAGCGCTTTATGAGCGACGAACACTTCACCGTGGACGGGACGCTGATTCAGACCGGGGTCCCCACGGACAGGTTTTCGTCCGTGGGGTGGAGGCCTGGGCCTCGCAGAAGAGCTTCCGATCCAAGGACGGCAGCGACGATGGCGACGGAACAGACTTTCATGGCCAGAAGCGCAGCAACAAGACGCATGAATCGACCACCGATGCCGATGCGCGGCTGTACAAGAAGAGCTACGGCAAGGAGTCGAAGCTCGCGTTTCTGGGCCATGCGCTTGTGGAGAACCGTAATGGTCTGATTGCCGCAGCAATGGCGACGCATGCCGATGGCTATGCCGAGCGTGACGCTGCGCTGTTGATGCTCCAGCGCAAGCAAGTGGGACGCAGGCGCCGCATTACGGTGGGCGCGGACAAGGCTTACGACACGAAGGATTTCGTGAGCACGGTGCGAGAGTTGAACGTGACGCCGCATGTAACGAAGAACGACAAGGGTCGCAAGAGCAACCTGGACCGCAGAACCACGCGCCAGCCCGGCGATGCCATCAGCCTGAGCCGGCGCTGGCTGGTAGAAAAGGGCTTTGGGTGGCTGAAACAGACCGGCCCGCTGCGCCAAGTCAAGCTGCGAGGTCTGGAGAAAGTGGACTGGCTGTTCGTCTTCAGTTGCGCCGCCCACAACCTGCTCCGGCTACCTCGGCTCATCGCGCAACAGCAACCAGCAAGACTCAGGGAGCCGTGTGCCTGAGCAGCGTTTGCATGCCTCAGAAATGATTCTCTGAGGCATGCAAACCCCTATAAACACCGACCAGAACCGCAATTCAAACCGATCTCTAACGGGAAGAAACGAAATCCCCAGGAAAGACACCGCAATCAGGCGAATTTCAACGAGTTCCTAGAGAACATGGAGGCACGTCTCAAGTCTCTTGCGTCAAGTCTTTTTGTATCTAATCCGCATCAGATAGCCAATGCTTTTGCGGGCGTTCCGGAGATCAGTACCTGGCGTTTGAGATTATGCCAGGGAGATCCAAGCAATCTACCGAAAGGAGATCGAGCCATTCGTTCTTACGTCCTAAGAAACACCCTGAATTGTACGGGAGGCTTTCCGCTGATGTGTCTATTACCAACTTCGCCCCGGCTGTCCCGAACAATCGCTCCAGCGACTGGCTGCTTCGAACGCACACGGCTCAATCGTTGCATTTCAACTGGAAGCGTTGTGATGCCCATTACCAAGCGTTCATACCTCCAAAAAGCAAATTAGAGGCCCCCTCAGGTCAGATTCCCGGAGTACTGCAATAGAATTGACGTGCACCCCAACAACTCTACCAGTGAAGACTAGGATTCTCTCATAATCTGAACGGGAGGAAGTTGATATGAAGGAGAGCCGTTTTACGGGAGAGCAGATCATTGGGGTCTTGAAGCAGCATGAGTCTTGAGCGAAGGCAGTGGATCTTTGCCATGTGCACGGGCTTAGCGGTCTGGAGGACCATTCATACAGTGCAGGAAGTTTTTTCCAGATGCGATGGTCGTAAAACTCCGCTCTGTGAACAGGAGTTCTACGAACTCCTGTTCGGTGATTCAGGAGACAGTCGCCAGCCTTGTTTCATCGTCAAGCAGTCCCATGCCCAGTGGAGTGAGGTTGATCGGCAAATCATGTGGGATGAGCTTGAATCGGAGCGATTTCCAACCCGCGAAGAAGCCAAGAAGCGGTATGAGGCCAGGAGGTCTGCATTGGCCGAGAAGGGGTTCGTATACTCGGTGACCACAAACTGACATGGATACCAAATGCATCTTTGACCCATCAGCGCTGCAAGCCTCCCTTTTGGGAGAAGGCCAAGAGCATGGCAGCGAAGCTCTCCGGGGTTGAGACGGAGGCAATTCGCGTCCTGTCTTCGCTCTTCACGGTCGCGGTAGGGACGACCATCACTGATCGCCCCCCGCGCGGATCCGTACGAGCGGCACTACCGCATACGGCTCTTGCCTAAGGTATGTGACGCCAAGAAGCGCTCTTCCGGGTATGGATGGAGC
>Ga0302282_1001468_pt1 | contig 16663 bp, 6 predicted proteins | sample III_Fen_E1_3_FD_198763 | JGI IMG/M metagenome (GOLD analysis project Ga0302282, IMG submission 198763) | Peat permafrost microbial communities from Stordalen Mire near Abisko, Sweden - III_Fen_E1_3 | ecosystem: Environmental > Terrestrial > Soil > Wetlands > Permafrost | place: Sweden: Abisko... | reverse complement strand
CTTCGCGCCTTTTGATTTCGCAGCCGACTAAAGTTCCTACTTCTGACTCTGGCGTTGGCCAAATTTTGTTTCGGCTTGCGCTACAGTTTCATCCCCGGTTCCATCGTCAATAGCCTTAATCTTCACTTCCACTTCCATGGTGCGTTCGAGTGTGCCGTGGTAATTGCCGGTCACGGGCGGAACGTCGGCGTAATCGCGGCCGTGGCCGATCTTCACATAGGTTTCGTTGATCTGGCAGTTGTGGGTCGGGTCGAGCGCACGCCAGCCGAGGCCGGGGATGAAAACCTCCGTCCACGCATGTGTCGCGCTGGCGATTTCTGTCGCCAGATAACCGCTCACATAGCGCGCTGGAATCTTCACGCTGCGACACAGGCCGATGAGGAAATGCGCGTAGTCCTGGCAGACGCCGCTCCGCTTCACGATGACGTCGCGCATGTGGGTGTGGACGTGCGTGGAGTTCGGCAGATATTTCAGATAGCCATGCGTGAAACGCATCAGTGCAAGCACCGCTTGCCATACATCGGTCTGACCGTCGGTCGCGTCCAGCGCGAGTCGCCATGCGTCCGCCTCCATTTCAACGTAGCGGCTGCTCCGCAAAAAATCGAAACAACGTTCAGCGTCCAGTGAGTCGCCGAGTTTATCAAGCGGGCAAAGTTCCGCGTCGTCGGCAATGGCTTTGGGCCAATGCGTTTCGACCCGTACCCGGCTTTCGATGAGCAGAGAATTATGCGCCTCGGGAATTTCAAAATGATGGATCCAGTTGCCATAAAAGTCCACGTAATGCCTCAGGCGCACGGCCGGCAGCACGCGGAGTAAAAACGACTCCACCTTCTGTTCGGGAATTGAAGGGGGCTCAAGGCGCACGTCGTTGAAGCTGTCACGCGCAGGCGCGGCGTAGGTGTAACGGGTGCGATGTAAAATATCAAATTTCATTTGGACAGCTTCAAAGTATCACACATTACGCAAATCCAGTGTGAAAGGGAATTCGGAGTTTTCAATTGGTGGCGGAATTTCAAATTTTCCCTGCGCGTGTCCATGCCGGAAAAACCGCGCAAGCCGGCGCGATTCGGCTTCGTAGGAATTAACCGGGAACGTCTCGTAGCTGCGGCCGCCGGGATGCGCGACGTTGTAGGTGCAGCCGCCAAGCGAACGCCGGTTCCAGGTGTCGTAAAGATCAAAACGCAACGGCGCGTGCGACTTGATCGTGGGCTGCAAACAAATTGGTGGCTGCCACGCGCGATAACGCACGCCCGCGACACCTTCCCCATTCGTGCCGGTCGGATGCAGCGGCACGCGATGGCCGTTGCACGTGATGGCGAAGCGGTCGCCGGCAAGGCCACGCGCCTTGATTTGCAGGCGCTCAACAGAGCTGTCCACGTAGCGCACCGTGCCGCCGCCGCCGGGTTCTTCGCCGAGGACGTGCCACGGTTCGAGCGCGGTGCGCAACTCGATTTGCAAATCGCGCTGCTCCAAGTCGCCGATGCGCGGGAAGCGGAATTCAAAATGCGGCGCGAACCATTCGGCCTGGAACGGATAGCCGGCTTCGCGCAAATCGTTGACGACATCCTTGAAATCCGTCTCGCAAAAATGCGGCAGCATCCAGCGGTCGTGAATGTCCGTGCCCCAGCGCACGAGTTCGTTTTTGTAAGGCTCCTTCCAAAATTTCGAGACAAGGCCGCGCAACAGCAGATGTTGCGCGAGGCTCATCTGCGCGTGCGGCGGCATTTCAAATGCGCGCATCTCGACGAGGCCGAGCCGGCCGGTGCTGCTTTCGGGCGCGTAAAGTTTATCAATGGAAAACTCGGCGCGATGCGTGTTGCCGCTGGAATCAATCAGCAAATTTCGAAATAGCCGATCCACCAGCCACGGCGGCGTCTGGCCGAACGCGCCAATCTGCTTGTCCATTTCCTTGAATGCGACGTCGAGTTCATAAAGCGCGTCGTTGCGCGCCTCGTCAATGCGCGGCGCCTGCGACGTCGGGCCGATGAATAAACCGCTGAACAGCCAGCTCAGCGACGGATGATTCTGCCAATACGTCAGCAGCGAACGCAGCAAATCCGGCTGGCGTAAGACCGGCGAATCCGTCGGCGTCTCGCCGCCGATGATGATGTGGTTGCCGCCGCCGGTGCCGGTGTGGCGTCCGTCCACCATGAATTTTTCCGTGCCGAGCCGCGTCTGCCGCGCCTCCTCGTAAAGCGTTGTCGTGCGCTCAACGAGTTCTTCCCACGTCTTGCTCGGGTGCATGTTCACCTCGATCACGCCGGGATCGGGCGTGACGGCAAGCTTGTTCAGGCGCGGATCGCGCGGCGGCGTTTCGCCTTCAATGACGACCGGTAAACCGGTTTCGGCGGCGGTGGTTTCGATGCCCGCGATGAGATCTAAATAATCTTCCGTGCGCTCAACCGGCGGCATGAAAACGTGCAGCCGTCCGTCGCGCGGTTCGACGCATAGCGCAGTGCGAATAATCCACGGCGCCGATTCGCCGGGCGCGGGACGGCGGTTCGGATCTTCCTCCAAATTTTGCGGCTCAGGTTTTTCCTCAAGCTTGCCCAGTTTTTGTGCGCGCTGGCCGGGACCATAACCAGGCGGCAACGGCGCATCGCGACGGGCCACAACTTGCTGCCGATACGGAAATTCTTTCGGCAATTCCGGCAAATCCGGTTGCGACGGATCCTGCGGGCGCAGCCACGGATAATCTTTTTCCGCGACCCACGGCACGGAATCCAGCGGCAGGCGCAGGCCCATCGCGGAATCGCCGGGAATCAGCCAGAGCGTGTCGTCATCGCGCAAAAACCACGAGCCGGAAATCCAGCCTTGCTGCTGGCCGACCCACCCGCGCTTGACCGGCAGCGTGTAGCCGACAACTGAACCGAGCCCTTGCTGAAAAATCCGCGCGATGCGTTCGCGTTCCTGCTTGTCCTTGAGATTCGATTTTTCCGGCGTGATGTTCGACGGAAAACGCCGTTCCTTCCACGAATAATAAAATGCGTCTTCGTAGGCGGGAATCAGATGCTCCGGCTTGACTCCAATCGTTTTAGCGAGCCGCTCGGCCAACGCCTTCGCTTCTTTCGGGCCGTGGCCGTAATTTTTTGATTCGTCGGCGATGAGCGAATCATCTTTCCAAACCGGCACGCCGTCCTTGCGCCAGTAACAGCCGAGCGCGTAACGCGGCAGCGGTTCGCCCGGATACCATTTGCCCTGGCCGTAATGCAGCAACGCGCCGGGCGCAAATTTATTGCGCAAACGCTTGATGAGTTCTCCGGACAAAATTCTTTTTTTCTTCGAGACGGCGGTGAAATTCCATTCCGGCCCGTCGGGATCGTCTACGGAAACAAACGTGGGTTCGCCGCCCATCGTCAGACGCACGTCGCCCTTTTTCAAATCAGCGTCAATCGCGTGGCCGAGCTTCTCGATGTCTGCCCACTGCTCTTCGGTGTAAGGCTTGGTGACGCGCGGCGATTCATAAACGCGCTTCACTGTCATCTCGAAGGCGAACTCCGTTTCGCATTCGTCCACGCCACCGGATATCGGCGCGGCGCTGGACGGATCGGGCGTGCAGGCGAGTGGAATATGGCCTTCGCCCGCGAGCAGACCGGAAGTGGGATCAAGCCCGATCCAGCCTGCGCCCGGCAGATAAACTTCCGTCCAGGCGTGCAGATCGGTGAAATCTTTTTCCGCGCCGCTCGGGCCGTCGAGCGATTTCATGTCGGGCTTGAGCTGGATCAAATAACCGCTGACGAAGCGCGCCGCGAGACCGAAGTGACGCATGAGCTGCACGAGCAGCCACGCAGAATCGCGGCACGAACCGCTCATTTTCGTGAGCGTTTCCTCAGGCGTCTGCACGCCGGGCTCAAGGCGAATAGTATATTTAATGTCCTTCCACAACCGCTGGTTGATGGCGACGATGAAATCGTTCGTCGGCTGCTTTTCGCTGTCCGGCATTTCCAACCGCTGCTGTTTCGTGCGCCGCTTTACCTCGCCGATTAAATCACGGCGTAATTCCGTCAGATATTTTGAAAAATTATTCGTGAGCCAACATTTGCGCTGAAACGGTGCGAGCTCGTGATCCAGCGCCGAATCGTAGGCGAACGGAAATTTCTGCGCGCTCGGTTCGAGGAAAAAATCAAACGGATTCAGCACCGCCATTTCGGCGACCAAATCCACTTCGACCAAAAATTCCCGCGTCGGCTCAGGAAACACCAACCGTGCGGCGTAATTTGACTGCGGATCTTGTTGCCAGTTGATGAAATGCTTCTCCGGCTTAATTTTGAGCGAGTAGCTCAAAATTCGCGTACGCGAATGTGGCGCGGGCCGGAGCCGCACGACCTGCGGACCGAGGTTGACGAGCCGATCGTATTTGTAGTGCGTCTTGTGGTGGAGCGCAACGTGGATGGACATCGTTATTTTGGATTAGACCGTTTCCGCCTGCAAATAACGGATGCGCTTGTGAACGTCCGTGTTGATCGAATGATACGGTTGCGAAAGATTTCCTGCCGCGAACAAAGTCCGCCTCGTGTGTTCCATGTCGTCCTCGCCGATTGCGTCGGTGAAAATCGGCATCAGATAATCCATGCCGAGCTTGGACGGCTTCATCAACTTCGGATCGTAAAGCGCCGGGTGCATTTTGCGCGCGTGAATCAAGCCCCAGCGGTCGCGGAAACGATTCGCGTCGTAGCCCTCGACAAAAAAACCTTTCGTCGTGTTGTATTGCAAAACGGAAACGGCGTTGTTGCGGCCTTCAACCAAAAGTTCCACCGCCTTCGCGCCCTGCGCCGCCGCGTAAAAACGGTCGAACAAAATCGGCCGGCCGCCGCGCTGCGTGTGGCCGACTTTGCGGGTGAAGATCGCTTCCTTGGCTGATTCGCCGCGACGGTAAAGCTGAAAAAATTTGTCGCCGATCATCTGGATCAGTTTCGAGCGCAAAGCTTCCGAAGCGCCGCTCAAGACGACATTGCCCGCCGGGTCGGTGGATTTTGTTTCCGCGCCGAGTTCGCGTCCTTGCTCATCAACGATGCCTTCGCCGCAGACGATGACGACATTTTTTTGCAGATCGTAAAGATGCTTCACGCGCGCGACAAGCAGCTCCAGGTCCGGCGCGATTTCAGGAACGAGAACAATGTCCGGCTGGCCGTAAGTCGAGCCGAGCGCGATGTAACCGGAATGCCGTCCCATGACTTCAATGATGGCGATGCGGCGGTGGCTTTCAGCGGTTGTGCGAATTCTTTCTACGCCGCTGGCCGAGACAAAAACGGCGGTGGCGTAACCCGGCGTGGCGTAATTCACAATGCTGTTCAAATCAAATTGCGTGTGCGACTCCGTGCGCTTATAGCGAAAGCCGTGTTTGGCAGTCGCGTCGTTCACGCGCACGTATTCGTCCGGTTCACTCGGATAATTCAGGCCGAGGTCGTTGTCAATCGTCTTGGGTGCGAGCACCGTCGGCAATCTTTCCGCGAACGGCTGTAGGCCATTCAACGTGCCGTCACCGCCGATGCAGATAAGCCCCTCGATGCCAAGCTTTTGAAGCCGTGACGCGACCATGTCGAGGTCGTCCTTTTTGTTTGGGTCAACAAAATCCCGCGACGAGCCGATGAGCGTGCCGCCTTTTGTCGGGTCAAGTTCAGGAATATTCTGGTAAAGCGGATTGAGATGGACATGCGGTACTCGCGGATTGAACAGGCAGTTGAAACCCTTGATTAGGCCGACAACCTCGACCTTGAGCTGGTTGGCGCGCGTGACTGCGCCGTGAATCGTGGCGTTGAGGGCCGGGGTGTCGCCGCCGGCGGTGAGAATTCCTATGCGCTTCATAAGTTGGAAATTATTTTTAACTGCTGCTGCTGTTCCTCCTGTTGAACCATGTGTTCGCCTTCCGGGCTTTGGAACGGCTGGAAAATGTAGGCGTTAAACAATGCGACACCGATGTTGTTCAACTTCAACTGCGCATCGTCGAGATACTGGTGCAAACCATAATCAAAAATTTCGTCAATCGTGCTGAACTGCAATTCGGCGAGAAAACGTCCGGCCAGCTTGTCAGTGTCGTTGCGGAAATATCCCTCCGCCGCGCCGGAAATCTGGCGCACGGCATAATTCAACTCACCAACGCAAAAGCGCAGCGATCGCGGAAAATTGTCGTTGAGCAGAAGAAATTCCGCAACGAGCCGCGGATTGACTTCCGCGCCGTAAATCGTCTTGTATGCATCCCACGCGCTGCATGAGCGCAGTACCGCTGACCATTCGAGCGACTCGGTCTGGCTCACGCTTTTGGGCGCGCCGCGTTCGGGCAGCGTTTCATGGCGCACGTCAAGGATGCGCGTGGTCTTGTCGCCGCGTTCCAGAAATTGCCCGGACTGCACGAACCACCAGCCTTCGTTGTGGATCAACGTCGCGTTGGCGATGCCGTTCAAATGCAGCGAGCCGGCCTTGATTTCCTGGAAAAATTCGCTGGGGCTGCGCTGCCAGACCTTACGCGCCTGCGGCGAACGGATGAAAAGATAAAGCCGGTTCAATTCCTCCCACAATTCAAGCGTGAGCTGGTCGCGCACCATGCGGGCATTCTCTCTCGCGGAACAGATGGATTGCACAATCGAATTTGGATTCTCGCTTTGGAAGACAAGAAATTCGGTGACAGCCTGGCCGGTTGCGTGCGGGTGCAATTTGAAAAAAGCTTCCTCGTCGCCGGTGGACTTCACTATCGGCAGCCAATGCGCGGCGAGGCGTTTTTCGTCGAGGTTGCGCAGGTCGAGGAGCAGTTGCAGGTTTACGTCCACGAGGCGCGCGATGTTTTCGGCGCGCTCGATGTAACGAGCCATCCAGTAAAGCGAATGTGCGACGCGGCTTAACATGAGAATCGTTGAATCGTTGAATCGTGAATCGTTGAATCGGATTGCAACGTCGGAGCGCAGTCCGATGTAGCGATGCAACGATTCAGCGATATAACGCTTGTTAAATTATTCATCTCCATAAAGCACCCAGGTATCCTTGCTTCCGCCGCCTTGCGACGAATTGACGACAATCGAATCCTTCCGCAACGCGACGCGCGTGAGGCCGCCAGGAATGATTGAAATGCGTTCGCCTGACAAAACGAACGGGCGCAAATCTACATGCCGTCCTTCGGCCTTTCCGTCGCAAACCGTCGGATGCTGCGAGAAAAAAACGAGCGGCTGTGCGATGTAATTGCGCGGCTCGGCGATGACTTTTTCGCGAAAAGCGGCTATTTCCGCCTTCGTTGCCTTCGGCCCGATCAACATTCCGTAGCCGCCGGATTCGTTCGCCGCCTTGACGACAAGTTCAGGCAGATGCTCCAGAATATATTTTTTGTCAGCTTCTTCGTTCGCGAGATATGTTGGCACGTTCGGTAAAATCGGTTCCTGATCGAGATAATATTTGATCATTTTTGGCACGAAATAATACATGACCTTGTCGTCGGCAATGCCCGTGCCGATGGAATTTGCGAGCGAAACATTTCCAGCGCGGTAAGCATGGACGATTCCCGGCACGCCGAGCATCGAATCTTTTCGGAAAACGGTCGGGTCAAGAAAGTCATCGTCAATGCGCCGGTAAATGACGTGGACAGGCTGAAGCCCTTTCGTCGTGCGCATAAATACGCGCGAGTCGCGAACGAATAAATCGCGGCCCTCGACAATTTCAATGCCCATCTGCCGTGCGAGGTAAGTGTGTTCGAAATACGCACTGTTGTAGGCGCCGGGCGTGAGCAGAACGACGGTTGGGTCGGCAACGCCGGCGGGCGCAATGTATTTGAGGGCTTTCAACAGCTCCTGCGCGTATTGATCCACCGGCTGAACGCCGATGCTTTCAAACATTGCCGGGAACGTGCGCTTCATTGCGCGGCGATTTTCCAGGACGTAACTTACTCCGGACGGACAGCGGCCGTTGTCTTCGAGCACGAGATAATTTCCGTCGCGGTCGCGGATCAAATCTGTTCCGCAAACGGAAATGTAAATTCCTTTTGGCACCTCAAAATTCACAAACTCGCGCCGGAAATGTTTGCCCGACAAAACGTAAAACGACGGGATGACGCCGTCCTTCAAAATTTTCTGCTCGTGATAAATGTCGTGGAGGAAAAGATTCAGCGCCGTGATGCGTTGCGCGAGGCCGCGTTCGATATGCTCCCATTCCTTGACCGGAATGATTCGCGGAATCATGTCGAACGGAAAAATCCGTTCCGCGCCCTGCGCATCACCATAGACATTGAATGTCACGCCCTGCCGCAAAAATGCCATGTCCATCGCTTGTCGTTTCGCTTCAAATTCAACCGGCGTGAGTCCTTGGAAAAGTTTCTGGAATTTTTTGTAATGTGGGCGCAGCCTGCCCTTTGCGTCGAGCATTTCATCGAAACAATTGTTGGCCGCGTAATTTTTAATCATAAAAACGCATGTCAGTGGTGCGTCACTTTTTGAACGGAGTGGACAATTTCAAACAGTCCAATCTTGCGAATGCAACCTGCTTCTTGGCCGGATTTGCCTATATTCTTCAAACTGTGCGAGCAAATCCGCCCCAATTTACAATCTATTTTGAGCAATCAAAAGCTATTAAGCAATCACCTTGCCGAAAGTCGGACCATTTTGAAACGTAAAAAAATCTTTTTCATTCCGCTCAAAAAAAGTTGTCATCTGTGTTGGTGATGGCATCGTTCCTGCAAAGGAACTGGTTGCAGGCCAAAACCGGAACATCATCAGGATTTTTTTGCAATGAAAGGCGACACACATTCTCAATCGAACGAACTGGGCAAATGGCCCGCGCATCTCATCGCGCACATCAACGTCAAGCTCGCGCTCATCGGCTGCGCGCCTGTCGCCATTAAAAACGACGCGGACTTCGCCGAAATCGTTTCGGCGATGGCCGGGCAGTCGCGCGAGAAGGACCGGCTGCTCGGGAATTATCTCTGCCCCGCCGACCAGCGGCTTCAGACTTTTCTCTACGACTATTTGCAGGACGTGCCGGTCACAAAACTTCCGAGCCGCACGTTCACCCTCGACCGGCCCGGTTTGGCGCGCGTTCTTTCGCTGCCGGTTGACCGCGACGATTTTTCCTCCGACATCATCAATTCCTACCGCGTAGCCAACGGCGTTTTGCATAATCCAAAGAGCGACCGCCGCACGACGCAGGGAATTTTCCACGTCACCCAGGGTGGTCTGCCAATTCCCGACGACAAGCTCGCCGTGCCGAAAAACGTCTTCGGCAAAATGCTCGCGCTGGCGCTCAATCCGCCGCGCAGTCTCATGCGGCTCCCGTTCACCGCCACGCAGCCGCAGCCGGCGGAATGTTTCGTCTCCCTGCTGTTGCGCCCAATTGTCTGCCCGGAAGTTCCCGGATTCACCTCCGAGAAAACGATGGAGGTGAGATTTTTCGTTCCGGGAAATCTCGTGAGTAATTTGGATTTTGTCGAAAGTATTTTTGGAAACGGCGGTGATCCGATTTTGCCGGAAAATGATTCCGCGCTCGATGCGGAACATTGGACCGGCCACACCGGTTGCGTCATTCTTGCGCCGCATCTGGTCAAAGCGACGAAAAAATCCGTCGGCCTCCCGCATTTTGACCAGGCTACCGAACGCCAGAAGCGCGACGGAATGTGCTGGAAAACCGACGACGAGCTTTACAACGGCGGCGGCGCCTTCAAGCTGACTTGCCGCGACGAATCCGGCATCATCATGACGCTCATTGCGGACAATTATTACGGCTATTGCAAAAAAGAAGTGAAGACACAGATCAGCTTCGCCGCGAATCTTTTCGGCAATTGCGAGGAGGAGCACGCGGGCGGCGCGTTGGTTTTTCCCAGTTATGATCTGGGCGAGGAATTCAGCGGCGACGTCCACGTCAAGCGCATGGGCTACTCGTTCACGGACATGGTTTCGCGGTTCGGCGGCGCGATGAACGTGAAGCCGGACGGTTTCGCGGTTGACAAGGCATTTCCTGAAATCGTCTACGTTCCCGAAATGGCCCACTTCGATTTGCACAGCCAGAAAATTTCGTGGAAAAATGCCAGCGGCGAACACAGCATCAAGTTGCAGCCTGACAAAACCTACGTGCGCCCCTCCGGCTACAAGGTGAAAATGGAAAAGCCCCCCGGCGCGCACCGGACCTGGCGTCTCGTTGGAACCGTGGCCGAGGGAACGTTTTGCCACAAGCCCAGCACCGTTTCAGGCGGCGGCAAATCGGAGATTTCCAAGCCCATCACCGACGCCATTCTGACCGGACCGGTGTTCGTCGCCGATTTTAAGAACGATTTTGACCGCGTGACCGAATTGATCGACCGCGATTACTCCGGTCGATTTTCGGACAAGACGCGCGCGGACAAGCGCTCCATTTTTGCCGCGGAGCGGTCGCTCGGCTCGGTCATCAAGTTGCTCACGCCGGACGCGCATGACTACACTCCGGAATACAATTCATGGCTCGCCGGCGTGCCTCAATACGTCAAGGAACTTGTCTTCGTCGTGAAACGTTATTACAAGCCGGAATGGGGCGGCAACTGGCGCGACCATTTCAGCGTGGACATCATCAACGGCACGCCCGGCAACGAACTGAAATGCGACAACCGCAAGCTCGTGACAACCTACTTGCGCGTCGGTTTCGAGGATGACGGCGCATGGCGGACGTTCGGCCTGCGAAAAGATTTTCATCCGTCGGTGAAAATACAGATGGAAGACGACATCAGCGCCTCCACGCTCGTTCCGCCCGCCGCTGTCAAGGATGTTCCGAACGCAGACAAGAATTTCGCGCTCAAGTTTGTCAGGAATTGCGAACAACGTTTGTTCCAGCGCCCGGACGACGCGATTCATCGCGGCTACGACAAGCAGGCCGAATCCGATTTCGCCCAGCCCGACAATTTCTTTTCCAATTACGAGCCTCTCACGCCCAAGGACGCGCGGGAACAGGTCGAGGACGCCATCGGCTTTTATCAGTTTACCCAACCGATGAAGTCGCTCATCGGCGAAGTCGCCGAGACCGGACAGCCTGAATTTTATGTTTCCACCGCCAACCCGCGATTGGTTGACGGCAAGCCGAGCAAAAATCCCCGCTACCTGCAACGGCGTCCCGACCTGGTCAAACCGGGCGACAGCCATCTCGCAGAAATGGCCGCCCGTTTGCGCCGTCAGGTTCCCTTGGGCGAGCCGCTGCACACGCCCGTGACCGTCGTGCTGCCCGGCCGCCGCAACAATCCTCCCGAAACCGGCATCCGTTCCCTCGCGGTCTTCAACCCAATCCATTATTTCGAGCTGCCCGAGCTCTTCATGGAGTTCATCTGCAGCATGACCGGCAAATCACCGTCCACGACCGGCGCCGGATCGGAAGGCGCGCTGACCAAAGGCCCGTTCAACGCCCTGCCGCCGATCATAGATTTGAACAACGCGCTCGTCTCGTTCATCCTCACCGGCCATCGCGCGTTCGTGACCGCCGCCGGATATGTCGGACCGAAGGTTCGTGTGGACCACGACGTCAGCCTGATCGTGCCTGAGGTTTTCTGCCGGATGTCGGCGGAGGAGCGCGACCCGAAATTTCTGGTCGCAAACTACTTCCTGGAAAAATGCGAGGACTCCGTGCTCGACGGGAAGAAAATTCTCGCCAGCCGGCTTGGCTACAGGATCAACATGCGTTTCGTCCACGCGTTTTTCGGCCGCGTCTTCAATCATCCGCACGCCGTGTTCACCGAGGACATGTTGAAACCGGAAATGCAGAGCGCGAAAATCTTCGCGGACGGCATGGACAACATCGTCTCCACCCAGAAACGCGTGGCCAAAATGTATTTCGACGATGGCAGCATCGCGCAGGCGTGTCCTCCGTTACGTGCATTGCTCCACATCATGCTCCACGACCAATGGGAGGGGAAAAATCTGGCCGATGCAGAATTCCGAAAGCTCTTCACCCGCGAAAATCTTTTGGCGAGCGGCTGGTATGCGGCGCGGCTGGCGGCGAAACAGAAGATCGACAAGGCGCTCTGGCGCCGGCACGTCGAATACTTGAACCAGTTTTTGCGCAAGCCGAACCATGAGGATGTCGCTGAAACCCTGGACATCAACAACCGCCTCAAACGCGCGCGCAAAACATTGGAAGAAGTCGAATCACTGGCCTACCTCGGAAAATTATCCGGCACGCTCGGCGCGGAACCCATCGAAGCCTATCTGGGAACAAACCAACCCGCATCGTAAATCCTGCCGGACGTGGCAGCAGTCACGTTTCCGGCTTTATAGGTGGTAAATTTAGATGACGGAAGTCCGGGGTAGGGAAAGCGCGCTGCGGTGTCCCCGTCGCCGAGCGCAGCGTCAGGTGACGGAATAACGAATTGCTTGCCACATTCGTTCCTCCCAGCCAGACTTGGACCCCGCAGCGGGGCATTTCTGCCACGAAATCTGCCGTCAAAGGAAAAATCCCTCATTTCAGCCGCCATTTTACAAAAACATCGAAACACCCGCATAAAATCTACCTGTTCATCCGAACGGTAAATGATCGGTTGGGGGTCGTAAACGGTCGGTCGGGGGTCGTAAACGGTCGGTCGGGGGTCGTAAACGGTCGGTCGGGGGTCGTAAACGGTCGGTCGGGGGGTGTAAACGGTCGGTCGGGGGGTGTAAATGGCTTCTCGGGGGATGTAAACGACCGGTTGCGCCTCGTAAATGACCGGTTGGGGGTTGTAAATGACCGGTTGCGCCCTGTAAACGGTCGGTTGCGGGTGGTAAATGGCTTCTTGCGCCCTGTAAACGACCGGTTGGCCTGTGTAAATGACTTCGCGGGCCGAATAAATGGCTTTTTACCACTGCAAAACCATTTACAACCATCAAAAAGCTGTTTTTGATCTGTAACCATGCGTTTTCTAGGAGTATTTGACGGTTTTGGTGGAGCGATTCACGGTTTTGTTTGGGTTTGTCAGTGTTTTGGTGAGGTGCGTAACTCCGTGCGCGCCTCCGTTGGTGAATCCACGGAATCGTCAGTCAACGAACTGTAATTTTTTATGCTTTAACGGTAATAAAGTTATAATAATTAATATTATACCGTCATTTAGGCCTAAAATAGGATTAGTATGTCGTTAGACTTTATCGTTTACAGGTCGGTTTCAGCCGTTAATGACTGTCGGTGGGTCGATGCCGGACCGGCAAGAGGGGGATGACGAAGACTTCGGGCGACGGAGGCGTCGCGGCCACGCGTTTTGCGGAGGTCATAAGACATCATTAAAAGTTTTGAAGCCGCAGAAGAATCTTTCAAATCGGAGCGGTGATCTGATTTGGATTTTTGCGGAGCGCGGTTGTGCGTGGAGCGATGGCCGCAGAAAGGTTCACACTGCTGCGGCTGGTCTGCGAAACAGTCGCGCTCGGTCGAAATTAGAACTTCGTCCAAATCGCGCTTGCTAAGGTGACGACTAGCATGCTAACCTAGCATGCGTTTATAAAATAACTCAGATTGCTGTTTTTGAAAACGCATCGTTTCATTTAAGAGTAGCGGAAGTCCGGCCAATTTCAGGCTTGTAGTAATTGTGTCTGTGTAATACAGGTTCAAATTGTTTAAAATTCAAAAAAAACCCGTTGTGAGTTGTGCATCAAACTGTCCGTCCTTTTGGCGGCGCGGGGCCGGGCTTTTTCTGTTGTTCATTTTGCTGGTGTGGAACCGTGAAGCCTCGGCGCAAAGCTACAAGCTGCGTTACACGGACACGGCTGCCGGGGCGGTGACATTCACTGGTGATACGATGGGATTGAACAAGAACACGGGGGCCAACACACCTGGAACGATCGGTTCAATCGGGGCGTTTATCACCTTGGACACAAACCAATCGGTGAGCACATTTGGACACGGCTCAACGCTGAACTGGTCGAATGATTCCTCGTCGGCGGTGTTGCGGATGCCGACCAACAGCACGGTGCTTTACGCTGAATTGATCTGGGCCGGATCAGCGCAGGTGAACACGGGCGACACAAGCGCGGCGGGCGATGTTCTGGCCTATCTGAACAATCCGGTGCAGTTGATAGTCACGAATACAACCGGACCGAATCACTACACCACCAACCTCATTTCACCCGATCCGTCCACGGCCACGCTGGTGACGAACGGCACGGTGGCGACATTTTATTGCCGTTCCGCCAACGTGACAACGTATGTGCAGGCAGCCGGCACCTACGCGGTGGGAGGCGTGCCGGGGACGGTGCTGGCCGCTGAGAACGCAAACAACGCTTGCGGCTGGACGCTGGCGGTGGTCTATGCAAATTCAGCGCTGCACCAGCGCAATCTGTCGTTGTTCGTCGGGAATTATTTCGTGTCCACCACTGCGGCGGCACCGCCGGTGGGCGTGGAGGGATTTTGCGCGCCGCCCACGGGGGCGGTGAACGCCTATATGTTTGTGAGCGCGATTGAAGGCGATCCGCAGACGGCGGGTGACCACATGTATTTCGGCCTGACCAATGACATGACGCTGACGAACGCCGTTCACCAGCTTTCCGGCCCGAACAATGCGGTGAACAATTTTTTTGCCAGCCAGATTAACTATTGCCAGCCGGACAACCAGGTTGGGACTGCAATCACCAACGGCTATCTTGACACCTCCGCCTCGTTCGGCCTGAGCAATTCGGTCACCGGCACGGGAGTGTCTGGTGCCCGCCAGGGTTGGGATATTACGTGTGTCAATGTTTCCAGCAATTTGAACAACGGTGCCACGAGCGCTTTCGTGCAGGGCGATACTGTCGGCGACGGTTACAGCATAGACGCGCTGGCGCTACAGATTGATGTCGGGTCGCCGGTGCTGACGACGAGCCAGAGCGTGGACAAGGCCAGCACCTATGTGGGCGATACCTTGACCTATACAGTTGTCGTGACCAATTCAGGGACGGCCGACGCGGTGAATCTGATATTCACCGACCCGCTGCCGTATGGCACGAGCTTCATTGCCGGTTCCTTCGCCACCAACGGCGTTACCAATGCCGTGGCGAATCCGATCAACGGAGTTCCCATACCCATCATCCAGCAAAGCAACAGCCTGACCATCACTTACAAGGTGCAGGTGAATCAAATTCCGCCAGTGGCCACGTTTGTCACGGCGGCCACGATCACTTTTCAATATGCCGGAGCCTGTGCACAAAGCCCCATCATCAACTCGACGCTTGTTAATGCCAATGTCATCACGTACGTCCCGCTGTTGAATGTGAACAAAACCTCAACGCTTACCAATCTTGCGCCGGGTTCGAACTTCACCTACACGATTACCATACCCAACATAGGGACGACGAACACATTGGACGCAGGTTTGAACGATCAGATACCGGTTGGAACAACCTATGTGCCTCACACAACCTATTTGAATGGGACGCTTGTGCCTGACATTGGACCGGGTGCGACGAACATGCCGTTCACGGTGACGACGTTGATCAGCGGGACGAACCTGCCGGTTGTGCCCGGGGTCATCAAGGTGGGCGACACTGCAACCGTGAAATTTACAGTCAAGACCGCCGCCTCAAACCTGCCCAACCCGATCAACAACAACGCGACGATTTATGTGAACACCAATTACCCGACGAGTTCACAGAGCGCCTCCGCGAATGTTCCGCCGTATTACACGGATTTGGGAGTGGGCATCGCCGGCACAGCCAGCACCGTGGCTGCTGGAGGCGGCATCACTTATAACGTCACGGTCACGAACTATGGGCCGTATGCTTTCAGTCCATCGACAAACTACGATACCGTTACTTTGTATCTGCCGTTGTCGTTGCAGCCGTTGTCCTTGTCCTTTTTGTCGCCGAATTATATTGCGAGCAGCGGCACTTACGATCCGCTGACCGGAATCTGGTCTGGACTCACGCTGCCCAGCAATGGGGTGGTGACGCTGACGATTTCGGGAACGGTTTCGCCCAGCACCACCGCCACCAACATCAGTTCGACGGTGATTGTCACGCCGCCGAGTGGGGTCGTTGACTCAATTACCAACAACAACACCGCTTCGACATCAATCAACGTCGCGCAAGTGGCGGATATCGCCGTGACCATCAGCGATGGCGTGTCCAACGTATATCAGGGCGAGACTCTGACGTATACTTCGACGGTGGTGAACCTGGGCCCCAGCACAATTAACAGCATCATCGTCAGCAATTTTCTTTCCACCAACGATCTCGCATTCATACCGAGTCTGTTTTCGTATTACAACTTGGTGCCAAACCAAGGAAGCCTGAATCCGGCCAATGGAGTTTGGACTGGCCTGAATCTGGCGGCGGGTGACAGTGTTACATTGACGTTGCAGGCCACGGTTCTGAAAAATGTAAGCGGCCTTTTCACCAATATAATAGTTGTATCCACTGGAGCAGGGGTTTCGGACACCAATCTGTTGAACAACACCAACTCGGATGTGGACATCATTCTCACGGCTCCGGACGTGTTTGTATCCAAGTCAGGGCCGTCCAGTGTTTATGCCGGGACGAATTTCAGTTATTCGATAACTCTCACGAATGAAGGTTTTGCCACCGCAAGCAATTCGATCGCCAGCGACGTGTTGCCGCCCGGGGTGGTTTTTGTCAGCGCGAGCGGCGGTGGAGCAACCAACAATGCCGGCGTGGTGAATTGGAATTTGGGCAACCTCGCGGTCAACGCATCCACCAATCTCACGCTGACCGTGAAAGCTCCCTTCAACTCCAACATCACAAACGTGGCCACGGCAACGGCGAACATCCCTGACGTCAACACC
>Ga0302282_1001467_pt1 | contig 16668 bp, 13 predicted proteins | sample III_Fen_E1_3_FD_198763 | JGI IMG/M metagenome (GOLD analysis project Ga0302282, IMG submission 198763) | Peat permafrost microbial communities from Stordalen Mire near Abisko, Sweden - III_Fen_E1_3 | ecosystem: Environmental > Terrestrial > Soil > Wetlands > Permafrost | place: Sweden: Abisko... | reverse complement strand
GTCGTGCGCCGGATTTTCAAAGCGCATGGAACCAATCCTGACGCGGCCACGCCAGTTGCGCCGGACAATTCAAAAAATCCTGACGCCAAATAAAATCGCATGAAAAGAATTTTTACCTTGCTTGCGTTCATCGGTCTGGCCGTCACCGGCTGCACGCTCGCGCCAAATTATCAGCGGCCCGCCGCGCCTGTCGCGCAATCATTTCCGGAAAATTCCGCGCAAAAAAATTCCAGCCAGGAAACCAACGCCGTCGCCGACATCGGCTGGCGCGAATTTTTCCACGACCCGCGTTTGCAGCAGCTCATCGGCTTGGCGTTGACCAACAACCGCGATCTGCGCGTGGCCGTTTTGAACGTCCAAGTTTCGCAGGCGCAGTATCGCATCCAGCGCGCGAATTTGTTTCCGCAGATTGACGCGACCGGCGGCTACGCCCGCCAGCGTTCGCCGAGCTACGATTTGGTTCCCGGCGAAAGCGCCGTCAACAACCAATATAGCCTCGGCATCGGCACGACTTCCTACGAACTCGATTTGTTCGGGCGCATCCGCAGCCTGAAGGCGCAGGCGTTGGAAAATTATTTTGCGACCGAGGAGGCGCGCCGCAACGCGCACATCGCGCTCGTCGCCGAAATCGCGAATCAATATCTCAGCGAACTGGAACTCGACGACCAGCTTGCCGTCGCGCGCCAGACGCTCGCGTCCGTGCAATCGGCCTACGATTTGAACCAGCAAAGTTACGACGCCGGAAATATTTCCGAACTCGATTTGCGCACCGCCGAGGCGCAGGTGGAAACTGCCAAAGTCAGCATCGCCAGTTACGAACAGCAGCGCAATCAGGCGGACAACGCGCTCGTGCTGCTCGTCGGCGAAACGTTGCCGACAAATCTGCCGCCGGTGCAACCGCTGGCCGCGCAAAAAATTCTCGCGGATTTGCCGGCGGGCTTGCCGTCCGATTTGTTGCAGCGCCGCCCGGACATTCTGGAAGCGGAACACGAATTGAAAGCCGCCAATGCCAACATCGGCGCGGCGCGCGCGGCGTTTTTCCCGGCCATCAAAATCACCGCCAACGCCGGCGTTTCGAGCGACCAGCTTGCCCAATTATTTTCGAGCGGTTCGGGCACTTGGCTTTTTAATCCGCAAATCACGCTGCCGATTTTTGAAGCGGGACAAAACAAAGCGAACCTCGACGTCGCCAACCTGGACAAAAAAATCGAGATCGCGAATTACGATAAAGCAATCCAGACCGCGTTCCGCGAAGTGGCCGACGCGCTGACCGCAAAACATTTTCTGGCTGTGCAACTAGCTGGACAGGAAAAATTGGTCGCGGCCGAGCAAAGCCGGTTTGATTTGTCCACCGCGCGTTATCGCAACGGCGTGGACAGCTACCTGACCGTGCTTTCGGCGCAGCAAGACCTTTACAGCGCGCAGCAAAATCTAGTGACGCTCCAGTTTTCGCGCCTGTCCAATCTGGTCAGTCTTTATCAGGCGCTCGGCGGCGGCTGGAACGAGCGGTCGGCTGCGCCACAAAACACCGATTTTCAACCAGTGTCAGTCCTCCACTTTTGACACAAAGGAGTGGCGGCGGGGAGTTTGGCCCGGGCCTCGGGCATTACTGTTGGATAGGGTGTACCTCCGGCGGGTTTTCAGGCGCGGCGAAAAAAGCAATACGATGCCAGTTAAATATTGACAAAAAGCAGATAGCTGCTTATTGTGGGGTGGGATGATGCATAACTATCCCTGCAAAATCGGACGACTCCCCGCCGGCCTGGGGGGAGCCATTGAACCAACGGCTCGCCGAAGGGGAAAAGGGGGAACCTATTTCCGTCGCCCGGCGGGCGGCCGCGCATCGCGGCCTGGCAGAAAGCTGATGTGCCCCGCAGGCACAACGGCAACTTCTGCGCCGGGCCGCCCCCTTGAGGTTGCGAATTTAACGCCTTTAACGTTAACCAACACCAATCAACACAATTCAACACCATTCCCCGTAAAATTTCTAACCTGCGGAATTCTAGCCGGTCAAATTTTAACGGTTTTAACGCCTTTTAATGGTTATCCCACCCTTGACGAATTTATGAAAGGGGAATTGGATCGTTGTTTTGGTTTGTCCGGCGGGTGACACTCTCCCTGTTCGGTTGACCGGCGCCTATTCCAACACCGTCGTGACGAACGGGTCTGAAGCGCTTTCCGCCATAATCCCAATCATGCTCGTTCCTTCTTATAAGTTCGACTTGAACACCGACTGGGACTGGACTGCGGCAACCAGCTTTGTCAGCCAGGTGCAATCGGTGGTGTGCCATTGGGCGCAGCAAGTGCCTCCGGCGGACCAAAATGCCGTTTATGTCTTTGATTTCGTCATCTATCCCAGTCAAGGCCAGTTGCAGCCGCTGATCCAAGCACCTCCTTGACCTGGTCGGAAATGGGTTCCGAGTAACCGATGGTAACCTTGCCCAAAGACGCAATCCAGAACGCCTCCCTCAACTGTTTGCGATTGGGTATGGTGGGCGGATGAAAGCCACACATTTTTCACGCTTTGAATGCACCGCCACGATTGCCCACACACCTGACAGATTGCGACCGCGACCTAATCTGGCTCATTCACCGGCATCATACTCTTCATTCCCCGCAGATGGTGGCCTCTTTGAGTGGCAGCCTACAGTAGTCTTTGCGACGCTTAAAATCACTCTACCATCAGGGATATTCCCGCCCGAAAGCGAGGGGCTGAACGCGGCAAGAAAACAACGTTCTCATTGCCAGACATGGAGATTATTTGTGAGCCCTGCATAAACGACAGGCAGTGTAGCTGATTGGGTTGGACTCTGGAGGGGAGGCGCTGGCCAGTGTTGATGAGGTCAACCGGATTAAATCTGATAAAAATCGTCCGCCACGCGCTTGAACCCGCACTCAGGCCCACCGCCTGCCGACCCGAGGCCTTGTAGGCCGTGCCGCGAAACAGTTGCTCATCCACGAAACTTTCGGCCAGCACGACGGGGTGCCCGTAAACCCGTTGCCAGTCTGGGGATAAGCGCGCCAGATTCAACGCCATCGCCCGGCTGGCCAGGTAAATCCGGCGCGGACTTCCAGACTGAGGCCGCCAGGCCAGTGCAGTCGGTAGCTAGGCGCGCCCGGCCTGGCCTTAGCCCTGCGGATATCCTTCATCAATGGCCAGGAACGTACAGCGGATCATTGGCACGGCCCGCAAGGAGGCGATCATCGCCAGAAGCCAAAACCGGGAGGGTCCAGCGCGGTTGGTTAATGTCCGTGGCGCGCTGCGAATACAAAGACAATCCAACCGGCGTAAATGGGAAACCATTGTGTCCACCACGGAGTAGACAGGATCGCGGCCCGTTCGCGTTTGAACCAAAACCAAACAGCTAAGTTCAGTAGTAAAGTAATAAGAAGCCCGACAGAACCCAGTGTGTATAAATATTTCATGAGATCAATTCAACCGCACCAACCACCCGGGAACACAATAAAGTCAATCTAAAGACGACAGTCAAAGCTTCGAAGGACGGAGCTTCTCCCTTAACGGCAAAACATTACGCAGGAACGGCCCGCAACCCCAGAGGCAAGCCGAGAAACAACGGTTGCCTTCAGAAAATCCAACGGGTTCGACCGGACAACTGAACACAACCGCCATTTTAAAGTTAAACACCCCCTCCCGGATGGGAAGGAGGGAATGCCTGTTAACCATGCACAAGAGAAACAGACCGATCAGCCCCCCTTGCAGCTTATGACGGAACCGACGGTGCTGAACGAACCGCCGGTGCTGGATCCAGTGGTGGTACTGAAAGAAGTAGCTGTCGACAAGCAATCGCTCCAGTTCTGGACGATTTCCGGAAGCTCTTCTACCACGAGAACCATGTTGTTGTTTTGGGCAAGTTCCACATCAAACGGATGTTTGTTATTCATGTAGTTTCCTTTATTATCTATTAATTTCTCTGGTTTCGACCTCAATTTCAACCTTTGGCGGCCAAGTGGGTTTTGCTGCCCCTGGAAGGCAGTGACGCGTTTGCCCCCTCACGCCGGGGTAACAATAATTTTGGAGTAATTCGCAATTTTTTCCTTGTCGGCGAAATTCATGTGTGAGAATATTCGAGGGTCAAGGTTCAATCCGGCGGTCAAAGATTGAACAATATTCATTTAAATACAAAACTATGGCCTGGATGGAGGCTTGGAAAGATTTCGAGTCTGGCTCATGCGGACCAATTTGCTGACGGACTTGCTGCAAAGCGGCATAGCCTTATGATATTAGAAGCAAAAGGACTCAAGAAAGCCTATGGAGATGTGGTGGCCATCAACAATGTATCACTTGCTCTCCGGGAGGGTACCTGCACCGGACTGGTTGGGCCAAATGGAGCGGGAAAGACCACCTTGCTGGAAATGATCGAGGGGCTTCGCAAGCCTGACGAAGGTCAGATCAGCATTTTTGGCCAGGTTCGCAATTTGCCCGACCGGTCGTTGCTTTCAAAGATTGGAGTCGGGTCACAGACGTTTGCCCAGCCTTCGCGCCTGACGGTGGCGGAGTTGTTTGACCTTTATGCTTCGCTCTATGAGACGGCGTGGGATCCCAAGGAATTAATAACGCTGATGGGTTTACAGGAGAAGTCCAACGTTTACTTCTCGCGACTTTCGGGCGGGCAGAAAAAACGGGCGTCGGTGGCATTGGCGTTGATCGGCGATCCATCGCTTTTGATTCTGGATGAGCCAACCGGCGAACTGGATCCCCAGGCGCGGCGCCTGATCTGGGATCTGATCAAGAAAAAGCGGGGCGCGTCCCGCACGGTGCTTTTGGCGACACATCAAATGGAGGAGGTGGCTTCAATCTGCGACGAAGTGATCGTTCTGGACCATGGAAAGATTTTGGATTCGGGGTCGCCCGACTATCTGATCAGCAAACACTGTCCGGAACACCGGCTGATCTTTGAAACAAAAATCCAGTTTGATCCGAACCAGCTTGGCATTCCGCAAATCAAGACCAAGATAAACACGGAGCGGCAGGTTATGGTGGCGGAGGCCATCCTGTCAAATTTTGAAGCCGCTTTTCAGGCGATGGATCGCGTGCGCAAAGTTGGGGCGGACGCCATCACAAGTTTCAGTGTGCAACGGATGACTTTGGAAGATGTTTTTATCAAGCTTACCGGCCGAGTATTGAAGGAATAGCGTATGAATAAGAGGTGGATTTCCATATTTAAAAAGTTGTTTGTCACCAACGCAAAAGAGTTTTTGAGGGACTTCCGGCCGTTGTTTTCCTCGGTGATGATGCCGGCGCTGTTCCTGGTCATTTTCGGTTTGGTGCGGATTTATGTCCAAAAGAAGGGGGCCTCTGAACAAGGGGCAACGATCGACGGGCCGGATTATTTTCTATTCATCATGCCCGCCTTGCTCGCCTTGGGGTTGGTGAATCTCAGTTTGTTCGGAACGGCGTTGGCGCTGGTGACGGACAAGGACAAGGGCGTATTTCGCCAGTATCTGCTGATTCCCATGCCGCTGTCGGCGCTGATGGCGGCGCATGTGGCCGTGCGTTTGGTGGTGGCCATGCTGCAAGGAGGCGTCCTGATGGTCACCGCCGTAGTGTTTTTTGGAGTGCCCTTAAAAGGAAACATATTTGAACTCGCGGTCATCTATGCGGCTTGCGCCGTGGCGATGATAACGTGTGGCTACGCGCTGGCGGGGTTGGTGGGCAGCATGCCCACAGCCAACGCCATTTTCGGAGTGCTCAGTTTTTACATCATGGGCTTTGGCCAGATTTTCACCGACATGAGGGGCATCCCCATCGCGAAGTGGCTGATCTATACGACGCCGGCATCCTCCGTTTCGGATCTGTTGCGGCAGATCTTCCTGGGCCGCTGGGCCAACCTGTCCATCGGCGCGAATCTGGCGATTTTGTCCGGCTGGGTGCTGATTGCGTATTTGGTAGGTATACGAAAGTTCCGGTTTCAGCCCGAGCAATAAAATATATCCACAGTATCTATGACACACCAACAAGGCGGCACCTGGCTTTACTATAAATTAATGACCGGGGTTTACTACTGGGCGTTTGATCACTTGATTTTAAGTTTGTCGCCCATCGTCCAGGATGCCCGTGTCAGGCAGTGGTTCTTCATTCGCTATTTGGATGAAGACGGCCCGCATTTGAGGCTGCGGTTGTGCGTGGAATCCGCCAGTGCCAATGCCTTTGACCGGGAGGTGTATGCAAAGCTGCACGAGTTGGTAACACGGCTGCCGCGCCTGCCCGTCGAAGAGGTCTCAAGGTTGGTCACCATTCCGCTGCCGGATTTTGACAAGTCCAAGCTTGCCTTTGGCGTAAAGCGGGTGGAATACAAGCCCGAGACGGATATTTATGGGAATGAAGAGGGTGTCGCCGTTGCGGAACACTTGTTCCAGGCCTCAAGTGAGATGGCCATGGAGGTGATTGCTGCGGAGCGCCAGGGGGAGGTTTCCCGGAAGGAATTGGCCCCGGCCCTGATGAATGCGGCATTGGATGAATTTCCGATCAGCAAGCCGCCATCCGAGTTCCTGGTAAACTACATGAATTATTGGGCTTCGGGCATTCCCTCCAGCGGAAGCTATATCGTGACATTTGAGAACAAGTGCCGGGAACTGATGGCGTCTGGCACGCCGATCGTTCGCCGGGATGACGAGTACGGTTCGATGCTCGCCGGCCAGTTGGACAAATGGCGCAAGAGTCTGCGCGAGACGCAGGCTGCTTACAAGCGAATCAATGGATACTCCGAAGCGCTGGCGGAACAGGTGTTGTTTTATTTTATTCACTTGATGAACAACCGTCTGGGGTTCGCTGCTCTGGATGAAACCTATCTGGCCATGCTCGTCAATGGTTGGAAAGGCAGCCGGAAAACCGCATGAGCGTGCAGAACCGTCTTTTTAGCTCCTCACTGGCCAGGAAGTATCCCTTCTTTTCGCTGGTTCAGCCGCTTGGCGATGTCATCGCCGGCCTGCGGGAAGCGCCGCCCACCGATCAGGCGGGGCCGGGGTTCAAACGGATAGTGACTGATCTGGGCAACTTATCGGGCGCCTATGCCGACTTGGTTGATTCCTCAGGCAATGATTTGGGCAGCACGGTGCTGGGTGGCGCCGGTGCGAGCCAGGACGAAGAATCTGCGCTGGTCCGGTCGGTGGCGGAGGCGGCGGAACGCTACGCCTGTTGTGTGGCCCCGCTGAAGGTCGAAGTGGCGACCGCCCATGAACTGGGCGAGGACGGCTTGAGTTTCGGGCATTTATTGCTTTGTTCGGCGCAGGAATATGCTCATCCGCGATGCCACTTGCGCCCGTTCAATCCCGACGCCCCGATGCGCTGGGTCAAGGGCTATTCCGTCGTCGCCGGGAAGCCGCGCTTTGTGCCGTTGGTGATGACTCATTTGTTCGTGAAAGCGTGGGAAAGCGAGGAAATCTGGCATCCCATTACGACCGGGGTGGCAGCCCATACGGATCCGCTCAAGGCGATCGTCTCGGCGATCAACGAGGTGGTGGAAAGGGACGCACTGACCCTGACTTGGCTGCTACAATTGCCGTTGCCCCGAATCCTGCTGGACGAGCCGCCGCCGCAAGACTTGGCATTGATATTCGAGCGTCTGCACCGGAGCAAGGTTCAACAATACATGTATAATGCAACCACCGACATCTCGGTGCCAACGGTTTACGCCATTCAGTTGACGGAGCGGCATGACAAGATCGCGCAGTTCGTGAATTGTTCTTCCGGCACATCCCTGTGGCAGAATTGCGCAAAGGTCATACTGGAAGCCGCCTGCGGTCGAACGGTGGGATCGCTTTGGCGCGATCCGCCCGAGAGTCTTGACGAATTTGTCGCCTTGGAACACGGTGCGGCCTACATGGGGCGGCCGGAACAGCGCGGCCATTTCGATTTTTTGCTCAAGAACGGCAACTCGCAGCCCATCTCCACCGGCGGAACCGATTACCCGGAAAGCGATGTTTTGGCTCAATTCAAATTTTTGGTCCGGCGCTTCGCCGAATTGAAAATGGATGTGGTCTTGGTGGATTTGACGACGGACGAGCTTCGGGAGACGGGGTTGTGGGTCATCCGGGCGGTTATTCCGGGACTGGTTCCACTGACGTTCAATTACCGCGCGCAGTTTCTGGGCCATCCGCGAATTTATGAATACGCCAAGAAGATGGGACTCCAGATTGCCGGTGAAGCGGACCTAAACAAATTGCCCCAACCCTTTGCCTGATGTTAATCACCATTATAACTGAAGACGAATTTGGCAGATCCATCCCGCCGCTATTAGAAGGGTTTGAAACGGAAGTGCTGACGCTGCGACAAGGCGAGGAACGAGATTGGAAGTATCACGGGCAACAATTGGTCGCCTTCTGCACGGATCGCCCGTATCACGCCGTTTTTGAAGAATTGAGCGGGCGCTTGGTGAAGGCGGAACTATCAGTCACGTTTGCCTGCATTGCCGAGTCGATTTTGACCGTCGGCCCTCTGATTGTCCCGGGAAAATCTCCCTGTTACGGATGCTACCGTCGACGACTGCTTTCCCACACCGGGCCGCCGTGGTCCATCGCCCATGAACGAGTTGTTCAGTCTGCGTTTGACCGGGACTGGAGTCTCAAATCGCCGGGCTTGCTTCCGACGACTCCGATCCTGGCCGCCGCCCGGCTGAGACGGCACGCGCGGCTTGCGGAAAGCGACTGCGGCTTGGTGACACAAGTATCGCTGACCGAACCCCGGTGGGTTGATTTCAAGATACGGCGCGTACACGGGTGCGGTTGCCTGCCTTCCCCCGGCGGAAGCGGGTGCGCCGACATGGTATCGGTTGTGGAGAAGCTTTTGGCATGAAAATTCCAGGACAAATTACCGGAAAGCAAGCGGCGGACTTTATCGAGAAAGACTATGACCTGCAGTTGACCTTTCCCCGCCGTCCCTGCTTGATCAAAGAGCTGGTTCTTCTTCCGTACGGCGACCGCGATATTATCGTTCTCGGAACCGATATGCCCCGCTTGCTCAAAGTCTCCGGTGGTCGGCAGCAGGTTCTGAAGCGGCTGCAGTTGCTGGATGGAACCCGGAACTCCGCAGAGCTTGAGGCGCTGCTGCCCGCCGAGCAACGCGAAGACTTTTTCAGTATGCAGGCCCTGCTCTTCTGGTACGGGTTGCTGCAAGACGGCCCTAATTTACCGGTGGCTAAGGAGCACGAGCAATTGGGTGCCTTTCTCGCTCGCTATGTGGGCAAAACGCGGTTCAACCGGAACCGGGACGAAGCGCTGGAGCGGTTAAAGGCCGGCCGATTGGCGGTCTGCGTGCCGGCATCTGTGTCGGAAGCTTTGGCTAAAGCCATGCGCTCGGCAGGTTTGGGGGCGCATCTACTGGTGGCCAACGCACAGGAACTTGCTGGATTTGCGCCATCCTTTATGCTGGTGGTGGCGGATGGCGGCGAATGCGCCTTGAAGGCGCTGCAATTTGCATACGATGCGAACGTTCCTTGTCTACTGACCATGATTGGCGCCACCGAGACGCGGATCGGTCCCCTCCTCCTGCCGAAGCTTTCCGTTGGCCACGAGTGTGTATTGCGGCAATTGCCGGTCGTGGAGTTCATGCGGGATCAGGATGAGTTGCTGTTCTGGAGTGCCTTTGCGTTGCAGGAGACCCTGCTGCTGATGGCGGGCATCGCCACGGATTCTTATTTTAACAAGCTGATTCTGCATCACTACGGTGGGGGTGGGCGGTACAGCACCTATCAAGCCTTGGCGCCGGTTCCCGGTTCGCAGACGAGCGGTTTGGTTGCGGCAAGGCCGCTGGATGTGCGATCCTCCGCTTTCCTCGCCTGGAAGCATCATTGTGGAACGCGCTTTCCGCCCAAGAAGTATCTTCCGCCAACCGCCCATCAAAACCATTTTACGGCCCAGAACATCGCCGGAGCGCAAAAACCGCTGGCAACCGAATATGGGTCTTCAATTCATCCGCTGCCCGACCAGTGGGAAATTCCAGCATCCCTGCCGTGGCTCAATGGTGTGCGCCGCGAACCCGTCGAATTCAACGCGGTCTTGGTCGGGAATCTGCTTCGGGTCTCGGTCGGCCATCAGAAAATTCAAAATCAAGACCGGCGCATTTCACCCTGCGGTGGCGGGCTCAAATCCGCCGGGCTTTTTGTGCGCACGCGGGCGGTAACGGGCATTAAAGACGGTTGGTATGCCTACGATCCCACCGAGCATGCCTTGGAGACGATTCAGAATCTGGATGAGGATGGAATCGCCGCTGCGTTGGGAGCCGAGGACGAGTCGCCAGTGATGCTCGTGGTGGTAGGACGTTTGCAGCGAACGCGGGATAAGTACCGGGAGTTTGGATATAATATTATCCACTTGGATGCCGGCGTTGCCACCGCGTTCGCCACCGTCATGGCCGATGCCTATGGATGGCATGTTTGCCATCACCCCAATGCCGCCAACGCCTCCCTCGCCCACAGCTTGCGGATTGACGAAAAGGATCATTACCGCTTGGTCAGCAACGTGTTTTCCCTCGGCAAACCGCCCCGGGAATTTAATGGCAACATGCCGGGGGATGAGGAGAACTGGTTGAAGGATTTGGTTTTAGCCAGTCGAGCGGTGGATCCCCGTCCGGCCATGTTCGGCTCGGCCCATTGCTGTCTGGGCGGCCCTGGGAACGGTCTGACGCAAAGGAGCGTTTCCCGCACCTTTGAGGACGTGCTTAAATCACGCCGATCCAGCCACAGTTTCAAGCCGTTCCAACAGCGTCCAGTAAAGGGTGCGATGGTGGAGGACTTGGTTGTCATTGGCCATCGTGCCCGGCGGCGTCTGGCGGAGGAAGGGATGTTTCCGATTCCATTAAGCATTTATGTGCTCCGGGCTCTGGGCGATGACGAACTTCCCTCCGGCGCATACGAGACGAATCCAGGTTCGATGGCAACGTGGAAATGTCTGTCCTCGCCGCTCAGCCCAGAGGACGTCAACCGGTGTGTGAACCAAAATTCCCTGGCACGGGCGCCACTTCTGTTTGTCATGGTTGCGGATCTGGATGAAACCTTCCATCGCTACGGCGCGGCTGGGTATCGCCATTTGTTGAATCAGTCCGGTTTTGTGGTGGGCCAGATTTGGCTGGCGGCTTCAGCCGCCGGGTTGGTCGGAACAGCGTGCGGCATTGTGATTGAGGAGGGCATGCGCAACGCGATCAAGTCGGACGGCTATACCAGGGCATCCCTGTTTGGATTTGTGCTGGGAGAACCGGAGGACAAAGCAAAGGCAGGTTAAAATGGCGGCCGCGATCACAGACGAACCGGAGATCAAGCTCAGACCTGGCATACAGATCGCCAGGCGGGTTGATGAAGTCGTTTTGGTCGGTGAGGCCAACGGCAGGGCTTTGCGGCTGGCGGGGGTATCCCGTGACTTGATTGATCTGCTCGTGGCGGGTTGCAGCCGTAAGGCCCTTTGCGCACATTTGCAAACACTGGGATTTCCCGCCAGACAGGTTGAGCCGGCAATCGAGGCATTTTTATCCCGCCTGTCCTCCGCCGGCGTCCTGCAATCCAAGGGCGACTCCGCCAACGCCTCCCCCGGCCGCCGGATGATCAACGTGGATCCGTTGGCGTCTTTCTTCGCCCGGCCGCTCTTGCTTCAGCCTTCGGGACTCGCTGTCAGCCTGGGGTTGTTGGCACTGGTGGCGGCGGTGGCCAGTATTACCGTTGCCGCGGTCAAGGAAAGATTGTTCTCGTTTCCGCCGGATTTTTCGCCCCGATCGTTGACGGGCCTTCTCGGAGTCGTTCCCTGGGTGCTGCTCCACGAACTCGCACATGCGGTGGCCTGCCGATCCGTTGGCTGCCAAGTTTCTGGACTCGGCCTGCGGTTTCGGAAATGGAGAGGACTGTCGCTCTTCGTTGACACGAGGTATGTGGCGCTGCTGGAGAATCGTTGGGCCAAAGCCTGGGTTGCCCTGGCGGGACCATTCATGGACCTCATCCTTCTTGGTTGGTTGAGTGCGGTGGTTTTACTCTCACCGGCCGGGCGGCTGGGCGATTCCTGTCGCTTGCTTTTCTGGGTGATGACGGGGGCGCTCTTTTTCAATTTGAATCTCTGGCGCGCCAGTGACGGCAGCAATGCCGCCACCGCGCTCTCCGGCAATCCCCGGCTGTTGGCGGACGCGCTTTCGTTCAGGACCGGCAAGCAAAGCCCGGTCGGTCTCAGTTACCGTATAGCGGCGCTTGTCTATCTCCTGCTTTTTGCCGCCGGAATTGGATATTTCATGTGCGTGTCAGCCCCGGCAGTCGGCAAATGGTTCCGTTAGATTATGGCGCAATCAATTGAAATCGAATCCGATTATCTGAAGGAGGCGATGGTTGCGCCTTTCACCATCTTGCGCGTCGGCGGGCTTCCTTTCACCATCCTGCAAGATTTTGTGACCGTCGCATTGTCCGCCGGCTTGGAGGACTACATCACCGCCCGAAACCAAATGCGGGAGGCCACCGGCGGACTGGTCGCCATTCTGGAGCGGCTTGTGCCGCAGGCCGGCGCCGGCGAACGACGCAGCCGCCTCATCCAGTTGAAGCGGGACGTATACAATCACCGGGCGATTGTTCTCGAAGCGGATCTCGGAGAATGGCTCGCAGCCAGGACGGCCCGTTGCGCCTTGGAAGATTGGCAAAGCTTCCAGCGGCGCGCGGAACGGAGTTTGGTTTGCCTGACGCAGGAGGCGGAGCGGGCTTATGAAATAATTGACTCGATACTGGCCAGGTGTTGGGAGAAGCCATCCTTCCAGCAGGGTGTCAGCATCGCCTCGCCTTCTTTGTTCACTCGAATGTCGCAGGACTGGCAATCATTCAGGCGAAAGAAAAGAAAGGGAATCACCCGAAGCCTGTTTGCCTACGCCACGCGGGCGGCGGCAAAAACAAGTCCTTTCAGCACCCTTACCAGCAACTGTATCCTGTCTTTGGACATTTTCGACGGCCAATCAAATTTTACCGTCGAAAAAACCGAGACGCTGGCGACGAGCGTTTTGAACCGCAGCATTCCAACGGCCTTGAGAAACGCACTTGTGGCCGGCCAAGGAAGCCGGTTGCCAATCAGTTATCATCTCAGTCCGCACGTTCGGATCGAGGGGAACAAGATATTCGGGGTGAGTCACCGGTATCAGCCGAGGCTGGGGATACTGTGGCTGGAGCAATACCCGATCAGCTTGAATTTGGCGCCGGGCATCACCGATGTGCTTCGGCGTCAGTCCTCTCCATTCCGTTGGGCGGAATTGGAGGCGTCGTTGCGGGGCGCGGGAATTGGGGCGGCGGAGGTCAGGCAGATCATCAACGAACTGGTGTGCCGGGACATCATCCGGTCCGGATTGGAATGGAATTCAGACTGTGACAATCCGGCGAATTTTCTGGCCGACAATTTGAACCATTGTGATGACGCCGGGGCGAAGGATTTCGGTGACACACTCCGGGCCATGGACCAGAGTGCGCGGTCATTTTCGGCCAGCGCCATTTCCGACCGGGCTCAAATCATCCAGCATATCAACTCGCTCTATACGGACCTTTACGGCAAGTTGAGCCAGTTCGCGCCACCTGAGATTCGCACGGCAGTTTATGAGAATGCTCGGATCCAGGGCATTGATTTCCATGCGGGAAAAGGATTCGCAAGGCTGTTTCAGCGCCTTGGAAAGGCCATCCACGACAAAATCGGCGTTTCCAGTTCCTATATCTGGTTAAGAGACAAGTTCATCGAGCAATACGGTGCGGGAGGTGTGTGCGATAATGTTCCGCACTTCATCATGACCGCATGGCGCAAAGTGCATGAACTCCTGCCGGGCCGAAACAACAATTCTGCGGCGAAGGCTATCGATCAGCCCGGTGACCGTTTTGCCGGCGTGCCGCGGGAGCACATTTCCGTGCCCCTGACGCTGTTTGTGCAGATCGTCGGGTGCAATCTGGAAGCGTTGGACAACGGCGAACCAAAAATTGTGTTGAACCTTGCCTATAATCGCATCGGTTGGCAAACCGTCCGATGGTGCGACCACAGTGGCGCAACGGCAGGCTCGCTGCAAAAGCAAATTCGAGGCTGGTTGAAATATGCCTCCGCGCCCAAGATACCCCTGTCCATAGCGGTTTCGTCAGAGTCCTGCACGTTGCAGGCCCATCCGCGTTGCACGGATCGAATGCTGGTGGTTGACGGAACGCTTTCCATGGATGATTTCCAATTGAGTGATTTGATGCTCCGGCATAACCCGCAGAGCAACCTTCTGGAAACAACGACCAAAGACCACCTGCCGGTTCAAACCCACTATCTGGGAGCATTGAACCCGACGTTTGACTGGGGTCCGCGCTATCTTGCCATTCTAATGGGGGAACCTTTTGAGGTGATCCGTCCTCCGCTCAGCCGGGTCATCAATGTCGACGATCTGGCACCCGTGAGGCATCAGGAGCGGGTGGAGGAATGCGGATGCATTCTCATTCGGGAGACCTGGTGGGTTAAGTCCAGCGAGTTGTTGCGCCGGATCAATCAGTCGTCCACCGTGGATCGCTTGATCGCAGCCCGGGATTTTTGTGATGAGTTTAACATTCCACGACACGTCTACGCCAAAGGCCAGATTTCATCGTGGACCATAAATGGTCCGACCAAGGTGCGAAAACCGGTCTGGCTCGATTTCCAAAATGTGGCGTGCCTGGATGATATTGGGGATATTATAAAACAAGTTGACTGGATCATCCTCATGGAGGCCCTGCCTGGCCCCGGTGAAAATGTTTTGCAAATCGACGGACGGGAGCATGTCAGCGAGTTTGTGTTTGAGGCGGTTTTTTCCGCCACCCGGAAAAGTCCGGGAGCCATGAACGACTACGACCTCACGATGGAGCCAAAGAGCGATTTGACGACCACCTGAAAATAAATCATGCGAGCACACGATTAATCTTATGAAGAAAATCCTGCCGATCATCTTCGCCATCAACTGTCTGCTGCGGCTTGCGAATGCCGCGCCCAGCTCCGCCCCCGACCCGGACCTCGAGCGAACGCTGGCCAAATACAATCAATGGAAGGCGTCACATCCCAATGCCATTGTTCGGTTCAAAGCCAGCCAGGACGGAATGAGTGAGACCGTGACAAGTTACTATTTCGAGAATAAATTCAAGATCGTGACGGAAATTCTGGCCGATCATGTCAACGCCCGCTACGTAGAGTTCTTGTCGGACAACGGAGATGTGCTGAACTATTTCCCGCTGACCCAGTTGACGGTCAAGGAAGACAGTCCCTTAAAAATCTACGTTTTGAAGGAAATGGGCTGGACTGAGGAGTTGACCGCGGCCAAAATCGAGCATTTTGGGGGGACAATCGCGTATTTAAAAAAAGACAACCGGGATTGCCTTATCCTTAAGTTGCCTTCCCACCCGTTTGACCGCCAGTCGTTGGAAAAACCCTCGTCGTATGATTCCAGCCTCGTATTTGAATTGGACGAGACCGGAAAAACCGTAAGACAAACCGCAACCTTTGATAATTCGCCCCCGGTTGCGGCGGATCTTGAATACATCACCTTTGACGAGCAAAAGGTCGGGGCCGAATATGGCGACATAACGGTCAAGTCGGCGGTGGCTACGGATACAACCCTGGAGGCCGCTTTTTCCGCCGAACTTGAGAAATCCGCCACCACCGGCCCACCGTCGCCGGGCCGGAAATGGTTTCTGCTGTTGTTCGGCGGAACAATCCTGATTCCCATATTGATCGGCTTCCGGAAGTTTCTGTCCGCCAGAACCTGAATGGAATGTAAGCGTCCGGCAGGCACCATCTGGATTGGTTTCATTGGGCGCGGCAAGATTGGAGGAGGCAAAGGAAATCAACGGGCGGCGGATGCCGCGATTTCAAATCCCCGGCGCGAGTGGGTTTGGTGGCTGAATATCATCGTGGTCAATTAACCCAGCGGGAGTTTGCCGGCCAGCACGGCTTGGGGTTGACGCCCCTGGCTCGCTGGCTGCGACAGGAACGTGACGGCCCGGTGCCGCGACTGCGGCAGCGGCCGGCGTTTGCCTGGACCCATTTACAATTATATTTAAGGCCGCTGTTGGGGTGAGGACCACCGACCATCTTCTGTCACTTAAGAAACTTGTCCACTTGGGCGATGAATAAATCGGGTTGGTCAAGCATGATGTAATGGTATGATTCGGCCATGCACACGACCGTCTTGTTCATTAGCGAAGCAAAGCTTTGCTGATAGAATGCTTCCGTGTTCGTCCGCGACATACCGGTCGAAGAGTTCCAAGCATAGAGCACGGTTACGGATGTCTTTATCTGATGCAGCATCGGACGAATGTCCAGGGTCATGTCTTCGTAAAAGATGCGCGCCACGACGGATTTATCGGACGTGACGGCCCATCCGGTTGCTTCCCTGAGGCCTTCGGGCGATTTGACAAGTGAGCGGAGGATATTTGATTCCTCCGATGCATACTGGAGTTGTGTTTCAGCGATTATCCGGTCGCGCGCCGGGGCTGCTTGGGCGGCGGCGGCGGCGGCGTCATCCACTCCGAGCATGGCGCCGGCAAAAGGAAGAGCATCAACAATCATCAGCTTGCCCACGTCTTCGGGATGTTGGATCGTAAGAAGCAATGCCATGGAGCCGCCAAGTGAATGGCCAATAATGTCTGGCGACTTCAGTTTATTTGATTTAATGTAGGCGTCCAGAGCATCAATCGCAGGCTGGATGACCGGTCCCCG
>Ga0302282_1001465_pt1 | contig 16686 bp, 19 predicted proteins | sample III_Fen_E1_3_FD_198763 | JGI IMG/M metagenome (GOLD analysis project Ga0302282, IMG submission 198763) | Peat permafrost microbial communities from Stordalen Mire near Abisko, Sweden - III_Fen_E1_3 | ecosystem: Environmental > Terrestrial > Soil > Wetlands > Permafrost | place: Sweden: Abisko... | reverse complement strand
TTGGCTATGCTTAGCTGCTAATTCGCCGTTCTACAAAAAACCGTATTCGTGGCAGTTGGACGATGTATTCGGGAAGGGAGTCCATTTCAGGTACTGGATAAAGCGGCCTGCACCATCGCACTACATGTTGTGGGTGTCTGCGTTAACCGGATAGGCATGGGTCATAGAATCGAATGCCCGATGCGAGCCCGGTTGGGTGATGCCAGTCGCGACGTCGGCATTGCACCCTTGATCGCGCCGGTCTGCGGAAAGCGCCCAGTCTGGGGGCGTGAGCGCACACAGCGTAGCGGCGGCTGCGAGGCCGAACAACCACTTCGCGACAAGAGTGACCGGGTCGGGCAGGAGATGCGCGAACGCCGGATTGGTCGCCGGGAGCACAATGAAGATGTTGGCTGCCCACACGGCCGTCAGACTGCCGAGCATAAAGGAAAACACCAGCCCATCGCGGGCCGGTCGGCGCGCCGTGGACCGTATCACAGCGCTCAGGCCAATACCGAGCGCCGCAGCCAGGACCAGCCGAACAGCTACCCCGATGGCCGGTGACGCGTGCAGCCCGACGCCGGAGGCCAAGTACCGGGCGAGGATATCGGCGTCTCCGCCTCTTTGCGCCCAATACAGCCAAATGACGCTGAGCTCGGCCAATCCACCGGCCAAGCCGGCCCACAACCCGGTTCGTACAAAGCCCGGCCGCTTCGCCGGCCGGACCGGCGTGCTGTCAGAAAACATTGCGATCCCCAATCCAGGCTGAAATTTGCTATCGGCGGGCGGAATGCGCCTTACGCTCTCATGCTGGACCACCACTGCGGGCATCGGGACTTTCCGCCTCCCGCGGGAGCGCGCGCACCCTTAACCATGCCGCCAGGCTCGGAAAGCGACCGGCCCTGCCGCGGGACGGGTGCGACGTTGAGCTGTCTTCGCCACGCGATGCCCAGCTGGCCTAGCTGCGGAGCGCGCCGAGGAGCCAGACCACGATCAAGACAACCAATACAAGGCCAAGAACGCCCCCGAGACCCGCCCCACCATAGCGATTGTAGCCGTAGTAACCACCCCCGCCACCAAGCAGGACTATCAGAAGAACAATGATAAGAATTGTGCCCATCCTCGCCTCCCCATCAGTCAACGATTCGACCGGCTGATCAGCGGCGACCCGGCGCACCGGCCGCCGTTGGTTTACACAGCACAACCATTATCCGCAGAAGGATTACCTTCCACTCCCGAGCCCAGAACAACGTCAATGGCTATCGGCTTCCCATAGCGCCCGATCGACAGTCCCGCCAAAGTCTGCGCGATGTCCTCACAAGTTGCGTCGGCGGCAAGCCCGAAAGAGACCATGGCATGGTCAAAGACGAATCTCAGGCGACGATCCCCGCCATGATCAACGTGAATGGGGCGCATGAGACTCTCCAAGTTGGCCACTCGGTTGGACAGCACCGTGTGACCACGATCAATTTTTCCGAAGGAGGTGCTGCGCAGGCGCCACCTTGCGGCGGCCCGGAGCTCAAACCTCCCGGAGGGACCGGACGGCTTAACCAAGTGCTGCAAGTGACATTACCGATCCGGACGCGAGGGCGGTAGGTTCGGAAACTACCTACCTACAGGCTATCCGCGGGCAACGGTGGCGCGAGATCCGGATCGAACGAGGGCTTGTCGTCGGCATGCCAAGCCGCGGCCAGTGCCAATCTGGCCAGCGCCGGAAGGGACTTCGACCCAGTCTTCTTCATGATCGAGGCACGGTGGTTTTCGACAGTGCGCTGGCTGATCCCAAGATCCGCGGCGATGTTCTTGCTGGGTGCACCGGCGAGAACCAGATCCATGATCTGCCGCTCGCGCGGGGTCAAGCCCGCAACATGGATGGCAGCTTCTTCCCGCGCCGCGACCAGCGTGCCGGAATCGCGGGACTGCCCGATAGCGCGCTCGATGCCGGCTAGCAATTCAGCCCAACCAACCGGCTTCTCTATGAAGTCTGAAGCGCCCGCCTTGATGGCTTGAACCGCGATCGCCACATCGCTGCTGCTCGTGATCATGATCGCCGGAAGGCGGTGGCCCTTTAGCCGCTTGAGCAATTCCAGCCCGCCCATTCCCGGCAGGTAAGCGTCGATCAAGAGGCATGCTCCCGCGCCCGGGCCCGTCCGGCGGGAGGGCGGCCTCGATGGCGAAGGCCGAGCCCTTGCCCGAACGCGAGCGGACGCGCACCGGGTGGCCGAGCAGATTCCCCAAACGCTGCACGATGGACAGGCCGAGGCCGAGACCCCGGCTCCGCTCACGCGCGGCATTGTCGAGTTGATGGTACTCCTCGAAGACCGCCTCAAGCTCCCCGTCGGGGATGCCAACGCCGGTATCCCAGACCTCGATGCTCAGGATGCCGCGGCACCGTCGGCAACCAAGCAGCACCTTGCCGGCGCTGGTGTATTTCAGCGCGTTGGACAGCAATTGCGGATCATCTTCTCAAGCAGCCGCGGATCGCTCAGTATAGGCCGAGACGGGAGAACGGCGGATCGGCCAGCACATCCTGCACGGTGAACACCACCGCGGCGCGCAGCTCGTCCAAGACCCGGTAACCGTGGTCTTCCCGCGAGAAGAAGCGCTCCAGTCTCGCCGGCGACACCTCCGCCGCGATCGTCTCGGGATAGAACCCGTCCCTGGCATGGGCGACCGCATCCGGATCGACGTCGGAAGCGAACACCTGCAGCTTGGTGCTCCTCTTCGCCGACGCGATTTCTTCGCGGAACAGCATGGCGAGTGAATAGGTCTCCTCCCCCCGTGCTGCATCCCGCAACCCAGATGCGGATCGGCTGATCGGACGGGTGGCTGCGCACCAGGTACGGAACCACCTTCTCCGCGAGGACATCGAACACGTGCGGATCGCGGAAGAAGCTGGTGACGTTGATGAGCAGGTCCTTGGCCAGCAGGTCGAGCTCGCCCGTATCGCTCCGCAGGATCCCGATATACCGATCCATCGTCGCGACCCCGGCCAGCGCCATGCGCCGCCCGATGCGCCGCTGAAGGGTGCCCGGCTTGTAGAGCCTGAAATCGTGGGCGGTTTTCGCGCGCAGAAGGTCGATGATCTCCTGCAGCCAGGCCTTTGCCTCATCCGGCGCGTGGAAACCGCCCGGTGTCCTTCGCTGACCGTATTCGACCAGCGCTTCCGGCATCTTCGCCTCCGGAAGGACAAGATCAACCGCGCCCGTCGCAATCGCGCTGCGCGGCATGCCGTCATAGGCGGCCTCACCAGGCTCCTGCGCGATCACCAGCCCGCCTTTCTCCTTCACGGCCTTCAGCCCAAGGCTGCCATCGGCGCCCGTTCCCGACAGGACCACACAGATGGCGCGCGGACCGCAGTTCTCCGCCAGCGAATACAGCAGAAAGTCGAATGGCAGCCGCGCCCCGTGGCGCGCCTGCGGCTGCGAGAGGTGCAACGCGCCGTTGCTGACGGACAGATAGGTTCCCGGGGGAATCACATAGACGTGATCGGGCTCGATCGGCACGCCGTAGGTTGCTTGCTGCACCGTCATCGGGGTATGGCCGGCCAGCAGATCGACCATCATGCTTTCGTGTGTGGGGTCGAGATGCTGGACCAGGATGAAAGCCATGCCGTTGCCGGGTGCCAGCGCGCCCAGGAGAGTCCGACACGCCTCAAGGCCGCCCGCCGATGCACCTATCCCAACAATCGGGAACGCCCCCTGCCCGCGCGGGGCGTCAGGCGTGGCCAGGGGGCGCCGGCCCGATCGCGGTCGGGCCGCTTTGGCCTGCTGCGGGCGACTGTTTGCCATTCTTCAACCGTATCTGATGAGTGTGCGGACCGACTTGGTACGCGCCCGAACTTCCTATCACAGATCGTTCGCAGCGGCGATTCTACCGCAAGCGCCTCTCGGCCGCGAGTCGCGGGCCGGATCTGGCGCGTATATCCGAAGGAAGGTGGCCGGGCCTCAGCAAGCTGGTCGCCATCGAGGAACTGGCCGGCGTGGACGTGCTGTGCGCCGACAAGACCGGCACCCTGACGCAGAACAAGCTGACCCTCGGCGATCCGTTCTGCCTGGACAAGGTCACCGCCGATCAGCTTATTCTGGCCGGCGCCCTGGCCTCGCGCGCGGAGAACGGCGACACCATCGATCTCGCCGTACTGGGCGGCCTGAAGGACAAGGGGGCGCTGAAGCCCTACCAGGTCACGCATTTCCAGCCGTTCGATCCGGTGCACAAGCGCACCGAGGCCACGGTCAAGGCCGCGGACGGCAACACATTCAAGGTGACGAAGGGCGCGCCTCAGGTCATCCAGGGGCTGTCGGCCAATGCGGCGGCGGTGAAGGACGCCGTCGACAAGGCGGTCAACAACTTCGCCGCCAAGGGCTTTCGTGCGCTCGGCGTGGCGCGGGCGGATGGCGACGGCAAATGGCAGTTTCTCGGCGTGCTGCCGCTGTTCGATCCGCCGCGCGAGGACGCGAAGTCCACTGTCGCGACGGCACGCAAGATGGGCGTGAACATCAAGATGGTGACCGGCGATGCGCTGGCAATCGCCCGGGAGACCGCCAAAGCGCTGGGGATGGGCACGAATATCCTCGACGGCGCCACGCTGGGCGACTCCAAGACCGACGAAACACCGGCCGTGGCCCGCTCCATCGAGCAGGCCGACGGATTCGCCCAGGTGTTCCCGGAGCACAAATTCCACATCGTCGACGTGCTGCAGAAGCACGGCCACCTGGTGGGCATGACGGGCGACGGGGTGAACGACGCGCCGGCGCTGAAACAGGCCGACTGCGGCATCGCCGTTTCCGGTGCAACCGACGCGGCGCGCGCGGCGGCGGCCATCGTGCTGATGACGCCCGGGCTGTCGGTCATCATCGACGCCATCAAGGAAAGCCGGAAAATCTTCCAGCGCATGAACAGCTACGCGATGTACCGCATCGCGGAGACGCTGCGCGTGCTCCTGTTCATGACCGTGGCGATCGTGCTCTTCAACTTCTACCCGCTGACGGCGGTGATGATCGTGATGCTGGCGCTGCTCAACGACGGCGCCATCCTGTCCATCGCCTACGATAACGTCCACTACAAGGACGCGCCCGAAGCCTGGAACATGCGCCTGGTTCTGAGAATCGCCACGGTGCTGGGCATCGTCGGCCCGATCGCGGCGTTCGGCCTGTTCTATCTCGGCGACCGCGTGTTCGGTCTCGACCGCCCGCATCTTCAGACCATGATGTATCTCATGCTGTCAGTCGCCGGGCATCTGACGATTTTCCAGACGCGCACGCGTGGCCCGTTCTGGTCGATACGGCCGGCGGCGATTCTGCTGATCGCCGTGTTCGGCACGCAAGTTATTGCGACGCTGATTGCTGTGTATGGCGCGGGGCTCGTGACGCCGCTCGGCTGGTACTGGGCGTTGCTGGTGTGGGGCTATGCCGTGGCGTGGTTCCTGTTGACGGACCCTGTGAAGCTGCTCGCGTATCGCATTATCGATCCGGTCAAGCGCGGTGCAGTGAGCAGCTCGGCGCTGCGACATCCGGCCACCGCTTCCCTGAGTGACGCCCTGCGAAGCGCCGGAGATCGTCTGCTCGGGCCGGTTGCGAAGCCGATCATGCTGGCGGCTACCGGGCTGGTCGTGCTGGCACTGCTGGTGGGCGGCGGCTATTGGACGCTCGGGCGCGAAGGCGAGGGTCGGGCGGTGCTGGGCAAGTTGCGGTCGGACCTGGCGATGCTTGAGCCGGCCGGCGCCAGAGACGAGCATGCTGCGGCCAGTGCGATGAGCGAACCCGCAAAAGCGCCGGAAATGCCGCCGGCGCAGACCGTGGCGCCGCCCGTCGTTCATCCGCCGGCGGCCTCTCCCGCGCCGCCTTCGGCTGTGGCGACGGTGGTACCCGCCAGCCCAGTGCCGGCGCCCGCTACCTTGGCGGTCGGCGTTCCCGGCAAGGCCACTGTCCAGCTCGCCACGGTCAAATCAGAAGCGGCCGCAATGTATGAGTGGCACCGGCTGCAGAAGCGCCTGCCAGAACTGCTGGGCAGCCGCGAGCCCTTCGTGACCACGACGGAGCACGGTGGTCGCGCCTTCTGGCTGGTACGCACCGGTGGCTTCGCGGACCAGAGCCAGGCGGCAGCGTTCTGCCAGCGCGTGCATGCCAAAAAGTCCATCTGCGAAGTGATTGCAGCCGGGTAGGCCGACGTCTCGGGTCGATCTGAGTAGTTTCCGAGTCTGTCGTCGCCGCGGCCCCGGCGGCTATGATCCCGCTCATCGTTGCGATGCCCGGACGAATGGCGGCCTGCCGCCAATCCGCTGAGGGGGATAAGCCGCCCTGCCTACGTCCAGGCATCCGTGGCGAACCGGATCTCGGCCTGACGGGATTCGGCAAACAACAATAGAGGTGTGCCATGGGTACGATTCTTATCATCGTGGTGTTAATCGTTCTGCTCGGCGGCGGGGGTGGCTATTATGGTTACAATCGTTACGGAGGAGCCGGGCTCGGCGGCGTACTTGGTCTGATACTGGTTGTCCTCGTCGTCCTATGGCTGGTCGGTGTACTCGAGAGCGTGCCTTTCAACCGCCCCTGATCGCCAAGGCTTACGCGGTTTGAGCGCACCGGTCAGAGGGTCCCGCGTCCGCGCGATGCAAAGACCCTTGGCCGGCGTCGCTTTGGTCCGAAGGAGCAGCCGGTGGAAATACCCGATGCGATCATCGCGGCCTTCGCAAACGAGTGCTATTGTGGTTGGTGGGTTGAGTGCCCTTTCTGCGGCGCTCTATAGTATCCGCACCGCGAAGGTCACCACGCTCCGGTACGAGGCTACCATGCAAGTCAATGGCTTTCGTGTGATGGCGCATGGCGCGGCAGAGGAAATTGCGCGTGCCTGGGTGGTCCTCGGTACCTATGTTCATGCAGGTGTCCAAAGCGCTGAGCCGATCTGTCACTTCGTTCGAACCAAGTGCCTGAATGCTGTTGAAACACGCAAACGTGGGAGTTTCCATGAAAACCGCCTTGATCGCAATTGCAATACTGACAATGATCGGTGCCCTGCCGGCTTCCGCCGGTGCCCCAGATACATCTGTTCAAACGGCCACCAGCGCCGACTCCACCCCATACCAGGCTACGTACATACAGCGGGCACGGGGTGACATGCAGGTATGGCAGCAAAAGCTTCAAGATTTCAGTCAACGCACCGCCGCCGAAGCGAAAAGGGACGGCAACGCAGCCGATAATCAGCTGAAGATAGCCTGGGCAAAAACCCAGGTCGAGGCCGAAAAGTTGCAAACCGCCAGCGCGGATGGCTGGGAAAGCGCCAAGATCTCCTTCGAGAAGGCGTCCCGCGAGCTGTCGGACGCTTGGGATAAGATCCGACCCCAGGACAAGTGAGCCGCGACCATTGAGCGAATTCGGATGTAATTCACCCTCTGCACTGAGCCGCCGAGCCTGGTCTTGATGATGACCACCACTGCCCCGCCGCTTTCTGCATTGGCTTTGCCCGGCAAGTCGCCCGTCGCAGCAAAGGTTGATGTGCCGAACGGGCTGACCAGCGACGAAGCCGCCCGCCGGCTGAAGACGTCCGGACCGAACGCGACGCCTGACATGACGGCGCGGCCGCTGCGCCGGGCGCTGAGCAAGTTCTGGTCGCCCGTGCCATGGATGCTGGAAGCTGCGATCGTGCTCGAACTCGTGCTCGGCAACTATGCCGAGGCGGGAATCATCGGTGGCCTGCTGGCCTTCAACGCGGCCCTTGGGCTGGTCCAGGAGGGCCGCGCGCAGGCGACCCTCGCCGCGCTGAAGTCCCGGCTAGCGCTCAGCGCAACCGTCCGGCGTGACGGCGTCTGGGCAAGCGTGCCCGCTGCCGACCTGGTGCCGGGCGACGTGGTGAAGCTTTCGCTTGGCGGCGTGGTGCCCGCCGATGTGCGCCTCGATGCTGGGGAAGTCCTGCTCGACCAGTCCATGCTCACCGGCGAATCCGTCCCGATCGAAGCGGGCGCGGGCGTCCAGACATTTGCCGGCGCCTTGATCCGGCGCGGCGAGGCGGTGGCGGAGGTCACGGCGACCGGAACGCGGACCAAATTCGGCCGCACCGCGGAACTCGTCCGCACCGCCCATGTCGTCAGTTCCGAGCAGAAGGCGGTGCTGCGTGTCGTGCGCAACCTCGCGGCGTTCAACGGCGTCCTCATCCTGCTGCTGGTGGCCTATGCCTGCTCTCTCCGGATGCCGGTCGCCGAAATCATTCCGCTCGTGCTGACGGCGATCCTTGCTTCGATACCGGTTGCGCTGCCAGCCACCTTCACCCTTGCCGCGGCGGTTGGCGCGCAAGTGTTGGCGAAGCAGGGCGTGCTGCCAACCCGCCTGTCCGCCGTGGACGAGGCGGCAACGATGGATGTCTTGTGCGTTGACAAGACCGGCACGCTGACACGCAACGAGCTGTCGGTGACATCGGTTCGTCCAATGCCTGGCTTCGATACGGCGCGCGTCCTGTTGCTCGCCGCGCTGGCAAGCTCCGATGGCGGTAATGATCCGGTCGATGCCGCGATCCGCGCCGCCGCCGGCAAGGACAGCACCAAGGCGGGGACATCGGTCAAGTTCGTGCCGTTCGATCCGGCGACGAAGATGTCCGAGGCGACGATCGCAGACCCCGACGGTGGAACACAGCGTGTTCTGAAGGGCGCGTTTGCCGTGGTCGCCGGCCTGACGCAACCGTCGCCCACCGCGACCGCAGCAGCGAACGAGCTTGAGGGGCAAGGCTTCCGCGTGCTGGCGGTTGCGGCCGGGCCGCCAGCCGCGATGAAGCTGGCCGGACTGATCGCGCTCAGCGACCCGCCCCGCACCGACTCGGCGGCGCTGGTCACCGAATTGCACGGGTTGGGCGTGCGCACCGTGATGCTGACGGGCGACGCGCCGGCGACGGCCGCCATCGTGGCTCATGCGGTCGGGCTGGACGGCGCCGTCTGTCCGCCAGGGCCGATCCCCGCCGACGTCGGCCCCGAGGCGTTCGCGGTCTTCGCCGGCGTTCTGCCGGAGGACAAGTACCGGCTCGTCAAGGCGTTCCAGAAGGGCGACCGAACCGTCGGCATGTGCGGCGACGGAGCCAACGACGCACCGGCGCTGCGCCAGGCGCAGATCGGTATCGCGGTCTCGACGGCGACCGATGTCGCCAAGTCGGCCGCCGGCATGGTGCTGACCGAGCCCGGGCTCGCCGGCATCGTCGCCGCGGTCAAGGAAGGGCGCGTGACCTTCCAGCGCATCCTGACCTACACGCTTAACTCCATCACCAAAAAAATCGTCCAGGTGCTGTTCCTGGCGATCGGCCTGATCATGACCGGGCACGCGATCCTGACGCCCATGCTGATGGTCCTCATCATGATCACAGGCGATTTCCTCGGCATGTCGCTGACGACCGACAATGTGCGGCCGTCGCCGCTGCCGAATGCATGGCAAATCGGCAAGCTCACGGTCGCGGGCGTGCTGATGGGCATCGGCGAGCTGGTCTTTTGCACATATGTCTTGATCTTCGGCGCCTACCGGATGCGGTTCGATATCGAGACGCTGCGGACACTGGCGTTCATCGTGATCGTGTTCGGCAATCAGGCGACGACCTACACCAATCGGGAACGCCGGCGGCTATGGTCCTCGCGCCCCAGCGTCTGGCTCGTCGTTTCGTCCATTACCAGTCTCGTTATCGCATCGACGTTGGCCATCGCGGGATTCGGCATGAAGCCGTTGCCGCCCTCGATGGTGGCGGGGACGTTCGCCGCGGCGATCGCCTTCACGTTCATCCTGGATTTTGTGAAGGTTCCGGTGTTTCGCCGTCTTATCCCGGGCGCCGCGGGTAATCAGGCATCGACGCTGACTGAGGGCCTGGCCGGCCTTTGGCATCGCGTCAGGCCGCTTGAACAACTTTCCAAAGACTCGCACCGGGGCCTGCGGCGGACTCCGATCGGTCGTTCCGTTGCCGCGGCGCCTGACAACACAGCGAAGGCCGCCCGGCTTGTGGACGCCGCCGTGCAGGAGCCGCTCACGCGCATGCCGCTGCCCACAGATGCGCGCACCATGTTTCTCGGCGGCCTGTTCCTTCTCGCGGTGATGGCTACGCTGTACATCGCGACGTCGCTCGTCCTGCCGATCGTGTTTGCCATCGTGCTGAAGCTGCTGTTGCAGCCGCTGGTGCGCGTGCTGGACGGCATCGGCGTGCCCCGCGGCCTCGGTGCGCTGGCGGCAGTCGTGCTGGTGATGCTGGTGTTCGGCGGGTTGGTCAGCGCGCTCAGCGGACCGGCCGAGGACTGGGCTCGCAGGCTGCCCGATGCGCTGCCGAAGCTGGAGCAAAGCGTGGCGGTCTTGCGCGGACCGATCGTTATGATTCGCTCGACGCTGAATGATTTGCAGTCCCTCGGCAGCGGCGGGGCGATGCCGCACGCCAACCTGATGGGTGAGCTGTTCAGTGGCACGGCGAGCGTCGCCGCGGGATTGGTCGCGACGCTGGTCGTGCTGTTCTACCTGCTGGTCACCGGCGAGAACTTCCTGCGCCGCGCGGTCGAGATCCTGCCGCACTTCGATGACAAGCGGCAGGCGGTGGAAATCTCGATGAACATCGAGAGGAACATCTCCGCCTATCTGATCACCGTCATGCTGATCAACGTCGTGGTCGGGATCGCGACGGGGCTGGTGATGTGGGCGACCGGCGTCAGGAACCCGCTGTTGTGGGGGGTCGTCGCATTCCTGGTGAATTTCGTGCCGATCCTGGGACCTGCGGTCGGCGCGGCGGTCTTCCTGATGGCGGCTGTCCTGACACTCGGCGTCACCTGGTGGGCCGTGCTGCCGGCAGGGCTTTATTTGAGCATTCACGTGCTGGAAGGCGAGTTTCTGACCCCGATGCTGCTGGCGCGGCGGTTCACCATCAACCCCGTGGCGGTGATCCTGGGGCTGATGTTCTGGTACTGGATGTGGGGCGTGCCGGGGGCGATCCTGGCCTTCCCGATCCTGGCAATCACCAAGGCGATCTGCGACAACCTGCGCCCGCTACGCGCCTTGGGGCACCTGCTGGAGGGATGACGACGCACCTATCAGCATGTTGCATGTCGGGCGCGCTTCAGCGTTCATGAAGGGCTGAGCATGCAAGGCGGGTTCGCTTCCGTGAAGATATTGGGCTTCATTGTGTGGTGCGGTTTGGCTGCATACCGCTACATGGCGCTGGAGGACCGACACGAAAAAGCGACGTTCTGCATCATCGTCGGCATCGTTTCGGCGGCCCTGCTGACCTTCGAGTTCACGTATCTGCCCGACTAGCGATGATCCCTATTTTCTCCGTCGGCCAACGTCGCCATCGGCACGCCTTGGTAGATAAACCTGCAGCTCCAGCGCAATCCCTTTCCTCCTCCAAGCTCGATCAGAGCCTCAGTCTGAGTGCCAGCCTCACGCGAAGTGGGCCGGGTGGCCAGCCGCCGCGGCAGGTCGAGCGACATCGCCGCCGCCTTGTTCAACGGCCGGCGGTGGCCGCAGTAGCTTCCACACGGCAGGTCGCTGAATGGCGTGACCCGGGCCCGAGCGCACCAGGGAGGGCGGTTGCTCCCCTTGTGACAAAGCTGCTCCGGGGTGGTTGCGAAAGCGCGCCAGTTTGCGGTAGGCTGCCGCGCAACCGAGCCTTCCACGAGCCTTCTTTGATCACGCTCCATATCCATCACAGAACAAGCTACCGCTATGGCAGGCCGGTAAGCCTCGGGCCGCACCGTTTGATGCTGCGTCCGCGTGAGAGCCGCGATCTTCACCTGATTTCAAGCGATGTCAGGATAGCCAATGCCGTGGCGGTGACCTGGGCACAGGACGTCTTCGGCAATGCCGTCGCGACCGCAACCTTTCAGGCCGAGGCCGAGACGCTCGTGATCGAGAGTGTCGCAGTACTTGAACTCAACGCGGCCGCATGGCCGGTCTTCGACGTTGCCTCATCGGCGATTTTCTATCCCTTCCAGTATTCCGACGATGAATGGATCGACCTCGGCGCGCTTACGGTTCAGCAATACCCTGACCCGGCAGGGCAGTTGCGGGACTGGACGCAGGCGTTCGTCCACGCCAATCCGACGGACACCCTGTGCCTGCTAAAAGACCTCAGCGCCGGTGTCTCAGGCTGGATCGCCTATCAGACCCGGGAAGATGAGGGCACCCAGTCGCCGACCCAGACTCTTGATCGCCGCATTGGATCCTGCCGGGATTTCGCCGTCCTGTTCGCCGAGTCGGCCCGCAGCCTCGGCTTCGGGGCTAGGATCGTCTCCGGCTATCTCTACCGTCCGGACCCGGCCATCGTGACAGCCGACGATGCAGGGTCGACCCACGCCTGGGCGGAAATCTTTGTGCCGGGCGCCGGCTGGATCAGCTTCGATCCGACGAACCGCAGCGTCGGCGGCGCCAACCTGATCCCTGTTGCCGTCGCGCGCGACATCCGGCAGGCGATGCCGGTGGCCGGCAGTTTCGCGGGAACGGCCGACGCCTGTGAGGGGATGTCGGTCGAGGTGAGCGTAAGTCAGACCCGCTTATCAACCAATCAGCCCGCTATGCGTAGACAGACCGCCGGGTAAGCCGGGCTGCGGCAGCGCTGCATAGCGCGCCGATCATGCCGCGCATATTGCGCCGGTGATTGGTGGTCCGACAGAAGGCACCGAGGTAGTCGGGCAGATGCTTGGGCGAGAACACCTTGTATGTCGCCTTCAGCGGTCGCGCTCCGGACGCTTGCCGCCGGTGACCGTGGCGACATGGGTGCGTCCGCCCTCGCCGAAGACGTGGAAGGCCGGGGTGCCGTCGGTGTGCACCTGAGCCCCGGGGGCGATGTGCGCGTCGCGGAACGCTTCCGCCTCAGCGTTGGAGAAGCTGCTGACAACCTCCAGGGCAACAACGCCCATGCGGCCACTCGGATGGCGCTTGGCGGCAGCAATGACTCGGGTCTTGCCGGCAGTGCCGCGGCCCTCTCACCTCCGAGATAGACGTCGTCGGGCTCGACGATCGGCGTCCAGCCGCCCTCGATTGGCGCACCCAACTGGCAGCGATCACTCTCTTGCGTCATCGCGTGGCGCAGCCGCTTGTGCAGATACCATGCCGTTGGGTAGCTGACGCCCAGCCGGCGGCCGAGCTCAACGGCGGAGATACACTGCTTGGTACTGCTCATCAGGTGCATGGCCCGGAACCAGATGGTCAGCGGCAGCTTGGTGTCGGCCATCACGGTGCCCGAGGTGATCAACCAGCGCTTGTCGCACCGCGTGCAGCCAACCCGGCTTCGGATTGCCGCAGCGTGGGCACGCCATGCCCGCGTCCCGGCGCACCTTCACCCACGCCGCCAGGCACTGATCTTCCGAACCCCTGTTACCCCCGACGCGCATTGGCGCACCCTTCTGGCGGAAAACGCGCCGACTCCGCAGCCCGGCGGCCCGCTGGTGTTCCTGGCGCAAGGCGACGAGGACCCGGTTATCCCCCCGCCCCTTACCCGCGACTTCGCCCGCCGGCTCTGCTGGGAGCGGACGCCTGTGCGCTACCTCGCGATGCCGGGGGTGGACCATTATACGGCTGCGGCTCGCAGCGCCGCCGCAGTCGCCGATTGGATCGCCGGACGCTTCGCCGGCGTTTCGCCGCCCGACGACTGTGCCGCATTGCAATAGCGTGCCGACATGGGGCGTCGCTGGTCGCAAACAGCAGCCCGCCCAGGAACACCCTACCGCGCCTGGCCCCGGCGATCTGGCCGTCATGCGCCGGCACGGGCGAGGTCGCGACACGCAGACTCGCGAACGATCGGGTGGTTGCTCGCCGCTCCCGCCAGACGGCGACGCGCCGCGTCAGCCCCGCCACCTTAGACTTGGACGGTTGGTCGTTGGGTCCCGCCAGGCCTCCGCTGGCCCAGCGCTCCGGCCAGCGCCCCTTCCGGTCCTAGAACATATCGAGGTCGAGGCCATCCGGATTCCAAAGGCAGCCCGGCTCCTGGCCGTTCTTGTCGCTCTAGCCGGCACATCGGAAAGGCCCATCTCCGGTGCGAATGCTTCCAAAGGAACGCCATGAGCGGTCAAACGCGGCTCACCGTCTATTACGATGGCGCCTGCCCAGTCTGTTCACGCGAAATGGGCTTCTACCAAAGGCAGGCTGGCGGCGATGACATCCAGTGGGTCGATGTGGCGACGTGCGATCCCGGCCTGTTGGCGCCGCAGCTTGACCGGAACCGCGCGCTCGCGCGCCTTCATGTCCGCCGCGAGGACGGCGAGCTGGTGGACGGGACGGCAGCCTTCGCCGCGATCTGGCGAAACCTGCCGAGGCTTTCAATGCTGGGGGTTATCGCGTCATGGCGGCCGGTCGGCATCGCCCTTGAGTTGGGCTATGGCGCATTCCTGCGGCTGCGTCGCGCCTGGCGGTGATGACGAACCGGTCATCGCCGCCAGGTCGGCCTTGATCTGACCGGACAGGCTCTCGGGCGTGATCGTCTGCGACAACTTCGGCATTGGAGCGAACGCGCGGCGTGCTGTGGCACCATTGCCGAGGGACACGCCTCGGTCGGACTGCCCGCCCTCCGACCCAGTGAAACGTTGCTGCGACGCAGCACGGCGATTATGTGGCGGCGTTGAAGTCGCCAGCGATTCGGCGGCAGCCGAGGAGAGATCCATCATGTCGACTCGCGTAACTGCCGCCATGCCGTGGCGCGCAGCCTTATTGGCCATCGCCTGCATTGCCATCGGCCTCGGCCCGAGCGCCGCTTCGCAGCCAGAGACCCCCGTCGACAAGACCGAGCAGTCGAAGGGCCATCCCGTCACGGTCACACCGGAGATGATCGGCGCCGGCATCGTCTCATCAGGCGTAACGCTGCCGACACCACCGCCAGCCACCGGTACGCGGTCGAACCCGGTTTCGTCCTGGGGCAAGCCCCTGCCCTGGCCGATCGTCATCGCCGACCGGCGCAATGAGCCTGAGCGAAAATTTTGATTCTGGATCCGTGGGTTTCGGATCACGCATAATGGTAAGGGGTATGGCGGCCACCTCGGCTATCGTGGCAGTTCATAGGTTGCGGGCTGGGCCCTCCGTGCGCTGAGCAAGCGAATGACCCCTGCCGGTTTGTCGGGTGGGACGACATCACCGGGCGCGGTCATCGGCGTCCCCGCCGCGCCGGGCGGCGATCCCAAGCGTCAGGCCGAGTTGAGGCGGGTGATCCGTTTCTGGTAGTATTTCCTAAATTGTGGATCGTAAAGACTGGGGTCTTCGCCAACCAAGGCAATGACTTTGCGGTAGTATTCGGCGGCTAGATGCTTGTCGCCTCTCGCCTGATGGACCATGCCAAGGCAGTCGTATCCATCGTAAATGTCGGGCCAGCGTTCGACGAGCGCGTGTGCGGCGCGCTCGGCATCGTCGAGTTTTCCGGCCTCGATGAAGGCGATCACCGCATTGGCGGCGGCGTCGATTTCGGCGTTGCAATCGGCGCAGAAGCGGGGGTGATGGTGCGGCAGATGATCCGCCGCCGGGGCGCCGGCAGCGGTCCTGCGTTCCGGCCGCGCCGCAAGTGCGGCCAATTCGTCCTTGGCGAGGCAACATAGCTTGTACTTCTTGCCGCTGCCGCAAGGGCAGCGTTCATTACGTCCAGTTTTGGCCATGTTGAACCCGACGAGAAGGACGAGCACCTTTGTATCAAGACCTGCTGGCGGATGCCAAATTTCACGAGCAGCTCCTGGCGTTCGATCGCGATCTGGCGGCGCAGTGCCGCGCAGCCGGCTGTCTGACTTGCGGCGCGGCACTGCACACCGCGAACTACGACCGCAAGCCGCGCGGCCGACTGGTGGCGCTCGGCGGGGAGCACAACCGGCGGTTTAGCTTCTGCTGTGCGCGCGACGCCTGCCGCGACCGTGAGACGCCACCGTCGGTGCGGTTCCTCGGCCGCAAGGTCTATCTGGCGGTGATCGTCACCCTGATTTCGGCGATACACATTGGGCTGACAGAGCCGCGGCTCGCCAAGCTTGCTGAGACGATCCACGCCGACCGCCAGACGGTGGCGCGCTGGCGCCGCTGGTGGCTGGACCGCTTCACCACCACGCCGTTCTGGCGGGCGAACTCGGCCGACCTCATGCCGCCAGTCGACGCCGCCCGCCTGCCCACCACACTGCTGGAGCGCTTTGCCGGCGAGCCCGCGACGCAACTGATCGCCTTCCTGTCGTTCCTCGGGCCGATCACCGCAGGCGCATCGGTGCGCGCTATCTGATGGATCAGGCCCACCCGCAGAGGATGCTCCTCGCCGCCTGACAGCGAGCCTCATAGCGTCGGCGGACCCCGGTAAGGAGGCGGGATCTGCATGACGACGAAACGACCGCCACGGATTTATGACCGCTCGGCGCAATTGCGATTCTCGGTTGTCGGGCAGTTGCTGGCGGCTCCCCCGGCCAAAGGCACCCTGCAGTCCGAGATAAAGCAGCTCTCGCTGCGCGAATGGCGCCATCCGGCGACGGGCGAGCCAGTCCGGTTCGGATGCTCCACGATCCAGCGATGGTACTATAAGGCGTTGCGCGAGCGGACCGACCCAGTGAGCGTGCTCCGGCGCAAACCGCGCCAGGATGCCGGCCACCAGGCCTCGATGACCACGGCACTCCGCCAGGCGCTGCAGACGCAGCACGCCGCCCACCCGAACTGGAGCGCCCAACTGCATCACGACAACCTTGTCGCGGAGGCGGCGAACCGGCCTGAGCTGGGAGCTGTGCCGTCTTATTCGACGATCCGCCGGTACCTCAGGGCA
>Ga0302282_1001459_pt1 | contig 16714 bp, 13 predicted proteins | sample III_Fen_E1_3_FD_198763 | JGI IMG/M metagenome (GOLD analysis project Ga0302282, IMG submission 198763) | Peat permafrost microbial communities from Stordalen Mire near Abisko, Sweden - III_Fen_E1_3 | ecosystem: Environmental > Terrestrial > Soil > Wetlands > Permafrost | place: Sweden: Abisko... | reverse complement strand
TCCGGGCTTTGTCTCCAATTCGGGCAGCGCTTCTCAGAATCAGGCGGGCTGCTGCCTTTGCGACATCATCCCCAAGGAGTTTCTATGAACCCGATTCGTCTCGCCGCCCTGCTACTGCTTACCACAGGACTGCTTGCTACCGGAACTGCGCTTGCCCAAGCGCCCGCTGCTGCCAAAGTTGACTTGTCCGTGCCATCGCCGCCCCCAGAATCAAAGAGCTTTGATCTGACGGCGATCGATAAAACTGCTGATCCCTGCACGGATTTTTACCAGTACGCCTGCGGAAACTGGATCAAGAACAACCCGATACCGCCGGACCAGGTGAGTTGGGAGCGCTCTTTCTCCATAGTCGACGAACGCAACGTTTACCTGTTGTGGCAGACGCTGGACGCCGCGGCAAAGCACGCCGAAAGTCCGCTGCAGAAGCAATACGGCGATTTCTATGCCAGTTGCATTAATACGGATCTCGTGGAAAAGAGGGGGTTGGAGCCGCTGAAACCCGCGTTCGCGCAAATCGCTGCGCTTTCCAGCGGAAAGCAACTTGCGCCCCTGCTAAGCCAACTGGAGGATGAGGGCAGTCCGTACGGGTTTTTTGGATTCGGCGTGGGCCAGGACCAGAAGGACTCGAGCAAGCAGATTGCGCAGGTGTTTCAGGGCGGCTTGTCGCTTCCGGACCGCGATTACTACATTGTCGACTCAGAGCGGTTCAAGACGATTCGGGCTCAGTACATTGAGCATGTGAAGAAGATGTTCACGCTTGCCGGGGATACGCCCGAGCAGGCGGCGAAGGAAGCGGCCGCGGTGATGGAGATTGAAACGGCGTTCGCCAAGGCGGCGATCAGTCGGACGGAGATGCGCCAGCCGGAGAACCGTTACCATATCTACACGGTGGCGGACTTTGCGAAGACCGCTCCCGATTTTGACTGGACCGCTTTTTTCGGGGCGCTTCCCATTCGGCACTTCGACACACTCAATGTAGCGACGCCCGAGTTCTTCAAAGCGCTGAATGGGCTGATTGACAACGAGCCCGTCGACTCATGGAAGAGCTATCTGCGCTGGCACACCCTGCATGAGCAGGCGTCGAATCTGCCCAAGGCTATTTTCGATGAAGACTTCTCCTTCTTCCACAAGACGCTTGCCGGCCAGGAAGAACCGACGCCGCGCTGGAAAGAATGCACATGGGCGGCCGATGGTGCGCTCGGCGAAGCGGTGGGACAGGACTGGGTGAAGAATCATTTTCCGCCGGCGGCCAAGGACAGCATGGACAAGCTGGTTGCCGCGTTGGAGAAGTCTCTCGCGGACGACATCAAAACCTTGCCTTGGATGAGCGACGCCACCAAGCAGGAGGCGGAGCAAAAGCTGGCCATGATCCGCAACAAGATTGGCTATCCGGAGAAGTGGCGCGATTACTCGAGCATCAAGATAGACCGGGACGACCTGATTGAAAACATGCACCAGGTGGATATGTATAAGAACCGGTACAACTACAACAAGTTGGGCAAGCCGGTGGATGAAAAGGAATGGGGCATGTCGCCGCCCACGGTGAACGCTTATTACAGCGCGTCGTTCAACGATATCAACTTCCCGGCGGGAATTCTGCAGCCCCCGTTTTTCGATTTCAAGGTGGATCCCGCGGTGAACTTCGGCGGCATCGGCGTGGTGATCGGGCACGAGATGACGCATGGATTCGACGACCAGGGATCGAAGTTTGACGGCAAGGGCAACCTGCGCGAGTGGCAGACCCCCGAAGATCGCAAGGCCTTTGTGGAGCGTACGGACTGCGAGGTCAAAGAATACGGCGGTTTTAAGGCAGCACCGGCGCATGGAGATGTGCCAGCGCAGTTGCTGAATGGCAAGCTGACGCTGGGCGAGAACACGGCGGACAATGGAGGCTTGCGCATTGCGTACATGGCCTTGCTGGATACCCTGAAGGCACAGGGCAAATCGATCGACGAGAAAACTGATGGCTACACAGAGGCACAGCGCTATTTCCTGGGATTTGCGCAGGTGTGGTGTGAAAACCGGACCGAACAGGCGTTGCGGCAGTCGGCGCTCACCGATCCCCACTCGCCAGGCAAATGGCGGGTGAATGGTACAGTCCAGAACTTCGACGCGTTCGGCAAGGCGTTTGGCTGCACCAAGGGTCAACCGATGTACCCGGCCAGCTCCTGCCGCGTTTGGTAAAGCAGGCTTTAGCAGATGGGCCGCGACCGGGCGCCGACGCGGCCCATTCCGATCTTTCCCGTTCATGCGGGTTGACCTTTACCGGCGCTGCCGCGTCCAAACCGCAAGTGTGCTTGAAATCTGGAAAGCCAGGGCTGCCGGTCACTGGATTTGGTCTCGCCTCGGCGGGATAGCATGGAAAAGCGCGCTGTTTTGCCCAGTCTCCGGCGTAAACTAGGCACAACCTACCCTTGGCTTTTACAATGCATCAGGGACCCGTCCCAACCCAGCTCTGCTGTGGAACTAGCAAACTTGGCGGCGCACGCCTGACCAGGATGAAGGAATCGCATGAAGTTTACGAAATTCGGCAAGGCACTTCTGATGAGCGCCCTCTCTGCTGGCGTGGTCCTCAGCTTTACGTCTTGCGTACAGAGTTACACGGTCGGCTTTTTGTATGTCACGGGAACGGTGACGGCTCAGTCCGGCAACAACGGTATAGTCAGCGGATTTAAAATCGATCACAACACGGGCAAGCTAGCCCCAATCAATGGAATGCCGATCGCCTCAGGCGGCGCCAATCCAGTTCGCGCGGTCCTGCTGACCGGTAGCCGCTTCCTTTATGTTCTGAACCGGGGCGTCAACGCAGCGGGCAACGGTGATTGCACTACCGCTGACCCTTGCCTGAACGCCAGCATCACACAGTTTTCCGTGGGCGGAAACGGCATTCTGACCCAGCAGGAGACGTTTTACACCCAGGGACTGAATCCCTTCCGGATTATTGCAGATCCCACGGGGGGTCTCCTTTATGTCCTGGATCATGACTCCATCGGAGCTGACGGCAAGACCCCCGCGACCCCAGCGAACCCGAACCCGGGCTGCGCACTTGCCCTCGGCACCAATGTGACCGCCTGCGGCGACATAACCGTATTCCTCGTCAACCAGACGACAGGCCGGCTTCAGCTGGTTGTGAACGCCCAGGTAACTTCGGCGAGCGGCGCGGCACTACCCTACTTCCCGGTGCCGGTTAACCCGGTTGATTTCGTGGAGACCGGCGGCTACATCATCACCTTAAACGGCGCAAATCAGCCTGCAGGCTACCCCTACACCGGAGGCTCCTCGGTCTTCCCGTACACCTTGAATGAAGCTAGCGGGCAATTGACGATCAACCAGAACAGTTCGCAGTCGCTGGGTATCGCGGGAGGCACGGCGCTGGTGGCTGGTTCGGGCACAATCTATGTGCTGGACAATGAGCCGGTCACAGTCGGCTCAGGCTCCCCCTCCTTCCCCCCGGGCAGCTACCCGAGCCAGATTCTTCCCTACTCCCCTGGAACCAATGGAGCCCTTCAGCCGGAGCCTGGCGGGATTGTGCCGGATGCTTCGACGCTGGCTAACCCCATTTATCTCCTCGTCGAGTCCAAAGGCAAGTTCATCTACGTGTTAAACCAAGGCAACAATGCGCAGGGAGCCAACGCACAGAGCGGCATCGCGGGCTACTTCCTGACGACGGTTCCGACATACCAGTTAAGTTTCATTGACGGGCAGCCCTTTGGTTCCGGCGCGGGTCCGCAGTGCCTGGTCGAGGATCCATCCGACCAGTTCGTTTACTCGGCCGACATCGATGACTCGTCGATATCGGGACGGGTAGTTGACCCGAATTCAGGCGTGCTGAACAATCTGCGTGTCGCCACTTCCTATCCGCTTCAAGGCCCCGCAACATGGTGCCTGATTGACGGGCGTACCAGTTAGGGTCCGCGCATTGCTAGTGGCCCTGGAGCAGGAGACAGCCGTCAGGCTTAGATCCCGCTCCGGGGTTCTTGAAAAGAACCGGATTCTCCAAGAACGTAGCCGAATGCCAGGCACATCCTTTCCCTGGACGTCCTGGAATTCGATTCCAAACCTGATTTTTTCGGGCCTTCAAATTCCGGCCCGTTGACGAAAGATGCGCATGAAGTTCAACAAATCGAGCCAGCTGCTGCTGGTCTCCGCGGCCAGCCTGCTGGTAGCCGGACTTGTGACCGCCTGCGGAACCCTGACCGTAGACTTTGTCTTCGTTTCCAGTGCCAAGGCAGCGGGATCCAACAACGCGGGAGAAATCGACGTCCTGGAAATCGACTCCGAATCCGGCCATATGCGTCAGATACCAACTTCGCCGTTTCCATCTGGCGGACGCAATCCAGTTGCGGAGGCCGCTTCTTCCGACAATACCAATCTGTATGTCGTGAACCAGGACGACAACTCGATTGTGCAGTTCATTATCGGCAACGACGGCAAGCTTTACCCGCAGAACACCATTAATACACAGGGAATCTATCCTTTCGCTGTCACCGTGAACGGATCGAACCTATTTGTGCTGGATACTTACCAGCCGCTGCCGACCTGCTCGACAGCCGAGCCGTGCTCGGGCTCGATCGCCGTCTACCCCATCACCGCGTCGTCTAGTAATCCTCCCAGCGACAAGCTTGGCGACCCGGCAGCCAACGGCAGCATCAATTACTGGCCGCTGAGCATCCCTGGAAAGCCGAATGACGTCGTGGAACCAACGGCTCTCAATGTACTCTCCAACGGCTCTTACGCGTACGTGGCCGCCTACGATGCAACGGCGAGCGCCAACTATATCTTCGGGTTCTCTGTAGCCACTGGCGGTGTGCTCACTCCGTTGAACGGCGGGGCACCGCTGGCTGGGGGTGCCTTCGCTCAAGGCACATGTTCGAACGCCTTCCTCAATGGTCCTTTTGAATTGGGGACGTGTCCTTCGGCAGTAGCCAGCGATTCCGGCGGAAACTACCTTTACGTGACGGACGCCACGGTGGGCAAGGTGCATGCGTATGCGATTTCCTCAGGCTTGCTGACGGAGATCAGCGGCAGCCCATTCGCAGCCGGGAACTCACCCTCAGCAATTGTGGTCGATCCCAAGTATCCGTATGTTTACGTGACGAACGCGTTGGACTCCACGGTCTCCGCCTTTTCGGCGAGCAACGGCGTGCTGACCAATCTGGGCACTTATGCCACTAGCACGGAGCCTGTAGCGATCGGCATCGATCCGTCAACGAACCACTTCCTCTTCACGGCGAACTATCTTTACAACGGAGCCGCCGGCACCGTTTCCGGCTTTGAGTTGAACCCCACTTCCGGAACACTGGTGAATTCGCAGAACACGCCTTTCACCGTCAATGCCTATCCGACAGCAGTTGCCGCAATTCCGCATGGCGCGACGCAAAGCAGCAAGCAGAATTGATACCGGGCTTCGGCCGCAGACAACATAGCAACAGCCCGCACCCGGCTTTTACAATGGATGCTGGTCAACTTAATCAGTTTTCTCTGGGCCTCAGCTTGATGGCCCACAACGAAGGAAGCGCATGAAGTTCAGCAAATTGAGCCAGCTTTTCCTGGTCTCTATCATCGGTCTTGTGGTGGCCAGCCTCTTGACGGCCTGCCAGATTGTCACGATCGACTATCTATTCGTGGCCAGTTCCACGGGCATCGCAACATTTGATGTGGACTCCGAATCGGGTGCCATACGCACGGGGCAGCCGACGGTGCCGGCTGGCGGAACTAACCCCGTGGCCATGGCTGTGAGCTCAGACTACGCGAACCTTTACGTAGCGAACGAGGGAAGCAACTCGGTGGTTCACTTCTCCATCGCAGGCAATGGCGTTCTAACCAACAAAGACAACGTCACTACGGCCACTCCACCGGTTGCCTTGACTGTTAACACAGCTACTAGCTACCTGTATGTGGTTTCGGGCACCAATTCCGCCACTTTGACGGCCTACTCGCTTTCATCGGGGGCCATCGGTTCCGCTGCTTCCACTGTGCCGCTTACTCTCGGCTCGGTCAGCGCCTCGTTTGCCGGCGACACTCTTGTTCCCACCGGCGTAAACGTGCTGGCGAATGGCGGAGGAGTCTTTGTAACGGCGTACGATCAGTCCGCCTACAATCCAGGTGGAAGCGTATCCAGCACCGCCAATCCCGGCTGGATCTTCGGCTTCACGGTGGGTTCAGGCGGCGCACTGACACCGGCGGCAGGCAGCCCGTGGAAAGCGGGCATCAAGCCAACGGCCATTGCATCCGACCCGACAGACCGATTTGTCTACGTTACCGACTTTGCCTCGAACGAGATGATCGGCTACGGCGTGCAAAGTGGCGACGTGCTGGACTTCATGGTCAACGGACCGTTCAAGACTGGAAACGAGCCCTCGGCGATTGCCATCGATCCGCGCGGCCTGTACATCTACGTTGCGAACTCGCTTGACTCGTCGGTTTCCTCCTATGTGATCTCGCTTTCCACGGGAACGCCGTCCGCAGCAGTGAACACAACAGGCAGTTCCATCAACGCGACCGACACGCAGCCAGATGCGATTCTGGTGGAACCTGCACTGGGACGATTCGTCTACACCGCCAATCACCTCGGCAATTCGGTTTCCGGTTTTCTACTGAATTCGACGACGGGAACGATCAAGGGAACACTATCCGCGCCCTATCCCACGGGCGACGCACCGACCGCGCTGGCATCTGTGCCACACGGCAACCATTCCACTCAGTCTGTAACTCCGTAGAACGATCATAGGAGTCTGGCGGGATCAGTCGCCAGTACATTCGCAAAAAGCCCAGCCCTCTCAGGCTGGGCTTTTTGCGAGGCTACGACTCAGTTCTCTACGCACCCATCCACTTGCGAAGCTGGTTCTGTGCCGGCTTTTCTACCAGGTGGAGCGCAACCAGCGCCATGGCAATCAGAATCACATAACTGATCCACGGATCAAACTGGACCAGGTGCAGGCGGTCCAATAGATGCGAGTCGTGAAGCAAATTCCACATCGTGAAGTGGAGGAGATAGAGGCAATAGCTTGCCTCGCCCACAAACACGAGTGGACGCAGCCCGAAACAATACGACAGCGGGTTGGCACCAGCGAGGCCGAGAATGATGCAGCCGAAGAGCGGCATCAGCAAGCCATCGTGAATGAGCGCGTAGGGGACGAGCGGCCCCATCTCCAGCAGGCCGAAGAGGCAGGCGAAGCCCGCAAGTCCCAGCAAGAGCCGCAGACGGCCATTTCGCGGCATCATCTCGTCCACACTGGCCAGCATGACGCCGAACACAAAGCTGGCGAAATGGGTGTAGGGCGTGTACTTCAGCGCCTGCAACCAGGGGCCGGTGCTGAAGCGGTCTGGATGGGCGATGCCGTCAGGGTTGAAGGCGAAGTAAAGCGCGCCGGGAAGCATCCCCAGGAACCAGACGCCGGCCATCTTTGCCAGGTGCGGCGCAAATCGGACTGGGCGCTTCCAACTGGCCAGCCAGGGAAAGGCGACGTAATAGGAGCACTCGGCCGACATGGTCCAGGCGGGCGTATTGAGGAAGGTGGCGATTTCCGGGATCCACCCCTGCAGTAGCAGAGGCGTAAGCGTAACGCCCAACCAGAACAGGAGATGGGTGTGCGCGCCATACTCGCCTTGCAGGTTGCCCGCACTCAACAGGATGCTGAGGAGGTAGATGGGATAGAGCCGGGTGAAGCGCGCTTTCCAGAAGCGAACCTTATCCAGTTTCCCCGCGCGGGCGCGGTCGGCGTAGTTGTATGCCAGCACAAAGCCCGAGAGCAGAATAAAAAAGCTCACGGACGCATAGCCAGCATTCACGACCGGCGCCATGAAACCAAACCATTTTGGATTGGAGAAATGGAAAAGAACAATGTTGATGGCCGCGAAACAGCGCAAGCCCGTCAATGCGTTCAGCCGTGCTGGCTTGCTCGTCTCCACTTGACTATTAGACGTCTCCGCACGGCATGGTAGCTTGCAGATTACAGATTGCAGAATACAGTTAAAGGGCCCTGCTTGCTTCGCGGATTCAAGCTGTCATCTCCAACCTGTAATCTGTTCTACGCAGTTACCAGCGAGCCGACCTTCTCGCCCAGCACAACGCGCTTGATGTTCCCCGGATGGTTCATGTTGAAGATAATCAGGGGTAGATCGTTGTCCTTGCACAGGCTCACCGCAGTCAGGTCCATCACTTTCAGGCCCTGGCGCAGAATCTCCATGTAGGTAATCTCGTCGTATTTGACCGCATCCTTGAAGAGAACGGGATCGGCGTTATAGACGCCCTCGACTTTGGTGCCCTTCAGCAACACGTCCGCCTTGATTTCCATAGCGCGCAGGCTGGCCGCGGTGTCCGAGGAGAAGAATGGATTGCCGATGCCCGCGGCAAAGATGACGACGCGGCCTTTCTCCAGATGGCGCACGGCACGGCGGCGAATGTAGGGCTCCGCAAGCTGGTTCATGAACACAGCGCTCATGACACGGCACTGCACGCCCCGTCTTTCAATGGAATCCTGCAGAGCAATGGCGTTGATGACAGTGGATAGCATGCCCATGCTGTCGGCGCTTACCCGATCCATCTCTTTTGCCTGACCCTCGACACCGCGGAAGAAGTTGCCTCCGCCTACAACGATGCCGATTTCGACACCGAGTTCGTGAATCTCGACGATCTCGTCGGTGATTCCTGCTACCTTGTCGGGATCCAGTCCGAAACCACGATCGCCGGCGAGGGCCTCGCCCGAAAGCTTTAGAACAATCCGTTTATACATTTCTTTTCGAGTATCGCATACCGCCCGGGCTGCTGTTTCAGTGCCCTGCGGGGAAGGCGGACAAAGTGCCGGGCCTGTACAAAAATGGGCATCGCCGCGGATCTTTTCGTGAGGAAGTAGAAGGAATGGAAGATTCCAGATACTCTCATGCTGTAGGTGCACGGATGAATCGCGTGTTCTGTTCCGGTGTGGCGGAGTGGTCCTCAGTCCTGAGGCTGATGGCGAGTACGGCGCTGATTGCAAGCGCTGGAATGATTTGCGCGCAGGCTCCCACCCAGACTACTAAGAGGCGGATAGTGGTCGCTGCGATTCCGCAAGTTCCGTCTCATGCCGTTCCCTCCTATGTTCTTCCCTCTTTCGTTTCGAACTCTGCGCTTTCGGCTTCTTTGGATGCCGCTCGCTTTAAGACCAGCGATGGGTTCGGATTTAGCCTTCCCCGCACTCAATTCCCCGCCCTGTCCGCCGGATATTTTCAAAGCTATCGAGGTTTTCCGAGCGTTGGAGCAGACTTTACGGGCTCCGATCAAACGGCAGGTAGAACTCTCCGGTTCGGTGGCGCAAGGCCGGTTGGAATTGCAGGGAAGGCCGAGTTTGGCTTCGCTGGAAGCACCCTTGGGACGAGTGCATCACCGAACTTTAACCAGATGATGCGAGCGAAGATCGCTCCACCGTTCGGCTCATCAATTGGCACCTTCAAACTGGGATATCGGGATGTGTCCGTCCCCGGAGCCTACGGCACGGGCAGTAACTTTGGTCAGGGCCCCTCCGGCGGTTTTTTTACCACGACAAACCTTGGAAACGGAGTGTTCTTTTCCGCGGGAACGAACGTCGGCAAGGGACCGACGGCATGGACGCCTCCAGGAGGCAACGTCGGCGCAGCCGGACCCAAACCGTCGAAGCCGGCAGTGGCGCTGAAGCTGTCGTTCTAAAGCCCGATGGAAGCCGCAGGAAATGCGTTCCCTGCAGGGGTTTTAGTTGGGCGCGAAGAGCATCTTTATCCCACTAGCAGAAATCCGCTCCGGGGCCCGGCCGAGTGTGAGGGTAACGGTCCCCTCAGACTTCCCGCTTACCCGCGGAAACACCAGCCAAAGCAGATTGATTCGGCGGGGCCAGCGGAGGCCCGTTTCAGATGCTTCAGCCGTTGACGATTAAGCGGGCCGCGGTGCGATAGACGAGATACAACGGAAATGCCAGAAAGGCCCGGGGATTGCGCCCCGGGCCTTTCTGGTTGTGTGCGTGTGGCGGAAGTTACTCGGCCAGTTCAACCGCCTTGGTCTGCGCGACGGTCCAGTCCTGTGCGCCAACCTTGAAGCGCGCGAAGCGGCGAACGGTGATGTTCTCGCCCAGCTTGCCTACCTTTTGCGCGATCAATTCCTTGATGCTGATGGCCTGATCCTTGATGAAGGGCTGATCGAGCAAGCAGACTTCCTCGTAGAACTTGGCCATTTTGCCGTCGACGATCCGCTCGATGACAGGAGCCGGCTTGCCGGTGGCAGCGGCCTGGGCACGATAGATATCCTTCTCGCGCTCCATATCGTCAATGGTCACGTCTTCCGCCTTGACATAGCGCGGATCGGTTGCCGCGATGTGCATAGCGATGTCCTTCATCAGGTCTTGGAAGTCTTCCGTGCGGGCTACAAAGTCGCTCTCGCAGTTGATCTCGAGCAGCACCCCGATTTTGCCGCCGGCATGAATGTAGGTGCCCACCGCGCCCTCGTTGGTGCTTCGGGCAGCCTTCTTCTGGGCAGAAGCCATGCCGCGCTTACGTAGCACAACGATGGCCGCCTCAAGGTCGCCCTTTGCCTCTTCCAGAGCCTTCTTGCAATCGCCCATGGGCGCACCGGTCATATCGCGGAGCGCTTTCACCTGTTTGGCATCAATCTTTTCGCTCACTGTCATCTCTCTTTTCCCGTCTTCCGGCCCGTCACGGGCCTTCCTGTTCCCCGACATTCACCCAGCCGGATGGGGCTGCAGCCCAGCAGGTTCCGCAGCGTTTTCAGCTTGCACAAGAAAAGCGTGGCTCCAATTTCCTAGCGGCCACGCTTGTCTCGTTATCCGCACTTAATGTGCGACGAAAAGCTTAGTGTCCACCTTCAGCTACTTCAGCTTCGTCGAGAGCAGCGACCACAGCCGGAGCCTTGCGAATGCCACCACCGAGTGCTGCTTCCAGGTCCACTTCTTCAACCGGCGCAGCTTCCGCGGTAAGCGATTCGTCCGCCGAAACAGCCGCCAGTTCCTCAGCCGCGAAGGCCTTGTCCCCCACCAGGTTCACGCCCTCGGCTGCCGAATCGGCAATCTTCGACGTGAAGAGGCGAATGGCGCGGAGCGCGTCGTCGTTGCCCGGAATCACGTAGTCCACAACCGTGGGGTCGCAGTTGGTGTCGACCACGGCAACCACCGGGATGCCCAGCTTGCGGGCTTCCTTGACGGCAATCGCCTCGTTGTTCGAGTCGACGATGAAGAGCGCGTCAGGCAGCCGCTTCATGTTCTTGATGCCGGCCAGGTTGGCTTGCAGGTGCTTGCGCTCCCGCTCCAGCTTGATGACTTCCTTCTTGGTCAGCAGGTCGTAACGGCCGTCCGTGGCCATATCATCCAGTTCCTGAAGGCGCTTTACACTCTTCTGCACGGTCACCCAGTTGGTAAGCAGTCCGCCGAGCCAGCGCTGGTTGATGTAAGGCATCCCCGCGCGGTTGGCTTCTTCAGCCACGGCATCCTGAGCCTGACGCTTGGTGCCGACGAAAAGAATCGTCTTGCCGCTAGCGCACAGGTCGGTGACAAACTTCGACGCATCCTTGAAAAGCTTGAGCGTCTTCTGCAGGTCGATGATGTAAATCCCATTACGCTCGCCAAAGATATATTCCTTCATCTTTGGATTCCAGCGCTTGGTCTGATGCCCGAAGTGAACGCCAGCTTCGAGCAGCTCCTTCATTGTGATCGTGGCCAATGGGCCTCCTTATTGAGTTGCATCCGGGCCGGCTTTGCCTTCCCCGGATTGAACCCGCTTGCGGCGGGAAATTGGTAAAACCAGTTCGTAGTTCTTAGTTCGTAGTTCACAGTCAAGACGCTGATGGAGCGAGCACCACAACTGTGAACTACGAACTGTGAACTGTGAACCGCAAGCGCTAGCGCTTGCTGAACTGGAACCGCTTACGAGCGCCCTTCTGCCCGTACTTCTTCCGTTCCTTCTGCCGGGCGTCGCGCGTCAGCAGGCCTTCGGCCTTGAGCGTCTTGCGCAACTCCGGGTTGAACTCAATCAGTGCGCGGGCAATGCCCAGCTTGACGGCATCTGCCTGCGCAGCCACGCCGCCGCTCTTCACGGTGGTGACCACATCGAAGCTACCGGCCAACTCGGCCACAACCAGTGTCCGCTTGGCGGCCACACGCTGTTGCTCGGTCACGAAGTAAACCTCGAATGCCTTGCCGTTAACTTTCCACTCTCCCGTGCCGGGACGCAGGAACACGCGGGCGATTGCCGACTTGCGCCGCCCCGTCCCGTAATACTGAACCAGATCTGCCATTCTCTGCTCTCTCCGCCGGCACCGTCGCCGGCCAACCTAAAGTCCTAGTGCTGGCTTACTTGATCTCCATCGCCACCGGCGCCTGCGCCTGATGGGGATGCTTGTCGCCGCGATAAACCTTCAGCTTGGTCGCCATCTGGCGGCCGATTTTGTTCTTGGGCAGCATGCCCTTGATGGCCTGCTCCAGAATCATCTCCGGCTTGCGGTTCAGAAGGCGGGTGAACGACTCCTCGCGGAGTCCGCCGGGAAAGCCGGTGTAGCGGCGATACTGCTTGCTCTCAGCTTTGAGGCCGGTGAGCCGCACCTTCTCCGCATTGATGACGATGACGTGGTCGCCCATGTCGATGTACGGCACATACTGCGGATTCAGCTTGCCGCTCAGCAAATCGGCTGCCTTGGTGGCGAGCCGGCCCAGTGTCTGGCCGTCCGCGTCTACCACAAACCACTTGCGGTCAATGTCCTTACCGCTCGGAACAAAGGTACCCATCTTGATCTCCTGCCTCTTGAAAAACCAATCCTGCCAAACTGCTCAACTAAAACCGCGGCGCAAAGCGCCTTGGCCCACGCAAAACGCGCACGGGCATTTCTTCCACCCACGTCCAAACAATTCTGTTCGGGTGAGAACTGCGGGAGCTGGCCCTCCAGGGGCTTTGGCCATGCTGAACCGCGTTTGTCGAAACCGCGTCCAGAAGCCGGTGGCCTGTGCCGGGCAGCCTCTTCAGGGGCTTACCAGCAGGATCCGGATAACCGCCTCAACGAAGACAACCCGCCGTTGAGAACCCGCACACACAGATCCCAGGCGCAACACCGCGCAAGGACTCCAGAATACCCCAAACCGGATTCAGAGTCAACGAAAAGCGCCATCGGATCGGGGGTTAATCGCACTCGAAAGGGGGCAGAAATTCGCTCGGCGGGCAAAATAGCCGGGATGTCCCGCAGGTTCGCTCCCAACCCCGCCTGTTGTATACATGATTAGCGATAGCGAATAACATTTTGAACCACGATGCGGACACCGGTTACGACACTTTCGTCGAGCCGCACAGGTTACCGGGGACGGAGACAGGCCAGTGAAGAAGGTTTTGCACATTGCTGCCGCGGTGCTGCTGGCGGCCGCCGGGGTCGGCTTACTGGTCTTCATTGCCCACCTGAATAACGCCAGCCAGCGGGACTTTATCGGCTACTGGGCTACCGGGCAGCAACTGGTTCATGGCGGAGATCCTTACGATGGGGCGGCCATCTTCAAGTTTCAACAATCGGCGGGCTTTAACCGGACTGAGCCGCTGATTATGCGCAATATGCCGGTGGCTTTCTTTCTTGCCTGGCCGCTCGGCTTCTTCAGTGCGAATTCGGGCATGATTGTGTGGTTCATCGCGCTGCTGCTGAGTTGCGTGGGTTCCATCCGCATGATCTGGAACCTGCACGGACGCCCGAGTAACAGCTTGCACCTGCTGGGCTATTGTTTCGCACCGGTGATGGCGTGCCTGATGTTCGGGCAGATTGGTCTTTTCCTGCTGCTTGGCGTTGTTCTATTCCTCACTTTCCAGAAAGACTGGCCGTTTCTTGCTGGAGTTTCCCTGCTGGTCCTTGCCCTGAAACCGCACATTTTTCTGCCATTCGCCGTGGTGCTGACCGTCTGGATGCTGAGCACGAAGGCCTGGCGGATGATGGCCGGAGCAGCGACCGCCCTGGTCGCGAGTCTCCTGTTTGCTTACGTGCTGGACCCGCATGCGTGGTCGCAATATTCGCAAATGATGAAGACCGGGGGCGCGCTGGATGAGATGATCCCGGTTCTGAGCGCGTATTTCCGTTTCCTGGTGGATCGGCATGCCGTTTGGCTACAGTTTGTTCCGCAATGCTGCGCATGCGCCTGGGCTCTTTGGTACTTCCGGACGCGCCGAGAAAGCTGGGATTGGTTGGACCATGGGCTGGTTGTGCTCTTGGTCGGGTCCATGTGCACGCCGTATGCATGGTTTACCGACGAGTCTCTGCTGCTGCCGGCGGTGCTGGCCGGGGTATACCGGGCCGACGCATCGAAGCGGTCGATTGTGCCTTTCGGGATTGTTGCCGGAGCCGCGATTATCGAGCTGGTGGCCCATGTGCCTATCATCCAGTTTTACTTTCTGTGGACCACGCCGGCATGGCTTGGGTGGTATCTGTATGCGACGGGTAGGATCGGCGGGCGGACAAAGGACCTTCACACTGAAGGTCGGGCATAGAAAAACCGCCCGAAATTCAGCCATTCGACTGGATTCCGGGCGGTTGTCTTTTAGCTAAAAGTTACCAGTTGCTGTTACGCGGCGTGTAAGTCCGCGGAACGCACCCGGAAATGCTTCATATGGAGCGAGAGCGTGCGCTCGATCTTGCGCAGATCGTTGCGCTCTCCCGGTGCTGCAAAGGTGGATGCCACGCCGTGTGCTGAAGCGCGCCCGGTGCGGCCTACGCGATGGACAAAGTCCTCGGCCATCTTGGGCATATCGAAGTTGATGACGTGCGCCACGTTGGCCACGTCGATGCCGCGAGCGGCTACGTCCGTTGCCACCAGCACCCGGTGATGCCCCTCAGAGAAGCTGCGCAGCGCCTGGTTGCGCTGGGCCTGCGAGCGATCGCCGTGAATCTGCGTGGCCGAGTGGCCGGAGCGAACCAGCCTGCGGGCTACGCGGTCCGCGCCGTGCTTGGTGCGCACAAACACCAGGAAGCTGCCCGTCTCAGCGCCCAGCAGGTGTTCGAGCAGTTCCTGCTTCTTGTCCTGCTCGACTTCAAAGGTGCGCAGCTCGACGTTTTCCGCCGGCTTGAGCACGGAGCCAATCTCGATCCGAACGGGGTTATTGAGATACTTGCGGGCGACTTCCTTCACCGCGCCCTCAAGTGTCGCGGAGTAGCAAAGAGTCTGGCGCGTGGTGGGAAGCATTCCGGCAATGCGCGCGATGGCTGGCTGAAAGCCCATATCGAGCATGCGGTCCACTTCGTCCAGAACGAGCATTTTCACGGTGTCGAGCTTGACGAGCTTGCGCTTGAGGAAGTCCTCAAGGCGGCCGGGGGTAGCGACGATAAGGCGTGCGCCGCGGCGAATGGACTCAAGCTGCGAGTGCTCTGCCAGACCGCCAACGACCAGTGCGCAAGTCTGCGAAGGGCTGGTGCGGATGGCGCGAAATGCCTTTTCAACCTGCATGGCCAGTTCGCGGGTGGGTAGCAGAATAAGAGCCTGCGCTCCGCGGGTCTCGTTCTTCTGCATCATTTCCACAATAGGAATGAGGAAACCGAGGGTCTTGCCGGTTCCTGTTTGCGCGGTGGCCAGAATGTCGCTGCCTTCGAGCGCGGGAGGAATGCAGCCGGCCTGCACCGGGGTTGGGATTTCAAATTTGTTGGCGTCGAGGCGCGCCATGAGCGCAGCCGAAAGAGAAAACTCAGAAAACTTTGTGATCAAAATGGTCAAATTCCTAGGGGTTCCAAGAGCCCAATACCCACAGGCCTGCAATCGGAACCGGACATCGAGGCGCGAGCATACTTTGGGCGCGAGCCTGCTTTCATATCTATGCGTAAGGGAGAACCGAAAACGTCCTGAGGACCGGCCTGTGCATTCGCTGGAATACTAGAGGCCCGAATCTGCCACACGCTACTGGTATGCCAGGCGGCACATTGCCGTCCGGCTACCCTGCTCCCATTGCTTCCCGGCTTCAGCGCGGCCATCCATTCAAGGAGGTATTTGCGCTTCATTTCTGCCGGACCAGAATGCAGTCCACGACAAAAGCTCCGGGTAGGAGACTGATGGGTATCACGCTGTAGGGGCTTGGGGGAAAATCTGTGCCAGGCAAACTTGCCGGTATGAAGGGCAAACTGCTGCTCACGGCCAAATCACTGAGCGCATGACCAGTGTAGCACAGTTTCGCTTTTCACTCGCCTGCAGGGTTTTCGCGACCCTAAGAACAGCACTGCAATTTCCATTGCATCCGCGGTTCCGACCTCAGTAAACTGCCCATCAACGCAATCGCAGCGCAAAGTTCCGCTTTCCGGTTGACTCAATTCCAACGTTCCGATGCAAACCTTCACCCAACTCATCGCTCGGCTCAAACGCCATTACGGCGAGCCTGAGGTTCCACCTGCGAAAGGGCCGTTTGAGTTGGTGATGTGGGAGAACGCCTGCTATCTGCTTCCGGATGAACGCCGGCTTGAGGTATTTGAGGCTTTGCGCGAACAGGTTGGGCTCACTGCCGCCGCCATTGATTCAGCGCCGGATAAGTCACTGCTGCCGCTAGCAAAGCGTGGCGGTATGCGACCCGAGACGCGCGTATTTCGTTGGCGTCAGATCGCCGGAATTACATTGAGTCAGTTCGGTGGAGACCTCGACCAAATCTTGACCTGGCCCTATGCCGAGGCTAAGAAGGCACTCAAGCAATTCCCAACTATCGGCGACCCAGGAGCGGAGAAAATCCTGCTGCTGTGCGGAGTTGCCAACGAGCTTCC
>Ga0302282_1001400_pt1 | contig 17154 bp, 10 predicted proteins | sample III_Fen_E1_3_FD_198763 | JGI IMG/M metagenome (GOLD analysis project Ga0302282, IMG submission 198763) | Peat permafrost microbial communities from Stordalen Mire near Abisko, Sweden - III_Fen_E1_3 | ecosystem: Environmental > Terrestrial > Soil > Wetlands > Permafrost | place: Sweden: Abisko... | reverse complement strand
CCACTCCGCCGACCGGCCCCGCCCTGGTCCGCCTCATCGATGACCACTACAACCACCTCCGCACCCTTCGCGCACGCTACACCGAGCGCTACGCGGGCATGGGGATGGATCGCACTGAGGCGGGAACGCTAACGCTGAAGAAACCCGGCCTTATGCGCTGGAGCTACGACAAGCCTGCGGGCAAAGTCTTCGTGCTCGACGGGCATTACGCCTGGTTCTATACACCGGGTGACGCGCAGGTCTCGCGCACGCCGGCCAAGCAGCTCGACGACCTGCGCTCGCCTCTGCGATTTCTCCTCGGGCGCACGCAACTCGCGAAAGAACTCGACCAGATCGCCACCGCGCCTGACGGCCCCAACTTCAAGATCACGGGGATTCCGAAAGGGATGGCACAGCGCGTACACCTGCTGACTCTCATCGTTACGCCAGCAGGTGTGATTCAGGATATGAAGATCGAAGAGACGGATGGTTCGACGACCGATTTCTCGTTCAGCGGAATCGAAGAAAATGGGTCGATTCCGACCTCGGACTTCGTCTTCACCCCGCCGAAGGGGATCCCAGTCGTTGACGGCCAAGCGCCAATCTAACAATTTCGGGTGTCCATGAACCGAGCTCATCGGCGAGGTTGTCGTGGGGTTAGTCCCCCCCGCCTCGCCTCCTACGAAGGCCCGCAATGCCCTCATTTGCTTGACACGGCTGGTAAAATAGAACCAGGAACGAAGTTCAAGAAAACTGCGTGCGGATGGTCAGACGACTCTCGTTATTGAGCATAGTCTCGCAGCTAAGATCAATTTCTTGAATACTTTGCGTAAACATACCGCCCCCATGTTGCCTGTTTTCATGACGTTGTTTTGGTCCTCAGCCCGCACGGCAGAAAGGAAACATGAGTCCGGCCAAAACTCTCGCACAGACGGCAGAAATATTTTCCACCGCCGATTTCCACGCCGCCGTCCACGCCCTCGCACCGCGTATCGCTGTATTCGACTGCGACGGGACGCTGTGGTCCGGCGATGCAGGCTCGGGCTTTATGCGCTGGACCATCGAGCGCGGCATCCTCTCGCCCGAGGCAATCGCGCGGCTGGATGTGCGCTACAAGGGCTACCTTGCCGGGCTAGTCTCCGAACTCGAAATCTGCGGAGAGATGGTGCAAATTTACGCAGGTCTGCGCGAGCAGGACATGCGCGCGACAGCCGCCGAGTTCTTCGCCACTGAGATCGAGCGAAATATCTTTCCGGAGATGCGAGAGCTAATTCGCGACCTGCAGACGGCAGGAACCGAGATCTGGGCAGTGAGCTCCACTTGCGACTGGGTGATTGAAGAGGCTGTCCGCCGTTTCGCAATCCCCACAAGCCGCGTATTAGCAGCGCAGGTCGCCATTGCGGACGGGGTCGTCACCGACACGCTGATCGACGTGCCCACCGACGAGGGTAAAGTAGCCGCGTTGGCGCGCGTTGGCCTCACGGCGCCCGATGCTGTGTTTGGCAACTCAGTTCACGACGCGCATATGCTGGCCGTCGCGCGACGGGCCTTTCCGGTGAATCCTTCGCCCGCACTGCTCGAGCGAGCTGGGGCTGAGGGTTGGGCGGTCTACTACCCCGCATCGGTCGCTCCAGCCACACCTGAGAACTAACGCGATGCTGCTAGAAGGCCTCCACATCCCGCTAACTACGCCGTTCCATTCGGACGGCCGTCTCAATCCGCGCAAACTCGCCGCCAACGTTGCCCGCTACTCGAAGACCCCCGCCGCCGGCTTCATCGTCCTTGGTCCATCCGGCGAGCCGACCTTGCTCTCCGACGAAGAGACCCGCGACGCCCTTAGCACCGCAGCCGAATCCGCCGCCCCTGAAAAAGTCCTGATTGCCGGCATAGCCCGCGACAGCGTCCACGCCACACTCGACTTCGCCAACTTCGCCGCCACACTCGACTACGACGCCATCCTCATCGGCATCCCTTCAGTCCTGACCCATGTCAGCCTCGTCCGCGAGCAGTCCGGCCTACGTCTGCGCGAAGTGCTGACCTACTTTCAGACAGTCGCCGACCGCTCCCCGCTCCCCATCATCCTGTACAGCGACGACGGTCGCGTTCTCCCTGCAAGTAACATCATCGAACTCGCTTCACACCCCAACATCCTCGGCCTCATAACGGGGGATGTTTCAGTCGCAATCGCGGAAATCCTTACCCGCACCGCATCGGTCAAGCGCGAAGTCACAGTCACGGCCACCTTCGCCGCCGTTACCGCACGCATGGAAAAGTCCGCGGCGCGCAATACCGCCCAGTTGATCTCCGCATCTGCTCTCACCGGGAAATCCGCAATCGCCGAACCACCTGTGCTTCCTGCCCTGCGGACACGCACCAAAACTGTAGGGTTCCAGATCCTCACCCACAGCGCCCAGTCGATCCTTGACGGCCTCAGCGTCGGCGCTGCCGGAGCCGCGCCTCCATTCGCCGCGTGCGCTCCGCAAGCCTGCTTCGAGGTTTGGGCCGCTTGGAAGGATGGCGATGAGCCTCTCGCCAAAGAGAAGCAGGAACGCCTCCGCGGCGCCGCCTACCTGACCGAATATGCCCTTGGCGCTGGCGGCCTCAAAGCCGCGGCCGACCTCAACGGCTACTTCGGCGGACCGCCCCGCCTGCCCCACTTGCCCCCGACCGGCGGCGAGCGTGCCGACCTCGAACTCCAAATGAAGGAGCTCCGTAACTAGCGTTCTTGACAGCTCGAAATGCTCGGTAACCACGTCTCGCTTCTGAGATGTGGTTTACGCAAGCGCAGCCACCCGAGCAGCGTGCAGTTCCTGGAGTGCGAAGACGCTGAGCGTGCCGTGTTGTAGCGCTGCAATTCCTTCGGCGGCGGCGCGCGCGGCGGCAAGGGTTGTGATGGTGGGAATACGCGCCAGAACTGCTGCGCGACGGATCGCCTTCTCGTCGAAAAACGTCTCCTGTCCGCGGGGCGTGTTGACGATGAGCTGAATGCGGTCGCCTTTGATAAGGTCAACCACGTTGGGACGGCCTTCTTTGACCTTGTAGACTCGCTCGGGCTGCAAGCCAGCGGCTTCCAACACCTCGGCGGTCCCGTGTGTGGCTACGAGATGGAAACCCATCTCGACATAGGTGCGGGCGAGCGAGACGACCGCGTCCTTGTCGTGATCGTTGACGCTCATGAAGATGGTTCCCTTCACAGGCAGCATCTGGCCCGCGGCGATCTGGGCCTTGGCAAACGCCTCGCCGAAGTTGTCGGCAACGCCCATGACCTCGCCGGTGGACTTCATCTCCGGACCGAGGACGGTGTCGACGCCGGGGAACTTGCCCCAGGGAAAGACGGGCGACTTGACGAAGAAATGCGCGCCGGTTTCGAGGTCGGCGCCGCTTTCTACCTGCTCGGGGAGGAGTTCTTTGAGCTTACGCCCGACCATGAGGCGTGAAGCTATCTTCGCGAGCGGCACACCGGTGGCTTTGGAGACGTAGGGGACGGTGCGCGAGGCGCGTGGATTGACCTCGATGACGAAGACCTTGCCGCGCTGGATAGCGAACTGAATGTTGACGAGGCCAATGACGCCAAGCGACAACGCCAGCTTGCGCGTGTGGGTGCGGATGGTGTGCAGGACCTCGTCGCTGAGATCGACCGCAGGGAGCACGCATGACGAGTCGCCGGAGTGAATGCCGGCTTCTTCGATGTGCTGCATGATGCCGGCGATGACAACGTCTTCGCCATCGCAGAGGGCGTCGACGTCGCACTCCACCGCGTCTTCGAGGAAGTGGTCGATAAGGACGGGCCGCTCCTGCGAGTATTCAATGGCGGTGCTCATGTAGCGGATGATCTCTTCGTCGTCGTAAGCAATGACCATGGCGCGACCGCCGAGCACGTAGCTGGGGCGAACGAGGACGGGATAGCCCACGCGGTTGGCACCGGCGACGGCTTCTTCGACACTGGTGGCCATTGCGCCTTCGGGCTGCGGGATGTTGAGTTCGGTAATGAGCTTGCCAAAGCGTTTGCGGTCCTCGGCGAGGTCGATCGATTCGGGCGAGGTGCCGATGATGGGGACGCCTGCGCGCTTGAGGGGGAGCGAGAGATTGAGCGGGGTCTGGCCGCCAAACTGCACGATCATGCCGATGTCGGCGCCGGCAGAGGCTTCGTGCTCATAGACAGCGAGGACATCTTCGAGGGTGAGTGGTTCGAAGTAGAGACGGTCGCTGGTGTCGTAGTCGGTGGAGACGGTTTCGGGATTGCAGTTGACCATGATGGTCTCGTAACCGTCTTCGCGGAGTGCGAAAGCGGCGTGGCAGCAGCAGTAGTCGAACTCGATGCCCTGCCCAATGCGGTTTGGGCCGCTGCCGAGAATGATGATCTTCTTGCGCGTGGTGGGCGCGGCTTCGTCTTCTTCGTCGTAGCAGCTATAGAGGTAGGGCGTGTAGCTCTCGAACTCCCCTGCGCAGGTGTCTACCATCTTGAAGACGGGCTTGACGCCGAGCTTCTTGCGGAGTGAGCGCACCTCGGCGGTGCCGCTGGCGCCTTCGAGGCCCCATTCGGCGGCAAGGCGCTCGTCGGAGACGCCCATGCGCTTGGCGAGTCGGAGGTCGTCAGCGGTTGCGGCGTCTGGGCCAATTGCGGCGATTGCCTTGATCTCGTCGGTGATCTGCTTCATCTGGTTGAGGAACCATGGGTCCATCGAGGTGAGACGGGCGACTTCGCGAACGGTCATACCGCGTTCGAACGCGTAACGGATGTAGGCCAGCCGTTCGGGATGCGGGGTGACGAGGCGCTGGGTGAGGCGGCGTGGCTCGATGTCGGTCGCTGAGGCTTTCTTGCCGGTTTCGAGCGAGCGAACGGCCTTCATCAGCGCTTCCTTGAAAGTGCGGCCGATGGCCATCACCTCACCGACGGACTTCATCTGCGGTCCGAGGACCTCGTCGACACCGGGGAATTTTTCAAACTGCCACTTGGGAATCTTGACGACCACGTAGTCGATGGTGGGCTCGAAGCAGGCGGGCGTGGCCTTGGTGATGTCATTCTGAATCTCGTCAAGCGTGTAGCCGACGGCGAGGCGCGCGGCGATTTTAGCGATGGGGAAGCCAGTGGCCTTACTGGCAAGAGCGGAGGAGCGGCTGACGCGCGGGTTCATCTCGATGACGGTCATTCGACCGTTGCGGGGATCGACAGCGAACTGCACGTTGCTGCCGCCGGTTTCGACGCCGATCTCGCGGATGCAGGCGATGGCGGCGTCGCGCATGACCTGGTACTCACGGTCGGTGAGGGTCTGCGCGGGAGCGACGGTGATGGAGTCGCCGGTGTGCACGCCCATGGGGTCGAAGTTCTCGATAGAGCAGATGATGATGACGTTGTCCTTGAGGTCGCGGATGACCTCAAGCTCGTACTCTTTCCAGCCGAGCACGCTCTCTTCGATGAGACACTCGTGGACGGGGGAGAGGTCGAGGCCGCGGGAGAGGATGTCGGTCATCTCCTCGCGGTTGTAGGCGATGCCGCCGCCGGAGCCGCCGAGGGTAAAGCTGGGGCGGATGACGACCGGAAAGCCGATCTTGGCGGCGAAGGCTAGACCGTCGCTGACGTTGCGGACCAGTTGCGACTTGGGCATGTCGAGGCCGATCTTGCTCATCGCGTCCTTGAACAGCAGGCGGTCCTCCGCTTTCTTGATAGCTTCGAGTTTGGCGCCGATGAGTTCGACGCCATACTTTTCGAGAACGCCGGAGTCGGCGAGGTCGACAGCAAGGTTCAGGGCGGTCTGGCCACCGACGGTCGGCAGGATGGCGAAGACGCCGTGGCCATCGGGCATCATTTCGGTCTCGACTCGAATGATTTCTTCAAGATACACGGGGGTGAGCGGCTCGACGTAGGTGCGGTCGGCGAACTCGGGGTCGGTCATGATGGACGCGGGGTTGGAGTTGACGAGCACAACCTCGTAGCCTTCGGCCTTGAGCGCTTTGCACGCCTGAGTGCCGGAGTAGTCGAACTCCGCCGACTGGCCGATGACGATCGGCCCGGAGCCGATCACCAGAATCTTCGCTATGTCATTCCTGCGTGGCATTCATCTTCTCCGCTTCCTTCAGCATGGCCGCACAGGGCACACTCTGGATGGTCCGATATAGGGGCGCCTGATCAAATCGCCCAATGTATTTGTCCGCATTCTCCGGCTTGTCGATGCGGTCCTTCTCGCGGCTGTAGTACACGTGGTGCGGCGGGATCGTCCCGTCGCTGCGGGGGGAAAGATCCGCTTCGCCGAGCCAGTCGGCAAGTTCGAGGCCGACCCCGGGGTCAGCTCCGGGAGGCGGCACCGACTTCACCGTGACGCTGCCGCGGAGCGCCGTCAGCCGGCCTGAGGCATCGAAGGTATAGTCGAACGCCAGCTCCGAATCGGAGTAGAAGCGCCGCAACCGCACCTCTTCCAGCGCACCGCCTACGAATGACATCTCCGCGAAGACCGTTCCGCCCTGCACTGCTATGAGCGGCTTGAAGCGGTGCAGGCTCCAATCGCCGCTCGGACTTTGCGTGCAGTAGACCGCCTTCGGGCTGGGATCCTTGGCAAACAGGGGTGACGCGGACGCCAGGAACATCGTGCATGCGCCAGCCAGCCACCGCTTCATTTTTTCCAGTCCTCCATCATTTTGCGGAAGTCGCGGAAGAGGTAGTGCGAGTCATGCGGGCCAGGGCTCGCTTCGGGGTGATATTGAACGCTGAACATTGGGTCGGTCTTGTGGCGCAGGCCCGCTAGCGTCTGGTCGTTCAGGTTGGTGTGCGTGCGCTCCACATCGGCGGGCAGCGATTCGGGGTCGACATTGAAGTTGTGGTTCTGCGCTGTGATCTCCACCTTGCCGGTGCGGTGATTCAAGATGGGGTGGTTGCCACCGTGGTGTCCAAACTTTAGTTTGTAGGTTTTGCCACCCAGCGCGAGGCCGAAGATCTGATGGCCGAGGCAGATACCAAAGATGGGCTTCTTGCCTTTGAGCTTTTGCACTGTTTCGATGGCGTAGTCGAGCGGCTCCGGGTCGCCGGGACCGTTGGAGAAAAACACGCCATCAGGACCGAGCGCGAGCGTCTCTTCCGCGGTGGTGGTAGCCGGGACGACGGTGACGCGGCAGCCCTCGCGGGTGAGCATGCGCAGGATGTTTTGCTTAATGCCGAAGTCGTAGGCAACAACGTGCAGCGGCTCGCCGTCGGTACCGTTGTCCGCGCCCGGCAGCAGCGTGTCGCCGGTCTGATTCTTTGGCTCGTTCGCATCCCACTTGTAGGCTGCCTTGGTGGTCACGACGCTGGCGAGGTCGGTACCTTCCATCTTGCGAATAGACCTGGCTTTGGCGACGAGCGCGTCAGAATCGAGATTCTCGCCGGAAGCGATGACGCCGCGCATCACGCCGTTGGTTCGCAGGTGACGCACCACGGCGCGGGTGTCGACCTCGGCGATCACAGGGATGCCGCTGCGCTCGAGGTAGTCGTCGGCGACTTCGGTGGATCTCCAGTTCGAACTCATTGCGGAAAACTCTCGCGTCACGAGGCCTTCTATGAATGGCCGCGCGGACTCCGCATCGCTGGGGGTCGTCCCGTAGTTTCCAATGTGCGGATTGGTCAGGACGACGATCTGGCCCGCGTAGGAAGGATCGGTGAAGATCTCCTGGTAGCCGGTGAGCGATGTATTGAAGACGACCTCACCCGCAGCCTCAACCGGCGCGCCGAAGGCTCGACCGCGAAAGATGCGCCCGTCTTCGAGCGCCAGAATTGCCTGCATTGCCTACTCCTGCGGAATCCAAAAAGGAGTGGATTCAATCGATTCTATCAGCATCCGGGGGCTCTGCCCTAACGGCGTGCGGCCAGTTTTCCACCGACGTCTGACGCGCAGAAGAAAATCCGGCGCGAGACCGAGTCTTTTTCATTGCTACAGCTTAGGCCCCGGCTGCTCCGCCACGAGCGGGTTGCGTAGTTCGCCGATGTGGTCGATTTGAATGACCATCTCCTCGCCCGGCTTTAGCCAGCGCTGCGGATCGCGGCCCATGCCTACGCCGGCTGGGGTCCCGGTGCTGATGACGTCGCCGGTCTGCAGCGGCACGATTCCGGAGACGTACTCGATCAGCGCCGGAATCTTGAAGATCATCAGGCCGGTGTTCGAGTCCTGTAGCTTCTCGCCACCAATGGTGAGGCTGATAGCGAGTGCGTGGGGGTCCGGAATCTCATCCTTGCTGACCACCCATGGACCCATGGGCGCAAACGTCGGGAAGCTCTTGCCGAGGGACCACTGCGTGGTGGCGCGCTGGACGTCGCGAGCGCTGACGTCGTTCATGATGGTGTAGCCGAAGACGTGTTCCATCGCGTTGCTGGCTGATATTTGATAGCCCGGTTTACCGATGACCACGGCCAGTTCAGCCTCGTAGTCGACCTTCGAGCTTGCTTTCGGGAGGATTACGTTGGCGCCCGGCCCGATGACCGACGAGGATAGCACGATGAAGACCGTCGGGACTTTCTGCGGCTCGGTCTTCGACTCCTTTGCATGCTCGGCGTAGTTGACGCCGATGCCGAAGATGCGGGGGGGAGCGGGAACCGGCGCCAGGAGCTTGAGGTTGTCCATCCCGACCCCGGGCTTCGAGGCGGCGACGCCGACCTGCACGCTGGGCGCGGCGGCCATAAATGCAATGGTGTCGCGGAAGCCCTCCGCGCTGAGGTCGATGACGCCACCATCGACTACCAAACCAGGGCGTGGGCCCCAGTCGCGTTCCTCAAATGTAACCAGTCTCATACCAAATCCTTCCATGCCGAGCCGCCGTTGAAGTTGAAGGCGGCGAGCGATTCCGTCTTCATTTCGATGCTATATCCCGCGCCGGTGGGTAATTGATACCGGCCGCTCACGATCCGAACGGGATCCAGAAAATGTTCGTGTAAAGGATCGACGAATTCGATAACGCGGTCCTCCATGGTGCCGGAGACGCGCAGGTAATCGAAGAATGAGAGGTGCTGGACATACTCGCATAGGCCGACGCCGCCAGCGTGTGGGCAGACCGGAACGCCGAACTTCGCGGCCATGAGAAGGATCGCGAGATTCTCGTTCACTCCGGCGACGCGGGTGGCGTCGATCTGGCAGACATCGATGGCCTGGGCTTGGAAGAGCTGTTTGAACATCACGCGGTTGTGACAGTGCTCCCCGGTGGCAATGCGAACAGGTCTGACCTCGCGACGGATGCGCGCGTGGCCAAGGATATCGTCGGGACTGGTGGGCTCCTCCATCCAGTAAGGCTGGGCGGGGGCGAGCATGCGGGTGCGATCGATAGCCTCGTCCACGCCCCACTTCTGGTTGGCGTCGACCATCAGCTTGTTGTGCCAGCCAATCTCTTCGCGCATGAGCAGCGCGCGGCGAAGGTCGTCCGCAGGCTCGCCGCCGACTTTGAGCTTGAAATGGGTCCAGCCGTCGGCGAGGGCTGCCCGGCAGAGCTGACGCACGTGGTCGTCGCTGAAGCCAAACCAGCCTGCCGACGTTGTGTAGGCGGGATAGCCGTCGACTTCGAGTCGCTGCAGGCGTTGCGGCATGGTGGCCTGGCTGCGAGTGAGGATGTCGAGAGCTTCCGCACGGGTGATGGCGTCGTCGATGTAGCGGAAGTCGATCGCGGAAACGAGCTGCTCGGACGGCATCTCTGCGAGCAGCCGCCAGAGGGGTTTGCCTTCGGACTTGGCGTAGAGGTCCCAGACCGCGTTGATGAGGCCGCCGGCTGCCATGTGGATCACGCCCTTCTCCGGGCCGAGCCAGCGGAACTGGCTGTCGTCCGTAAGCAGGCGCGAGAAGGCACAGAGGTCCGCAGTGATCGACGAGAGCGTGCGGCCTACCGCTTGCTGCGCGAGATACTTTAGGGCGGTGACGCATAACTCGTTGCCGCGGCCAAGCGTGAAGATGAGGCCGTGGCCTTCGAACCAGGAGTTGGTTTCGAGGATGCAATAGGCGGCGGAATAGTCGGGGTCTTTGTTAACCGCATCGGAGCCGATGCGTGCGAGCGATGTGGGGAAGCGCACGTCGAGAACGCGTGCGCCCGTTATCCGAACATCGTCGCCTTTGCCCACCCAAACATCCTACCCGAGCCGCTTACTGGCCTTTGCCGAGGCGGCGGTAATACTCGGCGACCGCGTCCTCGTAGCCGGGCGGAACGGCGGGCGACGCGGCAGTACGCGCCTGGCCTGCCTGCGGTGCGTTGGGGTCGCGGCGGAGTTGAAGCTCCAACTTGTCGACATCGTTCAGGACTCTTGCGTGCAGCTCCTCGACCATGGCGGGATTGCCGGGGAAGCGCGATGGGTCGAGATTCTGCAACTCCTTCGCGAGGTCGTTGATCTGCTTCTGCGCGGCGGGGTCGCCCTTGGCGTCTTGGCGGAGTTGGGTCAGCTCGCTCATGCCCTGCTGAATGAATCGCTGCGTGTCTGCCGGGTTCGGTCCGATTTTGGGCGCCGCGGGGTTGCGCGACGAGCCGTAACGCTGGCCTCCGGTGTCGATGTTGAGGTTTGCGTCGGTGCCGCCGCCTCCGCCGCGCAATGGGCCGTTGACGTACTCGCCGCCCATGGGGGCATTCTGCTGCCCGCCGCGCTGCCCGGCTTGTCCACTCTGGCGATTGCCGCCCTGAGCGATTTGATTTCCGCGCCCCGGCTGGGCGCCCTGTCCCTGCCCATCATTTTGACTGCCCTGCTGACCCTGGCCGCCTTGCCCTTGCTGGCCAGCTTGACTGCGCTGCTGGCCGGGCTGCCCCTGACCCGCCTGGCCTGGGCGCCCCTGCTGATTATTCTGTCCGCTTTGACCGGGCTGTCCCGTTTGACCGTTCTGGCCGGGACGCTGGGCGTTCCTGGACAAGCCCTCAATCTGGCTGCGCAGGCGGTCAACATGATCGAGCGCTGCGGTCTGCGTTCCATTGTCCTGATTGCGCGCGTTCTCGCCTGAACCGGAGGCCTGCTGGGCCTGGCGCACCTGGTCGTCGAGCTTCTTCAGGCCGTTGGCGATCTCGGTCTCCGTGCCGTTCGAGTTAGGATTGATGCCGTCGCGTAGCCAGTCCGCCGTGCGTTGCACCAGATTGGTAAGATCCGCCTGGTCCATTCCGCTAAGAGCATTACGCAAGCTGGACGCCGCTCCGGGCTGTGTAGGAGCAAGCTCGCGCGCGGTATTTCGCATACCGCTCTGCAACTTCTCGAGATCGCTCGACATCTGCTGGCGATCGTTGGCGAGGCTCTCCCGCTCCTTCTGCGCCGCGGCGATGTCCGAGGCGCTGGGACTACCGCCAGCGGTGCTCTTAGCCTGCATCGCCTCACCCGCGGCAGCAAGTTTCCGAACACGATCAGCCTGCGCGGCCTCCTCTTTTGAGAGGCGGTCTGCGTCGCGGCCGAGTTGGTCGAGCTTCCCGGATGCCTGCTGCTTCTGCGCACCGCCGAGCAGGTCCGTGGCCTCGCGCAGGCGGTCAGCGGCCTGCTTGGACTCCGCCGCGCTCTGTTGCGCTCCCTGCTGGGTGCCAGCGCGATTCATCGCATCATTCGCGGCGCGCAGCCGCTCGAGCGCCTGGGTCACGCGCGGATCGGCGTTTCCGTCCTGAGTGCTACTTCTAGCCGATTGCGACCCCGAGGGCGATTGCGAGCCAGATGCCTGACCGGACCTCGACTGACCGCTCTGTTGACCGGATTGCCCTTGCTGCCCCTGTTGCCCTTGCTGTTGACTGCTTGCACTTTGCTGACCTTGCTGGCCCTGCATCTGCTCCATCTCGCGCTGCAGTTGCTCCGCCTCGCGACGCAACATCTCCTGCTGCCAGCGTTCCTGGAAGTTCTGCACCTGGTTGCCCTGCTTCTGCGCGAGTTCTTCCTGCCGCTTGGCCAGCGCGTCCAGCTTGGCGAGCGCGTCGTCCACTTTCTTTTGCTGTTGCTCCGCCGGAGAAGCCGTCTGCGCTGTCTCGTACTGGTTCTTCTGCGTGTCCATCTCCAGGTCGAAGAGGCTGGCCAGGTCGCGGCCGGCGCTGCCACCACCCCCTCCGCCTCCACCACCGCCGCGCTGGCCAAACGCAACCTGAATCTGCCGGAACGTAGCCTCAGCGCGCAACAATGCCTGGAGCACCTTCTGCTCGATGGGCATTGCATTCTGCCACTGCATCGCCTTAAGCTTGTCGGCCGCAGGCTGCATGCCGGCTGCGGCCTGCTCCATGTCCTTGTCGAAGCTATTGAACTCCTCGTTCGCCTGCGACAGATCTCGGCTCTGCATGCGGGCGCTCAGTGCCAGCGCCTGTTGTTTGAGCGTGGCCTGCGCTTCGGAAAGGGTCTTGCCCATGGCCGATGCCTGCTCCGTCGTTGTGCCCTTGGCGTTGACCTGTTTCCACGTTGCGGCGATCAGTTCCTTCTCGCGGCGCGCAATGTCGGTCTGGTTGTTCTGCTGGCCGCCACCACCGCCTCCGCCGCCTCCGCCACCGCTCTGCTGCGACTGGGAAAACTCGCGCTCAAACGGATCAACCTGAATGAAGCTGATGTCGGTTTTCGTCTCGGCGTGGTTGTCCTTCGCGGTCGCGTAGAGGCTAACCACGTCGCCGGGTTGCAGCTTGAAGTCTTCGAGGCTCAGCGTGGCGGTTCCGTTGGTGTCCTTCGCGCCGGGCTGCTTGAGGATGTTCACCGTCTGGTCGGCGCCGCCGTTGACCGAGTAGTGGAGGCTTACGTGCGTCAGGCCAAAATCGGCGCCAGCCTTCACGCCGACAGTGACTTCTTCAATGGGACTCGCACGGTAGTCGCCCGCGGGTCGGCTGATTGCGATCTCAGGCGGGTTCGCCTTGTTGGTGGAGATAAAGTAGTCCTCGGAGAGCCGCACCTGCTGGCCTTCGTCAGTTGCGGCGACGTGGTAAGCGCCATCCTTCTCCATGTGGATGACGCCTTGATAGACGTTGCCTTCGCCGCCAGTAAGATGCACGACCTGCCCGCCATCAAGCGCCAGCAGCCCTTCCTTAAGCGGCGCAGTCATGGTGACGGTGAGCACCGCATCCGTACCTTCGAGCGCGCGCAGGTCGCCGGCCTGCTCCTCGGAGACGGTCTGCATGCCGGTCCACTTTGGAAAGTGGTAGGTCACCTGCATCGACTTCACGGAAGGCAGATCGACCACGCGGAACTTGAAGTGCTGGGAAGCCGCCGCGCCGGCCTGCACGTAGTACTCAACGTTTTCCGGAAGCCCAGCGAAGAGGAACTGAAAGCCGGAGCCGTCTAACTGCGGCTGCATTGCCACGGACTCCCACTTCGATGTGCTGGCATAGCGGGCAAACAGATTCACCTTGCTGGTCGAGAGTCCGACGACTTGTGCCGTCACCATCTCATCGCTGTTGCGGCGCACGGCGGCGTCGCCAGGCGCAACTACAATCTGATAGATTGGCGGCACGTCGTTGCGCGGGCCCGTCCAGAGCAGCGACGCACCATATCCCATGAAGCCCGGCCGCGCCGCAATCATCCACACCAGAACGCCCGCACAGACAATGCCCGCACCCAGCAGCCACACAAGTCGCCTGCCTGGCACTAGGCCCTCGGGTCGCGCCCGGTCGGAGTCGGCAACCTTCAGCGTGTCGGCTGCCAGGAGTTCGAGGAATATTTCGCTTTGCGGCTCCAGCGAATTGCCGGTTGAATTCTCTTTCTCAGAAAACGTAACCAGGCGCTGCTGAAACTCGGGGAAAGCAGTCTCCACGCGCCCTACGGAACGCCGCACGTTGAGCCGCCAGAGGGGTACCGCGAGGCCGAAGCATACGGCCGCTACCAAGATCGCAAGCAGCACCAATCGCGCCGGCGCAAGCCCTCCTGCCGGGAACGCGTACACATTCAGAATGAGGGTGAGGATAATCGTCGCGACGAGAGCGGCAAGCGTGACGATCGCCACCCCCCGCAGGCTGGCGCCCAGCCGCAGCCTCTGCTGCACCTGCCGGATGTAGAGGTTGAGCTGCTGCCGCTTGCTCATAGTTCCTCCCGCTGCGTACCCAGGTAACGGCTGGCAAGGCCCGATTCGGCCAGCGCGGCCACCAATGTTAGAAGCATAACCCACCACCATAGGCTCGATGTGTTGTTTTCTCCCTGAGCCGTCGATTCTGTTGCGGCCTCCGCCGATCCCGTCGCCGTGCTGCCGCTCCAAAGCTTGAGTACATCGTCGGGAATCGTCGCCAGATCCGACTCACGCCGGTCCGGATTAACCGCGATCTGGGCGTCGCGACCGTTGGCAAACTGAATCTGATAGAAACCCGCACGCGCGAGTTGGAACGACTCCGCCGCGGCGGCTTCTTTCAACGTGAGGGGCCGCTTTCCGTCAGGACCTACGATGTCTACCGTGGCTTTGCTCGCCACTGCGCCCGACCCAGCATTCACCGGGTTGCGCAACTGCACAAACGAGTCCACCACGCGCGCGCCACTTACACGCTGCTCGCCCGACAGATACTTCGCTGTCTGGTCCACAAACGCCACGAACGCCGGGTTCACCGGCAGATCGTTGGTGAGGTTGTCGAAGCCCGAGGCGAACAGCAATACGTGGCCTTCGCCTAGCTGCTTGTCGACCAGCAGCGGAGTTCCGTCTGCGAGCCTGGCAACGACGCGCGCGCTTCGGGGATCGACCGCAGCAGCGTAGAAGAACTTGGTGCCCTCCCAACCATTTGCGTCCTTCATCGACGGATGCGTCGCGTCCGCCGCGCCTACAGTCGCAAAGCCAGCGTTCTCCGCGGAACCATGCGCATAGAAGTGGCCGTCCGCCACATTGCCGCCGTATACGGGAATATGTTCGCGATGCGAGTCAGCCATCCCGGTCGCCACTAGCACACTGCCGCCATCCTCCACATTGCGTATGAGCGTGTTCTCCAGGATTGTCGGCACCGAGGGCACATCCGACAACACTACGAACGCGTACTTAGTGGGGTCGAGGTCCGAGGCCTGCTCCGGCGTGATGGGTTGTAGAACAAACGAGGCCTGCGCAGCCGCTGCGAGCGCTGCGCCGAAGTATAGCGACGAGCGTGAGTCGGACGCCTGATGCACAAACAGTACGCGCTCCGGGTCGGCACGCTTGACGGAGAAGTTGCTCGCGTCGTCGTTGGGAAATTCATCGGCTGCGTCGATTCGCACGGCGCAACGGCTCTCGCCATAGGGGACATCGAGGCCTTCGAAGACGACGGTCGCGCGGCCATTCGCTGGGATGTCCACTTTCTTCGTTGCAATCACGTTGCCGTTGACCACGAGCGATGCGGTGCGGGTCGCGGCCGGCGTCTCATGTCCAGCGATCACGACGAGCACGCGCGCCTTCTTGGTGTCGACCAATTGGCCCGGAGCTTCCACGCTCTCGACTGTCCAGTTGGGCACGGCCGCCGAGGAGCCCACTCGATGCAGGACCAGCGTCACGTTCCCCGGCATCACCATGTCGGCGAAGTTGCCGGGCATGTTCGATTCCTGCATATCACTGAAGAGATCGAGTTCCATAGGCGTGTGTACCGTCTCCGCCATGGCGCGCATGCCACGTCCCAGCTCGCCGAAGTTGTCGTGCCCATCTTCCGGCCCGATGCCCTGCACCGCCGCGCGTAGTTCAGAGGAATCTTCGGTTGGCTGCGTGAGCAAACGCATCTGGCCACCGAGCGCGATCACTTGCGCCTTCTGACCGGGCGACTTCCCCGAGAGGACTGAGAGTGCGCCGCGCTTCGCTTCATCCAGCTTGGTGCCGCTTGTGCCTGCCGCGGCGTTCATGCTGAACGAATCGTCAATGGCAACCAGCAGCAGCTTGTCGCTTGCCAACAATGACTTGTGCCGGAAGAATGGGCGGGCAAAGGCCAGAGCGAGCAGCAACACCAGAGCTGCCCGTAGCGCGAACAGCAATAGATAGCGCAGGCGACGATGGCGCACTGAACTCTGCGTTCCCTGTTCGAAGAACATCAGCGAGCTTACCGGACGCGGCACGGTCGTCTGCTTGCGCAGCAGATGCACATACACCGGCAACCCAACCGCGAGCAGTCCCCCGAGAAACCAAGGTGCTAGGAAACCCATCACGCGCCTCCCAGTCCGGACGTGTGTCCGGAGCGCCGCAGCGTGAGGTACTCCGTCAGCGAGCGGTCCAGAGGCTTATCAGTAGTGAGCAAGTGATAGCCCATACCGGCGGCCCGGGTACGGTCGCGCATCTGCTCTAGATGATTGTCCATCTTGGCGCGGTATTCGGTCTTCACATAATCCGGGATGACTTCGAGCTTGCGATCCGTTTCCAGGTCAACCAGGATTGCCGGCCCTCTCATCTCCGGATAGATTTCCTTCGGATCGAGGACATGAAAGAGTATCACCTCGCTGCCATGGAAGCGCAGTGGCTCAATGGCCTTCACGATCATTTCGGGCTGCTCGTAAAAATCCGAGATGACGAGAACAATTCCGCGGCGATTCAGGAACTGCTGGAAATGCTGCATAGGCTTGCCGAAGTCCGTGCGCGCCGCAGGCTCGGCTTGCTCCAGCCCCGCGAGTAGCCGGTACAACTGGCCCTGTCGCGTGGACGGGCGAATATAGTTCCGCACCTCGTCGTCAAATACGATCAGGCCTGCGGGGTCGTGCTGATTATGAAGCGCCAGATAGCAGAGCGACGCAGCCATGTAGCGCGCGTAGTCCATCTTATTGACCGCATGTGAGGAGAACTTCATGGAGTTACTGGCGTCCAGCAGAATCGTAAGTTGCGTGTTGGTCTCGCCCCGGTAGCGCTTGAGGTAGCAGCGCTCTGTGCGGGCGAAGAGGTTCCAGTCGACGTGGCGCAGGTCGTCGCCGGGCGCGTAGGCGCGATACTCCGCGAACTCCAGGCTGAAGCCGAAGTCGGGCGAGCGATGCAGACCGGCGACGAAGCCGTCCACCACCGTCTTCGCGACGAGGTCCAGGCTCGATATGCCGTGAAGCACTGCGGGATCAAGAAACCGCTGCAGCATTACTCCTCCGCTAACTGACCCAACACACAAACTGCGAATCTCAACCTTCCTTCGGCGGCGGCAGATGCGCGATCAGTCGCGTCAGGACTTCGTCGGAATCGATCCGCTCGGATTCGGCGTGAAAGTTTAGTAGGATGCGATGCCGCAGCACCGGAATCGCCAGCGCCGTGATGTCCTCGTAGGTCACGTGGTATCGTTTGCGACTCAGCGCCCGGGCCTTGGCAGCGAGAACAATAAACTGTGCTGCTCGAATACTGCCTCCGTAGT
>Ga0302282_1001396_pt1 | contig 17199 bp, 9 predicted proteins | sample III_Fen_E1_3_FD_198763 | JGI IMG/M metagenome (GOLD analysis project Ga0302282, IMG submission 198763) | Peat permafrost microbial communities from Stordalen Mire near Abisko, Sweden - III_Fen_E1_3 | ecosystem: Environmental > Terrestrial > Soil > Wetlands > Permafrost | place: Sweden: Abisko... | reverse complement strand
CGCGCGACGCCGGGCAGAGCACCATCGAGCCAGCCCATTCGCTTCAGCGATCCTTCACATCTCCGCCTACCCAAGTTCGGCCCGCTGAAGCTCTTCGGTCCCACGCGCAAGGTCCGTCGCATGATCGACGCCGGTCGCTTCCACGTCTACTCAGCCACCCTCACCCAACGTGCCGGACGTTGGACGGTCTCGCTCACCGGCGTCGCCGCCGAACTTCATCAAGCCGAGCGCAGCCGCACGAAACGTCACGCCATCCCCGTCGGAGTCGACCGAGGGATCATCTCCCTCTGTGTCGCCGCGGACGCCAACGGTGTTTCCATCGAGAGCTTCGAGGGGGTGACAACACTGAAGCAAGCGCACGCGTCACTCAACGCGGCCAATCAGGCCCTGGCCAGAACCACACCGGGGTCCAAAGGCCGCCAACGAGCGAAGTCCCGACTCGCCAAACGACATCGCAAAGTCGCCAATACCCGACGACACCTGGTCCACCAGGCTTCCAAGGCCCTGGTTGAGCGTTGTCAGGTCCTCGTGATCGAAGACCTCAACGTCGCGAGAATGGTGAGGAACCGACGCCTGGCGAAGTCCGTTTCCGACGCCGCCATGGGAGAGCTCTCCCGTCAGTTCCTCTACAAGGCCAGATGGCACGGCGTCGAGGTCCGGGTCGCCGACAGATTCTTTCCGAGCTCCAAGACGTGTTCCGGTTGCGGCGAGGTCAAAAAGGACCTCGACCTGTCGACGCGGACCTACTCATGTGAGAACTGTGGGCTGGTCATCGACCGCGATCTCAACGCCGCCATCAACCTGGCCCGCTGGCAACCCAAAGAGTCCTCCGAAGTGTCTCTGTTGGACCCAACGCCCGCTTTGCTTCTCTCTACAGCCTGATCCCACTGGGATCTGCACCGCGAAGCACGCGGGAAGAGCCGATCGTCACCCGCACAACCATCACGACAACGTGATGAGGGCCTTGGGTCGGAACCGAGTACTCAGTCGCATTATCGTCTGAGACGTCGGACGGTGAGCAAGCACCGCTGGGCGATTTGCTTCAGTTGGTCAAGGTAAACCGGTGGGTCCAATTAGGACACACGCTGTTAGGTGGCCTTGTAGGCGTAAAAGCCCTGGCCCGACTTTCGTCCCAAGAGTCCGGCTTGGGTCATGCGCGATAGCAGCGGTGGTGGTGCGAGGTGGGACTCCTTGAACTCCTCGTAGAGGGATTCGGCGACGGCGAGCGTAGTATCGAGGCCGATGAGGTCGGTGAGCGCCAAAGGCCCGAGGGGGTGGGCACAGCCCACGACCATTCCGGTGTCGATGTCCTCAGCACTGGCGAATCCCGACTCCAGCATCCGAATGGCGGACAGGAGGTAGGGGATCAGTAGGGCGTTCACGACGAACCCGGCCCGGTCCTTCGATGAGATGACGCGCTTATTGAGCGATTCGCTGGCGTAGACGTGGACGCGATCGGTGGTCTCGGCGCTCGTGAGGAGCGAAGAGATGACCTCCACGAGGCGCAGCACCGGTACCGGATTGAAAAAGTGCATGCCGATGACTTGCTCGGGGCGCTTGGTCGCCATGGCGAGCTTGATAATCGGGATCGAGGAGGTATTCGTGGCCAAAATCGCCTGGGGGTCCTTCACCACGGCGTCGAGCATCTGAAAGACGTCGATTTTCAGGTTTTCGTCCTCCGCCACGGCTTCGATCACCATTTCGCGGTCGCTGAGCGTGGCGAAGTCCTCACTGAAGGTCAAGTTCCCTCGGGCGCGATTGGCTTCATCCTCGGGCAACTTGCCCGAGGATGAAGCCCGATCAAGGGACCGCTCGATGCGGGTTTGTCCCTGGGCGAGGGCGTCAGCGTCGCGCTCGATCACTACGACGTCCGCCCCGGCCCGGGCACAGATCTCCGCGATGCCCGAACCCATCAGCCCACAGCCCACCACGCCAATTCGTTCCATTCGAGCCTCCTCGTTTGGCGAAGCAACGGCTCCGCGCCGGCAAAGTCTACGTCCGGGCGATTCGGCTCTCCGAGCGAGGTGGGGATCGGCGGTGAGTACGATTGGCGAGAACGAAAAAGTACGATTTGAGCCCTATTAATAAGGAGACGGCCCATGGACACCGTGAACGTCATCGTGGAGATACCCCGCGACAGCAAAAACAAGTACGAATACGACCACGAGAACCACACGATCAAGCTCGATCGACATCTCATCGTCTCGATGGGCTACCCGGCGGAGTACGGTTTCATCCCCGATACCCTCGGGGGTGACGGGGACCCCCTCGACGCGCTGGTGTTGAGCGAATACCCGACCTTCCCGGGTTGTTTGATCGAGTCCAAGATCCTGGGCATGTGCAACATGACCGATGAGAACGGCGAGGACGCGAAACTGATCTGCGTGCCGGCCTATGACCCCAAATGGAAGTCAGCGACTGACATTGGCGACGTGCCGAAGCAAACGCTGGACCGCATCAGCCACTTTTTCACCGTGTACAAGGATTTGGACGAGGGAAAATGGATGAAAGTCGAAAACTATGTCGGTCGGGCCGAGGCGCTGGCCGAACTTGAGGCCTCGATCGCCAGGTTCAAGGGCTGATCGGCCTCGAATCTCGCAATGTCGAGCGTTGACGACTCAACCACTGCAGTCTTCGTCGAGACGCAGACTCGTCATGTCCTATTCATCACTCAAGCGATCTTTTTCTTCGCCCTGGCCTGGTGTCTCGTCCTCAATCACAGTGCCACGGCTGAAAATGATGGGATTTCCTTTTACGGCGTCTATCACGAGACCGTTGCCCTATTAATAGGCGGCTACGCCGTGGCTTTCGTCGGGCTGTGGAAAACATCCACGCACTTCAAGGCGGCCGGCGTCTCGATCCTCACCTGGGTCGGACTCCGCGTCATCGCCCTACTGCTCTTTGTCTTGCTGGCGACGCCCTTTAACCGGGGGGCATTCCTCAACTGGACCCACATGATCGCCGGCGTTCTCGGCGCTCTTTGTCAGCTGGAAGTGGCCCTGCAGTTGGTGCGCGAGAATCGCTCATTTCGCACGGTGATTGGGCTCGTCGTGCTCGTGCTCGGCGGGCTGATCGCCGCGGCGTCATTGCCGGACTGGCACTTCGAGTATCTGCTCCAGGGTGAAATCATCTTCCAAGTCGGTTTCGCCTGGTGTCTCATCGAGTGGACCTACGCCCTGGCCGATCGGATGAGGAATGAGCAGACGCTGGGATTTCATTGAACTGCTGGTGCGTCGTTTGCGTCCGTCTTTCCAATGTGGCCAACGGCGCTGGTTCTCGCGAATCTCGAATGGTGCATCGAGTTCGCTGCGCCGAAGTGTGGCCGCCCTAGAACTCGGGCTCGAAATCCGACCTCAGCTTCCAGCCGCTTTGACCGTTCACGGGCTTGGCACAAAGTATCTGGTGGATTTCGAGGTGGTGTCGTTCGAAGCCGTAGGCCGAACCCGACATGTAGAGACGCCAGACGCGGGCACGCTCTTCTCCGACCTCCCCGACGGCCTCGTCGAAACGCTTCGCCAAGTTGGCGACCCAGTGGCGCAGCGTGAGTGCGTAATGCTCGCGAAGGCTCTCGAGGTGACGGACCTCGAAACCGTGGGCCTCGAACATCGAGACCATCGTGCCGACCTCTTGGAGCTCGCCGTCGGGAAAGACGTAGCGCTCGATGAAGGGACTGCCGATCTTGGACGGTCCGCGTAGGCCCAACGCAATCTGCATCTGTCTCGACAACTCTGAGACCTTGGAGGGGTCGGGGTCGTCATCGAAGGAGACGGGTCGGCCGATCGCGTGATTGAGGAATCGTCCACCCGGACGAAGAAGGTCGAAGAGTTGTTGGGTGTACGTCGCCAGTGACTTGCGTCCGACATGTTCCGACATTCCGATGGAAGAAATTGCATCGAAGGGTCCGTCGCGCACGTCGCGAAAATCTTGCAATCGGAATTCGACCAGGTCGCTCACGCCCTCACGCTCAGCGTGGTCGACGGCGTAGCGGCGCTGCTCTTCGGACAGCGTGACGCCGACGACCGACGCACCGTACTCGCGCGCCGCGTGTATCGCCATGGCCCCCCATCCACAGCCGACGTCGAGGAGTCGCGCGCCCGGAGCGAGTTCGAGTTTTCGCGCGACGAGGTCGACCTTGCGCCGTTGCGCTAGTTCGAGTGTGTCATCGGGCGAACGGAACACGGCGCACGAATACGTCATCGAAGGGCCGAGCACCATTTCGTAGAAATTGTTCGAAACGTCATAGTGATGAGAAATTGCTTGCCGATCACGCGAGCGACTGTGCAAGGAACCGCGCTGCTTGGCCTCGATCGATGGTGGCGCGATGGGTCGAAGGGTGTCGACGCCGACGACCGACAGCAGCGCTCGTAGGTTCTCGATTTTCAACAGGCTGCGCAGTGGCGGCACCTTGAGGTCGAATAGCGCATCGAGCTCGCCGTCGATGTCGAGATCGCCGGCGACGTAGGCGCGCGCGACACCGAGCTCCCCGGGATGGGTCAGCACGCGCGTCAGCGCTTCGCGACGAAGGATCTTCAGCGTGAGGTCGTGGCCAGCCGAGTTGGCGCTTGGCAGGGCGACACTGCCGTCGTAGGCCTCGACACGGAATGGAAGTTCATTGTTAAAGACCGCCGAGACAAAAGATGCGACATCCATTGGATTACCTCCGATCCCCTTGGGGATGACGATACGTCAACCACGCCATTCTTCGCTAGCCCCCATCGCAATAAAATTTCGTTGCGAGAATGCTGCTCGTATGCCGAACGTGTCCCAGCACGAGTAGTTGATCGGACCAAAGGGGCAGCGGAAATTTGGCAATCTTTCGAAACGAGGCGCCTTGAGTGGCGTCATCGAGGACGGTGCTGGGGCAATGAGAATCCCAGAAATTCAATCGGGCGGACTGTTATCGGCTGAGAATTCGGAAGCAGATTGCGCGCGGCGACTCCTGTTTTTGATGCAGCTCAAGTTGCTCGCGAGCGCGATCCTGGCGAAACGGATCAATAAGCGGGTGAAAAGTGATCGTATTCGTTGTGAGTGGTTTGTGACCTGTGACTTCCTTGAGATTTAGTTCGCGGACGATTCAACGCGTGAAACGGCGCGCTTCGATTCACTTCGAATGGCATTCGCCTTTAATTGACGTACTTTGAGCGACTACATCAGCACGACCTTGTTTGTCGCATTGTTGATTGCGTGTCGAAGAGAGAGAATCGAATGTGCGAAAGTGAAGAGACTTCACGGATTTGACGCCTAAGAGTTTTTCTTACGGTGATGGTAATTGAGCGTCGATGAGGGTAAATTTCCGATATTCGGGATAGATTATTTACCAGAAAAAGTTTTCTCTAAGAACCTTTGGGGTTATTCGTGGCGTTCAAAAAGAAGAGCAAAGACGATGACGTTGTCGACGTCCACCCGCAAAACGGTGTCCGAGGCGGCGTAGCGACCGTTGTCGAGGGTGGCGATGACGCCGATCACGCCCAGGCGACCACGTCCGTGCCTGGTTCTGCGCCAGGTTCGAATGGATCATCGAACGGTGCGGCACCCCAGAAGCAGAGCGTGCGATTGGGCGACCAACTCATCGCGAGCAATCTGATTACCGAGGCCCAACTGGAAAAGGCCCTCGAAATGCAACGCGACTCCGGCGGTCTCTTGGGCGAGGTGCTCGTAAGCACCGGCGCCCTCAGCGAGCAAGCCCTCGCCCACGCCCTCGCCTCATACTTCGGATTCGACGTCGCGAACCTGCGTCGCGACAACGTCGACCCGATGATGATCAGCTTCTTGTCCGAAGACGTCGCACGAGAGTACGTGGCTTTCCCGGTGCGGATGGAGGGCGACAATCTCTTTATCGCGGTGGCTGAGCCGAGCGAAGAGTTGCGCAACACCCTCGCCAAGGCGAGCGGCAAGTCGGTCAAGTTGCTCATCGCACCGCTCAGCGACATTCGCTGGGCGATCGACAGCAACTACCGCGCGCTGGGAACCGTCGCGCAACTCGTCCAGGTGTTCGAGTCCGTCGAAGGTTCGCGCAAGCGCAACGTCGACAACACCGAGCCGGAGATCGTCGCGGACGACGCGCCGGTCGTCCAGGTCGTCGATCGCATCTTGACCCAGGCCATGCGCGACCGAGCCTCCGACGTCCACATCGAACCATCCGACGACATCGTGCGGGTGCGTTTTCGTATTGACGGCGCGCTGAAGGAGATCCTGCAACTGCCCGCCGCGATCGGCCCGGGCCTGGTGAGTCGAATCAAGATCATGGCCAACATGAACATCGTCGAACGCCGTCGTCCCCAGGATGGTCAGCTCACGATCAACATCGACGGCAAAGAGGTCGATGTCCGGGTGGCCACGACAGCGACCATCATGGGCGAGAGCTGCGTCATGCGTCTCCTCGACAAGACCCGATCGGTACTTCGACTGAACGACCTCGGAATGCCGCTCGACACCCACGAGGCCTATTCGAAGATCGTGCGGGCGCCCTTCGGCATGGTGCTCTGCGCCGGCCCGACCGGCAGTGGGAAAACGACCACGCTCTACGCGACCCTCAGCGAGGTCAGTAACCCCACGCTGAACGTCATGACGATCGAGGACCCGGTCGAGTACGTCTTTCCCTCCATCAACCAGATCCAGACCAACGAGCAGGCCGGCCTGACCTTCGCGACCGGCCTTCGGTCAATCCTTCGCCAGGACCCCGACGTCATTCTCGTCGGCGAGATCCGAGACGTCGAGACGACTCGCGTCGCTGTTCAGTCGGCATTGACGGGCCACTTCGTGGTCTCGTCGCTTCACGCCACCGACTCGGTGTCGGCCCTCCACCGATTCCTGGACATGGGTATCGAGTCGTTTCTCATCGCCTCATCGGTACTGGCCGTCGTCGGCCAGAGACTCCTGCGAAGGATCTGCCCGTCGTGCAAGGCGCCCTATCAGCCCTCGGACGAAGAGTTGGTCTTCTATGAGGAGAGCGGCGGTCCGGCCAAGGACGATTTCTTCCAGGGAACCGGCTGCAACTTCTGCACCCACACCGGCTACAAGGACCGGATCGGCATCTATGAGCTCCTCATCATGACCCCCGAGCTGCGACGACTCGTCGTCGGCTGGGCGACCCAGGAAGAGCTGCGCAACATGGCAGTGAAGCAGGGGATGCGCACCCTTCGCCAAGAGGCCGTCAACCTTGTCAACCAGGACATCACGTCCATTTCAGAAGTGATCCGGAGCGTCTACACCCTATGAGCAAGATCAATTTCCTGAGTAAAGACAAGTCCGCGACCAAAGAGAAAACCCTCTTCAAGTTCCACTACAAAGCCGTGGACGAGTCCGGGAAGAAGGTCTCGGGCACCGAGATGGCCACTTCGGCCGGCGCCGCCCACGTGGCGTTGCTCGCCCGAGGACTCCAGCCCACAGAGGTCGAAAGCAAAACAAGCCTTCTGAATTTCGAAATCACCAAAAAGAAGGTCCCGCGCCCGGACGTGATGAACTTCACCCGCCAATTGGCGGTGTTCATGCGCGCCGGGATCCCGATCATGGAGGCCCTCGAGGTCATCGTCGAAGAGACCCAGAACAAGATGCTCAAGGCGATTTTGAACGAAATGGTCGACAGCCTGCGGGCCGGCGACACCTTCGCCGCCTCGGCCGCCGCCCACCCCGAGGCCTTTCCCAGCTTCTACGTGGGAATCCTCGAATCGGCGGAATTGACAGGAAATCTCGACAACGTGCTCAACCAACTCGCCGATTACATCGACCGAGACGTCAAGGCTCGTGGAAAAGTCACCGCAGCACTCATTTATCCGGCCGTGGTGGCGGCAATGTCGGTCGTCACCGTATTGGTCCTCGCGGTTTTCGTCATGCCTCGCTTCGAAGTCTTTTTCGCGTCATTGCACGCCAAGTTGCCGTTGGTCACCCGAATGCTCCTGAGCACCACGGCATTCATGGGTAAATGGTGGTACGCGGAAATTGCATTCGTGATCATTGTCGTAGGTGGCTTCATAGCAACGAACCGTTCGCCTGGCGGAAAAGCGCGACTGGATGCCATCAAGTTGAAGCTTCCGGTCATCGGGGACCTCACGGAGACGGCGATCATTGAGCGTACCTGTCGGATTCTGGCCTCGATGCTGCGCGCCGGGGTGGATTTGCCCCGCTCAATGGCCGTTACCGCTGAATCGTCGAATAATGCGGTCTATCGCACTGCACTGGAAAAGATCCGAGAGGCGATGATGCAGGGCCAGGGACTCGCCGAGCCAATCGCCCAAAGTGGGCTATTTCCGGCGGCCGCCCGACAAATGTTTCGTGTGGGTGAGGAAACCGGCACTTTGGATCAGCAACTCGAAGTCGCGGCTGCATATTATGGCCGGGAATTGGAGACCAAGCTGGAGCGGGCGACTGCGCTTTTTGAGCCCGCAATCATCATTTTAATGGGAGTTGTTGTAGGTTTCGTAGCTGTTGCGCTAATATCCGCAATGTACGGAATCTATAACCAAGTGAAGGTTGGATGAACGAAACCGGTTTTCACCGATTTCAGCAAGGGCAATCTCGCTACATTCATCAGACACGTCCGGAGTCAAAAAGCGTTCTTTCGACAATAAATTCCCAACGTGATGAAAATGGATTCACACTTGTCGAATTACTCATCGTCGTTACGATTCTTCCGTTAATCATCGGGGCCCTTTCTCTGGGCATCATCTCGGTATTTTCGCTCCAGTCGAGCGTCTCCAATCGAGTCACCGATACCGCAGACGCCCAGATGGTGTCGGCGGACTTCTCCAACGACGTTCAGGCTGCGGTCTACTTGACCACTGATGCCACGTCATCTCCTCAATGTGGAGCCGGGACCGGTATTCAGCTGTTGGCAATGGAGTCGGTGCTGAACCAACAAACGGGTAACTTTCAGACGGTCGTCTCGTACGTGAGCGTGCCGGTGACAAGCGGTGCCACGACGACGTACTCCCTTAAGCGCCTGAGTTGCGTGAACGGTTCGACGACACCGTCCAACGTGAGCACCCTGGCCTACGACCTTCCCTCCTCCACCTTTAAGTTGGTCACATCCAATCAGGTCGTGCAAGTGGTCTGTGAGACGGGGGCTGCGGCATCGGACTGCAGCAACACAACCCAGCAGTGGACTCAGAATTTTGTGTCGGCGGCGGAGATCTCCACGGTGACACTCAACGTGACGGCGCCCACGACCTCTTATAACTACGACCTCGTGGCAAGCCCTGCGGTGAGCAGTTCCTTCAATTCGGGTGGATCCGCGCTGCCGTCGGCCGCTTCGTGTGAGTCAACCGCCGCGAGCACGGGACCCTACGCCGGTCAACTCTGTTTCATTGACTTCTCTGGACTAACCCAGGCCGACCTGAGCATCGCGGACGACAGCAACGGCAGTTCAACCTGCTACAACATGTCGGTCGTCGTGCAAGGCGCCTACCTCATGCACTTCTGTCTGAGTTATACGAGCACCAACACCACGGTTGGTCTCGTGCCCTCGGCGATACCTTCGGACACAGACGCCGGGCTGGGCAACACGGTCTATCCCGGTATCGGCGGCAAACCCGCGCTCTACATGAACCAGATCATCGGCACCACCAATTTTTCGTTGACCTTGTCAAAGATTTACGTGGTGAATGCTTCAACCGGTCTAAAGGCGACGGGCTGGGGCCTGGTCAGCGCGGACGCTGAGACGACCAACTCCGGTGAGACCTTGCAATGGACGTCCGACATACCGCTGACGGTCATAAATGACACGGAGGCAGGGTATTCGGGGCTCGATGGCGACGCGTGTGGACTCTCGGGTAGTGGCACCGCGACAGTGACGTGCACCGGTGTCCCAACCCCAAGCCTTCCGGCGAGCCCGGTGTTCACGGGGGCGGCGATGGTCGAAGCGACGTCGACGACTTCGGCACCGACCACTTTGACGATCACCACGAACAACTATGAAGCGTTCGCCTTCGGGATGATGCTGCCATGATTCGACGTCGCGAGATTTTGAGTGTGGAAGACGGTCCTCGCGGTGCCGGTGATGTCCGGGGTCGCGGTGAGCGAGGCGACACGCTTATCGAGGTGCTGCTCGCCCTGATGGTCCTCGGACTCACTGCGGTCGCCCTGCTTCTGGCCTTTTCGACGTCAATCTCGGGCTCCGCTCGTCACCGCGAAATCGCCACCGCCAATACCGTCCTGGACAGCGCCTCTCAACTGGCAATCGCCCAGATCCAGGCGAACTCCAATCTTTTCTCCTGTAACTTCGCGTCGCCAGAGACCCCCACGACGTTCGTCACTCAGCCCCCCGATGGCGTGTCATTTGCCTCTCTGCCGACCGCTAATTACGGCTCGTTTAGCGCTTCGGTCTCCAACGTGGAGTATTGGAACGGCACCAGCTTCCAGGACGCCCAGAACGACCCGACCGCCCTGAACCAGGCTTGTCTCGCTAACGTGCCTATGGAGGTGACCGTTGAGGTCCAGGGCAGTGGCATGACTCTCTACAACTCCTTCGTGGTCAACCTCCCGTCGGGCAGTCTCGGGGCCTCTTCCAACACCAGCAACGGCGTCGCGAGCCAGTTGGTCTTCACGTCGCCGACCAACAGTGCCGAATCGGCCACTGGTGAACCCGGTGTGCCCTTCAGTCCCCAGCCGGTGATCTCGGTCCTGGACAACCAGAGCCAGCTCGACGCCACCGACCTCTCACCGATCGTCCTGTCAATTGAAAGTCCTAACTATGGCGCGACGATCAGTGGCTGTACGGCGGACGACCCCCACGGCCAGGCCACCTTCTCGGGGTGCGTGATCACTGGCCCGTCGGCCACCTACGTCATTCAAGCGACCGTGCTCGGACAGAGCCTGGTCTCCGATCCGTCGGGTCCTGGAGTCAATGCGAACTCGGTGAACTCCGCGGGGAGCTTTTGGCAGTCGGCACCCAACTGGTACACGACCACGTTCTCGGTGACTGTCAGTGGTTCGCCCGACCAGGTGACTTTCATTGCCGCACCCGTCGCAGCGACCTCAGGTGCCCTACTCCAGACCCAGCCGTTAATTCAAATCATAAATCCCTTGACCCACCTCGTCGATACGTCGGCAACCGGCACCGTCACCTTGACCCTGTCGGGTGGTGAGTTGGCGAGTTGCACGAACAACGCTCCGGGGAAAACGGTAACGACCTCAGCGGACGAGGAGACCATCACGACGAACGCAACCCTCGGAGTGGTGAGTCTGGCGAACTGTACATTCTCGGGGGCGATCTTCTATAACGCGGCGGCGTATCCGGCCGGTCCTGACGCGACGACGTATTCGGTCACGGCGTCATATACGGGTGCGGTGCCCGCGACGAGTTCCATCGCGGTGACCGGACCGGGCACCAACACGTCCCAGTTCCAATTGTCGTTCGTCACTCAGCCCGGTGGCGTGTCGAGCACCTCGGCGTCGAGCGCCTTCTCGCTTCAACCGGCTGTCGAAATCGAGGACGCTTTCGGAAATCCTGAGTACAACCTCGCCTCAGCGACCGTGAACCTCTCATTCGCCTCTGTCGGAACGGCAACCGAGTCGATCAGTTCCTATACACAGTCACTAGGAACCAAGACCGGCATCGTCACTTTCTCTAATGTTGCGGGAAGCAACTACGGCGGCGGCCTCGAACTCACGGCGACCTACAGTCTTCTGACGGCCACCAGCAGTGCCTTCAGCATCTCGCCACAAGGCGGTGAGACGATGGCGTTCACAACGCAGCCGGTGGCTGGGCCGTCGGGCGCTACGTTGAGTACTGAGCCGGTGATCACGATTTATGACTCAAAGGGCCACATCGACACGGGTCTCACCTCGACGATCAATCTGACACCCTCGGGGGGAAGTCTCCCCTACTGCACGGGACTGACGCCAAACTACGGCGTCGTTGACGTGACCACCTGCTCGTTCTTGGGCACCGTGGGCCAGCCCTATACCCTCACCGCATCGTTCACCAATTCGCAGGGCACGGTCATCAGTGTCCAGAGCCAACCCATAACCCCCACGAGTGCCGGTACCCCGACGGCCATCGCGTTCGCCACTCAGCCGATTGGCGGAACCGTCGCCGGGTCGTTACTCGCCACTCAGCCGAGCCTGCAGATTGTGGACTCGTGGGGCAACGTCGTAACGTCGTCGTCGGCAACGATCTCCCTGACGACGACGCCGTCGGGGGGCACGCTGAGTAACTGTGGGAACCTCACGGCGGTGGCGGGTGTCGTCAACGCGACGGGCTGCACGTTCGGCGGCTCGGTCTCGCCTGTGACTTATACGATGACTGCGTCATCGCTGGGATTGACGCCGGTCACGAGCAGCGCCTTTCATGTGACCCAGGGCGGTACGCCGGTTGGCGTGACGATTTCTGCGGCTCCGACACCTGTTTCGGCGAGCAATGTCACGGATTCCACGCTGACGATCCAACTGGTGGACGCATGGCAGAATCCAACGACGAGCACGAGTGCCACCAACTTGACCTTGAGTTCGACGTCCGCTCGGGGATTCTTCTCGATCGCCAACGGCCAGTCGGGCACATTGGGTGCCACCGCCGCGGTATCGATCCCCTCGGGAATTGGTTCGATCCCCGAGTACTACGGCGATGAGAACGCGGGTACCGCGACCATTTCGGCGAAGCTCACCGCTACCCAGGCGGCCTACGGGTCCGGCACCTTGAGCGTGACCGCCAAGACGACCCTTGACACGGCAAGTGTCGTGCAAGGTAATTCCCAGGCCGCCACCGTCAACACGGCCTTCACCACGGCCCTGGAAGTCCAGGTCATCGACCAGTTCGGCAACCCTGTACCCAACGTCGCCGTGACCTTCACCGCACCGGCGAGCGGTGCGAGCGGCGCCTTCGCGTCGGGTTGCACGTCCAACCCGAATGGATACACCTGTATTGCGACCACCAACGCCAGCGGCGACGCGACCGCCACGACCTTGACCGCGAGTACGACCGCCGGAACGTTCTCGGTCGTTGCCAGTAACCCCAACGTCGCGACGCCCGCGACCTTCTCGTTGCACAACATCGCAGGAGCGGCCTCGAAGATCGCCATCACGACCCAGCCCGCCGCTTCGGTCACCGCCGGTACCAGCGCATCGATGAGCGTGAGTGTCGAGGACACCTACGGCAACTTGGTCTCCTCGACTGACTCGATCTCCGTCGCCCTGACGCCGAGCGGCTTCGTGGGCGCCACGACGACCGTGACCGCTACCGGGGGGGTGGCCAACTTCACGAACTTGCCAATTGACGCCGCGGGCAGCTACACGATCACGGCGACCGACGGCGCCCACACCGCCTGGACGGCGACCACGAGCTCGTTCACCGTCATCGCCGCCGCACCGAGCAAGATCGCCATTACGAACCAGCCCGCCGCTTCGGTCACCGCCGGTACCAGCGCTTCGATGAGCGTGAGCATCGAGGACACCTACGGCAATGTCACCACTTCGACTGACTCGATCTCCGTTGCCCTGACGCCGAGCGGCTTCGTGGGCGCCACGACGACCGTGACCGCTACCGGGGGGGTGGCCAACTTCACGAACTTGCCAATTGACGCCGCGGGCAGCTACACGATCACGGCGACCGACAACGCCCACACCGCCTGGACGGCCACGACGAGCTCGTTCACCGTCATCGCCGCCGCACCGAGCCAGGTCATCTGGACGACGTCACCCGGCACATCGATCGCGGGTTCGGCTGTCGTCGGCCCGCCGACCGTCAAGATCGAGGACGCGTACAACAACCTGGTAAGTGGCGCGGTGGTGAACATGGCGGTCACGACCGGTCCGGGCGTCTTTATCGCCTCGACTACCAGTGTCACGACCAGTACCCCCGGCACGGCGGCCTTCCCGAGCCTGTTCCTCCAAGCCGCGGGCAACTACACGATCACGGCCAGCGCGGGCTCGGCCAGCGCTACCAGCAGCTCGTTCACCGTGAACGCCGCCTCGGCGCACGCGATCATGGTCTGGGGGGGTAGTGGTCAGTCCGCCACGGTGAACACCAACTTCGCGAGCCCGTTCTCGGCGTTCGTGACCGACACCTACGGCAACCCGGTCAGCGGTGCGACGGTGACGTTCACGGCACCAGCGAGTGGCGCGGGCGGGACGTTCCACGCGACAACCGCTGGTGGTACGTGTCTCGCAACGGGAGCCGTTCAGTCCTCGTGCACGGCGACGACCAATGCCAACGGTATCGCCACGTCGCTCGCCTTCACCGCCAATGGGACGGCGGGAAAATACACCAATTTGTCGGCGGCTATCTCGGGCGCGACCACCTACTTCACTGAGACGAACACGAAGGCGACCTTGGTGTTCCTCACGAGCGCCCAGAGCTTTGCCACCAACAACACTGACTCGGGCACTTCGTCGGGCTCGGTGATCATTCAAGCCCAAGATGGCGCTGGCAACCCGGTGGTGGTGCAAACAACGGCAGTGACCGTCGCTTTGGCGTACGCCACCACGGGCGTGACGTTGACGACCGACCCAGCGTCGGTGGTAATTCCCGTCGGTGCCAGTTCCGTGGCGTTTACGGTCGTTTCGAGCACGTCGACAAACGGGGGGACGTTCACGATCACCGCAACCAACGGCTCGTACGTCCTCGCAACGCAAACAGAGACCGTGCTGAAGAACGCCAGCGCTACTGGGAATGCGTTCACCGCCATCGCCACCCAAAACGTGTCACCGACGAATCAAACGGCCGCGTTCCCGGTCAAGATCACGAACACCACCGGCGCCACCGAGTACTACGAGGTCTCGAGCCCCAATGGACTTCTCACTGATGAGTCCGCGAGTCCCAGCTCAGCCTGTTTGCCAATCACAAATAACAACAACGGGACGATCACTGACACCGTGACGACCGATGAGACGTTGCCTGCGCCATCACGCCCGTCGGGCAGTTACACCTTGGACTTCGTGGTTCAGGAGTACCCAAACACCGGGTGCACTGGCACCGTCGTCGACCTGCAGGTCGACGCAACGTTGACGGTAACCGCGGGCAGCGCCAGCGTCGTCTCGATTGCCGGCGGCGCCGGACAGTTCACCCCCAACGGTACGGCGTTCACTAATGCGCTCACGGTGTTCGTCTCTGACGCTGACGGCAACCCGATTACGAGTGGCGTGACGGTGACCTTCACGGCGCCGTCGAGTGGCGCGAGCGGGATGTTCCGCGCATCGGGAAACGGGGGGGTATGCCTGGCGTCGGGCAATGGCATCGCCGTGACGTCCTGTACCGCAACCACGAATGCTTACGGTATCGCCAGTTCGTTGTCCTTCACCGCCATCGCCACGGCTGGCAATTACAACGTCGCGGTGACGACTACCCCGACACTTTCGGGAAGCCCGCTCAGTTTCCCTGAGGACAACACCTGATGATCTCCGGCGTCCCGTCGGCGAACAGGTAGTTCCATGACGGAATCTCGAACCTCCACCCCCCCCTTGTTACATCGATACGACGAACGGGGGGCGTCGTTGATCCTCGCGCTGGTGTTTATCGTGGTGGTTGCCGTGATCGTAGGGGCCATCAGCTCCCTCACGCTCAACGACCTCAACAACACCACTAACTTCAACCAAGCGAGCGCGCAGTCCTATTCGGCGTCGAGTGTCGCCAACGTGGCGATCGAGGCAATTCGCTACGCCCCCCAGCCTTCGCCTCCGCCCGTGCCCGCATCGCAGTTGGGACCGTGCTGGGGCACTACGCCTTCCGAGTTGACGTTCAACCTCGTCCAAGTGGAGATCTGGTGTGAAACGACAGTGAACAAGGGCAGCTCCCAGTCCCGTGTCGTGACCATGTACGCGTGCAATACCACTGATACCACGAACGGTTCGAACTGTCAGTCAAATCCACTGCTGACCGTGGTCGAGGCGTACGACGACTATTCGAAGTTGGGCACGGATACCTGCATAGCGAACCCCAGTTCGTCGACGTGTGGATTCGGCGCAACGACGCTCGCGTGGACCTGGGGTTCCTTAGCGACAGCGGTAGGCGGACTGTCCTTGAACGCCATCCAGATCAATTCGACGCCGACGAGTCCAACTCACGGAGGGTCGACCTACACTCCGAGCGCCACCGCCACGTCGGGCGACCCAGTCATAATCACCTCAGCCACGCCGTCGGTCTGCACCGTCAGTGGCGGCGTCGTGACCTTCAAAATGGCCGGCCAGTGCATCTTGAACTTCAACGACCCCGGCAATTTCAACTTCGCTCCAGCGACCCAAGTGCAACAGAATTTTACTGTCAATTAGGACGGGTCCAGGCCGTAGTTCGTAAAGGCGCAATCTCGCTGGGGTCGCCCGATCGTGATAATTCCCCGATCGCAATAGCCGAATTCACGTTCGATGCTCCGAGGGCATCTGGTTCAGTGATTCACTAAACCGTCGACAATCCAGCCGATGTGGTTCGAGAGATAATCTGAACGGGAAACGCATTCTAGACAATCAATCTATTAATTGTCAGGAGGTCAATTTGTCACGACGCGTTCGTCGCGGCACTCGACTCCGAAGGAGCCTCTCAGGATTTTTGAGCACCTATCACCGTGCATAAGTACTGGTCACAAGATTGTTATCCCGAATTGGATTGTTGGAATAGAAGTTTCAGAGTTGGCCACCAAACACAATTGCACGGGTTCAAAAACCGCAAGAAATTGTGGGTTGGTTGCCATTCGAAACAACAAACAGCATGTACAATTTTTTCCAGCCGCGCGAAATATCTTCGATCGGTCCAATGTCGGGTAGTTCCGAGTGTCGGCAAACCCACTAACCATAAGGGAGTATGAATATGATTTCGACCTACCAAAGGCTTCAACGCCAGCGGGATGCAGGAGAGATCGATGGTTTCACCTTGATCGAACTTCTCATCGTCATCGTTGTTCTGGGCATCTTGGCTGCGGTCGTGATCTTCGCACTTGGTGGCATCACTGGCAAGAGCGCTGTAGCTTCCTGTCAGGCTGACGGCGCAACGGTTTCGACGGCTCTTGCTGCGTTCAATGCGCAGAATCCGACGGTTCTTACGAACGTGGCTGGTACGGGGGGCACCACGGTCGTGCCACCGGCCACCCCAGCCTACGGATCCACGGCAGCCTCGTCGACGTACACGGTGTATTACGCAACCGCCGCCGGCACCACCTACACGACGACCGCCACAAACTTGATTGGTACGATAGCGATTGGTACTCCGACTACTACTGCAACGCCTCCGGTTACGGATTCGGCGATAGAAGGTTTATTGTCGACGTCAGCATCGACTTA
>Ga0302282_1001393_pt1 | contig 17206 bp, 6 predicted proteins | sample III_Fen_E1_3_FD_198763 | JGI IMG/M metagenome (GOLD analysis project Ga0302282, IMG submission 198763) | Peat permafrost microbial communities from Stordalen Mire near Abisko, Sweden - III_Fen_E1_3 | ecosystem: Environmental > Terrestrial > Soil > Wetlands > Permafrost | place: Sweden: Abisko... | reverse complement strand
CGATGAACATGATGTATTTTTAACTTATAGATACTTTTTTGTCAAGCGAATATTTTAGAAACCCGAGGCGCGGTGCGGGACCGTTGGGAGATGGGAGATAGCAGATAGCAGTTGGGAGTTGGCAGTTGGGGTCCCTGGCCCTCTTGGGCGAGAGGGAGAAAGACTTGTCAAAGACATCATCCAGTTTTTACCACCGTCGCCTTGCGTCCGCCTTGGTAAATTCCGCCGCCGGAGCAGCCGGCTGGCGGCCACAGACCCTGCACTCTGCGCTTGCGGTGGTCGAAAACTTTCTGATAGTTTGACAGTCGCATGACGTCGTCCAGCCCTTTGAACCGCCCCGGCCAGTCAGGCCGGGCCGCTGGCGTTCCAGCGTGATCTTGGCGCAGCGTCAGCCGGGAACGACCAAACCATACGTAACCGTTATTTATCAGGTAGCCAGCGTAGCTCAGTTGGTTAGAGCGTGGGACTCATAAGCCCGAGGTCAGTGGTTCGATTCCACTCGCTGGCACCACGTATTCAGAGGAAAAAGCGGGTTTCGGTGACGCCGCACAAATTCATTGAAACCGGACCCGGTAATATTTCTGCCCGCCGGCCGGGGTAAGATAATAGGGCGGGGCCGCGGTATTCGTCACCCACGGACCGGACAGGTTGGTCGCTTCGAGCAAAGTCCCCTGCGCCCATTGCAACTGTAACAGGCCACCGGCCGCCGGTTGACAATTCAACACCATCGACGGAAGCGACCGCACCACCAACGCGTTGATATTTCCGGAACCACCACTCGGGAGATTTTCCTGAATATTCACGTTCACCGTCGCGCTCGTGCCATTCGTTGGCGCAACAAAAATACCGGTCACATAATCATTGTTGCCCATTAGAAACGTGGCGGAAACATCGGCGGGACTGACCGGCTGTTGAAAACTGGCCGGCCGGAGAATTTCCTGGCTGACGTCATTGCGATCATCCAAGGCAAAAAGCTGGACGGAATAAGTCTGGCCAACGACCAGATTATAGAGCGTGATGGTTTTGGGGCCGTTGTCGTAATTGAAGCCGTTGAGGACGGTGTTGAAATTAGCATTGCCGGTGTTGCCGGTGAACGCGCCGGTACCCGCACCGGCTCCGGTGCAGGAGGCCACCGAATTGTCGGTTTTGAAGGCAATGTTCGTGCCATTGGACAACGTCACGGTTGTCGCGGTTAAGGCGAAACTGGCGGCGCCAACAATGGTGCCAAATTGATTGAGGGTGGCGTCCGCCGTCGTGATCGGGGTGGGTGAAAGCCAAGTGATGTTGGGCAGAAAGTAGGGCAAATAATTTGGAATCTGATTGGCGAACATGAGTTTCACCACATAGGACACCGCGGTATATGGCTGCGCCGGCAGCGCGATGTGCAGACCATTGATGTCCTGCGTATAGGTGTTCAGCGGAATGTAAGTCCCAGGGGTGTTGCCCAGGAGTTGCACATTGGTCAACGTGGTCAAATTGATGTTGAGCGAGTTCAGCGAAGTGATGGTGAATTGCGAGCCGGGCCAGCCCATCACAATCGCATACAGCGTGTTCGTCGCCTTATTCCGCATGAACCGGATGTCCGTGTTGGTCCCGGCAATCGGCGCCACATACAAACTGCCACCCATTTTGGTCGGGCCTTCCCCGTAAACCTGCCAGCAGCGGTTGGAATAGATGGCTTCCCCAAACCGGCCCAGCCAGTCGCCGATGCCGAGCAGGAGGTCTTGCTGCGCCTGCGGAATCGTCCCATCCGCCATGGGCGAGATGTTCAGCAGCATGGTGCCATTTTTACTGACCCGGTCAATCAGGGCGTCGATCAGGGCGTTAGTCGCATAGTAGGTCATGCCGGTCGTATAACCCCAACTGGACGGGCTGACCGCATCGTCGGTTTCCCAGTATGGATAGACAATGTTTCCCGGGCCGCCCCGTTCGTAATCATACATTTCACCGAGGGGGTCAAATCCGTCCTTATATACAGCCACCACCTCGTTGCTCCAGGTCAGCGCACTATTGTAATAGTAGGCAAGAAAACTCAACCGGTCGGAAAGCTGAACGTTCTTCACATCGAAGTCCTGATAGATGAGGTCGGGATGATAACCATCAATGATCTCCTCCAGCCGAGCCAGCCACAACGCATTTTCCTGCGCCGCGGGCAACTGGCCATACAACTGCTGCAAAGCGGGATCCGTCTGCGCCGGCACATACTGAAAATAGCCATTGAAGTTATAGGCATGATGCATGGACATCATGAACTTCAACCCCTTGGCGCGGATGGCCGTCTCCCAAATCGCGGCCATGTCCACACCCGGCCCTTTGCTCACCGAATTCCAGGGATTCACCTTGCTGGCCCACATGGAAAAGCCGTCGTGATGCTCGGCCACGGGCCCAGCAAATTTGGCGCCCGCGTTGACAAACAACTGCGCCCAGGCATCCGGATCCCAGTTACCACCCGAGGACACCAACTTGGGCGCAAACTGCACAAACTGGCCGGCCAGGTTGGTTCCGCCGTTGATGAAATAATATTCCGGGAAAAACGGCAGCGTCGTGGAAGTGCCATACGGATCGCCAAAGGTGTTGGTATGATAAGAATAGACGGGGTCGCCCGCATGATACATATTCCGCGGATACCACTCGCTCCCATAGGCCGGGACGCTGAATATGCCAAAGTGAAAATAAATGCCGAACTTGGCGTCCTGAAACCAGTCCGGCGCAGGATTGTGCTGGTCCACCGAGGACCAGGTCGCCTGATAGACGTTGGTGGAAGTCGGCGGCAGGTTTGTGGCAAGATTGCGAAGTTGGATCGAGTTAAGCTGGTCACCGATAGTCTGGGGCGCGGTGGCACTATCGGTGATGTAGATAACCTGGGAAGTGCCATCCGCGGTAAAGGTGCCGATCACATATTGACCGAGACCCCCATTCACCGAGGACGTAGTGCCGCCGACACAATGCGCCAGACTGACTGAATTCCCGCCCACGCTGCTGTCACTAAGTGTGGCGACGCGGGTAGCATAGGCGGCACGGCTATCATTTTCCCAGATTTGAACCTCATAAAGATTGCTCACCGTCAAGTTGTACAACGTGATGGTTCCCGGCGTGCCGACGTTGGCCCAAGCCGTGCCTTTGACCAGAACCTTATAGGCGGGGGACAAATTGGCATAGAGAGTGCCAGTTCCCCCGACCCCTTCGCCGCTTTTATCAATGCCGGCCGTGGACCCAAATGCGATTCCGACATTCGCATCGCCCGTTTTGCTCGTGTCATACGCGAAGGGCACACCGTTGACCGTGGCCCCATTCTGCCCCCAAGTCTCGGCATAAATCAACAAGCCGTTAGTGGCAACATCGGTGTCCGCCGTAATATTCACCGGCGTTGCCCAAGTAATGAGAGCGGCCCGGACAGGCAAAGCGGCGGGCAGCAAGAGCAGGCCGGCGAACCGGAAGAAAATCCGAAATTGTGTCGGTTTCATAATTAATATGCTCCAATGAAAATAAACCGCGAACTTGGCGTCCTAAAACCATTGCCGTGCGGCAGGGTGATGAACCACCAAGGCCCGGGTCGGCTGGTAGAGATTGGTGATTGGAGCCGCTTGAAGAGCCGGCTCAATCGTCAAACCAGCCAAGCTGATCAACAGCCCGAACCTAGACGGCTGACGAACCAATGAGGCCGGTTTCGTTTTCATAAGGAACAAATTTACTCATGATCCCGGTTACCGCAGCGCGAGCTTAAAGACGATGGCAATATCATTCGGTATTTTCACCGGCAGCTTGATGGTCAAGGCGTCGGCGGTCTGGGTCCACTCGACTTTTTCGCTGCTGCCCAGCAGCGTGAGGTCACCGATGGTTTTATCCAGCAGCTTCGCCGCCGTACCGAGTGACTTGATCGCAATATCCTGTTTCGGCATGCCGAGCACGATGGCGTAAAGCGTGTCGCCCTTGGTCGTGAAACGCACGTCGGCGGCGGTGAACGGCTTGCCTTTGCCTTCGTTAAAACCTTGCGCGGAAAGCGCCGCGCCTTCCGAGGCCGGCCCTTCGCCGAAAACTTTCCACGGGCGCGTGTCGAAGATACATTCCTTGTTCACGTCCATCCACGCGCCAATGCCTGCGAGCACGTCTTGTTCCTTGTCGTCAATCGAGCCGTCGCCGCGCACGGGAATGTTGAGCAGCAAATCGCCATTTTTGCTGACGATATCGCACAACATTTGAATGACGGTCTTCGCGCTTTTGTAACGGTTTTTGTCGTAGAGTGACCGGTCGTAATGCCAGTTGCCGATGCAGGTGTCCGTCTCCCACGGTTGGTCCTCGATTTTGTTGGACGCGCCGCGCTCGATGTCGCGGACGATGCATTTCTGCTGGCTCTCCGAGAGCATCTTACCGAACAAAACGGCCTCCAGCTTGCCGTCGTGCTGCTGCATGTTGAAGTTGTAAAAGTCGGCGGCGATCTTCAAACCGGCGTCGCTGACCGGCCACAACGGCAAAGCGTCGTCGTCAAAATAAATGAGGTCGGGTTTGTATTTATGCACCAGGTCAATCGTGCGGTTGTAAAACTTGTCGCAGTAGGCCTGGTCGGGGATGCTCGCCCCATTTTCCCAGTTCCACTGGGCGTGAATGGAATTGGCATTGCTGAATTTCAAACTGGGCGTGTGATTTTGCGCATAGAGATCCTGCGGATCGAGGCCGTCCCACCATTTGTCCTTGCCGTCGGCTTTCGTCAATTTGCCGTCGTAAGGCACGCCGGCGAGCGGGCCAGTTTTGTCAGAGCTCTGGGCGATCTCGTAAAAACTCCACGCGTGCGCGGCGTGGACGCTGACCCCGAAACGCAGCCCCTGTTCCTGTGCAGCCTTGGCGAAATCACCGACGATGTCCTGGTGCGGCCCGACCTGCACGCTGTTCCACGGCTGATACTTGGAATCATACATATCAAAGTTGTCGTGGTGATTGGCCATGACGAAAAAATATTGCGCGCCCACTTTTTTGTAGAGCGCGATGAGCTTTTCCGCGTCAAAGTTTTCCGCCTTCCAGAGGTGGATGACATCCTTGAAACCAAACTGTGATGGCGGCCCGTAATGGGCGACGTGAAATTTATTTTGCTTGCTGCCTTCCACATACATATTGCGCGCATACCAGTCGCCGACCTCCGGCACGTTTTGTGGGCCGAAGCAGGCCCAGATGCCGAACTTCGCGTTGCGAAACCAGTCCGGGCATTGATACTGGTGCAGCGAGTCCCATGTCGGCGAGAATTTCCCCGGTGTCACCGGTTCATTCGTCGTGCTGACGATGACGGTGGGCACGGCGGTTTCAGGAATGGGGTCACTGAGGATTTGCGCGCGTCCGCAGTTTGCAAAGGCTGCGGTGCCCAAAAGGATTAAGAATCGAAGTTTGGTGTTCATAATTTTCATAATTGATTGAGAGCGAAATCGCGCGGCATTCATGCCAATTAACAGGACAATTGCGGGTGAAAGTCCACCTCATTTTAGCACCCCGGAGTAAATGGTGTTTGTGTTGTTGCCACCCACCACCAGGGCAATGGGGGTTCCAGCATTGTTCTGCAAGGCAAGGTCGAAACCGGTGCCGCTCGCGCCGGCGGCCAATCCGCCTAAAATGAACACGTTGGCAGTGACCGAACTATCAAACACCAATGTCCCGCCGTTCATCATCAATGTGCTGTTCTGGAGCGCATTCTGATTACCCAACGTCAACGTGCCTGAATTGAGCGTCGTGGTTCCGTCATGGGTGTTCGCCGCGCCGAGAAACGTGGTTCCGGTGCCGGTAAAGGTCAAGGCATTGGTGCTGCCATCGGCAATCGCGCCATTTAATGTCAGGGTTGAAGTTGAATGCGGCGCGATGGTGTCCATCCCGCCGGAATTCAAAGTAATGCCGGCGGCGATGGTCGCATTGCCACCGGCTCCCGTGGCCGTCGTATCCGTCTCCACGGTGCCGCCCGCCAGCACAATGGGTTTGTTGACCACCACGCCGGGCGAACTGCCCCAGTTGCCCGCATCCAGAAAACCGGAACTGTTGATGAAAATGCTGCCGGGAGTGTTGTTGTCCACCGTGATATTGTTCGCCAGTGACAACGTGCCGCCGTTGAGGTTGATGTTCTTGACGCCGGTAATGCTGGCCACGGCGGCGGCTCCCACCACGGCGATGTAATTTGCACCGACCTTGGTCAAATCATAACCGTTGCCGGCCAGTGTCGCCGTCCCGCCTGTTACCGCGCGGGCATCCCAGCGACCCGTTCCGCCAATGGTGGCATCGCCGGCCAGAGTAATGTTCCGCAACGCGCTGATTTGATCCGCACCGCTGTTGATGATGGCACCAGTGCCGCCAAGTCCGGTGCCCATCACCGAAACGACGTTGTAGTTGTTGCCAGCGGATCCGTTCAGCGTGAAGCCGTTCACATCCAGCGCGGCGTTCGTGGCGATGGTGACGGAGCTGTTGTTGGCTCCAAATGCCTGATTGTTGCCGACCTGAATCATGCCTGCGCCCACCGTGGTGCCGCCGCTGAACGTGTTCGCACCCGAAAGTTTCAGTGGACCGGTGCCAGCCTTCGTCAAACCCGCCGGGCCGGAAATCGCCGCGCTGATGGTCGCGGCCTTGCCGGTGCCGAGGGGGTTGACGGTGATTGCGCCTGTGAGCGTAAGGATATTTCCCGCACTCGAATTATTATCCAATATCCAGCCCGCCGCCGTTGCGGGAACCGGGTCGCCAAAAACAAGGTTGCCAACCGTTCGGGGCGAATCAAGGTGAACCGTGATATCGCTGGTGATGTCCAGGGTGCTGAAGTCGGCGGAATAACCACCGTCGGGAATGCCGTTGCTCCAATTGCCAGCGACGCTCCAGTAGCCGCTGGCCGCAACATTCCAAGTTCCGTTGGTGCCACCGGCAGTTACGTTGTTGGTGCCAATATACCGGAGTTGAAGGGAGTTGATCTGGTTGCCGGGAGCGCCGGCGGTGCAACTGTCGGTCACCGTGATGACTTGGGAAGCGCCATCCGCAATAAAAGTTCCAATGACATATTGTCCGAGGCCGCCCGCCGGCGAGGTGGCCGTGCCGCCGACATAGTGGGCCAGACTTACCGGGCTGCCGCCCGCGCTGCCGAGCGTGATGACGCGCGTGGCGTAATTGCCGCCCCGGCTGTCGTTCACCCACATTTGCACCTGATACAGATTGCTCACCGTCAAATTGTTCAACGTCACGGTTCCCGGCGTGCCGACGTTGGCCCAGACCGTGCCCTTGACAAGGACTTTATAGACGGCGGACAAACCAGAATAAGGTACGCCCCCGGTGCCCTCGCCGCTCTTGTCGATGCCGGCGGTGGAACCAAATGCGATTCCGACATTGGCATCGCCCGTTTTGCTCGTGACATACGCGAAGGTCACGCCGTTGACGGCGGCGCCGTTTTGCCCCCAGGTTTCAGCGTAATTTAATATGCCGGAGGTGGACACGTCGGCGTCGCCTGAAATGTTCACCGGCGAGGCCCAGGTGATGACGGCGGCCCGGACCGGCAGCACGCCCGCCAGCAAAAACAGGCCGACGATCCGGGGAAAAATTCGAAATTGTGTCGGCTTCATAAAATTAGCTGTGGCAAGGCGCTCATTCACGGCACTTGCAGAAGATAATAACATTGCGGTGAATTGGGATCCATCGCGTTCGTGAAATTAAAGCCGCCGGCGGCGTCGAACTGGTTCGTCAGCAACCGCGTCCAGTTGGCCAGCGGCGTGGCGAGGTTGGTTGACGTCAGAACGTAATAAGTTCCGTTGGTCATGCCGCTCGTGCCATCCACAACCAGGCTGCCAGCGGAAACACCAAACTTGCCGATGGCTGGCAGATTTCTGGCGGCGACCCGAATTGTGCCGTCGGTGCCAAGTCCGCTGGAATCCCAATACAAACTTGAAGCCAAAGCCGGCAGGGTGAGGCTGCTGAAACTTCCGGCATAACTCGCGGCGGTCAACAGCTTAAAGCTGTCACCCGCCACCAGCGCATTGGTGCCGATGTTCGTGACAATGAGGGTGCCACCGGTGCTCAAGTTTCCGCCAACATTCACGGCATCGTTGGTCAAGGGCGATTTGCTGATGGCGAAAATATTTGTGCTCCCAGCGGTCAGAGTGAGCGAGTTGCTGAACGTCAATGTCCCGACCGGACTGCCCGGAGCCAAGATCGCCCCGCTGCCGACGGTAAAGTTACCGTTCACCGAACCGGCCCCGGAAAGGGTCTGCCCAGCCGCCAGCGTCAGCGCGCCGCCAATCGTCCCGCTCACATCAAAGACTGCGCCCGCAGAAATAGCGATGGCCGGTGAATTGGCAATTGAACCGCCACCCGCCAAAGCCAGTGTGCCGCCTAGAATTTTCGTCGGCACCGTGTAAGTATTCGCACTCGTCAAGGTGAAAGTTCCCGTGCCGACCTTGACCAGCGCTGGCGGCATGCTTCCGGTCACCAACGGCGGAATCTGGCCGGAGAACATCAATTTAATCACATATGCCGTTGCGGTGTAGGGCTGCACTGGCGTCGTAATATGCAAGCCGGCCATATCCTGCGTATAGGCGTTCAAATTGATATAAGTCCCGGCGGTATTGCCCAGCAATTGCACATTCGTCAACGTGGTCAGGTCAATGGCCGCCGAATTCAGCGTGGTGATGTTGAATTGCGAGGCGGGCCAGCCCATTACAATCGCATACAACGTGTTGGTCGCCTTGTTCCGGGTGAACCGGATGTCCGCGCTGGTGCCGGCAACCGGGGTTGTCTGAGATCCGACGCCGGCGCCCATTTTTGTCGGGCCTTCGCCAAAGACCGCCCAGGCACGCGTGGAATAAATGGCTTCACCAAACCGGCCCAGCCAGTCGCCGATGCCGAGCAGGATGTTTTGCTGCACCTGCGGAATCGTGCCGTCAGGCATCGGGGCAATGCTCAACAGCGAATTACCATTTTTGCTGACCCGGTCAATCAGCGCGCAAATCAGCGCGTTGGTGTTGAAGTAAGTCATGCCGGTGACATAACCCCAGGTGGAACTGCTGATGCTGTCGTCGGTCAGCCAGTAAGGACGAGTGATGGTCGTCGGACCGCCCCGTTCATAATCATATATCTCACCCAGGCTGTCGAACCCGTCCTTGTAGGTGGCCAGCACCTCCTTGTTCCAATCCAGCGCGCTGTTGTAATAATAGGCGAGAAAATTCAGGCGCTGGGCTTCCTGAACCTTGTTCAGGTAAAAATCCTGCCAGATGAGATCGGGTTGATAATTATCAATCAGCTCCTTCAATCTTTGAAACCACAGCGTATTCTCCTGCGCGGTGGGCAACTGACCAAACAGCTGCTGCAAATTGGTATCGGTTTGCGCCGGCACATATTGATAGTAACCGTTGAAATTGTAGGCGTGATGCATGGTCACGATGAATTTCAGCCCTTTGGCGCGGATGGCGGCAGCAAAAAGGGAGGCCAGATCCAAGTGCGGACCTTTGCTGACGGAATTCCACGGATTCACCTGGCTGGCCCACATGGAATAACCGTCATGATGCTCGGTCAACGGCCCGGCAAATTTCGCCCCGGCATTAACAAATAGTTGCGCCCAGGCGTCGGGATCAAAATTGCCGCCCTGCGACACCAGCTTCGGAGCAAATTGCACAAACTGGCCAGCCAGATTGTTGTGACCATCCAAAAAATAGTTATACGGAAAAAATGGCACGGTTTGCGAAGTGCCAAACGGATCACCATAAGTAGCGACATGATAAGGATAGGCGGCATCGCTGGTCTTATACATATCGCGCGGATACCACTCGTTCTCATAGGCCGGAACGCTGAATGCGCCCCAAGTGAAGTAAATTCCGAATTTGGCATCCTGAAACCATTCCGGCGCGGGATTATGCTGATCCACCGAGGCCCAAGTTGCCTGATAGACGGTGTTGGTGGGAGCCGCCTTGAGGACTGGTGCAAGCGTCAAGAGAGCCAAGCTGATCAACAGCCCGAACCTAGACGGCTGACGAACCAATGAGGCCGGTTTCGTTTTCATAAGGAACAAATTTACTCATGACCACTGTTACCGCAGCGCGAGTTTGAGGACAAGATCTGGGCTTCGGGGCGGCCAGGCGGCGCATTTTCTCCGGCTTTCAATTTTCATTGAAACCGGATTCGGTAATATTTCTGCCCGCCGGCCGGGGCAAGATAATAGGGCGGGGCGGCCGTATTCGTCACCCAGGGACCGGACAGGTTGGTCGCTTCGAGCAAGGTTCCCTGCGCCCATTGCAATTGTAAGAGGCCACCGGCCGCCGGCTGACAATTCAACAGCATCGCCGGAAGCGCGCGCACCACCAAAGCATTGATGTTTCCGTTGCCGCCGGTGGGCAGGTTTTCCTGAAGGTTCAAGTTTACCGTCGGGCTCCCGCCGTTCGGCGGGGCGGTGAAGGTGCCGATCACATAATCGTTGCTGCCCATCAAAAACGTGGCGGAAACATTGCTGGGATTATTCGGCGGCTGAAAACTGGCCGGACGCAAAATCTCCTGGGTGTTGTCGTTGCGGTCATCCAAGGCGAACAACTGAACCGAGTAATTCTGACCGACCGTCAGATTTTTAAGCGTGATGATTTTAGGGCCGCCATCGTAGTTAAAGGCATTTAGCACGGTGTTAAAGTTGGCATTGCCGGTGTTGCCCGTAAAGGAGCCGGTGCCCGTGCCTTTGCCGGTGCAGGAGGCCACGGAATTGTCATTTTTGAAAACTATGCTCGCGCCACTGGACAGGGTCACCGTGCCCGGCGCCGTTTTGGCAAAGCTCGCGGCCCCGACAATGGTGCCGAACAGGTTGAGCGTGGCATCCGCCGTGGTGATGGGCACCGGTGCCGACCAGTTAAAAAAGGACGGATAGACCAGCGTGTAATTGGGGATGGTCCCGGAAAACATGAGCTTCACCACATAAGCAATGTTAGTGTAAGGTTGCGGCGGCAGGGTGATATGCAGGCCGTAGGAGTCCTGCGCATAGGTGTTCAGCGGCAGATAAGTCCCGGCAGTGTTGCCCAACAGTTGCACATTCGTCAACGTGGTCAGGCTGATGGCCGCCGAATTCAGCGTGGTGATGTTGAATTGCGAACCAGGCCAGCCCAGCACGATCGCATACAAAGTGTTGTTGGCCTTATTGCGAGTGAACCGGATATCCGTGCTGGTGCCGGCAATGGGCGTCACAAACGCCCCGCCGCCCATGGACGTAGGGCCTTCGCCATAGTTTGCCCAGGCGCGGGTGGAATAAATGGCTTCGCCAAACCGGCCCAACCAGTCGCCGATGCCGAGCAGGATGCCTTGCTGCGCCTGCGGAATCGTGCCGTCGGCCATGGGCGAGATGTTCAAAATCATGGTTCCGTTTTTGCTGACCCGGTCAATCAGGGCATCCATCAGGGCGTTGGTGGCATAATAACTCATGCCGGTGGTATAACACCAACTGGTGGGACTGACGCTGTCGTCGGTTTCCCAGTAAGGCGTGGTGATGCCCGCCGGCCCGCCGCGCTCGTAATCGTAAACTTCGCCGAGGTTGTCCAAGCCATCCTTGTAGGTGGCCACGACTTCCTTATTCCAATCCAGCGCGCTGTTGTAGTAATAGGAAAGAAAACCGAGAAGCTGGGCTTGCTGAATCTTATTCAGGTCGAAGTCTTGATAGATGAGGTCGGGCTGATACCCGTCAATGATCTCCTGCAGCCGGGCCAACCAGAGCGCATTTTCCTGCGCGGTGGACAATTGTCCGAACAATTGCTGCAAGGCGGGATCCGTTTGCGCGGGAACATAGCCATAATAGCCGTTGAAATTATAGGCATGGTGCATGGCCATCATGAATTTCAGCCCCTTGGCGCGGATGGCGGCGGCCCAGATAGAGGCCAAATCCAAATGCGGTCCTTTGGCGACCGAATTCCACGGATTGACCTGGCTGGCCCACATGGAAAAACCGTCGTGATGCTCGGCCACCGGCCCGGCAAACTTGGCGCCCGCATTCAAAAACAACTGGGCCCAGGCATCGGGATCCCAATTGCCGCCCTGCGACACCAGCTTGGGCGCAAATTGCACAAACTGGCCGGCCAAGTTGGTGTGGCCATCGATGAAGTAATTATAGGGAAAGAATGGCACCGTTTGAGAAGTGCCAAACGGATCGCCAAAGGTGGCCAGATGATGGGGATAAGCGGCGTCGCTCGTCTTATACATATCACGCGGATACCACTCATTCTCGTAGGCGGGAACGCTGAACACACCCCAATGAAAGTAGATGCCGAATTTGGCGTCCTGAAACCACTCGGGCGCGGGATTATGCTGATCCACGGAGGCCCAGGTCGCCGAATAGACGGTATTGGTGGGAGCCGCCTGGAGGACTGGTGAAATGGTCAAGAAAGCCAGGCTGATCAAGATCACAAATAAAAAGGCCTGCCAAGTCAGGAAGGTTGGCATTTTTCTCATAAGCGGTAACAGCAGGGCGTGGACAACCTTATGCCCAACCCAGCCGGTGGTTAAACACAACCACTGCCCGGGTAATCTTATCGATGGATCCGCAACGCATGGTTCATATCACCGGCTTAAGGGTTAGCCGGAAAAAGCCAGTGCGAAGAAACGTAACCGTAGTCAATCCCCGAGTGAGCCGGCTGGGTGGCATATACAGAAACAGTGCCCGTACGGGCGGCGGCAATACCCTGACTGACGAGCAGCGGATCATTCCATTTGTTATGTTCCGCATGACCATCCGCAAAGCCCTCGGTATTTACGTTGCCATGAAACATGGCGATGATGTCCACATAGGCTTGGTTGCCGTTGCCACCGTTCCAATCGAATTCGAATGAGCCGACGTTATAGCCCCGGTTGTCGGTTTGCTCCATAAACGCAAACGTATCCGAACTCCTAGCGATTTGGGATACCTTGGCATAAGGCACCATATTACCCTTCCCTTCTCCCCCCACGTTGTCCGTTTTGGCATAGCTGTCATAGGCCCAGCCCATTTGGTTAGGAATACCAAAGTTAGGAGTTAAATTCAAACGCACATCCCCAGGACAATGATAAACGTCCACATTGGGAGCAAATTGGTAAAGCAAGTTATTGGTCCGCAATTGAGCCTGAACACTAGTCAAAGCTTGTGCAGAAGTAAACCAGGCCGCAGTATTTGGGGGCCCCCAATAACCGTCAGCATCAACAGGCGTGCCGCCGGAGGTCGCCAGCGAAGGAACAATATGGTCAGCGAAATCATTGGCATACATCGCGAACGCCAGTCCCAATTGTTTCTGGTTGCTGAGGCAGGATGCCTGGGTGGCTTTCAACTTGGCATTGGCCAGGGCCGGCAGCAGCATTGCCGCCAAGATGGCGATGATGGCAATGACCACCAAGAGTTCAATCAAGGTAAAACCCGAATATGATCGGATCCCAACTGCCTGTCTATTTGCTACTAGTCTTCTCATTTGTTTTTGGTTCAAATTAATTCCGGTTCATCGATCAAAACTGCAAGGGGTGCCGGCAAACCAACTGCCGGCACCCGGCTGGCTGGATAAATCCAGTCAAACAAAGCATCAGGGCTTGCGCAGCCGGTAAAACACGTTGGTTTGCGCCGGATTAATGGTGATGCCATAGGACGTCCCGCTGGCGGTATTGGAGAGGTCATACCAATCAGCCGGCACGGCCAGATTCACGGAATTGGACTGCACCAGCCAGCCCAGATGATCCGCCGGCCACGAAAGGTTGATTGTGCTGCCGCTGACGGTGAACGTGATATTCGTGGGGTTGCTGGCGTAGACAATCGGCGCCACCACCTTCAAGCTGCCCGTACCGGTGAGGTAAGATGGGCTGCTGGCATTATTGTAAACTCCCAGCGGCTGACTCACTCCGCTCAGCACCAAGTTGGTCACCGAGTTTGTGGTCGTAAAATCCAACTGCAACACGCCGCCGGCCACGTTAACCGTGGCATTCAAAGGCAGCGTGGGCTGGACGAGCTCCAGGGTGCCGGCATTGATGGTGGTATTGCCGGTGTAGGTATTAGCACCGGACAAGGTCAGAATGCCACCCCCGTTCTTGGTCAGGCCGCCACCCGTGTTCGCCGCGATGGTCACCGTGCCCAGCGTCGCCGCCGTGGTGTAACCGCCGCCGTAGAGCGTCACGGTGGGGGCTGAAGTATAGCCCGATCCCGGACAAACCACGGTGATACTGGTAACTGCGCCACCGGAAACATTGGCCACCGCCGAAGCGCCAGTGCCACCGCCACCCGAGATATTGACAATGGGGGTATCCAAGTAGCCGGAACCACCGGTCGCCACCGGGATGCTGCTGACGCCATTACCCGTGGGTGCGAGCAGAGCCTGTGCGTTAGTGATGGCAAAGCCGCCGTCATCAATGGTGGCACCCCCGCTGTAAATGTAAGCCCCAGTCAAACCCTGCATGAAAGTTGCGCTGGCCGCACCGGCCGTCAAGTAGCCACCATTGAAATTCAACAGGGAAGTGCTTGTGCCAGCCACACCAACGTTGTTCGCCGTGACCGTGCCGCCCAGCAGGTTGACCGTGCCAACCGTGGTGTAGCCGCTGAGTCCAAATTGAAGCGGACCGCCGGTAAAATTGACCGCCGCCGAACCGGATACATTCAATATGCCGGTGCCCCGGTCGCCCACATGGATACCATAGTTGTCGGTTAATGTGCCGCCGCTCAAATTCGCCACCCCAATGGCACCACCGGTATTGGCGATGGAAAACGCTTGAAGAGAGTCATTGAACGAGCCGCCGCTCATGTTGAAAACGCCTTCGGAAGCGCTGTTTCCAAAAGCACCACCCACAACAAAGAAAGATAGGGATGTGATGGTTCCCCCGGTCAAATCAAAAGCGCCATAGGCATTCGTGGCCTGGCCGATATGAAGCTCGCTGGTGAGATAGAGAGTCCCTGAACTCATAGTCAAGAAACCGCTGGCCCCGGCAACATTACCGATAGCAAGCGATGGGTTAGTGGTACAGGTGGCATAAATATAACTACCGGACATGTTCAACACCGAATTGCCAGCCGCATTGCCGATAACAATTTCGCCAACATTAGCGGTGGGGCCGCCACCTCCATAATTAATGGTGCCACTGGAAGTTAACAACAGCGTGCCGCCATTGATCGTCGTGTTGCCGGTGTAGCTGTTGCCGGCGGTGAGGGTCAAGGTGCCGGGACCGGACTTGGTCAAGCCACCTGTGCCAGAAAGCACGCCATCCACTTCCGTGCTGTGCCCGCCATCCGCGATGGTCAACAAGTTGCCGCCGTTGTCAACATTCTCGGACATCGTCAAGGAACCATTCGACGCATTCAACGTCTGCGCCACGGTCGTCAAGTTGACCGGCAGGTTCAAAATTTGCGGGTTGGAAGATAGATTGGTCACCCCGCCGGCCGTGATCGTCAAGGGATTGCCAGAGGTGCCAATGGTGAAACTTTGCGCGCCATTGGTGAACGTCAAGCTGGTGACACTGTAAGCGCTGTCCATGTTAGGATTCGGTCCGACCAGGCCCGCAAACACCACGGCATCACCGGTCAGCGCCGGCGCATGAACACCCAGCCAATTGCCCGCATCACTCCAGTTTTGACTGGTGCCATAGTCACCACCATTCCAGACATCCGCCCCCGGAATGACGGTGAACGAGCCACTACCGGAACCGGTTTTCGGGGTGCTATCGGTAACCGTGACATTCAGCACCTGACTGCCGATAGAGGCGGACAGCGGAAGGTTAAAAGTGTTCGTGTAAACATTACTGACATTCGACAGCACCAACCCCAGCGTTGGCAAACTGTAGGCACTCAAATCAACGGTCACTCCTGTAATGGAGCCGCCGCCGGGAGCCACCGTGACGGAAATCGTGACGTTTTGACCGCGATACACCGGGGACGGGGTAACGGTCACGGAATTAATCTCCGGTGAGGCGATCGGGCTATAATTCAGGTCAAGATTATTGCCATTCATCAACAGCGAATAATTGGCAAAGTTGGCCGGCTTGGTGCCATCCCAGATCAAGGCGGGCAGGGCTGAAACCGAACTGCTGTTGGCGGTGATCAGCACATAATCGGCGGACTGATCCAAATTGGCCGCGCCAGCCAAGGCCCGAATGTGAAGCGATCCACCATTGAGCGTCAAGGTGCCGCTGCTGACCGTCGCGGCTATCTGGTCGTTGCCACTGTTGTAAATATTGGTAATGTCAAAAATTTCCGTGCCGCCGGTCAAATTGAGATCATTGTTAAACGTCAGCGTGCCCACCGCGTTCCCGACGCCAGGATCAATAATCGAGCCGACCGAGGTGATGACCGAACCATTGATGGTTCCGTTGCCCGTCAGCGATTGGTTGGCACCCAAAGTCAACGGGGTGATGGCGGACACATCCAACGTGCCACCATTTAACAAATACCCAGCCGTGGCGGTGGAATATCCACTCCCCAGGGCCAGCGTGCCGGCATTGACGGTGGTCAGGTTGGTGTAGGTATTGGCTCCCGTCAACGTCAAGGTGCTGCTGCCCTGCTTGGTCAGACCGCCGCTGGTATTGGCCGCAATCGTAACCGTGCCCAACGTCGCACCGCTGCCACCACCGCCGAAGAGCGTCGCAGTCGGAGCGGAAGTGTAACCTGTGCCTGGGCTGGTAATCGTAATGCCGGTGACTACACCGCCGGAAATGGTCGCCACCGCCGTGGCCCCAACGCCACCGCCGCCAGTGATGGTGACCACGGGTGTATCCAGATAGCCGGAACCGCCGGCCGTCACCGGGATGGTGGCAACGCCGCTGCCTGCGGGCGCGAGCAAGGCCTGACCGATGGTGATGGCATTGCCGCCATCGTCAATTACTGCGCCCCCGCTGTAAATGGTCACCGTCGTCGCCAAGCCCGTCATGAACGTCGCATTGGGTGCAGCGGCTTTCAGCGTGCCGCCGTTGAAATTCAACCGGGAGGTGCTGGTGCCAGCCACCCCAACATTGTTCGCCGTCACCGTGCCGCCCAACAGGTTGGCCGTGCCCGTCGAGGTGGAGGCGGCGAGACCAAAATCAAGCGGGCCACCGGTCAAGTTGATATTCGCCGAACCGGACACATTCAAGATGCCAGTGCTGCGGTCGCCCACATGGAGGCCCTTGTTGCCAACTAAGAGACCGCCGCTGATATTCGCCACCCCGATGCCGCCGGCTTGATTGCCGATGGAGAGGTAGGCGGCATTATTGCTTAACATCCCACCGGTCATATTGAGGACACCCGAGCCAGAAACACCCAAGCCCA
>Ga0302282_1001380_pt1 | contig 17318 bp, 18 predicted proteins | sample III_Fen_E1_3_FD_198763 | JGI IMG/M metagenome (GOLD analysis project Ga0302282, IMG submission 198763) | Peat permafrost microbial communities from Stordalen Mire near Abisko, Sweden - III_Fen_E1_3 | ecosystem: Environmental > Terrestrial > Soil > Wetlands > Permafrost | place: Sweden: Abisko... | reverse complement strand
CAGCAGAAGTACAAGGGGCCAGAAAACCGCCAGCTTCTCAACGAGGAGATGATGAAGTTGTATCGCGAGGAGGGAGCGAATCCGATTGGTGGTTGCCTACCGGTTTTGCTCCAGGCACCCTTTCTTTTCATTCTTTACAGTGTTATCAAGGGTTTGGCCAATAAGGTCACCCTTCATGGCAAGTTAGTTCCTCTTCCGCGATACATACCCGCAAGTTCGAAGATGTACCGGAGCCTTATCCATTCTGGTGGTCAAATTAAGGCTTTTGGGATGGACCTGAACCTTAAACCGTTCAGTTCGCATGGTTCAATCGCCGCCGCGATCCCCTTCTTCATCTTTGTTGCGATAGCCGTAGGGCTCCAGTATTTCCAGATGGCCCAGATGAACAACCGCAACCGCAAGACCGGTACGCCGATGCCGAGTCAACAAGCGGCGATGCAACGGTTCCTGCCGATTGTTTTTGCATACTTTTATTTGATAATCCCGGCCGCAGTTGTTCTTTACATGATTATTTCAACGTTGATTCGAATTATTACTCAGGACTTAATGTTTCGAGCGGGTGTTTCGAACCCTCACAAGGGCACTCAGCGCGCAATTCCGGCACCGGATTCAAAAGACGACGAATCGAGTGAAGTGCCAAATGAACCAAAACCCTCAACTCCGAAGCCCCTGGTTTCTCGAGCGAACGCGAAACCACCGGCTCCAAAACCTCAACCGCAGAGTCGGTCGCGGGCAAAACGTAAAAGAAAGGCGCGTTAACCCATGGATTGGGTCGAAACTACAGGAAAATCAGTCGACGAAGCAACGGATCGAGCCCTCGCGCACCTTGGCGTACACCGCGATGACGCTGAAATCGAAGTTATAGAGGAGCCGAAGGCGGGAATGTTTGGTCGCGTTCGCGGCGAGGCTCGCGTGCGAGCCCGCGTCCGTCCGAGCGGCCCACGACCGAAGCGATCCCGCCGATCAACAGGAGGACGTGAAGACCGGCCCCGCAACGGTGCTCGGAATGAGAAGTCCCGAGTTCCCAGGGCGGTTGAAGCCGACGGGGGTCGCAGGGAGAAGGATAAGAGCCCCGGCGCACCGCGTCAGAAGCAAAGTTCGCCAAAAGGTGGACCACGAACCGAAAGAATCTCAACGAAGGAGGACACCATGGCTGAAGGAATCTCGTTAGCCGAGCAGGGTTCGATTGCCAAGGAGTTCCTCGAAGGGCTCCTGGAGTCGATGAACATTAAGGCTGAGGTTTCAGTCAAGGAACTGGACGCCGAGACGGTGGAGCTGGCAGTAAATGCCAATCCACCAACGGAATTAGGGATCCTGGTCGGCCCTCGCGGAACCACGTTGCAAGCGCTGCAGGAAGTTACGCGTACGGTCGTCCAATCAAAGAGCCCAAGCCGAACCGACAGGATTCTCGTTGACGTTGCGCAGTATCGTGAGCGACGAGTGGCTGCTTTAGGCCGTTTTGCCCAGCAGGTGGCCGTTGAAGTGACTGACACCGGTGAAGAACGGGCTCTTGAACCAATGTCGGCTGCCGATCGCAAGGCGGTGCATGATGCCTTGACTGAGAATGAGCACGTAATCACCAGGTCTGAAGGCGAAGAACCTCGTCGCTTTGTGGTGATTGCGCCGGCTTAGCGAACCTGTGTCGAACGACTGGCTTCTACGCGCCCTCGAGGAATCGAGGGCGCGAGGCTTTTTGGGGCCAGGTGCGATTGGGCCTCAAATCGAGCACTCGGCTGGCTTCGCCCAGTGCTGGCAGGAGATTTCTGGCCTTCCACCAGCAAGTTTGCTTGACCTCGGAAGTGGTGGAGGACTTCCAGGACTGGTTCTCGCCGAGCGCTGGGGCTGCCGTACGGTACTAGTGGATTCAATGGTAAAACGCATGAATTTTCTGCGAGAAACTCTCGAGTGGCCAGGTGCCCCGAAAGACGTCGTGGTGATTACCGAGCGGGCAGAGGTGCTCGCGAGGGATCCTTCCCTGGAGTCATCGTTTGACCTGGTCACGGCTCGTTCCTTCGGGCCGCCTTCGGTGGTAGCGGAGTGCGCCGTGCGCTTCTTGCGACTAGGTGGGACCCTGGTGGTCTCTGAGCCCCCCGAAGACGATGGAACCCGTTGGAACCAGAAGGTGCTGCGAACCATGGGTCTTGAGGATAGGGGCCGGATCCGCCACGGAGCGGCCTTTAGGGTTCTATCGAAGGTCTCTGCAACACCCAAGGAGTTGCCGCGTGCCGTCGGGGTTCCGGCAAAACGGCCGCTTTTCTGATGTTTCACGTGAAACAACTGGGATCAATCTGCCCGAGCCGTGGGATTGTTTCACGTGAAACATGAATTCGACGCACTTCCCTTCTTTTGGGAGATTAACCCGGCGCGTTGCCTGGTTTTGGTGCCAGTGTTTCACGTGAAACATCAGTACTTGACGACCAGTCCAAAACCGTGTTGAATGGCAGGGATTCGACGTTGTGTCGGAGTGCAGTGGTCCAGGAAGAGGCATATGGCGAGCGCCAGCACGATGAGGGTTTTTGCTGTGGCCAATCAGAAAGGTGGGGTCGGAAAGACCACCACAACCACGTCACTTGGCGCTGCGCTTGCGGAGAAAGGCAACCGAGTTCTCATAGTGGATCTCGATCCGCAGGGAAACGCCACAACTGGATTGGGCATCGATGGTCGCCAATTTGAGAAGTCGGTATACGACGTCCTTTTGAACGATACGCCGATGGTCGACATCGTGGAGCCGACCGGGTTCAATAATCTCTTTGTTGCGCCCGCGACGCTTGATTTGGCGGGCGTTGAGCAAGAACTCACTTCGGTCATTTCTAGGGAATTACGACTTAAGAAGGCCCTCGCCTCAGTGGAAGGCGACTTCGACTACATTTTCATCGACTGTCCCCCATCTTTGGGCCTCATCACCATTAATGCCTTCGCGGCCGCCACCGATATTCTGGTCCCGGTACAGACGGAGTTTTATGCCCTTGAAGGTTTGACGCAATTGAGGCGTATCGTTGACCTGGTTCAGAAGAACCTGAATCCAACCTTGAAGATTTCCAAGGTGGTCCTTACGATGTACGATGCTCGCAACACGCTGTCCGTGGACGTCGCCGCTGAGGTGCGCCGCCACTTCAAGAATGAGCTTTGCAAGACGGTAATTCCCCGCACGGTGCGCCTCGCCGAGGCGCCGTCGTTCGGACAGCCCATTACCGTGTTTGACCCCACATCAAAGGGCGCGAAAGCGTACCGAGCGCTGGCAGAGGAGATCACCCATGGCTAGGAGACCCGGTCTTGGCAAGGGTCTCGGTGCCCTCATTCCTGAGAACACTGAGACAGTTGAGTCCATCGAAATCATCGCCGAGATCGGTCCTTTACGTAGAGTGGCCGTTGGGTCCATTCGACCCAATCCATTTCAACCGAGAAAAGCGTTCAACAACGACAGTCTCCAGGCGTTGGCGTCGTCGGTGAAGGAACTGGGCGTTCTGCAACCAATCATCGTGCGTCCCGTCGAAGGAGTTGCTGGGGAATTTGAACTTATTGCCGGAGAACGACGCTGGCGAGCCGCGGGATTGGCGGGGCTCGAGTTCGTGCCCGTGCTCGTCCAAGATGACGTCAATGATCGACTTTCGCTCGAACAGGCCGTCGTGGAGAACCTTCATCGCGTCGACCTTCATCCACTCGAAGAAGCTGCCGCTTATCAGCAACTCATCGAGGATTTTGATCTGACCCACGAGCAGGTCGCTCAGCGAGTAGGTAAGAGTCGGGCAAATGTTACGAATACATTACGATTGCTCCAACTCGGTGAGACCGCCCAGGCCGCTCTGGCCAACTCACAGATCACGGCGGGCCACGCCCGCTCCCTTCTAGCGATCAGTAATCCAAGTGCACAGACGACAATGGTCGCTCGGATTATCAAGCACGAGCTTTCGGTTCGAGCGACTGAGGAAGCCGTACGGGTCTTCCTTGAACCCAAGCCCATTTCTTCGGGTGAGCCGGTGGCGAGGACCGCGAGTGAAAAGCCGCGTCTTCGCCCAGTTCCCGACGCCAGTGTCGCAGAACTTGAACAATTACTTGAAGATTACCTCGACACGAGGGTTCACGTCGACCTGAAGGGCAGGAACGGGAGAATCATCATAGATTTTGCGGATTTGGATGACCTCGAACGAATTTATATCGCGATTTCTCAGAGCAAGTAAGGCTCAACTCTCAACGTAACGTTCAAGTTGAAGTTATCCCCAAGTTGTGGAAGAAGTTGTGGGTTACTTGTAATCCCTTGGTATATAAGGCCTGTAGGGGTGCCGAGGGTCTCGAAAAGGGACTATTTAATCCCTCTGCCTGTGGAAAACCTCGACCAAAACCGACGCGAACGTGTCGGCGACTGCTCGTAGATCCTCGATTTCACGTGGACCGTGCTCAACGTGCAACGTCGTCATCTTGGTCTCACGCAGGATTGGTAGCGCCATCCCCGCGACTTCGACCCGCGACGCAACGTGACTCTTTGAGAGCGCCGAGGCGAGCGCGCTCGCGAGCATTTCTCCTCGTCGCGAGTGAGAACGATAGCCGGCCCAGTAGTTGAGACGAAAACCATCGCTAGGTCCGTGCTGGACCTGCTCGAGAGAGAGCACGATGATGGCCTGGTGATCGTTGGCGAACGTCGCCACTTCGACACTGGTTGAATCGCCCAAGGCAATCACCTGGCGCTCAGCGCGAAGAGCCACTTCGAGCAAGTCTCGCAACGGGCTTGTTCCGCAGAGCACGATCGGACCCGAAGCTTCCTCTGAAAAACCAGCTACGTCGCGCGCTTCGTTGACAAGGTTTCGAGTTGATGTAGAAGGTGTGACTCGGGTCAACTCAAGCAACGTGCGCCGAGTGAGGGTTCCGTTCACTTCAAGTCCACAGTTACCTTGAAAGTCGCCAAGGGCAGCCTCGAGCAGGGGACCGAAGATCCCGTCGATTCGTCCGGGGTTGAAGCCGAGTTGGGCGAGGCGAACCTGGAGTTCAGCCACGTCGTCGCCGCGCAGGTAGGGATGCACGAGATACAACAGGCGTTGGCCGAGCCGCCAACCGGCTTCGACGAGTCTGGTCCAGGTGACGTCGTCAACTTCGCCGGTGATCGAGAGGCCTCTCGCGCGCTGGAACGCTTCGACCAGCGCGATAGTCTCGTCGCCAAAAAGATTGGGCGGGTCGGCCATGGACGTGTGACCGAGTTCACGGAGACGTTCGTGAAGATCGCGCACACGCTGCCCCGTGTCGCCACGTCTGATGGTGGTGAACGTCAGGTGTCTTAGAGGCTCGCGGCGATCTCTTGCAAGAGGGCGCCCTTGGGCTTGGCGCCGACGAGGCGAGCAACCACCTCACCGTTCTTGAACAGGAGAAGCGTGGGAATGCTCATCACTGAGAATTTGGTCGCGGTCGCGACGTTGACGTCGACGTCCAATTTGCCAATCGTGAACTTCTCGGACTGTTCGACGGCGAGTTCCTCGAGGATGGGGGCGATCACTTTGCATGGCCCGCACCACTCGGCCCAGAAGTCAACGAGAATCGGCTTGTCAGCCGCCCCTATGACTTCGTCGAAGGTGGCGTCAGTAAGAGTGGTGATCTGGTCGCTCATAAAAACCTCCAAAGGACGTCACCGTCGCGGTGACGCAGGTACTACCTTAGCGACCAGGAATCAGAAACCTTGCGCCTCGAGCCAGCGTTCGGCTTCGATCGCGGCAATGCACCCCGAGCCCGCCGCCGTCACCGCCTGGCGGTAGACGTGGTCTTGTACGTCGCCAGCGGCGAAGAGTCCCTCCACGTTCGTGAATGATCCGAGTCCGGTGCGCACGTAGCCATTGTCCTCAAGGTCAAGCTGGTGGGTCACGAGCGTGGTGTTGGGCACGTGGCCAATGGCGACGAAGACGCCCGTAACGTCCAGGATGTTCTCGTCGCCGGTGAGCGTGTCACGTACCTTTAGACCCAGGACCCGGTCTTCGCCCAGTACCTCGAGCACTTCGGTGTTCCAGGCGAAGCGGATCTTCTCGTTGGCGAATGCCCGCTGTTGCATGATTTTTGAGGCGCGAAGTGTGCCGCGTCGATGCACGATAGTCACGCTGGAGGCGAAACGCGTAAGGAATGTCGCCTCTTCCAGCGCCGAGTCACCGCCGCCAACCACGGCGATTTCCTGACCGCGAAAGAAGAATCCGTCACAAGTCGCGCACGTTGAGAGCCCGTGACTGAGAAGTCGCTCTTCGCCGGGAACCCCCATCATCAGCGATTGTGCGCCCGTGGCGAGAATGACGGCGTCGGCGCTGATGCTCGGCTCAACGTCATCAGTGACCCAGGCCCGGAAGGGGCGCGACTCGACGTCAAGGCGCTGAACCTTGGTCGCCCGCAGATCCGCACCGAAGCGGTCAGCTTGAGCGCGCATGTTCGCCATCAGTTCGGGACCCGTTATTCCTTGGGGGAAACCCGGGAAGTTCTCGATGTCGGTAGTGAGCATCAGTTGCCCACCGGGCTGATCGGTCGTCGAGGAAGGTTCGCCTTCGATGACGATGGGACGAAGCTGTGCGCGCGCGACGTAGATTGCCGCGGTGAGACCAGCCGGTCCCGAGCCGACTATGAGAACACGCGTGTGCTCGGGCATGGTTATTTCCTTACGTTCTCCGGGCGGCGATAGCGCCAGATGACCAAGCCCGCCGCCACGAAGACTGCGCCAAGGCACACGTACGTGAGCCACTGGTGACTCGCGAAGACGTAAACGTCAAAGAGCCTCACGAGGGCAATAACGAGCGCCACGACAAGCACAATCGCCATAAGCGCCACGATGAAACCGAAGGCGACGGCACGACCTGCGATGAAGATGGGTCGAAGTACTCGGTCGTGCACGATATCGAGCGCGTGGTCTAACTGGCCGAAGGCCTTATCGACCAAGTCGGGGTCTCGCTGCTCGTTCTGTTCAGTCACGCTTAGAACTTACTGGTGTTGCGAGCTCAGGATTCAATCCAGCACAGCGCGATGATTCCGGGACCTCCGTGAGTACCGACGACGGGACCCATGTCGGTGACGATCATCGCGAACTCGGTGGGGATACCGGCGACGAGTTCCTCGAGATGCTTCACCTCGGGCGAGTCGCCGTGCACCAAGGCGAAACGGCGAAGTGGCGCGTGGGACTTGGCAACCTCGGCGATGGCGGCGAGGGCCTTGGCCCTGGTGCGCTGTCGACCGGCTTCGGCGACCACGCCATCTTTGAGTTCGAGCAGTGGCTTAATCGAAAGGACTTGACCAAGGAGTGCGCGGGCTCCGCCGACGCGCCCGCCCTTGACGAGGTGCTCGAGCGTGTCCAACATCGCCACCACGCCGACCTTGTTGGTGAGCGAGTCGAGGTGCTCGACCAACTCGTCAATCGAGGCACCGGTTTGGGCGAGCTCGGCGACCTCGATGCAGAGCAGACCCTGAGCCATCGAAACTGCCCGGGTGTCGATGACGCGAACCGCGATGGTGCTCGAAACCGCCTCCGCGGCGAGCGTGGCGGATTGGTGGGTCGCCGAAAGTGCCGCCGAGAGGGTGAGCACGAGTACGCCGTCACAGCCATCGGCCTTGGCGCGCTCGTAACCCGCTTGGAACGCGCCCGGGGACGGGGCGGCGGTTTCGGGCAGCGTCTTTGAACTCTTGCACTTGGCCCAAAACGCCGAAGGCGTGAGATCGACCCTATCGACGTACTCCTGATCGCCGAAGCGGATGGTGAGCGACACGACGTCGATGTCGAGACGCTGTATGACGTCCTCGGGCAGGTCACAGGCACTGTCAGTCAATACGCGAATCCGAGTCACGACCCTCCCTAGAACTGCTTAAGCCTTGCATCTTTCGACCCGCGGCGCGAAAGGCCGTAGTTCGATATCAGCACGACCGCCGCGTAGGAGACGAGGCCCAAGACGAGTGAAAGGCTAAAACGCGCGATTAAGCGAATTCCATGGTCCCAGGTGGGTGCGGCGTACACGAGCGCCATGACGAGGGCGGCGACCAGGGAAGCGCGCAGGCTGCGCCGAACGTGGATCGACCAGATAGTCGAGGTGATGTTGACGTGGTGGCGGGCGAGGGTCATCACCGCCACCACGGCGGCACCGGTATAGGCGATTGACACGCTTGAGGTGAGCCCGGCGAGTGAGCGACGACCGAGCACGATGCACAGTGCGATCGTCAAACCATTCTGAAGCACGTAGAGGTAGAAGACCTCGCGCGCGCGCTGCATTGCTTGAAGGCCCCGCGCGCAGAGTTGGAACAGGGTGAATCCAGGCAGTCCGGCGGCGAGGATCGCGAGCACCGTTCCCGCCGGGAGTCGGTGCACCGCGTTGGCGTGATTGAGCAGGATTCCCGCGATGGGCTGAGCGAGGATCACGAGCACGAGAGTGCAGGGGATGATGATCACGAGTGATTGGCGCAGAGCGAACCGCAGTCGTTCGCTGAGCCCGGAGAAATCTTCGGCGGTGGCGAGTCCGGCGAGCTGGGGCGTGAGTGAGCCGAGGACCGACACGACGACCACGGCGTAGGGCATTTGCATGAACGACCAGCCGTAGGTGTAGGCGCTCACCGGACCGTTTCCTCCGATGCCAAAGGCGTAGGCGAGCACGACGTAGAGCGACAGCTGGTTTGCTAGCACGACCATCAGGGTCCAACTGCCCAGGCGACCCACGGCGCGAACCGCCGGGTCACGTCGATCGAAGCGAAACGAGAGACGCCAGAGGTCGCTTCGCGCGAGCGAGGGGAGGAGACAGAGGAACTGGATCGCGACCCCCAGGGTCGTGCCGAGTCCGAGCCACAGGAGATCCCTCGATCCCTCGAGGGCGTTGAGCGTCGGGGTCGGGTCGATCACGTGGAACCAGATGAGGACCCCGATGCACACCACGTTGTTGGCGACCGGCACCCACGAGGGCGCCCCGAAGCGGTGGCGAACGTTGAGCAAGGCAGTGGCGACGCCGATGACGCCGTAGAAGAAGATCTGAGGTACGAACCAGCGCAGAAGGGAGGTCGCCACGATGCGCTGTTGGTGAAAGGTGGCGAGGGAACGCTGGGTGTCGGGATGCTGTAAGAAGGTGAAACCGTCGATGATCCACGGCGCGGCGAACCACGCGAGCGCCGAGGCGAACAAGAGCACGACAAGGGCGCCGGTGACGACACTGGAGATCGACTTCCATGCCTTGCGCTCACCGTCGAGTGCGAGGCGTTCAACGAACACCGGGATGAACGTCGCGCTCGCGATGCCGCCGAGCACGAGGTCAAAGAGCATGTTGGGGATGGTGTTGGCGAGGTTGAACGAGTCAGCGATCGGCGTGAAGCCGAGCACCCAGGCGAGCACGAGAACCCGCAAGAGACCGGTGAGTCGTGAGATGAGTGTCCCGCTCGCCATGGAGAGAGCGCGCGAATTGTGCGTCGAGATCTCGCTCATCGGGCGTGGCGGCCCTTGGAAGTTCTGCGATACGTGCGGATCCACCAAAATGCGAGCACGAGAAGCGAAGCCACCGTGAGGAGATAGCCAACAATCGAATTACCGGCGATCCGCACCTGGATGGCGGCGCGAGCGAGAACGACCTGGTTGTTCGGGGTGGTGACGACGATTTGAAGCGTGAGGTCGCTGCCTCGGTGGTTTGAAGTCGGAATACTTAGCGACTTGGTCGATGAGTCCAGCGTCACGACCTGGTCGTCTCCTTTGGGAAAACTGAGTCGATCGGTGATGAGATGCACGACGGCGGTGACCGAGTAGTTGGCTTTGCTGAGCAACGTAATTGGTAGAGAACTGCCCGCACCGGTGAAGGTGATGGAACTCTCATCAACCGAGAAGTTCTCTAGCTGGTTGGTGAGTGCCGACTCGGCCTCGTTGATGGCGTTTTGCCGAGTCGTAGGGCCGCCGATCACCTCGGACTCGGCCACGGCGACGCTCAGTGCATTCGCGACCGGCGCTGCAGTGATGGCTTGGTTGAAAGAATTGACCTGGCCGATCGTGAACAGGAGCGAGCTCACGTTGTTCGCTGACCACGTCGAGGGATTCGAAGTCGGCAGACTTCGCGTGCTCGGTGCGCCGTTCGTGCCCACGAGTGATGAACTGAACGACGGAGCCAGGCTCGAAGTAACGGCGAAGGGACTCGAGTTGAGCCCGCCGAGAAAATCATTGACGAACGCGGCGGAAGTTCGCGTCGGCGACATCTCGACGACGACTGACCGTTGTGTCGGCGCATTCGGTTCTTCGAAGTGCAGAAACGCCAGAGTGTCGAGCGCGAGCACCGTGCGTCGGCCTGGCTTTATGGCAACGTCATTGACGAGTTGGTTGAGCGGTCCGTCGGTGGCCAGAACGCTCAGCGACGGCGAGTTCGCCACGTGAAAAGGGGCGCCCCATTCGAGGGTCGTGGAAGGGGCGACTGAGAGCGAGGATTCGGGCACGACGACGTCACTGACGTGCGCGTCGGCGAGCGCCTCTAGGTCCGCGGGTGAGACGGTGCCATTGAGCACGACCGGGCTGTCGGCGTAGCGGCCGGTGACTTGTCGAAGGAGGGTGGTCGAGAGCGAGATTTGCTGATTGACCTGGGTGGCGAGTCCATTGCTCACGAGCCCCGCGTAGTCGATGTCGGCCGGAGGCGCCGACACCGCGCGATGCAAGGGACTCACGAGCGCTTTGTTGTACGCAGTGCGAAACGCGAGGTCGACACTGGACCCAGATGACTGGAGTGCCTCGAGAGTCCGATAATCCGCCGTTATCGTGAACGGTGCCTGGGGGTGGTGGGCAATGACCTTGAGCACGTTCGTGGCCGCGGCGGCGTGTTGCAGCGACTGGGGATCGAGATTTTCGATGATATCAAGGTGAAGTGGGCGTGCCACCGCGCCGGACTGAACGCTCAGCAAGGACCACGTGGTCTGGGTGCTGTTGAGGGTACTGAGTGAGTAGCTGATGGGATAGACCCCGTCGCAACTAGCGCCCGTGCAATTGAGGTGGAGTCGAGCCGCACGATTCTCACAATTGGTGTGGGACCTGCTCGCTCGCGAGGAGTACAGTGCGACGTCGAACGTGGCACTGTCATGGGTGAGACAGGTGATAGTGAAGTTTCCGGTGGTCGCGATCGAAGGGCTGGTATCGCCGGAGTCGTTGATGATGGGGGTGAGTTGAGACCTTGCGATGATTCGTGGGTACAGCGAAACCTGAGCGGTGATCCTCTTGCCGGGATTCTTGAAATGCAGGGTGGTGTCGAAGCGACCGGAACTTTGCGAGGACAGCAGTACGACTGGATTCTGGTGGACCAAGATGAATGAGGCCGTCGTTTCAGCGTGCGCGGCCGAGGGCCACGTCACCGTTGCGAGGCTGAGGAGTACGACGCTGAGCGCCCGCCACCAGGTCGAAAATCGGTGGAACATGCTGGTACAGGCTACCTTCGGTTCCCCGACAAGTCCGTCGCCCACTACCCTCATTCGCAATGACTTCTTTTGAACAAGTCCACGAGCGGCTGAGTGAAATAGCACGTCTGTCGACCCCCCTCGCGCGCGCGTTTTCGGCGGAGGGGTTTTCGCTGTACGCCGTAGGAGGTTCGGTGCGCGACGCTGTCCTCGGAGACGTGCCAGGTGAGGACTACGAGATTGACTTCACCACGAACGCTCGTCCCGACGATATTGCTCGGTTGATGAAGCCCGCTTGCTTGTCGCTGTGGGAGCAGGGTCGGGCATTTGGGACCATTGGCGGCGTGATGCGAGAGAACGGGGTGAAGGCCGAGATCACCACGTTTCGCTCTGAGGAGTACGTTGACCATTCGCGCAAGCCCTCGGTGACGTGGGGCGACTCTCTTCAATCAGATCTCAGTCGTCGCGATTTCACCATCAACGCCTTAGCCCTGGACGTGATTGCGCTCGAAGCGCAGACTCCCGGGGTTCAAACGCTCTTTGACTACTACAACGGTTTTGATGACTTACACGAACGACGACTGCGTACGCCCATCAATCCTGAGATCCTCTTTAGTGACGATCCACTTCGGATGCTGCGCGCAGCTCGTTTTGCTGCGCGATTCAACCTCAGCATCGACCCCTCGATCGAACTCGCGGCCACCGCGATGGCCGAGAAACTCACCATCGTGTCCGCCGAACGGATACGTGGCGAACTTGACCTATTGATGGTGACCGAGCAACCCTCGATCGGACTCGACTTCATCGTGCGCACCGGTCTCGCCGACCACTTCTTTCCTGAACTTCCGAAGCTCCAGTTAGAACAGGATCCGATTCACCAGCACAAGGACGTGCTCAAGCACACCTGGGCGGTCGTGGATAAGACGTCGCCGACCCTGGTGTTGCGCCTCGCGGCTCTTTTTCACGACATTGGTAAACCGCTGACGAGGGCCATCACCGAAGAAGGCGTGACTTTTCGTTTCCACGAAGTCGTTGGCGCAAAGATCACGCGTAAACGAATGACCTCTCTGAAGTACTCCCAGGAGGTAATCGATGACGTCGCGACGTTGGTCGAACTCCACTTGCGATTCCACACCTACAAGATGGGTTGGAGCGACCGGGCGGTGCGTCGCTACGTGCGTGACGCGGGACCTCTTCTCGACGAGCTCAACGAACTGACGAGGTGCGATTGTACGACGAGGAACATGAGAAAGGCTGCGGTCCTCGCAGAGCGCATGGACGAACTGGAGCGACGGATCGCGGAACTTCGCGAACTCGAGGACCTCAGCCGGCTTCGTCCCGCGCTCGACGGTGACGCGGTCATGGAGATCTTGGGTATCGCGCCGGGGCGTTCAGTCGGACGAGCGCTCGATTTCCTCATGGAGATACGTCTCGACGAGGGTGAGATAAGCCCCGAAGACGCTGCGTCGCGCCTACGCGCTTGGTGGCAAAGCCAACCGCAGTAACCGGCGACCGCTACTGCGACGGCCTGAAGTTCGTGGCGCTGGTCGCGTTGGCGACCAGTCGACTATGGCCAGACGAGGTTTTCGGCGGTGTCGTTGGCGAATTCCTCGACCATCGCGTGGGCTACGTCGTCGTGGTACTGCAGCGGAGGCGACTTCATGAAGTACGCCGAAGGGCCCACGACGGGTCCGCCAATGCCACGGTCGAGGGCCAACTTGGCGCAGCGAACGGCGTCGATGATGACGCCCGCTGAGTTGGGTGAGTCCCATACCTCGAGTTTGAGTTCGACATTCAGGGGAACGTCGCCGAAGTTGCGGCCTTCCATGCGGATGTAGGCCCACTTGCGGTCGTGCAACCACGGCACGTGGTCACTCGGTCCGATGTGGACGTCGTCGGGATCCATGTTGCTGATCTCCAGTTGGGAGGTCACGGCTCGGGTCTTGGAGATCTTCTTGGACTCCAGACGCTCACGGTCGAGCATGTTCTTGAAGTCCATGTTGCCGCCTACGTTGAGCTGATAGGTGTGGTCGAGGGTCAGTCCACGGTCTTCGAAGAGACGCGCGAGCACGCGGTGCACGATCGTCGCACCGAGCTGGCTCTTGATGTCATCGCCGATGATCGGAACGCCGGCGTCGGCGAACTTCTTCGCCCAGACCGGGTCCGAAGCAATGAAGACGGGGATGGCGTTCACGAAGGCAACGCCCGCGTCGAGGGCGGCCTGGGCGTAGTACTTCTGGGCATTCTCGGATCCGACGGGTAAGTAGGAAACGAAGACCTGGGCTTTCGTGTCACGAAGCACCTGGGCGACGTCCACGGGTTCGTAGGGCGACTCTTCGATGACGGCCCGGTAGTACTTGTTGAGTCCGTCCATCGTCGGACCACGCTGTACGGTCACCCCGAGTGAAGGGACGTCGGCGAACTTGATCGTGTTGTTCATGCCGCCTTCGATCGCCTTGCCGAGATCACTGCCCACCTTTGAGGCGTCAACGTCAAATGCGGCGACGAACTCGAGGTCACTGACGTGGTAGCCGCCGAGCTCGACGTGCATCAACCCCGGCACGTTGTCGCCCTGCTTGGCGTCACGGTAATAGGTCACGCCCTGAATCAATGAACTGGCGCAGTTTCCTACGCCCGCAATGGCCACGCGAATCTTTTCCATGGCTTTCCTTTCCTACTTCGCCTCTTGGGCGAATGCCGTTTGATTATTTCGTTCGGTGGCCAACAGGCTGTCAATCCACGCGAGGTCCAATTCGACGCCTTGAGCCGCGTGCCGCATCACACTGCGCGCGTAGACGTCGAGTTGTTCGTTATCGGCACCGGTGCGCACTTCGGCGAGGCGTCCAACGAGATCATTGCGGCGTCGCTCGAGCAGGCCAACGCGGAGATTTGGGGTCAGGTACTTCGCCAGGGCCATGCGCAAGGAAAAGTTCTTGCTGTCGTCCAACGTGGCGGGATCGGCGAGGAGAGCGACGAACTCCTCACGTCCGCGCTCGGTGATGCGATAGACCTTGCGACCACGACGGCCCAGGCCCTGGCTGGTGCGCAACGAGCGAAGCGACGCGCGTTCGCCCGAGAGTGAACCGGTCGAAAGAGGGCTGATCCGAGGTTCGTGAGTGGCGACCGCCTCGACGCAGTCGTGTCGCTCGAGGCGCGCGAGGGCGGGGTAGATCGAACCAAAGGAAACGTTGGCCGAGACCCCGAGACGGTCGCGCAACTGCGTGCGGATCTCGTAACCGTGGTGGTCGCGGTCCATCAGTAGTCCGAGGATGGCGATGTCTAACACGCGAAGCATCATATCACTTCGATATATCGAACGCTACGGTCGGACGATTGACCAATATTAAGCCGATCTCTCTTGACGCGACCCATTTAGTTATAGTAATAATACTATTATGTCAGTAGAAGCATCTCACGCAGCTCTCTCGGACGACGGCGAGCTCAGCCGTCGTCGTCGTGTCGGGGTGCTGCTCATCTGTTCTATGAGTCTGCTCGTGGTCAGTTTGGACGTGACGATCGTGAACGTGGCGCTTCCTTCCATCGGGCGAGACTTTCACGCCTCGCTGTCGGGGCTGCAATGGACGGTGGACGCCTACACCTTGGTGCTGGCGAGTTTCTTGATGCTGTCCGGTTCAACCGCCGACCGTCTCGGGCGCCGTCGCACGTTCATAACCGGTTTGGTCATGTTCATTTCGGGTTCGCTGCTTTGCAGCTTGGCGCCCAACTTGACCGCGCTGATCGTCTTTCGCATGCTCCAGGCGCTGGGTGGCTCAATGCTCAACCCCGTGGCGATGTCGATCATCACGAACACCTTTACCAATCCCAAGGAACGCGCTCAGGCGATTGGCGTGTGGGCGGCGGTCATGGGGTTCTCGATGGCGCTGGGTCCGATCATCGGTGGTCTGCTCGTGGGTTCAGTGGGCTGGCGGTCGATCTTTTGGATCAATATCCCGATTGGACTCATCGCGGTCGTTCTCGCCCTTCGTTTCGTGCCAGAATCGCGGGCCGCTGTTGCTAGAAAAGTAGACGCGCGAGGTCAAGTGCTCGTCGTTGTGTTGTTGGCGAGCCTCACTTTTGGGATCATTCAGGCACCTAGTTACGGGTGGTCGTCGGCGTCGACCTTGGGAGTCTTTGCCCTCTCACTTGTCGCGTTCGTCGTACTCGTCGCGTGGGAGCGACGTTGCGCCGAGCCACTCATCAACGTTCGGTTCTTTCGTTCCGCACCCTTCTCCACTGCGACACTCATCGCGGTCGCCAGCTTTGCTGGGCTCAGCGGTTTTCTCTTCTTGAACACGCTCTATCTCCAAGAGGTCCGCGGACTCTCGCCGCTCGGTGCAGGAATAGACACCCTGCCCATGGCCGCGATGACCTTGCTGCTGCCCCCTGTCGCCGGGCGGGTCGTCGGGCACTACGGCGCTCGGTTGCCCCTGCTCCTTGGGGGTTTGAGCCTGCTGGTGGGCAGCCTCATGCTGGTGCGTCTTGACGTCGCGACGCCCTTTACCTGGTTGTTCTGTGCCTACGTGGTCTTTGGCGTCGGATTCGGAGTCGTTAACCCGCCCATTACGAGTGCCGCGGTTTCGGGAATGCCGCGAGCCCAGGCGGGTGTGGCTTCGGGAATCGCGTCGACGTCGCGTCAGGTGGGTGCGACCTTGGGCGTAGCGATCGTGGGGGCGCTGGTCGGATCGAAGATTGGCGTGAACTCACGGGTGGGGTTCGTCCTCGCGACGAGAGGTGGTTGGTGGTTCCTCGCGGGTTGCGGTGGCGCGGTGCTCTTACTCGGACTTCTTGGGACGTCCAAGTGGGCTCGCGCCACCGCGGACCGGACCGCACGTGAACTCAATCCGGAGTACTTCGAAGGAAGGGAATCGTGAGCGACGCCGAGGTCTCGGACCTCGCCGAGCGTGTCGTGGCTCACATGTCCTCCTTGGTGCTAGACAATGATCGACGCCAAAGGGTGTCTGAGGCGCTGGGCATGAGTTTCGGTCGAGCCAAGGCGCTTCGACGAATCGCCGTTCGTTCGATGCCCATGGGCGAGTTGGCGTTGCTACTCGGGATCGATCCGCCCTACATGACCTTGGTGGTCGACGACCTCGAAGAACGGGGTCTCGTGGCACGAAAAGACCATCCTTCGGACCGCCGGGTCAAACTGGTCGTGGCGACCGAAGAAGGTCTCGCGGCGGCCCAGCTCGCCGAGAGGATCCTCGATGAACCCCCCGCGAGCCTGCTGGCGCTCTCGGTCCCAGAACTGGTCGCCCTGGAGAGCATTCTCGCCAAGGTCGCCGCAGGCGTCAGCGAAGCCACGGCCTTGGACGACGGTCGGGCTCGACGACGCGAACTCGGTCGAAACGCCCCCCGAATTCTCTCCGAAAGGCAGTAAAACAAAGGCTTTAACGGTGTTTACCTGATGGTAACGAGGTATTTCCTCGCTGACGGTAGTGTCCTCCCTAATGGATAAGAGCTTTCGTACCAGCACCGCCGACGGGGCCGTGGTCGAGTTCGGGCTCGTCCGTCACGCCCTACTGGCGAAACTCGCCGCGGGCACCTTGCGGCACGAGGACGTGTGCGACGCCCATCCCGAGTTGATGAGGGCGGCGAAGAACATCGGCCGTTCGACCGGGGAAACGTGTCCGGTCTGCGATGAGGCCGAGTTGGTCGAGGTGACTTACGTGTTCGGGTCGCGCTTGCCGGCGGGCGGGACGTGTCCCACTTCGCGCGCGGAACTGCTCAAGCTCGAGCGCCGTGAGGAGCCGGTCCAGTGCTACGCCGTCGAAGTGTGCGTTGCCTGCATGTTTCATCACCTCGTGCGAAAGTGGTCGGCGGGCGGACGTCAATCCCGAAGGGCGCCGGTTCGCCAGCAGCGAAAGGTCGGCGAATGAGTCTGAGCGCACCGACGATTCGCTCGAAGAAACGTAGTCGCGGTGACCAGCCCATCGTCATGGTTACCGCCTACGACGAACCCGGCGCTCGTTACTGCGACG
>Ga0302282_1001379_pt1 | contig 17318 bp, 13 predicted proteins | sample III_Fen_E1_3_FD_198763 | JGI IMG/M metagenome (GOLD analysis project Ga0302282, IMG submission 198763) | Peat permafrost microbial communities from Stordalen Mire near Abisko, Sweden - III_Fen_E1_3 | ecosystem: Environmental > Terrestrial > Soil > Wetlands > Permafrost | place: Sweden: Abisko... | reverse complement strand
GGCAGCCATTGCAGGCTCACGTTGCGGTCGAATGCGGTGCGGATGTACTCGACGCGGAACGCGTGCGGCCGTGCGTCGGCGATATCCACCTCCGCCGTCGGCTTTCCGTCGTCGACGTCGTAGACCTGCTTGTCATCCACAAAGATGCGTAGCGAATGCGCCGGCCCGCTGCCCGCCGCCGTGGGCAGGGCCTCGCCCGTGGGGCCGATGCGCGGCGGCGTGGATCGCGCGCCCGGACGCAGCGCGCGCGCGCCCTTGAAGCTGAAGATGTAATGGCCGGGGCCGGGAGCGGTCAGCACGCCGCTCCAACGAATCGACACGCCGAGTCGCGGCAGTCCTGGCGCTGGCGAGATGTGGTCCCAGTCGAAGTCGAGAATCGGGTCGACGCGGATCGCTATAGGCTTGCCGCTGAAGTCGGTGTTGGCGAAGTACTCGCCGCGCAGCCCTGCCTCGGCGCTGTCCGCGGAGGGATGTAGCACGCTGGAGGGGATGGGAGTCTGCAGCCCGTCGGCCAACACGGAGCCGGCGGAGTAGGTGACATTGGCCGTTCCAAACTGCTGCCGTAAGCCGGCCAGCGGAAGCACCGGAGCAGACGGGGTGCCTGTATAGTTGCCCTCCAGGATCTGAATGAGTTCGGCCGTCGGCCCCACCACGGCAATGCGGCCGGGGTGCTGCAACGGCAGCATGTTGTGCTTGTTGCTCAGCAGCACGATGGCCTTGCGCGCGGCCTCCAGCGCCACGGCGCGATGAGCTGGCGTGTCCAGGTCCGCGAGGGTGATTTTGGAGAATGGCACCAGTTCCGGCGGATCGAACATGCCCAGCCGCATGCGCGCGGTGAATAGGCGCACCAGCGTCGTGTCCAGCTCCGCCGCGCTCAGCAGGTTGCTGTGCACCGCATCCGTCAGCGTGGAGTAGGCGCGTCCGCAGTCGAGGTCAGTGCCCGCCTGCAGCGAGACCGCCGAGGCATGCGCATCGTCCGCGGCAAAGTGGTGGCCGCGATTCACATCGGCGACGGCATCGCAATCAGAGACCACGAATCCGTTGAAATGCCAGGCCTTGCGCAGCGTGTCCTGCAGTAGCAGGTCGCTGGCGCAGGCCGGCTTGCCATCCACGGCGTTATACGCGCACATGATGGAGTCGGCTTTGCCCTCTGTAATGGCCGCGCGGAATGCCGGCAGGTAGGTGTCTTCCAGGTCGTGCGGAGACACGTCCACATTAAAGCCATGACGCAACGGCTCGGGTCCGCTGTGTACGGCAAAGTGCTTGGGCGTGGAGACCAGTTCCAGGTAGTGCGGATCGTTGCCCTGTAGGCCGCGCACAAAGGCGACCCCGATGCGCGAGGTCAGGACAGGATCTTCGCCGTAGGTCTCCTGTCCGCGTCCCCAGCGTGGGTCGCGAAAGATGTTGATGTTGGGCGACCAGAAGGTGAGGCCCAGAAAACGCTCGCGATCGTTGCGCGCAACGCCATCGTTGTACTTGGCGCGACCCTCCACGGCGATCACACTGCCCTCACGGCCAATGAGCGGCACATCCCATGTGGCCGCCATGCCGATGGCCTGGGGAAAGACTGTCCCGGCACCGATGCGCGCCACGCCGTGCAGCGCCTCGTTCCACCAGCCGTACTCCGGCACGCCGAGCCTCGGAATCGCCGTGGCGTTGTCCAGCGTCTGCGAAACCTTCTCCTCCAGCGTCATGCGGCCCACCAGGTCCCCGGCCCGCGCTTCCGGCGCAAGCGCGGGATTAAGATACGCGCAGGTCTGGGGCGTACACGTATTCGCAGCGGCAGAACCGGCGTCTCCGGATTGCGCATAGAGCGCCGTTGCTGCGAGAACCGCAAGCAGGCAAAGCGCGAACGAACGACGGAGGCAAGGGCGTAAGGAATCAGTGGCGGCAAGCGTGAGCATCGGTGGGCAGTGCTCCTGAAACTGCTGGAATAGCGGCGTTGCCATGCTACACCAGCAAAAGAGCCGAGGCTTCGCCAGGGTGAAGGTGGAGAGAACGCAAAGAAGGCCAGTGGGCAGCATTTCTACAGGGTCCAGCACCAGGGCTGGCAGAATAGACTCGCGGTGGCCGCCTTGACTATCGTTCGCTTGCAGTCCGATACTGATCCGTGCCTGGGTACGCCGTTTTTCGTCACATTGGTGCGTTAATCGCACAGCTTTCTCCAGGATGTACACGCGCTTTTTGCTGGACTGCATGCGATGTAGCAACCGCACGCGAGGTGCGCTGTGATTCCGGGCACCGTACCTCGTCCTCCACTGGATGTATACAACGTAAGGAGTTAGGAATTCCGATGATGCTCCGCGACACGCACTGCAACAAGGCTGGGGAGAACTAATGGGTACCGCTGGGGTCGTCCCGCAACACGCTCGACCGGTAACGTTCTGGCAATCCACGAACGGCAAGAAAGTGGTCATGGCAGTCACCGGCGCCATGATGTTCGCCTTCGTGATTGGCCACATGCTGGGCAACCTGCAGATCTTCGAGGGGCCGGGCACGATGGGCAACCCTGCCAGGATCGATGTGTATGGTCACTTCCTGCACAGCCTGGGTGAACTGCTCTGGATCTTCCGCGGCACCATGCTGCTGGCCATCGTCCTGCACATCACCGCCACCGTCCAGCTTGCGCTGCGCAGCATGGCGGCGCGGCCGGTCGGCTATTCGCGCCAGCAGGCGATCAACTCCTCCTACGCGTCGCGGACGATGTATTGGAGCGGCCCGATCATCCTGGCCTTCATCATCTTCCACCTGCTGCAGTTCACCGCCGGCGTGCTGCATCCGCACGCAACCTTTGTGGAAGGCCATGTCTACGCCAACCTGGTGTCCGGCTTCCAGGTCTGGTGGGTCTCCGCCTGGTACATCTTCGCGATGTGCCTGCTCGGCCTGCACTTGAGCCATGGCATCTGGAGTATGTTCCAGTCCGTCGGGCTCGCGCATCCTCGGCACACGCCGCTGCTCCGCAACGCCGCCCGCGCCATCGCCATTCTCATTGTCCTGGGATACATTTCCATCCCGATTAGCGTTTTGCTGGGGTTCGTAAAATAAGATGACACTCGACGCAAAAATTCCGTCCGGACCAATCGAACAGGCGTGGGCCAAGCACTGCTTCGACATGAAGCTCGTCAACCCCGCCAACAAGCGCAAGCACTCCCTGATCGTGGTGGGCTCCGGCTTGGCTGGCGGCGCTGCAGCCGCTTCCCTCGGCGAGCTCGGCTACAACGTCAAGTGCTTCTGCTTCCAGGATTCCCCCCGCCGCGCGCACTCTATCGCCGCGCAGGGCGGCATCAACGCCGCCAAGAACTATCCCAACGACGGCGAGAGCGTCTTCCGCCTCTTTTACGACACCGTCAAGGGCGGCGATTTCCGCGCCCGTGAGGCCAACGTTTATCGCCTCGCCCAGGTCAGCGGCAAGATCATCGACCAGTGCGTGGCCCAGGGAGTTCCCTTTGCCCGCGAGTACGGCGGCTCCCTCAGCAACCGCTCCTTCGGCGGCGCGCAGGTTTCGCGCACATTCTACGCGCGCGGCCAAACCGGCCAGCAGCTTCTCCTGGGCGCATACCAGGCGCTGGAGCGCCAGGTTCGCGCCGGCTCCGTCACCATGATCCCGCGCACGGAGATGCTCGACCTGATCGTCGTCGACGGCCGCGCCCGCGGCATCGTGGCCCGCGACCTTGTCACCGGCGCGTACAGCGTACACATCGCTGACGCGGTTATCCTCGGCACTGGTGGCTACAGCAACGTCTACTACCTCTCCACCAACGCCAAAGGCTCCAACACCACCGCCATCTGGCGCGCGTACAAGCGTGGCGCCCTCTTCGCCAACCCCTGCTTTACGCAGATCCATCCCACCTGCATCCCCGTCTCCGGCGATTATCAGTCCAAGCTGACGCTGATGTCGGAGTCGCTGCGCAACGACGGCCGCATCTGGGTGCCCAAGAAAAAAGGCGACCCGCGTCCGCCCAACGAGATCCCCGAAGACGAGCGCGACTACTACCTGGAGCGGAAGTATCCAAGCTTCGGCAATCTGGTCCCGCGCGACGTCGCCAGCCGCAACGCCAAGGCCATGTGCGACGAAGGCTATGGCGTCGGCAAGTCCGGCCTCGGCGTCTATCTCGACTTCTCCGAGTCCATCGCCCGCCTGGGCGAGAAGACGGTGCGCGAGCGCTACGGCAACCTCTTCGACATGTACCAGCGCATCACGGACGAGAACCCCTACAAGGTTCCCATGCGCATCTACCCGGCCATCCACTACACCATGGGCGGCCTGTGGGTGGACTATGAGTTGCAATCCACCATTCCAGGCCTTTTTGTGCTCGGCGAAGCCAACTTCTCCGACCACGGCGCCAACCGCCTGGGCGCCAGCGCGCTGATGCAGGGCCTGTCGGACGGTTACTTCGTCATCCCGTACACCATTGGCAACTACCTGGCGACGAATAAGTTCCCGAAGGTGGAAGAGTCCAACCCTGCCGTGCAGGAAGCCCTGACCGAGGTGAAGACCAAGATCGACAAACTGCTCTCCATTAAGGGCAACCGAACTGTGGACTCCTTCCATCGCGAACTCGGCAAGATTGTATGGGACTACTGCGGCATGGGGCGCACCGCCGAGGGCCTGGAGAAAGCCATCGGCCTGATCCGTGCCCTGCGCGAGGAGTACTGGAAGAACGTGACCGTGGCCGGCAGCGCCGACGACCTGAACGAGAGCCTGGAGAAGGCCGGCCGCGTAGCGGACTTCTTCGAACTCGCCGAACTGATGTGCATCGACGCCCGCGCCCGCAATGAGAGCTGCGGCGGCCACTTCCGCGAGGAGTACCAGACCTCCGAGGGCGAGGCTCAGCGCGACGACGAGAACTACTCCTACGTCGCGGCCTGGGGCTATAAGGGCGACAACGCTCCGCCTGAACTCACCAAGGAGCCCCTGGAGTTCCACTACGTTCACCCCAGCCAGAGGAGCTATAAGTAAATGAAACTGACACTGAAGATCTGGCGGCAGAAGAACAGCAACGAAAAAGGCGCGTTTGTCCGCTACCCCATGGACGATGTCGATCCGGAGATGTCGATCCTGGAATGTCTCGACGTGCTGAACGAGACTCTCATTCTGAAGGGCGTGCCGCCTGTCGCCTTCGAGCACGACTGCCGCGAGGGTATCTGCGGCATGTGCGGCTTCGTTATCAACGGAGTCGCGCACGGCCCGGAACGCGGCACCACCGCCTGCCAGCTGACCATGCGCCATTTCAAGGAAGGCGACGAGCTGACCCTGGAGCCGTGGCGCGCCAAGGCGTTCCCGCTCATCAAGGACCTGGTCGTCAACCGCCGCGCCTTCGACCACATTATTGAAGCCGGAGGCTACGTCTCCGTTTCCACCGGCCAGGCGCCGGACGGCAATGACATCCTCGTCGGCAAGGAGGTCGCGGACAAGTCCATGGATGCGGCCGCCTGCATCGGCTGCGGAGCCTGCGTCGCCGCCTGCCCCAATGCCGCCGCCGCGCTCTTCACCGGCGCCAAGATCACCCACCTCTCGTCGCTGCCACAGGGCGAGCCGGAGCGCGATCGCCGCGCTCTGGCCATGGTCGCGCAGATGAATGCGGAGGACTTCGGCAGTTGCACCAACATTGGCGAATGCACCGCCGCCTGCCCCAAGGAGATCCCACTGGACGTCATCGCCAAGATGAACCGCGACTACATCTGCGGTACTGTTCGCACTCGCGACGACCTGCCCACCCCAGTCACCCCGGTCTTGGCCAAGTCATAAATCGCAGCCTCAACCACACGTTCTACCGACGCCGCCTCGCACCCCGGGGCGGCGCTTTCATCTACCCAACAACGTGGCCATCCTGAGCGAGTTGCCTTGAGCAACTTCCTGATAATGTGCTCTAAACCGCACCCTGCTTCCGCTTCGCCCGGTAGTAGAGCGTCAGCACCGTCACCGATCCGCACGTCAATAAGCTGGCGATCATCCCTTGAATCAGCGCAATATCGTGCTGGTAGAAGCCGTGCACAATCGCAATCGCCTGCAGCACGTTGAATCCTCCAAACGTAATCAGCGAGATCCCCTCGTCGCTCTTCTTGCGCCACACCGCCAGCACCTGCGGCACAAACAGCAGGGCGTTCCCAATCAACCCCAACCCAAACACCACTGCAACAATCTGCTTCATGCGGAACTCTCTCCTGGGGCTCAACTTCGGGCTTGCCGCCCGCGCCCACAGCCCTGCTTCCAGACTACCCGCGCGGCTCAATCCCCTGCCCCATCCTGATACTCTACTGATAAGGCTGAGACTTTTCCCGGCCGCGACAGTCTGAATACCTGGGAGACTAGCACCATGGCACTCATGAAGACCTCGAACCCCGCACTTGGCGACAAGACATTTCAAGACCTCGCGAACAACCAGTCTGGCTCGCTGACGGACGCCGGACGCATGACCCTGAGCGGCACCGTGAACAAGACCGGCATCCTCCTGCTCTGCGTCATGGCCACCGCCGCCTGGACCTGGCACCAGTTCCTGGTTTCGGGCGACATGGCCGCGGTTGCGCCGCTGATGATCGCCGGCATGATCGGCGGATTCATCTGCGCCATGGTCACCATCTTCAAGAAGGAGTGGTCCCCGGTCACGGCCCCCATCTACGCGCTGCTGGAAGGCCTGGTCCTCGGCGGTCTGTCGGCAGTCTTTGAAGCGCGCTATCCCGGGATCGGCATCCAGGCCGTCAGCCTCACCTTCGGCACGCTCTTCATCCTGCTGCTGCTCTACAGCTCCGGCATTATCAAGGTCACGGAGAAGTTCCGCCTCGGCATCATCGCAGCCACCGGCGGCATCATGGTCTTTTACCTGTTGGAGATGGTGCTCGGCTTCTTTCACATCAACTACTTCGCGTCCGTCAACAGTTCCAGCCCGGTCGGCATCGGCTTCAGCCTGGTCGTCGTCGCCATCGCCGCCCTCAACCTGGTGCTCGACTTCGACTTCATCGAGCGCGGCGTGCAGGTCGGCGCGCCCAGGTATATGGAGTGGTACGGCGCCTTCGGCATCATCGTTACCCTGGTCTGGCTCTACCTGGAGATCCTCCGCCTGCTCTCCAAAATGCGCAGCCGCAACTAGCCTCCTGTCTCTGAAATAAGGGGCGTTGCTGGCAGGATCGCGCTGAAGGCGCGTGCTATCGTAGCCTGGGGCAACGTCCCAGGTAGTCCGGCCCAAAGGCCTGCGGGCTGAAGGCCCGCGCTAAAATCAAGCAGAATCCCCTTCTGTATCCATCTCTGGGCGTGGGCCATATCTGGATATACTCCCCCCCCCACGTCACTTTCCAAAACTCCTGTGACTTACTAGTCCTATCTCCAGCACCCTTCCACCGGCTATTGTCGACAGTGGAAGGCTGCCATGCTGACCGAAACCGTCGCATCTCCCGCTGCTCCCACCTCTGAAAGGCCCAGCCCAAAGCGAGAAAGCCGCTGGTGCGCAGGCTTGCGCGCGACCGTTAACACCAGGTCCGCCGCGCCGTGCAGTTCGCGTTCCTGGCGTTGAACGCGTGGATCGCAGTCGAGTTCCTCCTGTGGGCGCGCTTCTACGAGTCCCAGGGCGCCACCCGTTACTTCGACCGCCCCGCCGGCGTCGATGTCTGGCTCTCCCTCCGCTGTCCCGGTTCGCGTCTTTGAGGTATCGTCGTAAGGAACTTACGACTCAAAGGAACTGCGCTTCATGCAAATTGTGGACATCCGGGAAATCGTCCTACCCATCGCATCCGCCATTGCAAATGCCTACATCGACTTCTCCAAGATGACGTTGTCGCTGGTCGCCGTCGTCACGGATGTCGTCCGCGACGGCCGACACGTCGTCGGCTATGGGTTCAACTCCAATGGCCGCTACGCCCAGGGCGGCCTCATCCGGGAACGGTTCGCGCCGCGCCTGCGCGAGGCCGACCCAGCCACACTGCGCAATGACGCCGGCGACAATCTCGATCCGGATCGCATTTGGCGCACGTTGATGCAGAACGAAAAACCCGGCGGCCATGGCGAACGCTCCGTCGCCGTCGGCACCATCGACATGGCGGTCTGGGATGCAACTGCCAAGATCGCCGGGCAGCCGCTCTTTCGCCTGCTGGCATCGCGCTACGGATGCGACGCCGCCCCGCGCGTCTTCGTCTACGCGGCAGGCGGCTACTACTATCCCGGCAAGCACCTGGACGCGCTGCGCTCCGAGATGCGCAGCTACCTCGACCGCGGCTACACCGTCGTCAAGATGAAAATCGGCGGCGCCCCCATAGCCGACGACCGTAGCCGTATCGAGGCCGTGCTGGCGGAGATTGGCAGCGACGCGCAACTCGCAGTGGACGCGAATGGCCGCTTCGACCTGGAGACGGCCATCGCCTATGCAAAAATGCTGCGCGAGTACCCGCTCTTCTGGTACGAGGAGGCCGGCGACCCGCTGGACTTTGCGCTACAGGCCGCTCTGGCGGAGTTCTACCCCGGCCCCATGGCCACCGGAGAAAACATCTTCAGCCATCAGGATGCGCGCAATCTGCTGCGCTACGGCGGCATGCGCGCGGACCGCGACTGGCTGCAGTTCGACTGCGCGCTCTCCTATGGGCTGTGCGAGTATCTGCGCACGCTCCATGTCATCCGCGCCGCAGGCTGGTCGCCGCGCCGCTGCATCCCCCATGGCGGCCACCAGATGTCACTCAATATCGCGGCGGGCCTGGGTCTGGGCGGCAACGAGAGCTACCCAGACCTCTTCCAGCCCTTCGGCGGATTCCCAGACGGCGTCCGCGTCGAGAGCGGATACGTCACCATGCCGGAACTCCCGGGCATCGGCTTCGAGGGCAAGTCGGACCTGATCCGGATCATGCGGCAACTCGCAGAATGAGCGTGCCCGGGACTGGGAAAGCCGTGTCTCCCCGTCGTCCGCTCCCTACGCGGGCCGTCTTTGCTTAAAGGCACGGCTTCAGCCGTGCCATAATTGCTCGCCGAGAAAAGAGGCCAGGGCCTCTGAGGTCAACGTTGATAGACCAAACGCCAGCTCTTGATCGCAACCCGCCGCCGCGCCGCTCGTTCCTCGGCCCGCTGTGGCTGCAGGTTATGGTCGGCATTCTGCTCGGCATCGCCATCGGTGTGCGGTTTCCCCACTTCGCCGTCGCGCTCAAACCCCTCGGCGACGCCTTCATCCAGCTCATCCGCATGACGCTCGCACCCATCATCTTCGCCACCGTCGTGGTTGGCATTGCGCGCATGGGCGGTCTGGGCGAGGTTGGCCGTGTCGGCGTCAAAGCCATGGTCTACTTCCAGGTCGTCTCCACGCTGGCGCTCGCCGCGGGCCTCATCGCCATCGATCTGCTGCATCCCGGCGCCGGCATGAACATCGACGCCGCCAAGCTTGACTCTGCCGCCGTCGTCGGCTACGCTGCCAGCGCGCAGCATGTGGGCTTCCTCGCCTTTCTGCTTGATATTCTTCCCACCAGCATTGCCGGCCCCTTCGTCACCGGCAACATACTGCAGATCGTATTCCTCGGGGTCCTCTTCGGGCTGGTCATCTTGCCCATCCGCGCCACGGTCCAGCCGCTCGTCGACCTGCTTAATCTCATCCTCAAGGTGATGTTCGGCATCGTCCGCATCGTTATGCTGCTTGCCCCGCTCGCCGCGCTCGGCGGCATGGCCTACACGGTGGGTCAATACGGGTTGGCCAGCCTGCGTCCGCTCCTCCTCTTCACCGGCGAAGTCTGGGCCGTTGCCGCCCTTTTCGTCGCCCTGATCCTTGGCCCCATTGCGCGCCTCGCCGGGTTCCGCCTCACGCGCCTGCTCGCGTATCTGCGTGACGAACTCCTGATCGCCGCCGGCACATCCTCCTCGGAAGCCGTGCTCGCGCAGGTCATGCTCAAGCTCGAGCACCTGGGCTGCGCGGAGCCTATCGTCGGCATGGTGATGCCTGCCGGCTATACCTTCAACGCCGACGGCACCTCCATCTACCTCAGCATGGGAGCCATTTTCCTGGCGCAGGCTACCAACACCCACCTCGGCCTGCGAGAGCAGCTCACCCTCATGATGGTCCTCATGCTCACCTCCAAGGGCTCGGCCGGCGTCGCGGGCGCGGGCTTCGTCACGCTTGCTGCAACCCTCGCCTCCATGCACTCCATCCCGGTGGCAGCGCTGGTGCTTCTCCTCGGCGTGGAGCGCCTGACCAATGTGCCGCGCGCCGTTGTGAACGTCATCGGCTCCGCTGTCGCTACCATCGTCATCGCAAAATGGGAACACGCATTCGACGGCAACCGCGCGAATCTCTGCCTCAAACAACATCGCCCTGAGTGACCATACCGTGAGCGACCTGAAGCAACTCGCGCGCACCATCTTCCATCAGGCGCTCGCCGACTGCAGCATCGCCCGCTCCCTGGATCGCGTGCTGCGCACCACATCAAACGCCGCAGGCGCGAATCTCATTCTCGATGGCTGCGACCCAGTACGCCTGGATCAGCTGAAGCGCGTCCGCATTCTCTCCATCGGCAAAGCCGGCTCAACCGCGTTGGATGCGTTGCTCTCGCCATCCTGCGATGTGCGCGGCGTCCTCATCGCGCCCAGCCCTCCGCCCAACCTGCCCGCAGCCATCCAGTTTTTTCCCGGCGGCCATCCACTTCCCAATCAGACTTCCTTCGACGGTGCTACCGCCGCGCTCGCCATGCTGCGCGCAGTCGCCGATGCGCCACCCAATGAGACGCTCTGCATCTTCCTCATCAGCGGCGGCGCCTCCGCCATGATGGAGCTTCCGCTCGACGCTGCAATCTCGCTCGAGGATACGGTCGCCTTCCACCGCACGCTGGTGGCCAGCGGCGCAACCATCGTGGAGATGAACTGTGTCCGCAAGCACTTCTCTGCCGTCAAAGGTGGACGCCTCGCCGTCGCCGCCGGCAGAGCGCAACACATCTCACTGCTGATCTCCGACGTGCCCCCTACGCACCTCGACGCGCTCGCCTCCGGCCCTACGCTTCCCGACTCCACCTCGGTCGCGCAATGCCACGCAGTCATCGCACGCTACCACTTGCTGACGCAGTTCCCGCCCGCCGTAAGCCGCTTCTTCGCATCGCCCAATCTGCCCGAGACGCCCAAGCCCGGGGAACTGCACTCGCCATGCTGCACGCTCCTCGACGCCGAAGTCTTCGCCGAGTGCGCACGCACCTCCGCCGTCAGCCTCGGCTTCCACACTGTCGTGGACAACACCTGCGATGACTGGCCCTGCGACGCCGCCGCGGACCACCTGCTCGACCACCTGCGCCTGCTCCGCCGTGAGCACTCACGCATCTGCCTCATCTCCACCGGCGAAGTCTCCGTCAAGCTGCCCCACCCGTCCGGTGCAGGAGGCCGCAATCAACATCTCGCGCTCTACCTCGCGGCAAAGCTGCAACCAGCTGACGCTCCCATCGCGATCCTCTCCGCAGGATCTGACGGCATCGATGGCAATAGTCCCGCGGCCGGAGCCGTCATCGACAACCATACGCTCGCTGAAGAGTCCCAGCGCATCGCCGCGCAGCAGGCGCTGGCCGCCTTTGATTCTTACTCGCTGCTCAACTCGCTGAATGCCACCATCGTCACCGGCCCCACCGGCCACAACCTGCGCGACCTCCGCATCCTGCTCGCAGACGCTAGAGCAAATTTCCCAGATGTGCAGATCGTCTTCACAGGCCGAACGCCCGACCCATACCAGCCTAGTTCACAGGGCCGAACGCCCGACCCATACCAGCCTAGTTCACAGGGCCGAAGGCCCGAAATATACCAGCCTAGGCCGAAGGCCTAGGTTGGCGAACCTCCGACAATTCGAGGGCCGAAGGCCCGACACATCGAACGTCTGCACGTCGTCAGGAAATTTGCTCTAGCGGCTAACGCCCTACTGTTGCAGCACCACCTGATCGCCTTCCTTCAGCCCGCTCACAATCTCTGTCACCGAGCCGTTCGAAAGGCCTACCGTCACCGCGACCTTGCGCGTGCCATCCTTCTGCTTGTCGTCGGGCACCTGCACGGACGCGTTCTTCTGGCTGTCATAGCTCACCGCATTCTCCGGAACCGTCAGCACCCCTTTGTGCTCATCCAGCAGGATCTCCGCATTGGCCGTCATGTTCGCCTTCAGCTCGCCGCCGGGGTTGTCGATCGAGACCCGCACCTCGAAGGTCGTCACGTTGTCCTTCTCCACGCCCAGCGGTGCAATCTTCGTCACCTTGCCGTTGAACACGCGGTCGCGAAAGCTCTCCACCTTGATCCGCGCCGGCACGTACACCTGGTTGATGTCGCCCTCGGTCATCACCAGCGTGGCTGTCGATCCCAGCACCAGGATGGAGCTCACCGCGTCGCCAATCTCCACATCGCGCGACAGAATCACGCCGTCCATCGGCGCCGTAATCGTCGTGTAGCCGAGTTGCTCCTCCAACTGCTTCAGACTCGCCTGCGCCTGCAGCACCTGTGCCTTCGCCTGCTTCAGCTTGGCATTGTCCACGCCAACCTGCGCCCGCGCCGAATCACGCCGCGTCAGCGCCGCCAGGTAATCCTTGTTCGTATCGTCGTACGCTTGCTGACTCACAAGGCCTTCTTTCCGCATCTCCGCGTTGCGGTCCAGCGTGGCCTTGTACATGGGCAGGTCCGGCGCGGCGGCGTTCACCTTATCCTGCTCAATATTTGCTTCAAAAGCAGTTACATTTGCCTCGGAAGACGCAAGCTGCGCCCGCTGCGCATCCACCTGCGCTGCAATCTCCTGCTCGTCCAACTGCGCCAGCGCCTGCCCCTTCGTCACCTTGTTGTTGATGTCCACATACAGCTTCTCCACAATGCCAGACGCCTTGCTCTTCACCTCGACTTTGGTAATCGGCTGGATCTTCCCCGTCGCCACCACGGACCGCGCCACATCGCCGCGCGTCACCTTGGCCAGGCGGTTCGGGTCAACGGTCAGCCCCTTCACCAGCCGCGCTAGCGCGAACCCCGTTACGGCAACGATCACCACGACAATCACACCCAACACAATCCAAAAACGTTTGCTCTTTCGCGACGCCGCCACTAGAAGCCTCCCACTACGCGAACAGAGCCAAAGCCGCCCTGCGCGATTAAGCAGATTAATTCGTTGCGATAGGTATATCAGTTCCTGCAACGCCGCCTGTACCGCCGCCCGCTAATCGCCTATACGCAATCCAGCACACGCCGGTTCCCCGGCACACGCATGCGGCTGGGAACTACAGCTCACACATCCGCGTATCATTCTCGACAAGCGCTTTACCGTGTCCACCGCAACCGCATGCAGAGCTTCTCAGACATTCTCGGCCAGGTCTTCCGCGCCATCGCTGCCAACAAGCTGCGCAGCTTCCTCACCATGTTCGGCATTGCCTGGGGAGTGGGTTCGCTACTCGTGCTCGTAGGCCTTGGCGAAGGCTTTCGCTCCGGCCAGCATCGCCAGTTGGCCACCCTGGGCAGCGACATCGTCATGATGTTCAACGGCACCATCCCCGCCGTCGCCAACCAGCACACCGGCATGCGCCCCTATCAGCTCACGCAGGGCGACGAGGCCGCCATTCGCAGCCTGCCGCAGATCCGCGCCGTCACCGTGGAACTCAGCCGCTCCGACCTGTACGAAGTGAGCCAGTGGAGCAACACCTCCAGCCGTGTGCTCGGAGTTGAGACCAACTATCCAGCCGTCAAACTCATTCCTCTGACCCAGGGCCGCTTCCTCGACGACACTGATATCGCCGAGCGCCGGCGCGTCGCGGTCCTCGGCCTCAAAGCCGCCAAGCTGCTGTTCCCCGGGCGTCCTCTCGTCGGCGAGACCATCACCATCAACGGCACCGCCTTCACCGTCGTCGGCCAGGTCGGCAAGATCAGCCGTGGTACGGACGACGAAGCCGACCAGCGGCTCTACATCCCCGTCAGCACCATGCAGGAGCTCTTCGCACTCAAGGGCGACAACATCGCACGCGACGCGCTCAGTTCCATCCAGTTCCAACCCAGGCAGAGGGACGACTCCGTCGCCGCTCTGGCCGCGGCCGATCGCGTCGTTGCCCAGCGCCACGGATTCGATCCCTCACTCCGCGATGCCTTCAATCAGTTCGACACCATCGAAGAAGAAAGAATGGTCGGCGCAATCTTCAACGCCATGGACATCTTTCTCGGTGGCGTTGGCGTGGTCACCCTCGGCCTCGGCGCCGTGGGTGTCGTCAACATCATGCTGGTCTCGGTCACGGAACGCACCCGAGAGATCGGCATCCTCAAGGCCATCGGCGCTACCCGGCGCAGCATTGTGGCGCAGTTCTTCTGGGAAGGTCTGCTGCTCACCGCCATCAGCGGCATCCTCGGAGTCGCCATCTCCGCGGGCTTTATGTGGGTCCTGCAGCAGTTCCTTACGGACAAGATGCCCGGCTTCGATCCGCCGCGCCTGGTGCCTTGGTCCGCTGCGCTCGCCGTTGGGTCGCTCGTCATCTCCGGCGTCGCCGCCGGACTCTATCCCGCCACCAAAGCCGCAGCCCTGGACCCAATTGAAGCCCTGCGCCGCGAATGAAGTACAGCTCTTAGCTCTCCAGGGGAGGCTCTGATTACGTGCCGCGAGTCAACATGGAAGCGTCATTCTGACCCGATTTTGGGTCAGAATCTCAGTAGTTAGATCGCCGCCGAAGTAACATTGGGACTTATTCCGACCTTCCTTAGCTCTTAGCTGAAAGCTAACTGCTAAGAGCTAACAACTAATAGAGGCGCCTCACATGCTCAAAGACATCCTCGCTCAGGCCTGGGAGGCGATGCTCTTCAACCGCCGCCGCACCGCCATCACCATGGTCGGCATGGCCTGGGGCATCGCCACGGTAGTACTGCTGCTAGCCTATGGCGCGGGCTTCAGCAACGCCATCCAGGCCATCTTCGAGGAGTGGGGTACCCACACCATCGGCGTCTTCCCCGGCCGTACCAGCGAACAGGCCGGCGGAGACAAGGCCGGCGTGCGCGTGCGCTTCACCATGGACGACGTGGACCGCGCCTCGGCCTCCGTGCCTGGCATCACGCGCATCTCGCCTGCAACCTGGAAGGATGTCACCGTGCAGGACGACCTGCACACCTTCACCTGGAGCGTCAACGGAGTCCGCCCCGTCTACCAGAGCATCATGAAGCTCGACACCAGCCAGGGCCGCTTCTTCAACGGCGCGGAAGACCAGCAGCGCGCACACGTCTGCGTCATCGGGTCAGAGGCCAAGACCCGGCTCTTCTCCGGCGGCTGGGCCCTAGGAGAAAGCATCCGCCTCAATGGCGAGGTGTTCACCATCGTCGGCGTGCTCGACCCCAAAATGCAGGAGGGCGACGACGACGTCAATCGCCAGGTCTACATCCCCTACAACACCATGGGCGATATCAAGGACACGGAGTATGTCGACGGCATCTGGTTCAGCTACACCGGCGACAATGAGCTGGTCGAGAAGAGCCTGCGTCAGACCATGGCCGCGGCGCACCACTTCACCCCTTCGGACCACAACGCCATCTACGTCGCCAACCTGATGTCCGAGCTCAAGCAGTTCAAGATTCTCTCCATCGCGCTGCAGGTGCTGCTCTCGCTCGTGGGCGCGCTCACGCTCGGCATCGCGGGCATCGGCCTCATGAACATCATGCTGGTAGCGGTGCAGCAGCGCACCCGGGAGATCGGCGTGGAGAAGGCGTTGGGCGCGCGCCGCAAGCACATCCTGCTGCAGTTCCTGGCGGAAGCCATGGCCATCACCGCGGTCGGCGGAGCCGCCGGCATCGCCCTCGCCTACGCCGTCTCCGCCATGGTCGGGCGCATCACGTTCTACAGCGCCCTGGCTAAGAACGCGGACGCGGCCGATATCCACCTCATCGTCTCGCCCGCGTCCGTGCTCGTCGCCACCGTCATCCTCGGCGTCACCGGACTGGTCAGCGGCATGATCCCCGCCATCCGCGCCGCCAACCTGGACCCCATCGAGGCCCTCCGCTACGAATAACCGCCGCCTCTACTTGCCCGCCATCGGATAGCCCTGCCACAGATACTCCATCGCCTCCGGCAGCACCTGCCCACGCGTCGCGCGATCGGTGTGGCCGGCGTTGCGTGCAAACACAAACTGGTAGTGGTAGCCCTTCGCCGCCAGCACCTTCGCCATGTTCTCGTTCGCAATTACCCAATCGTGCATGTTGTCCCGCATCGTGTTCTGGTTCAGGTTGTCGTGGTCGCCCACTTCCATCCAGATGCGCAGCGGCTTGACCGGGCTGTTCGGAAACAGGTGCTCGTGCAGCTCCCACGCGCCGTGCGGCACCGCGGGATCGTGCGGCCACTGCTGGTTCACAAACGTCCCGGAGACCGTCAGCACGCGGTGATACCACTCCGGGTGATACCACGCCATAATCATCGCGGCCGATCCGCCGGAGCTGGAGCCCATCGTCGCGCGCCCATCCGGGTCCTTCGTCAGCTTCACGTTGTACTTCTGCTCCACCAGCGGCAGCACCTCCGCCTGCACAAACTCCGCATACTTGCCAGACATCGTGTCGTACTCCAGGCCGCGCTCGCTGCCCTGCGCATCCCCGCCGCCGTTGCCGATAAATACGCCGATCATCACCGGCAGCCGATGTGCGGCAATCATGTTGTCCAGCATCGTCGCCCACGTGCGATCCATCCCATCCGCCCCCACAATGAACGGCGCTGCCGTCCCCGGAACATACTGCTTCGGGATATACACCGAGACGTGCCGCGTATACGGCCCGGCATGAATCCTTCGGATCTGGGATGCCGTACGTGTTGTCATCGCGCACGACCCCCGGATAAAACTTGCTGTCCGCCGAGCTCATGCTGAACTCCTGCACCGTCCCCTGCGGCACGCCGACCTGCTCGGTAAACTCCGGCGCGCGCGTGTGCGTTGGCCCCAGGATAAAGTTGCCATCCACCGTCGGCGGAGGCAGCGCGCCGTCCGGCAGCTCCGTGGCCGTCACATACCCCGGCGTGTGCGGATCGCGCAGCGGATTCGGCGGCCGCACCCTCGGCACTGGCGCAGGCACAGCAGGATTCGCAGCCGGTGCCTGGCCCATCGCCAGCCACGCCCCGCACAGCAAACTCATCGACCACACAACCCGCAAACCACCCCGCATGGAAGCTCCTTGTCGCCGCAATCGCAGCAAAATCATTGGCTGCTCGGGAGCGCGGTACGGACGCGCCCGCGCCTGCTTGCAGCCAGCCGGGGAAATATATCACCCGCGCCATGCGGCGCGCGACACCCCCTCGGCTCTGATAATGCGGCGCACGACACCCCCTCGGCTCTGATATGCGGCGCGCGACACCCGCTCGGTCCCCGCCCGGCGCTGTTGTAAACTTGGGGTGTCCCTATCGTCTAGTGGCCCA
>Ga0302282_1001367_pt1 | contig 17361 bp, 16 predicted proteins | sample III_Fen_E1_3_FD_198763 | JGI IMG/M metagenome (GOLD analysis project Ga0302282, IMG submission 198763) | Peat permafrost microbial communities from Stordalen Mire near Abisko, Sweden - III_Fen_E1_3 | ecosystem: Environmental > Terrestrial > Soil > Wetlands > Permafrost | place: Sweden: Abisko... | reverse complement strand
CGCCTCGTCGGCTTCGCTGCGTTCGTTCTCGGCGATCTGGGCTTCGCGCTCGGCGTCGGTGCGTTCCTTAACCGCGGCTTCGAGCGAGTCCCTCGCTCGTTCGCTCGCGCGAGAGAGCTCCTCGCGGGCGTGCTGTGACTCACTGGAGCGTTCGCGCGAATCGCTCAGTCGATTCGCACTTCGCCGCTCACTCTCGCGCACCGACATCAAGGATCGCTCGAGCAGGTCGATTCGCTCGAGCGCGGCCTTCAGGGCCGCCTCGTCACCCTCGCTCGACGCACTCGACCACGCGGCTTCGAATCGCTGCTCGTGGTCAACGAACGCAGCACGCGCGGCGCTCACCTGTTCGCGTTCCAGGCCCAGGTCCGACTCTTCGGTTTCGAGACTCGTGAGGTCGGTGGCGAGTTTCGCCGCGTCCGCTTCGAGGGTGGCGATGACGTTCTCGTCGGCCGAGGCGATCAGGGCCATGCGCAGTGAGCGCTCGCGCTCTTGGATGATCGAGAGGGTTCCCCTCGCTCGTTGACTGAGTCCCTGCAGGGTACCCAGGGTGGAGGCGAGCATCTCCTCACGACGACTCGCCATCTCCGCGGCGGCGGTGGTCGCCTGGGCGTCGAGGGTCACCAGTTCACTGCGCAACTCGCGCTCGCGCGATGACGAGGCGCTGAGCAACTCATCGAGTTGACGTCGACGCGACTCGAAACTGTTGAGACGGGTGACGAAGAGCGCCTGGCGCGCCTGGCGCAGTTCCGCTTCGACGTCGGCGTAGCTGCGCGCGGACGCGGCCTGACGCTCGAGGGGCCGCATCTGGCGGCGCACCTCGCGCACTAGGTCGCCGAGACGCTCGAGGTTTTCCTGGGTGGCGAGGAGCCGACGTTCGGCTCGCTCCTTTCGGCGACGATGTTTTAGCACGCCCGCCGCTTCTTCAATGACCGCGCGACGATTCTCCGAGGAGGAGTTGAGGATCGAATCGAGCTGTCCCTGGCCAATGATCATGTGTTGCTGGCGCCCGACCCCGGTGTCACTCAAGAGCTCCTGGACGTCTAACAGGCGACAGGTCGTGCCATTGATCGCGTACTCGGAATCGCCGTTTCGAAAGAGGGTGCGTGAAATCGTGACCTCGGCGCCGTCGATGGCGAGACGTCCCGAGGTGTTGTCAATGGTGAGCACCACTTCGGCGCGCCCGAGCGCGGCGCGGTTGGGCGTGCCGGCGAAGATGACGTCGTCCATCTTGGCGCTACGCAAGGCGCGCGTGCTTTGAGCGCCCAGAACCCAGGTGACCGCGTCGACCACGTTGGACTTTCCAGAGCCGTTCGGACCCACGACCGCCGTGACGCCGGGCTCGAATTCGAGGACAGTGGTGTCGGCGAAGGACTTGAAGCCCTTCATGGTCAATCGCTTAAGAAACACGCGTAGACGCTAGCAACCTTCTGGGGTCGACTTGGGTGGCTAGCTCTGGCACTTCTCGCAAAAGAACGTGGCGCGTTGGCGAAGCACGACGCGCTGGATCAAGGTTCGACACTGGTAGCAGGGCAGGCCCTCGCGGTTATAGACCTGGTGGTACTGCTGGAAGGTGCCGGGCTTGCCGTCGGGGTTGACGAACTGTTCGTCGGTAAGCGTCGATCCCCCGTATTTAATGGCTTCGGTCAGGACCTCGGCGATGGCGCGGTGCAGACGTCGAATCTCGATGGTCGACAGCGATTCGGCGGGCCGGTCGTAGCGCAGCCCCGCCGCGTAGAGCGACTCGTCGGCGTAGATGTTGCCAATGCCCGCGATGATGTCCTGGTCGGTGAGCACGAGCTTGAGTGGGGTCGCGCGACTGCGCAAGATCGCGGCGAACCGATCCCAGCCGATCTGGTCCTCGAAGGGGTCGACTCCCAGGTGCGCGAGTTCTGGGATCTGGCGGCGCAGCGCCAGACCCTCGCCCCCGATCGAGAGGCGGGCGAACTTGGATATCTCCACCTCGGCGCCCTCGGGCGGGGGTATCGACACGTAGAGTTCGCCGAAGGTCCGCGGGTCGACGTAGCGCAGTTCATCGCCCTGGGCGAAGGTGAACACGACGTGGGTGTGTTTGGGCTTGGGGTCTTTGGCGTTCTTGGCGTGCAGTAGCTGTCCGCTCATGCCCAGGTGGATCACCAGGTGGTTGCCACTCTCAAGACCGAGGATCAAGTTCTTTCCGAGACGTTGGACCGACTTGATGGAGTGACCTTCGAGCAGTGTTCGAAAGTCCTTGGCGGACTTGTGGCGACGAACGGCTCGCCCGTTGGTCACGGCGACGGTCTTGATCTTCTTGCCAATCAGGTCGCGCGCGAGCATGACGCGCACGGTCTCGACCTCGGGTAACTCAGGCATTTGCTTGCCCCCAGGCGTTGGTGGCGGCTTCGGTCTCGGCACGCTTCTTCGAACGTCCGATACCCGAAGCGTGCAGGGTACCCACGCGCACGCTCGCCTCGAACACCGTGTCGTGAGACGGCCCTCGCGCGACGAGTTCGTAGACCGGCACGCCGTAGCCGTGGGCCTCGGCCCACTGGCGCAGTCGCGTCTTGGGATCAAGCGTGTCAGGAAGCCTCGAGGCGTTCGCGACGTCCTGGGCCAGCGACGCGTGCACGAAGTCTTTCGCGACCTCGTAACCACGCTCGAGGTAGAGCGCGGCCACGACCGCTTCGAAGGCGTCGGCGAGCAACGACGGTCGCTCGAGACCTTGCTCTTTGACGACGCCCTTGCCAATGCGCAGGTGATCAGCGAGCTCGAGGCGCGAAGCCGCTCGCGCGAGCGACGCTTCGTTCACGACGCGCGAGCGCGCCACCGAACTCGCCCCTTCATTGAGCTGGGGGTAGTCGCGCACGATCAGATCGGCGACGGCGAGGTCGACGACGGCGTCGCCGAGGAACTCGAGGCGCTCGTTGGACTGGCAGTGGTGCTCGGCGGCGTAACTCGAGTGGGTCAGAGCCAACGCGAGTAGTTCACTGTCGGGGCTGAGCCCCAGCCTGTCAGCGAGCGCGGCGAACGAGGAGAGCAAAAGGCTCACGAACCTCGCTACGCCACTTGCAGTTTGAGCACCACGTAATCAACGGCGTCGCGCACCGAGAGCAGAGTCTCGAGGTCTTCGTCGTCGATGTGGAAACCGGCTGCGTAGGAGGCCAGTGTTTCTTCGAGCGCTTCGACCAATTCAATGAGCGCGAGCGAGTCCGCCCCGAGATCAGTAAACGAGACGTCCTCGACGATCTCGTCGGGACTCTTTTCGAGGATTTCGGCGAGCTCTTCCTTGACGATTCCAAGGACTTTGGCCCGATCGAGCGACGATGCATTGCCGGTGTCTGTGGTCATGACCACTCCTTTGTGTTGCTGTACAAGGATACCGACAAGTACGCTACTTCGCGCTTGTTCCTAGTCGTGATCAGGTCGAATGGCTCGACGCACCTTGTCGACCACCCCAGCCTCGTCCATCTCGCCCGCGACGCGCAGTGCGTTCATTATCGCCGTCGCCGAAGAGGAACCGTGGCTGATCACGCAGATCCCCGAGAGCCCCAGCAGCATCGCCCCGCCGTGATTGTCCGGATTGAGTTCGTTCGCGAGGGGTAACAAGTAGGGAAAAAGAGCCTCGCCCGCCGCCCGGGTCTCCTCATTGGTGCCAATCACTTCGAGCACGGTCGAAAAGATGAACTTGAGCGCGCCCTCGAGCGTCTTTAAGGCGACGTTGCCCGTGAAGCCGTCGGTGACCACGACGTCAGCGGGCGAGGGCAACAGGTCGCGCCCTTCGACGTTACCGTAGAAGTCGATCCGATCGTGCTGTCGCAGCAATTCGTGGGTCTCCTTCACGAGCGGCGTGCCCTTGGTGGACTCCTCGCCGATCGAGAGCAGCCCGACCTTGGGTGATTGAACGTGAAATCGGGCCTTGACGAAGGCCGAGCCCATCAAGGCGAACTGGACCAGCATCTCTGAGGTGCACTCGGCGTTCGCCCCGGCATCGACGAGCGCGGTCGGGTTGCCCCCGGGATTGGGAATCGGGGTTACGATACACGGTCGCACGACGCCCGGAAGTCGTCCCATGCGCAACAACGCCGAAGCCATGGTCGCACCGGTGTTGCCCGCTGAAACCATCGCCGACGCCTTTCCGTCGCGCACAAGCTCGGCGCAACGTACGAGCGAAGAGTCCTTCTTCTTTCGCACGCTGTTCGCCGGGTCGTCATCCATCGCAATGACTTCGCTGCACGCGTGCACCGGCAGGCCGAGCGGGTCTCCCATGAGTTCAGGAACGCCTACGAGAGTGACCGCGAGTCCCAGCTCATCGACCGCGCGCCGGGCGCCAGCGATGATTTCACCGGGTGCGAAGTCGCCTCCCATCGCGTCAAGGGCGATGGGCAGGGTCAACTCAGTTAACCTCGACGGCTACACGATTCTTGTACCAACCACAGTTGGGACACACGACGTGAGGCAACTTAGAGGTGGCGCACTGGGGGCAGACGCTGCGCGCCGGTCGCTCGAGGCGCCAGTTAGACGCTCGGCGGCTGCGGGTCCGGGCCTTGCTGGTCTTGCGCTTTGGAACTGCCATTCGTCGTCTCTTTCGCCAGAACGGGCGAGCCCGTCACACTTCTTTTGATTCATCGGACGTGAAGTCCATGAATCGGAGTCCATCAAGTGTAGCCCAGCGAGGGTCGAGCGGAACCTGGCAGTCACAACTGGCCTCGTTACGGTCGATGCCGCAGTAGGGGCAGAGCCCCTGACAGTCCTCGCGGCACAGCGGCGCGAGCGGTAAATCAAGGAAAATCGCGTCGTGAGCCAGCGGGGCCAGGTCCACGAAGTCGTTCTCGATCAGGTACGCCTCCTCGTCCTCGGGCCCACGTTCGTCGACGAAGCGCTCGTCGACGCTCACGAGACTGACGCCCAGTACCGGGACCGAACAGCGCCGGCACACCCCGTGCCAGGGCGCTTCGACCTTGCCCTTGGCGCGCAGTCCCCCACTGAAACTCTGCAGCGTGAGGCGCACTTTCAGCGTCGCCTCGGCGAAGACGTCGGTCTCGGCGGGACCACGCGGCGCGAACTCGTGCGCCTCGTCAAAGGGTGCCTCGAAGGAGACCACGTAGGTCGAAGGTACGTCGCGCAGTAGCTGGGCCACCGGGACGAGGAAGGGCGAGGCCACGACTTAGAAAGCGTCCTGATCGAAAAAGGACGACTCGTCGCCCGAGGTTGGACTCGTGTAGCCGGGTTCGTAGAGGGTGTCGTCGATCGGCACCGGCGCGGGCTCGATCATCGAGGTCGGCAGACCCTGGGCGCTCAGTCGTTCTCGTCCCGAGCGCGCGGTCTTGAGCAGCCGTTCGAGCACGATCTCGAAGTTACCGAGCTTGCCGTCGATGAAGTCCTCGGATTGGTTGATCATCGCGCGAGCCTGGGCCTGGGCGTCGGCGATGATCTGTTCGGAGCGCAGACGCGACTGGCGCACGATCTCGGTCTTGTCGACCATGCGGGCCGCCTCGGCGCGCACCTGGTCCATCAGCTGCTGCGCCTTTTGCACTTCAGCGGCCATCAATTCCTCGCGGTCGCGCAAGGCCCAACGCGCTTCGCGTACTTCTTCGGGCAGACTCGCGAGCGCCTGTTCGAGCAGACCGAGGACCTCCTCACGAGGTATCAGCGCAGAGTTGGACAGCGGCATCTGCTTGGCGTTCTCCACGAGTTCGATCAGGTCGCGAAGGTCCGTTTCGATGTCGCGTCGCGCGTGGCGCGCCGCGGGGGCGAACTCCTCGGGGTCGTCGTAGCCGTCAAAGGATGTCATGAGGCGCCCCCGGGGAACATCTTCTCGAGTCGGCGCGCCACGGGCGCGGGCACGAAGGCCGAGACGTCGCCACCGTAACGAGCAACCTCACGCAGCAGTCGTGAGGCGATGAACGAATGATTCGAACTCGACGGGATAAATAAGGTCTCCACGCCCGACAGCGACCGGTTCATCTGAGCCATCTGCAGTTCGCTCTCAAAGTCTGAAACGGCGCGTAGGCCCTTGACGATCGCCGTCGCGTTGACGTCGCGGGCCACGTTCACGAGCAAAGTGGAGATCGAGACGATTCGTACGTTCTTCAGGTGCGCGAGGCTCTCGGCGATCATCTCACGGCGTTCTTCGAGGTCGAACAGGGCCTCGGACTTCTGGGGGTTGCGGATCGCGGCGACGACGATCTCGTCAAAGATGTGCGAAGCGCGCTCAACGACCTCGAGATGCCCGTTGTGGAAGGGGTCAAAGGAACCCGGAATCAATCCAACCGTCACTCGTCTTCCCCTTCGTGCGGTTCCAACATCGTTACGAGCGTAGTGCCGTATCGCTTGGTTTTGGTAACGATCCAGCCAGCGGGTGCCTCCATATGACGGTCATTCTCAATCACCACTCGTGACGCGCCAACTCCCTTCAACAAACTTGCCACGTCGAGCGGTCCGTAGGGCGGATCACAGAGCACGAGATCGACGTCACTGGGTGCCTGCCAAAGTGGCAAAGTCGCACGCACGAACTGCGCCTCGCCGTGCAACTTCAGGGGCTCTAAGTTGAGCTTCGCCGCGGCCAGGCACAGCGGGTCCGAGTCCACGAAATAGACCTTGGTCGCCCCACGCGACATCGCCTCGATGCCCATGGCCCCCGAACCGCAGTAGAGGTCCACGACCACCAGGTCGTGCAGGCCCCCTCGGCTTTCGAGCATCGAGAAGATCGCCTCGCGGGCGTAGTCAGTGGTCGGTCGCACCGTCGCGGGCAATTTCGCCTTGAGCGGACGTCCCCGGGCCGCACCGCCAATCACTCGCACGTCTCAAGGGTAGGCGCTCGACGCTCAGGACTTAAACAGGTAGTCCGCCTCATCGTCGTCAACGAACAGACGAAGTTCGTCCACCAGTTCGGGTTCCAAACCGAGGCCGTCCACCTGGACGAGCGCCGAAGCGACTGACTGGGCCGCGATCAAGAGATCCTCGTCGCGACGCAGGTTCGCCAGACGCAGGTCGCTTCGCCCGCGTTGGCGCGCCCCGAGCAAGGTGCCCTCACCGCGAAGATCGAGGTCCACCTCGGCGAGGGCGAAACCGTCATTCGAATCCACGAGGGCTTGAAGGCGCACCGCGCCTTCGTCGTTGGGTGGGGCCCCGAGCAAGTAACAGAAGCTCTGCGCGTCGCCGCGCCCGACCCGGCCGCGCAACTGGTGCAACTGGGCCAGACCGAAGCGCCACGCATCCTCGATCACGATCACGCTCGCCTCGGCAACGTCCACGCCGACCTCAATGACGACCGTCGCCACCAAGACGTTCAAGTCACCCGCGCGAAACTGCGCCATCACCTCTTCTTTTTCGGGGCCCTTCATCTGTCCGTGCAAGAGACCCACGCTCAGTCCACGCAGTTCACCTAGGGCGAGCCTCGTGCGCTCCTCGACCGCGCTCGTCGCCTCGACCCGCTCGGATCCCTCGACGAGGGGACAGATCACGTAGGCCCGCCGTCCCTTGGCGACTTCGTCACGCACCTTCTGCCAACATTCGTTGACTTCTCGTTGCTCGCGGGCCCAGCTGGTGATTATGGGTACTCGTCCCACGGGCATCTCGTCGAGCACCGAACGGTCGAGGTCGCCAAAGACCACCATGGCGGCCGTGCGCGGAATGGGCGTGGCGGTCATGACGAGCAGGTCCGGGTCGGCGCGTTCCTCGGAATGCTGCTTGCCTTTGTCGCGCAACGTCGCACGCTGCTCGACCCCGAAGCGGTGCTGTTCGTCGATGACGATCGCCCCGAGCGCCTTGAAACGTACGTCATCGGTGAGTAGCGCGTGCGTTCCCACGACGATGTCGACACTCGCGTCAGCCAAGCCGTCGAGGATCACCTGGCGATCGCGCGCTCTCACGCGCCCGCTCAGCAACTGGATCGAAAGCGGCCGCTCGCCGCCGAGCACGCGCTCGTCGTGGACACTGAGACCCTCGAGGTCCTTGCGCAACGACGCCAGATGCTGTTCGGCGAGTACCTCGGTGGGAGCCATGAGCGCACCCTGTCGTCCCCCGTCGATCGCCGCCAGAAGTGTCGTGAGCGCCACGACGGTCTTACCCGAGCCCACGTCGCCCTGTAAGAGCCGGTGCATGGGCAGCGGGGACGCCATGTCGGCGGCGATGTCGGCGAGCACCCGGCGTTGTGCGTTGGTGAGCGCGAAGTGGTGACCCGCGAGGAAGCGGCGTACCAACGTCGACGATGGCAACAGCGCGGCCCCGGGCTCGACGTCGAGGTCCTCTGGATCAATGGGATGACGGATAGCCGTGGCACTCTGCTCGAGACGGCGCCGTCGAAGCGCGAGCAACAGCTGGAGCCGCAAGAACTCGTCGAAGACCAATCGACGTCGAGCGGGTGCGACGTCGGCGAGGTCGGTGGGCAGGTGAATGCCCCAGTAGGACTGCGTACGATCAACGAGTTCGAGTTCGTCGCGAACCGAAGACGGCACCGGGTCCAACAGAGGACCCGCTCGGCGCAACGATTCTTCGATGAACCCGCCGATCTCCCAACTGGTGAGACCGGCCTTGCCCGAGGCGGGATAGATAGCGACCACTCGACCGACGCGCGAGAGGTCGCGCTCGTCGCCCGAAGGACCAACGATGACGTCCACGACCGGGTTGGTCATCTGGCGCTGGCCCTTGTACTCACCGACCTTGGCGAAGAAGAGCGCCTGGACGCCCACGGGTAGTTGACGCTCGCGCCAGGCCTGGTTGAAAAAGACGATCTTGATCGACCCACCGTCGTCGGCGACCGAGACCTCGACCATCACCTTTCCCTGTTTGGTTCGGCGCGACGAAACCTTCTTCACCTCGCCAAAGACCGCCGCCTCCTCGCCCACCGTCAGGTCCGAGAGGTCAACGCGTTTCGTGCGGTCGATGTAGCGGCGTGGATAGACCGTGAGCAGGTCGAAGACGTTCTCGATGCCCAACGAAGCCAACGCTTCGGTCCTCTTCTCGCCAACGTGACGCAGTTGGCTGACCGCGACGTCGCCCAACTGGCGGAGTCGGCGCCCGGCCGAGTCGCTCACTCGATGCCGAAGTAGTAGGGGTAGAGCGGTTGACCACCGTGATGAACCTCGACGCTCAACTGGGGGAACTCGTCAGCGACGAACTCGGTGATCCGGCGCGTGTTCGCCGGGTTAGATCCATCGCCTTCGATGATGGTGAGCAGCTCGTGCTCGGGCTTGATGAGGGCAACGAGCAGGTGGTTGCTCGCGACCGCAATCGAGTCGGCGATTGATTGGACGCCCTGGGCACCGAGACCAATCCAGTCCCCGACGTGCACCTGGCCCGCGTCGGTCGCGGTATCGCGCACCGCCTGGGTCACCTCGCCCGCCACCACGTTGCAGGCTGAAGCGCCCATCGAGGTCCGGTTCTGTTCAGCCGTCGCGTCGGGGTCGTAGGCGAGCAACGCGGCGAATCCCTCGACGATCGAATTGGTGGGCACGACGGTGACTACCTGCTCGACGAGCGCGTCCACCTGCTCGGCGACCGGACGAATGTTCTTGTTGTTCGGAAGGATCACGACCTCGCTCGAGCCGGTGGCGAGCACCGCTTCGACCAGGTCGGCCGTCGAGGGATTCATGGACTGACCACCCGCGACGAGGCGCCGAACCCCGAGTGTCTTAAAGATGCGACCGACCCCGTCTCCCACGACGACCGCCACGACCGCGGTCGCGGGCGCCGGTTCGTCGACGTCCTCGCTGGAATCAGCGATGCCCTCGCGCACCCAGCGCTCTTCGATGACTTGTTCGCTGAGATCAGTCACGCGGATATCGCGGGGACGCCCCGCGTCGATCGCCGCCTCGATGGCGGCACCTATGTCGTCAGTGTGGATGTGACAGTTGTAGAGACCTTCACCGCCGACGATCACGATGGAATCACCGATGCCCGACCAGACCTCGCGAAACGCGTGCATCGTCGAGTCGTCGGCGTCGAGCAGGTACATCACCTCGTAGCGAAGTTCTGAGATGTCACCCTCGTCGTGGTGCGCGGGTTGTTCTTGGACGTGGACGTGAATCGTCTCGAGCGCGGGCGGCTGGGGTAAAGGGTCGCCGGCGAGCACGTGACACAACGCTTCGAACCACAAGAGCAAACCCGAACCGCCCGAATCAACAACACCGGCCTTCTTGAGGACGTCGAGTTGTTCGGGGGTGTAGGCAAGTGCCTCACGCGCACGTTCACGCGCCCCGCGCACCATCGCCGTGAGGTTCTCCGCGTGAGCCCGGGCTCCCTCGGCGCCGGCGCGCGCGATTGAAAGTATCGTCCCCTCGATCGGGCGAACCACGGCCTGGCGCGCCAGGACGTCGGCGTGCTCGAGGGACTCGACGAAGAGTTCGGTGTCGACGTCACCCTCTTTGGGGAACTTCTCGACGAGGCCGCGCAGCAGCTGGGAGAGGATGACCCCGGAGTTACCTCGCGCACCCATGAGCGACCCGTGGGCAATGGCGTGGGTCACCAAACCCATGGGGGCGTCCGGCTTCACCTCGTCCAACTCAGCGACCACCGACTCAACGGTGAGCGTCATATTGGTGCCCGTGTCCCCGTCGGGCACGGGATAGACATTAAGCCGGTTGATGACCTCTTTATGGGAGCGCAAAAGTTCGGCGAAAGTGCCGATGGCGCTGCGCAAGTGGGCCGCCGACAGCGACTTGGGAGAAGTCATTGCTAGCGATGCTACAATGGCTCTTCGGTTTGCACCGGCGCTGGCCCGAGCCTCGCCCGGCTAAAGGAGAATGTACATCATGGCATCAGTCTGCGAAATCTGCGGTAAGAAGCCGTCCTTTGGCATGAACGTCTCGCACTCGCACCGTCGCACCAAGCGACGTTGGAACCCGAACATCCAACGCGTACGGGCCGTCGTCGCGGGTAGCACCACTCGAGTGAACGTCTGCACCGGTTGTCTGCGCTCGGGCAAGATCACCAAGCCCGCTCGTCGCAACGTCACGGCCTAGGTCCTTCGCCTAGAGCAGGTGCTGGAAACCTCGGCGTTCGAGAGGCTCGCCACTTAGCGTGCGCTGACCTTGGTCTTGGACCACCCGACCAATGCTGATTGGCGCTCGTAGTCCTCGATCGAGGAAGATCAGTCGCAGACGATCAGGATCGTTCGTGGTCATGAGCAGTTCGTAGTCCTCGCCACCGCTGATCGCCTCTTCGAGCGTCGCGCCCGCGGCGACCGGGACGTCCCCAAGGAAAAATCCCACCTTGGAAGAATCACAGAGCCGGTGCAGATCCAGTCCGAGCCCGTCGCTCAAGTCCATCATGGCGTTCACCCCCGCGTTTCGAGCAGCGACGCCTTCGGCGAGCCGAGGCCAAGGACGTCGATGCGCCACCACCAGTTCGTCATCGAGTGGCGCGCCCGCGCGCCGGCGGCGAAGTCCCGCCGCCGAGCGACCGAGGGGACCGGTCACCAAGATGGTGTCACCGGGTTGCGCGCCGCTTCGCAGGACGGCTCCGCGACCCGGACACTCGCCGAACACCGTGACCGCGATTGCGACGTCGTGGGATTGAGCGAGGTCGCCGCCCACTATGGGACAACTCGTCATCGCCGCGGCGTCGGCGACACCTCGGTGAAGTTCTTCCAGGTCCGTTCCCGGCGGAGAGCACACCGCGATGACCGCACCCCTCGGGCGCCCACCCATCGCCGCCAAGTCCGAAACCGCGGCGGCGACCGCCTTGAAACCGAGGTCTTCGAGGGGGAACAGCGACCCATCGAGGTGCACGCCCAACACCGCTACGTCGGTGCTGATGAGTGCTTCGCCCACGAACGGAGCCAAAACGGCCGCGTCGTCGCCGATATGACTTTCTCCCTTAGGAATCGCGTGACGGCCCACGATGGTGACGATACGCTCAAGTACGTCATCCTCATGCCGGGGGTGCTCTCCTACGAGAGCTAAGGGGTCAGCCGGCACGGGCTTGGCCCTGACGAGTCAGGTGGGCGCCGCACTGAAGCGTCGCCGAATGATTGGAGGACCTCATCATGAAGTACCCAACAACCAACAAGAAACTCATCGCTTGGGTGGAATTAGTAGCAAAGGTCACCACCCCTGATCGTATCCACTGGTGCGACGGATCCGAGGCCGAATACGACAAACTCTGCAAGGGTCTCGTCAAAGCCGGAACGTTCCGTCGACTGAACCCCAAGAAGCGTCCCAACAGTTACTACGCCCTCTCGGACCCGAGTGACGTTGCTCGCGTCGAAGACCGCACGTACATCTGCTCTGAGAAGGAGATCGACGCTGGTCCCACGAACAACTGGTGTGACCCCGAAGAGATGCGCACCAAGCTCAACGGACTCTTTCGCGGATGCATGAAGGGGCGCACCATGTACGTGGTGCCCTTCTCCATGGGCCCCCTCGGTTCGAAGATCGGTCACATCGGTGTCGAGATCACCGACTCGGCCTACGTCGCGGTGAGCATGAAGATCATGACGCGCATGGGCACCGGCGCCCTCGAAGTACTCGGTGACGGCGAGTTCGTGCCGTGCTTGCACTCGGTCGGCCAACCCCTTAAGCGCGGCCAGAAGGACGTCACTTGGCCGTGCAACGCGAAGGACAAGTACATCGTCCACTTCCCAGAGACTCGCGAGATCGTTTCGTTCGGCTCGGGCTACGGCGGCAACGCCCTGCTCGGAAAGAAGTGCTTCGCGTTGCGCATCGCTTCGGTGCTCGGGCGCGACGAAGGCTGGCTCGCCGAGCACATGCTCATCTTGAAGCTAACCAATCCGCGCGGTGAGTCGCGTTACGTGACGGGCGCGTTCCCGAGCGCGTGCGGCAAGACCAACCTCGCGATGCTGGTGCCCACTCTTCCTGGTTGGAAGGTCGAAACCGTCGGTGACGACATCTGCTGGATGAAGCCAGGACCCGACGGCCGCCTCTACGCCATCAACCCCGAGGCGGGATTCTTCGGGGTCGCGCCGGGTACGAACATGGAGACCAACGCCAACGCCATGTACTCGATCGAAGCGAACACCATCTTTACCAACGTCGCTCTCACGAAAGACAATGACGTCTGGTGGGAAGGCATGGGTGAACCGCCCGAAGGCCTCACGGACTGGAAGGGCAAGAAGTGGAGCAAGGACCTCGGCACGCCAGCCGCGCACCCGAACTCGCGCTTCACCGCGCCCGCCCGTCAGGACCCGGCGATCGCCTCGGAGTGGGAAGACCCCGCGGGCGTACCGATCGACGCGATCCTCTTCGGTGGTCGCCGTGCGAACACGGTGCCGCTCATCTTCCAATCGCGCGACTGGGACCACGGCGTGTTCCTCGGCTCGATCGTGTCCTCTGAGACCACGGCGGCGGCCGTTGGCCAGGTGGGCAACCTTCGTCGCGACCCCTTTGCCATGCTGCCCTTCTGCGGGTACAACATGGCGGACTACTTCGCCCACTGGCTGACGTTCTCCCAGCGCTTTGACGAGAAGAACCTCCCCAAGATCTTCTACGTCAACTGGTTTCGCAAGGGCGAGGACGGCCGCTGGCTCTGGCCGGGCTACGGCGAGAACAGTCGTGTGCTCGAGTGGGTCTTCGAACGAGTGGCGGGACGCGCCGAGGCTGAGGTCACACCCATTGGTTTCGTACCCACGCCTACGTCGATCGACGTGCGTGGGGTCGACGTGACGCCCGGTGACATGAAGGAATTGCTCACCGTGCACGCCGACGAATGGCGAGCCGAAGTGCCCCTCATCAAGAAGCACTTCGCCCAGTTCGGCGATCGTCTGCCCGCCAAGCTTCGCCAAGAGGTCGAGGAACTCGAGCAGCGCCTCGGTTGAACTATTCGGCGGTCTCGGCGTCAGCGACGATGAGCCGCGGGCCCGATGGCCAGTCGAAGTAGCGCCACGTCCAGTTGATCATGACTCGAAGTCGGTTGCGAAAGCCAATGAGGTACCACAGGTGCAGTCCGAGCCACGCGAGCCAGCCCGACGTGCCCTTGATGACCGAACCACCCGGAAGTTGGGCGACCGCGGCGTGCCGGCCAATGGTCGCCATGATCCCCTTGTTGCGGTACTTAAAGGGCTTAGTCGGCGCACCCTCGAGGACCAACAGAATTTGTTGGGCGCAGTGACGACCAGACTGCATGGCAACTGGCGCCAACTGGGGACAGAACGTCTTATCGTCGAGGGGCACCGCGGCGGCGTCACCGACCGCCCACACGTTAGAGCTCTCAAGCAGACGAAGGTCCGGCGTGACGCGAACGCGCCCGCCCGGGCCGGGACTCGCCTGAAGGTCGTGAGCCAGTGTCCCACTCGCGGTGACACCCGCCGCCCATATCACTGCGGCGACTTTGAGCCGTTCGCCGTCGGCGAAACGGATCGCACGCTCTTCGACCTCGACCACGGAACGGCCGAACTCGATCTCAACCCCCATGCGTTCGAGTTCCTTTTGCGCGTACTTACTCGCCTTCTCGGGAAACGGCGTGAGCAGGCGCGGGGCCATGTCCACGAGCAGTACGCGCACCCTCGAAGGATCGATCCGCAGTCCGTCGCGTTTGATGACGGTACGGATCAACTCAGAAAGCGCGCCCGAGGTCTCCACGCCGGTCGGTCCGCCGCCCACGATCACGAAGTTGAGTGATACCGGCGCCTCGTCAGCGGCGGCGTCCGCCTCTTCGAGTGAGCTCAACAGCCGGTTACGCAACCTGCGTGCGTCGGCGAGGGAATAGAGCGGCATCGCGTACTGGGACGCTCCGGGAATTCCGAAGTACGAGGCCGTCGCACCGGTGGCGACGACGAGGTGGTCAAAGGCAATCTCGGATCCGCCTTCGAGGATCACGACACTTCGCACGTGGTCGACCTCGCGCACGGTCGCGTGACGAAAGCCCACGTTCTTGGCCTTGCCGAAAATGGTGCGGATGGGGTAGGCGACTTCGGCGGGCTCGAGCATGGCGGTCGCCACCTGGTACAAGAGGGGCAGGAACGTATGAAAGTTGTGCTTGTCCACGATGGTGACCCGCACGTTCTTATTGGCCAGACCGCGCGCGGTGGCGATGCCGGCGAAGCCGCCGCCGATCACGACGACGTGAGGCAGATGCGAGAAATCTGGGAACTCCGGGGCCGGGTCGGGAGACATCGCCATATCTCTACCAAGCATAGTTGACGATGCTTCAATTCATATCATCGATGGCTAAATCGGCGTCCGATTCCGTAGATGAGACCCGCGCTCAACGTGAGCACCGCAAGCACGACGTCGCCGACTTTGAAGTGCAGCGTGATCGCAACCGGTATCAAGGCCCCCACGACCCAGAGGAGTTGTTGACGCACCGCGAAGCGCGCGAAGGTCCGACCTTGGGCGCCGCTGGGCACGTGGCGCTGGGTGATGGCGTCGAAACTGGGTTGCGCAATCGCCGCGGTCGCTCCCATCCAGCCCGCGAGGGACACCTGGACGACGAGCGACGGGTGCAGGGAGGCGAGCGCGGAGCCCAAACCGGTCAAGAGTAACGACGCGGTGAGCAGGGCTGATTCGGGCACCTTGCTTCGAACCCGGGTCACCACAGCGAGCCCAATCAGTGAGCCGAGCGCGGACATCATGAGTGCGAAGGCGAACCACTTGAGCCCCGCCTGCTCACGTCGAAGACCGAAGGCGAGTAGGAAGGTCGAGAAACCAACGCTGAAACGCATGATCGCCGAAGCGCTGAGCCCCCAGGAGACCTCGACGTCGCCCATTGGATTGAGGGTCTGACGATCCCGCTCCATCTGGGTGATCGAGGTCACCTGCTCGCGCACGGAACGTGCGGGACGTTGCAGGCGTAAACTCGCCACGGTCGCGGCGACGAAGACGAACGACGCCGCGATGAGTACGCTCGGCGCACCTATACCCTTTAAGAGCCCCGCACCGATCGAACCGGCGACGAGGCCCGAGAGCGTACCGAGCAACGTCAGTTGCGCGTTAAAGCCCGCGAAGCCCTTTTCTTCGGGTACATCGTGTTCGGGCCAGCCCGACTCGCCCACCCGTGCCGCGTGTTCGCGGAACTGGTCGGTACGCGCCATCTCGGGGACTAGGGCGCCTCGGGTGACGACGTACAACTTTGAAGAGACGAGCACGAGGAACGCCTCGGGAAAGAGCCACAGCGAATTCAGGTGCTGGCTCATTGACCAGCACATCACGACTCGCAGGCCCGCTGATAACGCCACGAGAATCCTTCGTCCGTTGGCGGACTTGTCAATGAGCGGCCCCAGCAATGGCGAGACGACCGCGAAAGGCGCGATGGTGAGCAGCAAGTAGAGAAGCACCTTGCTCTTGGCTTCGTCGGGCGACACCGAGAAGAACAACGAACCCGCGAGCGAGACGGTCACCATGGTGTCGCCCGCCATCATGATCACGTGCACGAGAGCGAGGCGGCCAAAGGCCGTCTTTTGGTCGAAGAGGTCCTGTGCCGCGGCCCGGGCCAGAGAGGCAAATCCACGACGACGCACGTGTAGAGCGTAGGGGATGCTCAGCGGTGGCGACGAATACGGTTTCACTCGCTCCTGCTAAACCATCATCGTGCGCATCGCTTCCTTCTTCGAGAACCTACCGTTCAGCTTGCTCGTCGCCTTGATCTGGGTGCTGATCGCCGCCGCGGTCGGACGCAGAGTGCACCGCCACGCCACCATTGACGTATTCTGGGGCGCTGGCTTCCTGGCCGTTCTTCTCGAATGCTTGGTCGCCTCGTCGCGCGAGCACCCCCAGCCCTCGGCGCTTCGTTATGTGGTTCTCGCGCTGGTGGGCGTGTGGAGTCTGCGACTCTCGATCCACCTCGCTTTTCGCCAACGAGGGGCGAGCGAGGATTCACGCTACGTCGCGATCATGGCCGGGGCCAAGGGTCGTCACGAGACCTTCTACGCCTTCAAGATGATCTACGGACTCCAGGGCCTGCTGCTCTGGTTCGTTTCGATGCCCCTGCAGTGGACCGCCTTCAGCTCGCAGCTGGATTGGCTGGTCGTGCCCGGTCTCGTCTTGGGTCTGGTGGGCGTCTTCTTCGAGGGCGTGGGCGATGAACAACTTCGCCGCTTCGTGGCCAACCCCGTGAACCGGGGCACCACGATGAACCAGGGCCTGTGGCGCTACACGCGTCACCCCAACTACTTCGGTGACGCACTCGTGTGGGCGGGCTTCTACGTGATCGCGTGCAGTTCACCGTGGGGGTTCGTCACGATTCTGTCGCCTCTCACCATGTGGTGGTTACTGACCTCGCTCTCGGGAAAGCCAATGCTCGAAAAGAAACTCACCAAAACGCGCGCCGGTTACCAGGAGTACGTCACGACGACGAGTTCATTCATTCCGCGTCCACCGAAGAAGCATCGCAACACCTAATTCGAAAAACACCCTTGGCGGTAGATGAATTGCGGCATGACGTCGGGTTTGCAGACCTTCAACTTTGATGACACCACCCACTCGGACGACG
>Ga0302282_1001347_pt1 | contig 17577 bp, 13 predicted proteins | sample III_Fen_E1_3_FD_198763 | JGI IMG/M metagenome (GOLD analysis project Ga0302282, IMG submission 198763) | Peat permafrost microbial communities from Stordalen Mire near Abisko, Sweden - III_Fen_E1_3 | ecosystem: Environmental > Terrestrial > Soil > Wetlands > Permafrost | place: Sweden: Abisko... | reverse complement strand
GCGTCCCGGACAACGCCGCCACCGTCCCGCTGTTGGTGACCATTAAACTGAGGTAAGTCGTGCCGGTCCCCGCCGTCTTTTCCAGGGTGCCCTGATTGTTGATAAATTCGTTGCCGTATTCATCGTTGATGTTTTCATCCGTCGCAATGTTGAACACCGCCCCCGGCAGATTCCAAATCGCGCCGTAATACGAACCTGGATAGTTATACAAAGTAAGACCACCGGCACCCGTCCAAGTCACCGTCCCCAGATTGGTGAGCGTATTCTGGAGGGTTTTGCCGCTGCTGCCGCTGATGTTCAGCAGCGCATTGCTGGCCACCGTCAGCGGACCGGCGGCCGTGCCCCCCGTCCAGTTCAACACTCCGCCCGCCGCCACCAACAGCGGCCCGCTAAACCCATTCCCGCACGTCAGCGTCCCCGTCACCGTGTTGGTGCCCGTCAGCTTGCTGCCGGCCAGCGTGAAGTTGGTGATCGTGCCGCCTTCAAAATTGGGCCCCAACACCACCGTCCCCCCCGCCAAGTCCAAACCCGCGACCACCGTGGCCGCCAGCGTGAGCGTTCCGCCCGTCAGCGAAATGGCCCCGGGACCGGTGATCGTGGGGGCGTTGACGGTGAAATTGCCGCTGCTAAAATTAAGGGCTGCGCCCGTGGCGGCCGTGAAATCACCTCCCAGACTGCCCCCGTTGTTGAGATTCAACGTCCCCGACAGCGCCGCCACCGTCCCCGTGTTGGTGACCACCAGGCTGATATAAGTCGTCCCGGTTCCCGCCGTTTTCTCCAGCGTGCCCTGATTGTTGAAAAACTCGTAACCGTAGGCATCGCTGATGTTTTCATCCGTCGCAATGTTGAACACCGCCCCCGGCAGATTCCAGATCGCGCCGTAATACGAACCCGGGTAGTTATACACCGTCAAGCCGCCGGTGCCCGTCCAAGTGACCGTCCCCAGGTTGGTCAGCGTATTCTGCAGGGTTTTGCCGCTGCTGCCGCTGATGTTCACCAACCCATTGCTGGCCACCATCAACGAACCGCCGGCGGTGCCCCCCGTCCAGTTAAAAGTTCCTCCCGCCGCCACCAGCAGCGGTCCGGTAAAACCATTCCCGCACGTCAGCGTCCCGGTGACGGTATTGGTACCCGTCAGCGCGGTGCCCGACAACGTCAGATTCGTGATCGTGCCGCCCTCGAAATTGGCCCCCAACTCCACCGTCCCCCCGACCAGGGCCAGATTGGGGATGACATTGGCCGACAGCGTGAGCGTCCCCCCCGTCTGGGTGATGGCCCCCGGACCGGTGATCTGGGGCGGTGCGCCGACGGTGAAATTGCCGCTGGTAAAATTAATGGCCGCGCCCGCCGCCGCCGTATAACTCCCCCCCAGGCTCCCGCCATCGTTGAAATTAAGCGTCCCCGACAGCGCCGCCACCATCCCCGTGTTGGTGACCACCAAACTAAGGTAAGTCGTCCCCGTCCCCGCCGTTTTCTCCAGCGTTCCCTGGTTGTTAAAAAACTCATAGCCGTATTCGTCACTGATGTTTTCATCGGTCGCAATGTTGAACACCGCCCCCGGCAGGTTCCAAATCGCACCATAATAAGAGCCCGGGTAATTATACAATGAAATGCCCCCGGTCCCCGTCCAAGTGACCGTCCCCAGGTTCGTGAGCGTATTCTGCAGCAACTTTGAGCTACCCCCGCTGAGATTCAGCAGCCCGTTGCTGGCCACCAGCAACGGACCGCTGGCGGCGCCCCCGGTCCAGTTGACGGTCCCGCCCGCCGCCACCAGCAGCGGGCCCGTGAACCCATTGCCGCAGGTCAGCGTCCCCGTCACCGTGTTGGTGCCCGCCAGGGCGCTGCCGGTCAGCGTCAGGTTCGTGATCGCACCGCCTTGAAAGGTCGGTGCCGGCAACACCGCGCCGCCGCTTAACGGCAGGCCCGGAATGACCGCATTCAACAGCGTGAGCGTCCCCCCGGAGAACACCACCGGCCCCGGCCCATTGATCGTGGGTGCCGCCGCGCTAAAAATGCCGCCGTTAAAATTAATGGCCGCCCCCAACGCAGCGGTGTAAACGCCCCCGAGGCTGCCGCCACTGTTAAAGTTTAACGTCCCCGACAGCGCCTCGACCGTCCCGGTGTTGGTGACCACCACGCCGAGGCCCGTTGAGCCGGTGCCCGCCGTCTTTTCCAGCGTGCCCTGGTTGTTAATAAACGGCGCCCCACTTTGATTATAAATGGTCTGATCCGTGGCGATGTTGAACACCGCGCCCGGCAGATTCCAGATCGCCCCGTAATAGCTGGCGGCGCTGTTATACATGAAAATGTAGCCGGAACCGCTCCAAAGCACCGTCCCATTGTTGGTCAGCGGTCCTTCCACATAGAACGCACCGCTCCCGATCAGATTCAATTCCGCATTGGCGGACACGGTTAACGACCCGTTTGCCGCCACGGTTCCCCCCGCGGAATAAACTGCGCCGAGGATCGTCTCCGCCTCATTAATGGTGCAGTTGGTCTCGTAAATCGCCGTCCCGGCCTCCGCCTCCAGCAACCCGCTCTGGTTGCCCCCGCCCCCCAACGCCACGGTCCCGCTCTGCACGTCCAGGGTTCCCGAGCTGTTAAAGACGGCACTGATGAGCGTCACTCCCGTCCCGGCGGATTTACGCACCGTGCCCTGATTAATCCAGCCCGTACCGCCGCAGGTCTGGGCCAGCGAAACATCCCCCTCAAAGTCCACCAATGCACCGGGCAAATTCAGCAGCTCCCCATAATTGGTGCCACAATAATTGATGACCAAATTCCCGCTTTGCAGATAAATCGTCCCGGCATTCGTCAGATATTCCCCCAGCGAGTAAGTCGTGCCATTCACTCCCGCCAGGACCAGCGATGCGTTGGGGGCCACCAGCACCCCGGCGCTCCGGTCACCCAGGGTGCCGTTCGTCCAAGTCAGGGTTCCCGCCACCGTGAAGTTGCCGTCCAGAACCCCGCCACCCAGCGTCACATTCGTAACGACCCCGTTCACCGTCCAATTGGCGTTGGTCACCGTAAAACCCGGCGAGGGCGCACTCAGCGTCAAAATCAAATTTCCACTGGTGTATTGCAGATTCGGTGGCAGCACCCCCGTCGCCGTCAGCGTCGCCCCGTTCAAGACCGAATTGCCCGCGCCGCCAAAACCGGACGCCGCCCCCAGGGCAAAAGCGCCGGCGTCGAGATCCAGTGCCGCCCCGGCTTCCGCCAGCAGCGTCCCGCCCAGCGTTCCGCCCCCCGCCAACGCCACCGTGCCGCTCTCCACGTCCAGCGTGCCGGAGTTGTTGAAGGTTGCGCTGATGACGGTCACCCCCGTGCCGCCGGATTTGCGCACCGTGCCTTGATTCGCCCATCCCGCGCCGCCGCAGGTATTCGTGACCGCCACATCCGCCTGGATGTCCACCAACGCCCCGGGCCCGTTGTTGAACGCCCCGTAATTCGTGCCACACCAGTCAATTTCCAAATTCCCGCTTTGCAAGTGAACCGTGCCGGCATTGGTCAAAATTTCCCCCAGGGAATACGCCGTGCCATTCACACCCGCCAGCGTCAAGACCCCGTTCGTGGCCACCGCCACCGACGTGCTGGCACCCCCCAGCGCCCCGCCCGTCCAATTTAACTGGCCGCTCACCGTTAAGTTACCGGCCCCGGCGCCGAATAATCCCCCGCCATTTAATTGCAAAATGCCATTGGTGCCCACATAACTCGCCTGGCTCAGCGTCAGGGCGTTGCCGCTGGTGGTGAACGTTTGCGTCCCACCTGTCCCCCCCAGGGTCAAACTTCCCACGCTCTGGTTGCCATCCAGCGTGACGACATAGTTGCCGCTGTTGGTAATCACGGCGGCATCGGCCGCGCCGGGGATCTGGTTCGGACTCCAATTGTTCGTCACACTCCAATTTCCGCCGGCGGTATTGGTCCAAATGAGGGCGGCCGCCGGCAGCCGCGGGACGCCCAGCAACCCCAATGCCGCCACGATAAACCAAGGTTGCTTAAATGGCCTCATAGATGCAATTCAACGGCGCCACCCGGCAAAAGACCACCCCGCCCCACGGGGAACGGGAGGATTGGAAGCATAAGGGAGGGGCCGAATCACCGCCTTCATCTGCCGACAAGTTATCGTTACAACATTCAATTCAATGAAGTCATCTTCGGTCTGCACCCTTAAATCACACCCCGACATTCCAGAAGCATTCATCGCCTTCTAAATCCAAAAACTCACCTCAATGCTGGCACTTGAACCGAGCCAGCGACCATCCTGGTTCCTCTCAGCGAGTCAATTACGATAATGGCAATTAATCTACTTTATTACCCCCCAAAGTCAAATTGAAACCTTGCCGCAGCCAGGCGGGTGCATGAACGCCAAAAAAGGGCCGGCCGGAATAGGGAATTCCAAAACCAAATACAAAGCAAACACCGCCTGAAAAAGTTCTGCAATCGCAGAAATCGTCCAGTCCATGGGATTGCCATGTTACATGAATCCGGCTTGCCCGCCGTTGACTGCCGGTTTAAGCGTGATTTTCACGCGTTCATGCGTGAGAATCACGCATTTCCGGCCTGGCTCCCATCAATTTTCGCAGCAAAAGCCACTCATCATCGGCGGCACAAGGTATGCTTTTAATATTTATGGCCATCAGGCGACTTTTAGAAACCGATCTGAACGGTCCGTCCTGCGGGAAGGGGGAGCATCCATCCCCCGGCCCCCCGGGGGAAAGGATGAAGTATGAATGAAGAAAATAATCGGAAGGTGCCGGGACTGCTTCCCGCTCCGCCCCCGCGCCTGACGGAGTCATCGGCCGATTCACCAACCCCCGCTGATTCCAATCCCCGACTGTTCCGGGGGGGTGACGGAGCCACTGCCCGGGGATTCGTGGAAGGCACTCCGCAATGGGAGCGTCGCCGCATCATGCATAAAATCCTGCAGGAACGAAAAGTCTGAAGGCGGTCAGAGCAGCGCTTTCCCCGTCAGCCGCGCATACGCCTCCAAATATTTCGCCGAGGTTTTCTCAATCACCTCGGGCGGCAGCTCCGGTCCGGGCGGGGTTTTGTCCCAGGTGAGCGTTTCCAAGTAGTCGCGCACAAATTGTTTGTCGAAACTGGGCTGGCTTCGCCCCGCAGCGTATTGGTCGGCCGGCCAGAAGCGCGAGGAATCCGGCGTCAACACTTCGTCAATGAGGATGAGATTCCCCTCGAACATGCCGAACTCGAACTTAGTGTCGGCAATGATGATCCCGCGCTCGCGGGCGTAATCGCGCCCCGCCCGGTAAATCTTCAAGCTCAGATCCCGGGCCTGCGTCGCCAGTTCCACCCCCGCGATTTTCGCCGCCTCCGCAAACGGGATGTTCTCGTCGTGCCCGGCCTCCGCCTTGGTGGACGGCGTGAAGATCGGCTCGGGCAGCTCGGCGGATTCCGTGAGCCCCGCCGGCAGCGCAATGCCGCAGACGGTCTGGGACTTCTTATATTCCTTCCAACCCGAGCCCGACAGGTAGCCGCGCACAATGCACTCGATGGCCAGCGGCTTCGCCTTTTTCACCAGCATGCTGCGCCGCGCGAGCAGGGCGGCATGGGGCTGGAGACTCTCCGGCAGCGGATCGTCCGCCCCGGCCAGCAGATGGTTCGGGACCAAGTCCGCGAACTTGGCAAACCAGAAGTGCGAGAGTTGCGTCAGCACCTCGCCCTTGCGGGGAATGCCATTGGGCAGGATCACGTCAAAGGCCGAGAGCCGGTCACTGGCCACCAGCAAAAAGCGGTCGCCGAGATCAAAGACTTCCCGGACCTTGCCACTGCGAACTTTGGGGATGCCGGGCAGATCGAGTCGTAAAACCGGCGTGCAGGTCAAATTTGTCATGCGCCGATGATGGGAAATCAGGGGCGAAGTTCAAGCCTGAAGTGTTACTGGAGGAAGGAAGGAACCGTTAGCCGTCGTTTTGCCCACCCCGATAAGGGCAGAACCAGGGCTGGAACTTTGTCCCCAACCCTATCGGTGGCAGCGCTGTTTCCCGGCGGCAACGGCGGCACGTCCGGTCGTCCCACCCTCCACTCCGGGGCCGAGCTGGCGCGCTCAGTAATGCCAACACGTGCGTTTTGCCGGCAATCAGATGGCTAAAACCATCGTGGTCAAATTCGAATTATCTCATTATGGCCGCGTTTTTTCCGCCAACGTGTCAATGGCCATGCAGCGGACCGAGCGGAAAAGCAAAACGGGCACTCTGAAGCTTCAGCGTGCCCGCCGGAGTGAACCGGGATGAATTACTTGGCGCCGAGGATGGCGTCTTTGGCGGCTTTGGCGACGCGGAATTTCACGACGCGCTTGGCGGCGATCTTGATGGCTTCGCCCGTGGCCGGGTTGCGGCCCATGCGCGCTTTGCGATTGACCAACACGAGTTTGCCCAGACCGGGGATGGTGAAGGTGTTCTTGGCGTTTTTGTAAGCCAGTTCCGCGATGTATTCCAGAATTTCGGTCGCGGTTTTCTTGGTGATGCCGTTTTTATCCGCAATCGCGGCGGCAATTTGTGATTTGGACAAGGCTTTGGCCATATAGTTTATATATTATTGTTGTTGTGTGACTGCTGTCAGTCCCCTGTAAATAAAGGGTTATTCAGGTTTGACGCAATAAAAAAGTGCGTTTTTTTCAGGGTCGCGGCCGGTGGCGACCCCCGCCGGCTGGGGTTGGGGCGGGGTCAGACGCGGAAAAAATCATGGATGACGGCGGCCACCCGCTGGATTTGCGGCTCGGTCAGCTCGGGATAAATAGGCAGACTCAGGCACTCGCGGGCGGCTTTTTCGGCCACGGGAAAATCTCCGGGTTGGTGCCCGAGTCCGGCATAGCATTTTTGCAGATGGAGCGGGAGCGGATAATGCAGGGCGCAGCCGATGCCGTGCTGTTCCAGGTGCAGCTTCAATTCGTCCCGCCGGGGATGACGGACGACATAGAGATGCCAGGCGCTCTGCGCATAATCCGCCTCGAGGGGCAGTTGCAGCGGGGTGTCCTGGAGCAGGGCTTGGTAGCGTTGGGCCACGCGGCGGCGTTCGGCCGTCCAGCGGGCGAGATGCTTCAATTTAACCCCGAGCACGGCCCCCTGAATGCCTTCCATGCGGTAATTATACCCGATTTCGTCGTGATAATAGCGCACGGTGGAACCGTGTTCACGCAGGGCGCGGGCCCGCTTCTCAAAGGCGGGGTGGCGGGTGAGCAGGGCGCCGCCCTCGCCGCAAGCCCCCAAGTTTTTCCCAGGATAAAAGCTGAAGCAGGAAATGTCGCCAAAGGTGCCGACGGTCTGATTTTTATATTTTGCGCCATGCGCCTGGGCGGCGTCCTCCACCACGGGCAGCGCGTGTTTTTTGCCGATGGCCAGCACGGGATCCAAGTCGAAGGGATGACCGTAGAGGTGGACGGGCAGGATGGCCCTGGTGCGCGGGGTGATGGCACGTTCCAGCAGCCGGGGATCGAGGTTCATGCTCCCGTCCTCGATGTCCACATACACGGGTTTGGCGCCCACGTAGGAAATCGCCCAACTGGTGGCCACAAAGGTGTAGGGGGTGGTGATGACCTCGTCGCCCGGTCCGACGTTGAGCAGCAGCAGGGCCACATGCAGCGCCGAGGTGCCGCTGTTGAAACCGAGGGCAAACGGCACGCCGATATACGCCGCAAAGTCTTTTTCAAATTGCGCCGTGTCCGGCCCCAGACAAAAGGAGCAGTGGTCCAGGGTGCGGGCAATGGCCAAATCCAGGTCCGACCGGATGGCCCGCAATTGCGCGGGCAAGTCCAAATAGGGAACAGGGTCACTCATGAGCCAAAAATAATTCAGGCCACCGGTTTTGAACAGGAGAATAAATTTTTCCGGCGCGCCACCCGCCGCCGTTCCAGCGCGCTCAGGCGGATACGGCTTCCCCTGGACCCACCGGGGCGGACGGGGTGTTGCCCGCCGGGAGGCTGCGAACCGGGCCGGGCTGGCCGCCCTTCAGGAAAAATTTCGTATCCGACGCCGCTCCCTTCTTTTTGGCGAGGGTGACGGGCCCGCCGCCCAGTTTCAAGGAAGCGGAGGAGGCTTCCAAGATGCGGACCATTTCCAATCCCTGCTCGCCATCGGTCAGGGGAACCGTGCCGTTTTTGATGGATTCCAAGAAGTGCAGACATTCGGTCCGGAGCGGCTCCTCCTGTTTGATGTAGGGGATGTGGATGTCGCCGTAATGATAGGCATACTGAAATTCGCCGAAAGTGTCGTAATGCGGGGGCCGCTCGACGCGCGCGTCAAAAATCCTGACTTTTTCCAAGGACTGGACATCATCATAGACGATCATCTTTTTGCTGCCCACAATCGTCATCTCCCGGACTTTACGGGGATCCAGCCAACTGCTCTGAATGATCGCGGTGCGCTGATGGCGAAAGGTGAGGCAGAGGGAGGTAACGTCTTCAATGCCCGGCGTGACGTGCGCGCTGCCCTGGCAGTTGACCGTGACCGGTTGCTCTCCGATGATGGATAGAATGATCGAAATGTCATGCGGAGCCAGATCCCAAGTGACGTTAATATCCTTCTGGAACAGCCCCAGATTGAGCCGCCGGGCGCAAATATAGCGGATCTCACCAATTTCCCCCTGATCCACGATCTCCTTGATCTTTCTCACGACCGGGGAAAACAGGAAGGTGTGACCGATCATGAGCACCAGGCCTTTTTGCCGGGCCAGAGCCACCAGTTCCTCGCACTGGGCGGCGGAGGCGGCCATCGGTTTTTCGATGAACACGTGTTTACCGGCCAGCAGGGCCGCGCGTGCCATTGGATGGTGCATTTTCACCGCCGTGGCGATGACCACGGCGTCCAAATCCATCCCCGTCAGCAGGTGTTCATACTCGGTCGTGACCGCGACCTCGGGGTAAAGCGTTTTCAGGTGCGACAACCGGGCTTGGTCCAAATCGCACATGACTTTCAGATGGCAGTCGGGCAACGACCGGAAATTACGGATCAAATTCGGCCCCCAGTAACCGCAACCGACCACTCCGACCTTGATTGGCAACCTCATAATGGCGTGTTACTGTCCGTTCTCGATGACGGGGAGCGTCCGGATTCCCACCGCCGGCCGGCTCCGGCGCAACCACGTCTCCCACATTTGCACCAACAAGGCCGGAATGGTCTTGAGGATGATCACGAGATCCAGCCCGAGCGATTGCCGCCGGACGTATTCGATGTCCAACTGCATCATTTCCAGAAAGGTCGTGTTGTTTTTGCCATTCACCTGCCAGAGGCCGGTTAGGCCCGGCAGGGTGTGAAACCGCTCGTGCTGCCAGGGCTGATACATGGTGGTTTCATAGAACGTGCAGGGACGGGGTCCGACCAGGCTCATTTCTCCCCGGAGCACATTCAGCAATTGAGGCATTTCATCCAAGCCGGAAGCGCGCAGTAACAACCCGAAGGGAATGATCCGCCGGTCACCGCGGGCGTCCATTTTCACCATCGGCTGGTTGGAGGTCACCAAATGCTGCAAATGCCCCTGGTGGACCTTCGTGTCCGACCCCACATGCATGGTGCGGAATTTATAGAGCATGAATTTCCGGCCCTGGTGCCCCACCCGTTCCTGGCGGAACAACACCGGCCCGGGGGAAACCAAGCGGATGGTCAGCGCGATGAGCAACCCCAAAACCAAATGCAGGGGCAGCGTCAGCAGGATCAGTCCGATATCCAGCAAACGCTTCCAAACAGGGATGGTTGCACCGTCTGGCGAAAGCGGGTTCATGTGTGACACGGATTCCATTGATGATTAAAATCTTAACTGATTAAAACTGATGATTTCCGTTTAACCGGATGATTCGGCCGTTATTTTGTGTTAAAAAGCTTTAAAAACTTTAAATGCGTTAAAGTCACAAGGCGGCGCATTTCGCATGCTGCCTTTACACTGCAATTCTGCGGTTTCAGTTCCGGCGTCGTGTGGCCTGCACCCATTACGGTCGGATCTCCATCTGATTTATTCCCTGGGTCGGGGGTATCGCGGCTGAACCGCTGCCAGTGGGGGGCGACCCGCACCACCGGTAGGCATACTCGGTAAAAATAACGTTACGCCCGACATTCCAAGGCCGTGTTTTTAAGCTACACCATCTCGCCGGGTTTCGCAATACGCAAACCTGCGTATTTTTGCGAAACTCCAAACCGGAGCGGGCAACTTCGTAAATAAGCCACTGCCTTTGTGGTTGAACCGCCCGTTTTGCCGGGCATTGGTTCGGCTCCCGACGGGTAAAAGGCCAAACCAGCCCGGTCAAGCCGGCCGCCGCCGGGGCTGAAATATCAGCCGATTCGATCCAGGGAAAACCGGCTGAACCGGGCGACCGCCTGCGAACGGGAGCGCACATGCAGCTTTTCGTAAATGCGCCGGATGTAGGTGTTGACGGTGGGCCGGCTGATTTTGAGGACATCCACAATTTCCTTGTAGAGATAGCCGCGGGCGAGCAACTCGAGCACCTCGCGCTCGCGGGGCGAAAGCGTGTCCGACCCGGGTTGCTCGGGCGCGGGGGCGGGCTCGTGGCGCTGAAACGCCTGCACCACTTTGCGGGCGATGTTGCTGGTCATGGGTGAGCCGCCGTTGTACACGTCCTTCAGCGATTCCAGCAATTCCAGGCGGGGGGTTTGCTTCAATAAATAACCGCAGGCGCCCGCCTGCAGGGCGGCGAAAATATGGTCGGCATCCTCATAAACGGTGAGCATGACAAACTGGGTGCCGGGCAGTTGGGGTTTGAGGCGGCGCACCCCCTCGATGCCGCTCAGACCGGGCAGGTTGATGTCCATCAGCACCACGGAGGGTTTTTCCCCGGGCAGGGTGGCGAGCGCCGCCTCGACGCTGCCGTGCTGCCCGACGCAATGAAAGCCCTCGGCGCGGCTGACCCACTCGGCGAGAATCCCCCGCGCCGGCGCGTCGTCATCCACAATCGAGACGGCAATGCTCATGTCTGGTTTTTTCATCATACACGGGGGGCGGGCGCGGCGGGCGTCGTCAATAATGATGACACGATTTCGGCGTTCGGGGTCTGGGGCGGGCTAAATTTGGGCAGGGGCACGGTGAATTTAACCGTGGTGCCCCGGCCGGGCGCACTGTGAACCTCGCACCGGCCTTTGATTTCCAACAGGCGGCGGCGGATGTTCGCCAAACCGTTGCCCGGGGAAAACCGGTCGGGTTTGGCGGACGGCCCGGCCGGGGATTGGACCGGGTCGAAACCCCGGCCGTTGTCGGTGACGAGCAGGACCAGGTCGTCCGCCTCCAATTGCAGCGTCACGCAGACTTCGGCGGCGGCGGCATGGCTGGCCACGTTGTGCAGCGTCTCCTTGAAGGCGAGAAACAGGTTGTGGCGCACCTCCGCCGTGACCGGCCGGGCCGGCAGTTGCAGGGGAAAGTCCAGGCGACAGCGCACGCCGGCGGCGCTCATATAGACGTTGGCGAACCGGTTCAAATAGCCGGCCAGACTGTCGAGGGTGTCATGCTGGGGGTTGACGGCCCAGACGATTTCATCCATCGAACGCGTCAGTTCGCAGGCCGTGTCATGGATCCGGTCGAGGTTGGCCGCCACGGCCGCCGGCACCCCGGCCGGGTCGGGCGGGGCCTGGCTCAGCATGGTGATGTGCGTCAGGCTGGCGCCCAGATCATCGTGGATGTCCTTGGCGATGCGCGCGCGTTCCCGCTCCACGGCCTGCTGCCGTTCGAGTTTCTCCAGCCGGTGGCGCATCCGGCGGCGGGTCTCGAACCAAACCATTCCGCTGGCGGCCAGCACGGTCAGCACCGCCCCGGAAAATTGAAACCACCACGTCTGCCAGAAACGCGGCAGCAGGATAAACGGCAGCGACACGCCCGGCTCATTCCAAATCCCGTCGTTATTGGCGGCAATGACATGAAAGGCATAATGGCCCGGTGGTAAAAAACTGTAGATCGCCTGGCGTTTGGCCCCGGCCTCCACCCAGGCTTGTTCGAACCCTTCGAGCCGGTATTTAAAAGTGACTTTTTCCGGGGCGACATAACTCAAGCCGGTGTAATGGAATTCAAAATGGCTGCGGCCGGCGGGAATGCGCAACGGCGACAGCCGGTTGGTCACGCGTTCGCCATCCACCAAGACTTCTTCCAGCGCCATGGGCGGCGGCTGAAGGTTGACGCGGACCGCGTTGGGATCCACCACGACCAGGCCCTTGCTGGTGGGAAACCACAACCGCCCGTCGGCGGATTTGCCGCCCGCCGGTTGGAGTCCCTCCGCACATTCAATGGTGGGCAGACCATCGTTGACCCCGTAGGTCAGGCAGGCCACGGTGGGGCTGGCCCCATCGGCGCAACGGTTCAAGGCCGCCTTGGCGGCCCGGATGAGGCCCCCGTGCGAACTCATCCAGAAATAACCCCGGTCGTCATCCTCGATGTCGCCAATGATGCTGTTGGGCAGCCCCTCATGACGGTTGATCACCGCCATCCGCCCCTCTTTCCACCGGCATAAGCCGCCGCCGAAGGTCCCGATCCACAAGGCGCCGTCGTCATCGCAATGCAGGCATTCGATGTATTCGCTGGAGAGGCCGTCCCGCCGGTCAAAGCACCGAATGCGCCCCCCGGCCAGACAGCCCAGGCCGTGCCCGGCGGTGCCGAACCAGAGGGTGCCATGCTCATCCTCCGCCATGGTGCGGACATCGCGCAGCAGGCGGCCCTCCCCGGTGTTGAAGCGGTTGATCCGGCCGGCTTGATAATGCAGCAAGCCGTCGGCGGTGCCCACCCACAACCCGCCATCCCGCGCCGCGAGCAGCGCCGGGACAATCGGCGGCACCCGGTCCGGACCGGGCGCCCCTTTGAACCGGTCCCCCGCCAGCAGGAACAAACCGGACCCCCAGTTGCCCGCCCAGATTTGGCCCGCCGCGTCCTCCGCCACCGACCATACATACGAATTGCCCAGGCCGTTCGTATAACCGAATTTGCGCCAGCCCCCGGCTTGATAACAATACAAGCCCGCGCCTTCGGTGCCGGCCCAGATCGCCCCGTTCCGCGCGGGGCAGACGGTGAGCACGGCGCGGCCGCGCCAGTGGTCCGGCGGGGCCGGCGTCTGGATGGGGCTCGGGCGCATTTCGAGCAACCCGTTCCCCCCCGTGCCCAGCCAGAGGTCCCCCTCCTGATCCTCCGCGACGGACCGAATCCAGTCCACCTGCATGCCGTTGATTTGGTTAAAATGCAGCGGGGGTTGGTTCGTGCCGGGAAACACGAGATAAAAACCCTGGCTGGCGGTCCCGGCCACCAGGATGCCCCGGCGGGTTTCCTTCAGGCAGATGAGGGGATTCACCCCCCACGGGGCGGCCCCCAAATCCTGAACCACCGCCCCGGCCTGCCATTTGCGGAGCTTGCCGTTGCTGTTGATCCAGAGCCCGCCGTCGCGGCTGGCGCAGATTCCCTGCACATAATTATAGTTGTTGGTGATGGGCAGGTTGAACACCGCCGGGTGAATCTGTCCCCGCTCCATGAATGACAGCCGGCCGTCGTGCGCGACCCAGAGGGTGCCGTTGGGCGACCGCGTGAACCCCATCAGCCGCCGGGAGTTGCCGGCGGGGGTTGTCAGCACCAGCCCGTCGCGCACCCGCGCCAGCGAGGCGGACTCATTCATCACCCAGATTTCCCCGGCGTCATCCGTGGTGATGCAGTAAATGCGCTGGCTCGCCCAGTCGGCCCGGATCTCCACCGGCGCGAATTGGCCGTCCTGATACCGCGTCACCCCGCCGTCTTCATGCCCGATCCAGAGGGCTCCGTCCGGCGCTTCATACAAGCAACTCACCCGGCTGTTGCCCAGTTCCGGGGTGTTCTGGTCATCAAACACCTGGAAACGCACGCCGTCAAACCGGGCCAGGCCGCTGTAAGTGCCCACCCAGAGGTAGCCGTCCCGGGTCTGCACCACGGCGCACAGCTTGTTTTGGGGCAGCCCGTTTTCCACCTGCCAGTTGCGGAAGAAATAATTCGGCGCGGGCTCCGCCGCCGCCCCGGACGCCGCCAGCATCAGGCAGCACGCAAAAAACAGGCACGCCCCGGGACGGATCGGAAATATGCGGGTGACCATGAACCCAACTTGGGCCGCCGCCCGCCGGGAATCAAGTCCTAACCTCATCCCCTTCCGGATGGTCAGGCTTTTTGTTCAGCGGCGAGTGCTTCCTCGAATCCGTTTTTTTAGCGCCATTTTCGCACCGGCAAACCGATTTGGGGAAACAACCCTCCTGCTCCCCGGGGAGCTTCGCCCGGCTTTCCCGGCGGTGCGGCCCCGCGCCATTTTCAGCACTTTTTCCAAGCTGATCCCGATGCCGTCAGCGATGCGCAAAATCGTTTCAAACGAGGGCTGGCGGAGTCCGCGTTCAATATAACTGAGGGTTTGCTGGGCCAGGCCGGTCTGGGCGGACAGTTGGTATTTGGAAACACCCCGCCGCACGCGTTCCCGGCGGAGCAGCCGGATGACGCGCGTACAAATGGCGTGTTGTTCGATGCCTTGCCCACCTCGTGGCACTGTCCCGGTCAACCAAGGACGCGGTTAGGGATTTTTCACCCGGCGCATCCAGTTCGCTTTCGGTAATGGCGGCGACCATGCCAGCTATGTCGGTGCCAAGAATCACATTCCTGGTTCCGGTCGCAACTGGGATTTTCATTGGCAGCGGGCGGCCTTCGTTGGACCCTGGCGTTGGACATGAGACCCTGGCGGTTCATTTTTATCGCCCGGCTGGTGGCGCTGCTCGCGGGCTGCGCTTCCGGGCCAAAGCCGGTTTCCCAAACGGCCGTGCGGTTTCGCGCAATCAACCGGCTGACCCTCACCAATAACTCTGAGGGCGGCGGCTCCACCCATGCCTATGCCCATCCGCACCTCCAGGCGGTCCGCACCGCCTTTGGCCACACCAATCTGTATGATTTGTGCGGCAACATGATCGCGTGGTGATCGCCCGGCCCCAACCGACCCCGGCACAGCCCCAAAATCTGTGCGCGGCTGCCGGTTACAAGGGGCAACCCGCACTGGGGGTCGTCCGGCTCGTCACCATACGCCGCAGGTAAAACAGCGCCGTGAAGAAGCGGACGCAAAACGAACACAACCGGATTTCAAAGCCCGGCGCCGGGTGGTGGAGCGAACTCATACGTGGGTGAACCGATTTCGGAAACTGCTGGTGAGTTTTGAAAAAAACGAGTTGAGTTACACGGGCCTGTTAGGTTTGGCTGCCGCCATGATCTGCTGGCGAAAAACGATTTTTTATTTACGCCTCCCAACCTCGTTACCTTTGGGACTGTCATGCTTTTTAATGACATGACGGATTGATTTTCTGGTTTATGGTAGTCCCACAATCCATTAACCAATTCCATGAACTGAATTATCAGGGCGGTCATCAGCCTGGGTCCGGCCCACCTGCCGGTATGGCCGTCAACCCTGGGGGGGCCGGGGCTGTTTTCAGCGTGTTGGGTCACGCTGGGTTGAGAACCGGATCAGTGTGCTGGGTCATGCTGAGCGGGCGCGGGGTGCTTGCCATGGCCGGCACCCCGCGTTATTCTATCATTTAGCACCCGATTGAACCATTATGAAACAACCTGCAAAATCCACGGCCGGCGCGGGCGTTCCCCGCGCCTTCACGCTCATTGAACTCCTCGTCGTCATTGCGATCATCGCCATTCTGGCGGCGATGCTGTTGCCCGCGTTGAGTCAGGCCAAAGCCCGGGCGACGCGCATCGCCTGCCTGAATAACCTGAAGCAAATGGGGGCCGCGCTGTTCGTCTATTCGGGGGACTATGCCGACAAAATTCCGCCGCCCTCCTTCACCCCCACGGACGGACAGTCGCCCTGGGTGGCTTATGACTTGTATCCCTATGGCACCGCCAACGGCACGCTGGTTGATGTGGCCACCGCCGCCCCGAGCAACCATTGCGTCTTTTTCACCACGCGCCTCATCCTGGGCGGTAAGAGCTATTATTGCCCGGGCATGAACAGCAGCTCCCTGGCCCAACTCCGCTTCACCTACGAGAACTACGTGGTCAAAAATATCTGGCCCGCCTATTCCATTGAAACCAGCACGGGCGCTTCCGTCCGCTCCTCCTACATGTATTACCCGCAGACCGACACGCTGGCCAACCCGGCCAACGCCCTTTCCGGTTATAACGTGGCCACCAAGTCCAGTCAGCTCAGGGCCACCCGCCTCCTGATGACCGATTTGATCTATGACTGGCCTTCCATTCCCCACCGCGCCGGCAAATCCCCTTCCGCACTCAACGTGGTTTGGGGGGATGGCCATGCCGTCGCCGACACGACCAAGGCGGTTTTTGACCTCGGGATCGCCGTCTGGGGTTCCAACCCGTCCGGGGCCGGCGGCGGCAACGACGTGGCCGACAATGAGGCCAACTTCCTCAAAATTGTCAGCCTGCTCCAGCCCTGACGGAGGATTCGAGGGAAAAGGCCGGGCGGACGTTAATCCGCTGATACAACTTTCCCGGGCCACGGTGTAGCGTGACCCGCAGGTAAAATGCCATGCGTTTGAAAGCAGTCAAAACCGCCCCCGCCGGCGGTCGGCGCGATGAGTCCGCCCTGATACCGGCCGCCCCCGCCCCCGCCCGGGGCCTCAAAAAGTGACAAAGCGTTTTTCAGCAGAATCAATACCATTAACTGACCCCTAGACTGACCCCTAGATGGCTGGCGACAATGACACGGGCTGGCACTTGACAACCCCAAAGCGCCGTGGGAAATTCCCATCATGAATGCTACCGTCACGGACAGCCGCCGCCGATTGGTCATGCCGCCGGAATTGCCGGCCCGTTCACCCGTCTTGGTGCAGCAGATCGACGCGGACACTTGGATTGTCAAACGCGCCCGCCCGGACCAAGCCCGCGTGGTGGTGCTGTTGCCCGACCTCCAGCAACTCCCCCGGGATCCCGAATGGCAGGCGACCGAGAGCCGCATCGTGGCCCAGCATGGCCACACCATCGCCCCGTTTGAGGAGTGAAACCCTTTGACATTTACAGTTGGCAACCCGCCGGCTGGCCCGAGCCGCATCCGGCGGTGATTGTGTCCCATCCCGACCGGGTGACCGCCAAACCCGAGGTGGAAGTGCTCATGTGCTCCTCAAAAAAGGCGGGCCGGATGGTGTTGCCGGGGGAAATCATGCTGGATGAAGCCGACGGTTTGGACTGGCCGACCCTGTGCAAGTGCGATTTGATCCACGCCGTGAGCAAGCAGGACTTAACCCACCGGCGCGGGGAGGTTTCCCCGCTGCGGCGCGCGCCCATGATCCGCCTGATCATTGCGGCCCACGCCTGGGGGGCGATTCTCGCCGGCGAATAAATTGCGGAGGGACAGCCAGTCTGCATCAACTCAGAAGCTCCGCCCCCACCGCCATGCGTAGCGGCACCTCGGAAGAGTGCCGCAAGATAACTCCCTTGCCCCGTGGCAGCCGAGGTGACGAGGCTCTAAAATTACCCCGCCCCGCAACCACGTCCCGGCAGGGACAACCCGAAAATAGCCTGGCGTTTCAACGCCAGGGGAAGTTTTGGCAAGCCCCAAGTCCCGACCGGGACGGCTGAAATTAAGCCGCCCCAAGCCCCGCGCCCCAACTCAAACCACCCTTCATC
>Ga0302282_1001344_pt1 | contig 17591 bp, 12 predicted proteins | sample III_Fen_E1_3_FD_198763 | JGI IMG/M metagenome (GOLD analysis project Ga0302282, IMG submission 198763) | Peat permafrost microbial communities from Stordalen Mire near Abisko, Sweden - III_Fen_E1_3 | ecosystem: Environmental > Terrestrial > Soil > Wetlands > Permafrost | place: Sweden: Abisko... | reverse complement strand
ATTGACCCGCATGACTTGGGCATCAAAGTCTCCCACGCCATTGATTTCCTCTGCGAGGACATGAAGGTGAAAGTGGCCCTGAAATTCCGGGGCCGCGAAATGGCCCACACGGAGGTTGGTTTTCAGGTCATCAACAACTTCCTCGCCAAAATCGCCCCCTTTGGCCACCCGGATTTCCCCCCCAAACTCATCGGCCGCGGCATCAACGTCATGATCAGCCCGCTGCCGCGTAACAAGCGCGCCAAGAACCCGCGCCAGCTTGCCGATGGCACCGTTCCCGTCCTGACGGAAAAAGTTCACGTCCCGGATGAACCGGATGATGAGGATGAGGATGAGGAGATTACGGATTCAGCCGGCGGCAATCCCGAGCCGGCCGCCCCGCCCGCCCCGGAAAAACCGGCCAATGGCTTTGGCGACACGCCGTTCACGGCCCTGGACATCAAGGGTTGAGGGGTTCCCTGCCTCTGCTTGAGCAGGAGAACTCAAGCCCTGCCGAAAACCCGTCGGCCTTTGCTTGAAGTATATTTGAGCGACACGTAATCGCCTGGGGCCAAATCCAGACCGCCCCCCGACTGATTCCGTCACCGCTTGCCCGCGGTTCAACCACCGCCCCCGGGGCGCGGACTTCAGTCCGCTTCAACGTATGAGTGAGTGCTGCGATTCGATTGGCCTGCCGGCTTTCGATCGGTGAAGCGGCCCCGCAAGGCGGGGCCGTGCTCCTACCGGTTTGCAATCGGGGGGCAGCAAGATGCGCCACGTCCGGGCCACCGCCCTCTTTTTCCGCTGCGCCCGGAAATATTCCGCACCCAAAACCGGCGGGGGGTGTTGGATGAGCAAGAGCCGAATGTTTTTGTTGGCCCGCACCGGGTTTTTCAGGCTACAATCCACAAGACTTTGAGTAAGTAAGCGTGATGATAGAAGTGACCGATTTAACGAAACGCTACGCCGGCCGGACGGCGGTGGCGGGGATTTCCTTTGCGGTGGGCCGCGGGGAAATCGTCGGCTTGCTCGGGCCCAATGGCGCCGGCAAAAGCACGACCATGCGCATTCTGTCCGGCTTTTTGCCGGCCACCAGCGGCACGGTGCGGGTGGCGGGCTATGACGTGTTTTATGAATCCGAGGAAGTGCGCCGCCGGATCGGGTTCATGCCGGAAAACAACCCGCTGTATCCCGAGATGCGGGTGCGGGAGTATTTGAAATTTCGCGCCCGGCTCAAGGGGCTCGGCTGGGGGGCTTCGCGCGCGCGCGTGGACACGGTCATGGAACAGTGCGGTTTGACCGAAGTGCGCCGCCGGATCATCGGGCAGCTTTCCAAGGGTTACCGGCAGCGCGTGGGGCTGGCCGACGCCCTGGTGCATGAACCGGAACTGATCATTCTCGATGAACCAACCATCGGTTTGGACCCCAATCAAATTCGTTCCGTGCGGCAACTCATCAAAAGCCTGGCGGGCAAGCACACCGTGCTGATCTCGACCCACATCCTGCCCGAAGCGGAGATGATGTGCAGCCGGATGCTGATCTTGTATGAGGGGAAAATCCTGGCGGCGGACACGCCGGAAAATTTGCAGCGCCTCATGGCCGGGGGCAGCCAGGTGATCGCCGAGATTGCGGCGCCGGCGGAGGAATTGCGGAAGGTGTGGGCGGAGATGCCGGAGATCGAACAGTATGATGTATCGGCTGCCGAGGGCGAATTTCAACGGTGCGCCCTCACGCCGCGCGACGGATATGATTTGCGTTCGGCGGTTTATAACCTGGCCCGGGAGCACGGCTGGAAATTGCGTGAATTGACGCGCAGCCGGCATTCGCTCGAGGACATTTATGTGCAGGTGACCAAACCCAGCGAGGAGGAAGAAATCTGATGAGCATCTATTTCACCCTGGCCCGCCGGGAACTGGCGGCGTTTTTTCTGTCCGTCACGGGCTACGTGATCATCGCGGCGGTGACGCTGTTGGTGGGGCTGAGTTTTGTGGTGCTGCTGACGAATCTGGGCACGGACCCCCAGTCGGCCCCGGTGACCGAGATTTTTTACGGCACGTTTTGTTTCTGGCTGATCATCCTCGTGGCGGGGCCGGTGATCACCATGCGGTTGTTTGCCCTGGAAAAATCCTCCGGCACCTTCGAGACGCTGATGACCACGCCGGTGAGCGATTTCGCGGTGGTGGCGGCCAAATTCACCGCCGCGCTGGTTTTCTATCTGGTCATGTGGCTGCCGCTGCTGGCGTGCCTGTTCTTTGTCAGTCATTTTGCCAATGAACCCGGGGCGCTGGCGCCGGGCACGGTGGGCGGAACCTTTCTGGGCATTTTATTGGTGGGCGCCTTGTTTTTGTCGCTGGGTTGTTTTGCCTCGGCCATCTCGCGCACGCAGATGACGGCGGCCATCCTCAGTTTCATGCTGGGGGTGACGCTGTTTTCGCTCGGCTTTTTGGCGGCGGCGATTCCGGCGACGGCCCAATGGCAGACGAGCGTGCTGTCGTTTTTCGGTCTGTTCGGGCAGATGCGGGATTTTTCCCGGGGCGTGGTGGACACGCGGGCGGTGATTTTCTACCTGAGCCTGACGCTGTTTTTTTTATTCTTGACCCTGCGCGCGGTGGAAAGCCGCCGCTGGAAATGACATGACCGATCAACCGCATTCCCGCCCCAGTTTTACGCCGTTGCGCCGGTGGCGCATCGGCTTTGACCTGACCCTGCGCACCCTGCTGGTGCTGGCGGTGGTGGTGATGGTCAATTACCTCGGCGCGGAGCATTTCAAGCGGATTTTTTTAAGTTCGCAAACGCACCTCCAACTCTCGCCGCGCACCCTGAGCGTGGTGCAGGCGCTGACGAACCAGGTGACGGTCACCCTCTATTACGACCGCCAGGACGAGTATTATCCCACCATCCTGGCCCTCATCAATGAATACCGGGCGGTCAATCCCAAGATCACCGTCGCGGCCGTGGATTATGTCCGCGAAGCGGGGGCGGCGGAAAAAATCAGCGAACAATACAAGCTGGGCGCGGCCAAAAATCTGGTGATTTTCGATCTGGCCGGCCGATTGCAAGTCATCCCGGGCGACCCGCTGGTGCAATACAGCATCACCAATGTGCCCAATGAAAAGGAATTGGAATTCCTGAAAAAGCCGGTGGCGTATGTTGGCGAGATGTGGTTCACCACCGCGTTGCTGGCCTTGGAAACCCCGCAACCACTCAAGGCCTATTTCCTCCAGGGCCACGGGGAACCCAAACTGGACGACTCCGATAAACTGCGCGGTTATCTCACCTTTAACAACGTGCTTCATGAAAACAATCTCGCGGTGGCCAACCTCCAATTGTTCGGCGACCAGGGGGTGCCCGAGGACTGCAATTTGTTGATTATCGCGGCCCCCACGGAACCGCTGGGCGAACCGGAACTGCAAAAAATTGACCAGTATCTCGCCCAGGGCGGACGCCTGCTGGTGCTGTTCGATTACCTTTCCCGCAACCTGTCCACCGGGCTGGAACCGATCCTGCAACGCTGGGGCATCAACGTGATCGCCGACTATGTGAAGGACAAGGATCATTCCGTGGACGGCCAGGACATCGCGGTGCAAAGTTTCAACGAGAAAAGCCCGATTGTCCGCCCGCTGCTGGATGCCAACCTGCCGCTGCACATGGTTCTGCCCCGGCCCATTTTCCCCGTGGATTGGAAGAAAAATCCGCCGGCCAACGCCCCGGAGGTGGAGGCCCTGGCCTTTTCCGGTCCCGGCAGCACCCTGGGCGGCGATCCCAGCATCCCCCCGCAAAATTATCCGCTCATCGTGGCGGCGGAACAGAAGTCGGTGGCCGGCGTGGTCAATCCGCGCGGCAATACGCGGATTGTCGCGGCGGGCGATTCCTATTTTCTGGGCAATCATTACATCGAGGACGTCGGCGACCGTGATTTCGTGAATTTTGCGGTCAACTGGCTGCTGGATCGCACGGCGGTGGTGAACGGAATCGCACCGCAAAAGGTCACGGAATACCGGCTGTTGATGACGCAAATCCAGCAGCGGGAAGTGCGCTGGATCCTGCTGGGCGGGCTGCCGGGGTCGGTGTTGCTGCTGGGCGGGCTGGTCTGGCTGGCACGGAGAAAATAATGAATTCAAAAAGCACCTGGCTCTGGTTCCTGCTGGCGGCGGCGTTGTTCGCCACCATCTTCTTTTTGGACCACCATTTCCGGCCGGCCGCCGGCACCGTTGCCGAAGGCTGGCCGGACTTCCGGTCGGCGCCGGTCACCCGCCTCGAGGTCATCCCCGCCGGGGCCGTGGCGATCCGCGCGGACCTCACCAACGGCCTCTGGTTCCTGACCCAACCGTATGCCTACCCCGCCCAACCGGCGGCCATTCAAGCCCTGTTGACCGGCTTGAAAAAGCTGACCCCGGACCTCCGCATCTCGGCCGACGAACTGCGCCAGCAACCCGCGGCGGAACAGGATTATGGGTTTGACAACCCCGCCGACTCGCTGGTCATCGGCACCAGCGGCCGGCAGGAATGGCGGCTCAAAATCGGCCGGCTCACCGCGCCGGGCAACCAGGTTTACGTGCGCGTGGTGGGCGTGGAGGGCGCCTTTGTCACCGACGCCGGCTGGCTGAAACTTCTGCCGAAGCAGGCCAACGACTGGCGCGACACCGCCCTGGTGAATTCCGGGGGCGTTTATGACTGGATCGTGCTCACCAACGGGCCGAAGGTCATTGAACTGCGGCTGGATGCCACCAATCATCTCTGGCGCATGACCCGGCCGCTGGCGGCCCGGGCCGACAGCGACCGCATCACCCTCGCCCTGCAGCAGCTCCGGTCCGGCCGGGTGCAGAATTTTGTGACCGATGACACCAACGCCGATTGGAGCGCCTACGGATTATTGCCCGCCAGCCTCGATCTGTGGCTGGGGCACGCCGGCAATCTGACCGACGGACTGCACCTGGGCGAAACTCCGACCAACAATCCCGCCCTGATCTATGCCCGGCGCGAAGGCTGGAGCGGCGTGGTCACCACCCTGAAGGCCCCGCTGGCCGCGTGGCACGGCACCGTGAATGATTTCCGCGATCCCCACTTGGTCGAATTGACTTCGCCCGTCAATGAAATTGAAGTGCGGCTGGGGGACAACGCCCGTCGCTTCACCCTCGAACGGACGGCCTCCAATGTCTGGCACGCCGCCGGGGAAACCTTTCCGGTGGATGCCGAGCTGGTGCAAAACTTCATCCAACTCCTCGCCGGATTAAAGGTGGCGGACTATGCCCAGGATGTGGTGACGGCGCCGGACCTGCAAAATTACGGGCTGGCCAAACCCGCCATTGAAATCACGCTCCGCCCCACCGCCGGCGACACCAACCGGAGCCTGGTGCAGCTCTGCCTCAGCGCGCCCCAGACCAACGGCGTGTTTGCGCGCCGCGCGGACGAGGATTTCATCTACCGGCTGGATCCCGCCTACCGGTTGGACCCCACTTATTTATTCCAGAGCCCCGAGGCGGACTGGGAATTTCGCGAACGGCGCATCTGGAATTTTTCGGAACAAGCCGTCACGCAAATCACCCTCCATCAAAGCGGCAAGACCCGGCGGATTCTCCACGGCGCGCGGAACGAATGGACGCTGGCGCCCGGCACGACCGGCCAGGTTTACGGACCGAGCATCGAGGAGGCCGCCCATGAACTGGGGGAACTCGCCGCCGTGAGCTGGGTGGACCGCGGGGTGGCCAAACCGGCGGTATTCGGATTGAATCCGAATAATTTGCAAATTGAAGTCGCGCTGAAGGACGGCCGGAAGTTCAGCGTGGATTTCGGCACCCCCATTGGCGACCAATCCGCCCTCGCGGCGGTCACGCTGGACGGGGAGCGCTGGGCGTTTGTTTTTCCCACGGGGCTTTTCCAGTTGGTCTTGAATTTCCTCACCATTCCGGCGAACGCCCCCTGATATGCGTTTCGGCTTCTGGCGCACATGCCGGGTTTGCGTTCGCTGGTGCCGCCTCAGCCTGCTCCTGCTGCTGCTGGCGGCGGCGTGCGGGCTGCTGTGGTTCAATCAGATCGGGCTGCCGGCGTTCTTGAAGGCGCCCCTGCTCGCAAATTTGCAGCAACGCGGCATCCAAGTGGCGTTCACCCGGATGCGCCTGCGCATGACCCGGGGCATTGTGGCGGAAAACGTCCGGGTGGGGGATGCCCGGAATCCCGACCGGCCCTCGCTCTCGGTGCGGGAAGTGCAATTACTCCTGGATTTTGGCAGTCTGTTGCGGGGCCGGCTGGGGGTCGAAGGCCTCGTCTTGCGGGAAGGCCGGCTCGTGGTGCCCGTCACCGGCGCCGCCCCGCCCCGCAGCCCGCTCGAATTGACCAACATCCAGACCGATCTGCGGTTCCATGACAACGACACCTGGTCGCTCGATAATTTCCAAGCCGGCTTCCGGGGCGCCCGGCTGACCCTGACCGGCGACGTGGCCCACGCGCCGGAGATTCTGCAATGGGAGGTCTTCCGCGGGCAAACGACCGCCGGCCCGTATAACTGGCCGGCCGAGGTGCAATCGGTTTCGGACGTGCTGCAAAACCTTCACCTGCACGGCCCCGCCGTGCTGGCCTTGAATATTGAAGGCGATGCCCGCAAACCCAATTCCTTCGGCGTCTGGCTGCGCGTCTCCGCCCCGGCCGTGCGCACCCCCTGGTTCAGCGCCCGAAACCTGAAATTCAACGCCCAACTCACCGCCCCGACCGCCGCCTTCACCAGCCGCGTCCTCCCGGGCCTCTGGAGCAACGCCCAACCCTGGCGGCTGGCCTGGTCCGCCCAGGGCAACCAGCTTGAGGCCGATCCCATCACCGCTGATTCCGTGACCGCGAGGGGTTTATGGCACACCCCGGACCTCACCTTCGATCTCCGGCTGCAAACCGCCACCCTCACCCGGCGCCGGCAAGCGTTCGCCGTGCAAGACCTGCAAGTCTCGGCCCGACTCACCGCCCCGGACGGCTCGCCCGCCCGGCGGGTCTGGCCCGGACTTTCCAGCAATGCCCAACCGGCGCGGATCACCGGGTCCGTCCATGGCCTCGGGTTGAAATCGGCGGCCTTCCGCGCCGAGGCCCTGTCCGCCAGCGGCTCCTGGCAGAATCAGGGACTGTGGCTGGACGCCCGGTTGCAAACCGCCATTTTGACCAATCAACCCCAATGGTTTGCCGCGCAAGACCTGCAGGTCACCGCGCAACTCACCCCGGAAGACGCCCCGGCGCCGCCGGGGTTGCCGGGCGTTTGGAGCAACGCCCTGCCCTGGCGGCTGGACTGGTCCACCCGGGGCAACGGGCTGCAATCGTCGGCCTTGAACGTGGATTCCCTCGCCGCCAGCGGGATTTGGCGGGCGCCGCAACTGGCCGTCACGAATCTCTCCGTCCGCCTCGGCCATGGCGGGCTGGCGGGGAGAATACAGTTTGATGCGGCCCGCCGGCAATTGACCTTCACCAATGCCTCCCAATTCGATTTGTCCGCCGTGGCCGCGTTGCTGCCGGAAATCACCCGCCAACGACTGGCCCTGTTCACCTGGAGCCGGCCCCCCGTCCTCCAGTGCGGCGGCACCGTGGATTTATCCGCGTGGCCGCCGGCCGCAGGCGAACCAGAAGCCCCGCCGCCCCGGGCCAGCTTGAATGGCGGCTTCACCTTCACCAACGCCTCGGTGGCCGGTCTGGCACTGGACCGGGCGGCGTCCCATTTTTCCTATTCCAACCAAGTCTGGCAATTGCCCGACCTGCAGGTGGAACACGAAACCACCCGGCTCCGGCTGGCGGGGACCGAGGATGAAACCACCAAATTATTCGGCCTCCAAATCCGGGGCGAGTTGGATTTGAATCAACTCCGGCCCTGGGTGAAAGGCCCGGTCGCCGTCCGCGAACTCGGCCGGCTGACCTTCCACCAACCCCTCGGCCTGGACCTCGAAGTTCACGGCCAGTTGCACGACGCCAACACCCTCGCGGCCTCGGGCCAACTCGCCCTCACCAATTTTTCCGTCCGTGGCGGACCCGTGGACCGGCTGACCACCGGCCTGAGCTACACCAACCGCGTCTTCCAATTTTTTCACACCGACGCCCGGCGCGGCCGGGGAACCCAAATCCTCACCGCCGATCAAATCACCCTCGACCTCAACCAATACCGCATCTATTTCACCAACGGCTTCAGCACCGCCGAACCCCAGGTCGTCGCCGACTCCATTGGCCCCAAAACCGGACGCACCCTGGAACCCTACCAGTTTTTGACCCCCCCCACCGCCCGGGTCAACGGGTATGTGTCCCTGCACTCGTCCGAGGGCAGTTCCGACCTGGAAGAGGCCGATTTGCAGGTGGACATCGTCCGGGGCGCGCCCTTCCGCTGGCTGAAATTCAACACCCCCGGCCTGGCGGGCACCGCCCATTGGTTCGGCGGCACCCTGCTGCTGACCAACCTGAATGCGGACTTTTACGGCGGCAACGCCACCGGCGCGATGCTGTTCGATTTTCGCCCGCACAACGGCACCGATTACGCCTTTGCCTTTGATGTGACCGACGCCAGCCTGCACCAAATGATTACGGAACTGGCCAACCCCACCAACCACCTCCGGGGCGCGATTGGCGGCCGGCTCGTCGTCACCCACGCCAATTCCACCGACTGGCGCCTGATGGACGGTTACGGTCACGCCAGCCTGCGCGACGGGCTCATCTGGGAGGCGCCGGTCTTCGGCATTTTTTCACCGGTGCTCAACAGCATTGATCCGGGCCTCGGCAGCAGCCGGGCGACCGAGGCCACCGCCCGGTTCACCATGACCAACGGCGTCATTCATTCCGACTCATTGGAAATCCACACCACCATGGTGCGGCTGCAATACAACGGGACCGTGGACATGAATGAAAACTTGAACGCCCGCGTCACCGCCCAACCCCTGCGCGACACCTGGGGGTTGGGCCCCATCCTGAACACCGTGATCTTTCCGTTCAGCAAATTATTTGAATACCGCGTCACCGGCACCCTGGCGGACCCCCAATCCACCGAGTTGAATGATCTGGCCAAATTGATTCTGGCGCCGCTGCACCCCCTCAAAAGCCTGAAAACCATCCTCCCCGCCGGCAACACCAACGCCCCGCCCCGGAACTGAGTTCGGTCGGGCCGGCCGCCGCCCCCGCCCCGCATTTTTCCCACCGGGTTTGAAATTCAACCCCAAGCCCTTGGATTCCGCCCACCCACACCGCGACCAACCCTTCAACCTCAGCGGGGGAAGCTTTAGCAAAGGGGGAACCGTTTGACCGACCTTGACTGGGTTTGACCCGGTTGGACGGGGGCCAGACTCAAACCGGCGAACCTCTGCTGAACGGATTTTGGACAGAATGGACAGAATACCAAAGCGGAAAGGGTTCGGACCCCGTTTCAACCCAACCCGTCAAAGATCAAAAGGGTGGCATCGCGCGACCGAACCGGCGGCCGCCATTTCCAGGATGAGGCGGATGCATTGATGCGCCATCCTCATCTCAGAATACGCCGTAATCTGCCAAGTGTAAATATGAATAAAGCATAAAAGTGCGTTTTTACAGGAGGGCCGAACCCCGGCTTGGCGAAAGCGGGGAAGAGATGATCGCGCAGAGGCGCAGAGGGCGCAGAGCCGAACCAAGGCGGGGAGTTTTTGACCACGGATTTCCCGGATGAACACGGATGGGGCCGAACCTCGGCTCGGCAAGGTCGCCCTGCAATTTCGTCCCGGCCGGGACAACCCGAAGATAGCCTGGCGTTTCAACGCCAGGGAACCTTGGGCAAGGCCCAAGAGCGCCGCATTATAACATCACGGTGGGGCCCGACCACGGCAAAATCCATGCCCCTCGTTTCAACCTTCCAACCTTCCACCCCTTCAACCCACCAACCGTTCTGCCTTTCCCTCCACCCCAACGCCCCGTTCGCGTAGCGGCGTCTCGGCAGAGCGCCGCATTATAACATCACGGCGGGCCGCGACCACGGCAAAATCCATGCCCCTCGTTTCAACCTTCCAACCTTCCACCCCTCCACCCCGTAGCCGCCGAGGCTCTGAACTTACCACCTGGCCGCCCTCCTTGCGCTCTTTTCTTTCCCTGCGGTCAAATTTCCTCCGCGCCTCCATCCAATCCGCAAAAAAAGACCGGACAGGTTGCGCAACGCGGCGGCGGGTGAAATAGACGATAAGCTGAAAATGGATCGCTAAGCGGTTGCGATGGGGCGTCTGGTTGTGTCGCGCTGCTGTTGGACCGCCTTAAATATGCCAATATCAAGAACCCGTTTTCCGAACCATGTTATGGGTTGACCCCTTTTTTGATGCATGAAGCCGGGCGGATCATCCCGCCGCTGGCGGTCGCGCAGGGATTTTTTCGCGCCGAAATAATAACGCACCCCGAACAACAGGTCGTCGTAGCCGTGGTTGCCCAGGGACGCTTCGGCCGTCAGCGCAAGGCCGGGAATGGGGGTTTGATATTCCAATTCCGCCCGGCCCAGGTTGTCGCCGAACGCCGTGGTGTAGGAGACACCTACGCGCAAATCGTCCACCGGATAATAATCAATCGAAGGGGTGCCGATGAACCGGGTGGGTTTGGTGTCGATGAACGGAGCGGGACTGGCGTAATTGATCTTGCCAACCCCGGCAAATAGGCCGAAGGTGAAGCGGCCGAGATAGTATTGCCCTTCGGCCCCCAATTGGAAGGTGTCCACCCCGTCGCGATACAGGTAACCGCCGGCGAGTCCGACCAGGCCAACGGCCGGATCGCGCCAGAAGAAGTGCCCGGCCCCGCCGTAAAAATCACCGTCCCCAATGTGGCTGTACAGGGTGTCGGCCTGAAAACCGAATTGGTGGGTGACGGGGAGGGTGATGCTGGCATCAACGTTGTTGCCGGTGGAAGCATCCATCGTCCCGCCAGCATAACCGATCTGGCCGTTCAATTCGGAGACGGCGGGGGCGGTTTGGGCCAACAGCGAACCGGCACCCGCCAAAGCCGAGAGCGTGGTAAACAGGTAAATAACCGTGGGTCTGCCGTTGGCAGGTGAATAGGATAACGGGCTAATTCCAAGGCTTCCCTTCATGTATGCGTGATCATGCAACTCGAGCCATGGTTTGTCAATTTGCTTAAGGCAATTCTCCTGATGCGAAAATCAGGTCGGCAGCGAGCCGCATTTGACGGACACTGGCGCTGAACATGGGAGGACAAAGGCAAAACGGTTGAAAGGTGAAACTTAACGGCCAACGTTAACGTTACAATTTCGTAAGTAATTGTGCAGCAACTGGTTGCAATTCATCACCATTCATCACCATTCATCACCATTCATCACCATTCATCACCATTCATCACCATTCATCACCATTCATCACCATTCATCACCATTCATCACCATTCATCACCTTTTAACGATTTTATAAAATGGGAATTTTGCGCCAACTCAGACCCTGTAGAAAAACGCCGGCTCCTCCGGTCCGGGCTCGGTACCCCCGGCTCTGGTGGGCCGGCCGTTTTTGCCCAGCAACACATGGGCCTGGCGCACCGCCTTGAGCGTGGCGGAATAGATCTGTTCTTCTTCCGGGAAAATGCGTTCGGCTGGCAGCCACGCCGCAAAGTGCAGGTTGTGGAGTCCCTGCGCAAAATCCGGGCGGACACCCGCCAGCAGCACAATCACCCCCCGGGTGGCGGCTTCGTGCAGAAATAGTTCCAGGCGCTCCATGAAGACGACATCCGGATTGCGCGTGCGCTTGACCCGCAACACCACATGGCGGATGCCTTCCGCTTTGGTCCGGTCCAGGATCGTCTCAAAATAGCGGTCGAGTTCCGGGGCCGCGCCGAAGAACAATTCCCCTTCCAGATCATAGATCAACAGGTCGGTGGCGGGCGGGTCGGCCGGCAGCCGCTCGCGGACCAGACCTTCGGGAGTGACCACCAATTCGGCGGCGCGGAGGCGCGCCGCGCGCGGCACAAAGAGCAGGATGGAGACCGCCACGCCAATCAAGATGGAAAATTCGACGGAAATAAACACGGCGGAAAACGCCGTGAGGTAAACCAGCCCGGCGTCATAACGCGAGGCGCGCAGGGTGTAGCGCAGGCGCTTCCAATCAATCAGCCGCACGGCGATCACCAACAGCAGCCCCGCCAGCGCCGCCTTGGGAATATACCGCGCGAGCGGCGCGGCGACCAGGAGGGTGATGGCCACCGCCCCCGCCGTAAACAACCCGGAGGCCCGCGTGACCGCCCCGGCCTGATAGTTGATCGCCGAGCGGGTGAGCGAGCCGGAACCAGGCATGCTCTGGAACAGGCCGCCGGTCAGATTGGCCAGTCCCTCGGCGAGGATTTGTTTGTTATAATCCAGCTTCTGCCGGGATTGATGCGCGATGGATTTGGCAATGGCCAGCGCCTCCAACAAGCCCAGAAAGGCGATGGCAAAGGCGCTGCCGGACAACTCGGGCACCCAGGACCATTTGATGTCGGGAATATGGGGGGCGGGCAGACTGGCGGGCACCGTGCCCACCACGGCCAGCACCGTGGTGCCATGGGCCGAAGGCACCGACCACCCCAGCCAACCGGCCAGACCGGCGATGAGCACCAGGGCGGTGAGCATTTCGATCTGCGGCAGATGATACCGCCGCACGAGCTTTCGCAGCAGCAGCACCAAGACAATGGTTCCCCCGCCAATGCCCAGGGCGTAAAAATTAACCGGGCCGCCGTGGCCCAGGGTGTTCCAGAGGCGGAGCAGCACATGCTGATGGCCGTTGCCCCGGTCATGCAGTCCTAAAAAGTTGGCCACCTGCCCGATGACGATCAGTACGCTCGCCCCGGCCATGAAACCGATTACCACCGATTCGGAAATGTAGCGCGTCAAATCGCCCAGCCGGAAAATGGCGATGAAGATCTGAATGCTCCCCACCATGATCGCCAGCAGGAACATGGCTTGGAAGGCGTCCGCCCGCGCATCCGGATCAAAGAAGGCCAGCGCGCTGAAAATCACCAACGAAATGGCGTTGGACGGCCCGTTGATCAGGTGCGACGACGAGCCGAAAATGGCCGCCACGCCCGTCACCACGATGGCCGAGAAGAGCCCGAAGCGCGGATCCACGCCCGCAATCAGGGCGTAAGCCATCGCCTGCGGCAGCGAGATGGCCGCCACCGTCAAGCCCGCCAGCAGATCCTTCCGCGCGGAATTCCAACTATAGTCCAGGCTCATGGTCAGTTGACTTTGGGTTTGTAAATCAGGTCGAAGAGGGCGTTGTCGGCAAAAAATTTGGTCTGGGCGTCGTCCCAATCTTTGGCCAGCAGGGTGATGGGAAAAAGTTCCAGCCGGGGCAGGCGGTCAGCATGACGCTTGAGAATGGCGTCGTTGAACGGCCGGTAACCCTGTTCCGCCAGGGTTTCCTGCGCGGCGTCCGTGAATAAATACTGAAGATAGGCCTTCGCATACGCTTCGGTGCCGTGCCGGGTCACGTTGGCGTCCACCCAGGCCACGCTCGGCTCGGCCCGGATGCTCACGGGGGGATACACCAGTTCCAGTTCTCCCTTGGCTTCCGCCACCTCTTGCAGCGCTTCATTTTCCCAAGTCAAATGAACATCCCCCTGCTTGTCATAGGCAAAGGTGGTGCTCGAATCGGTGGCGCTGGCGCCGAGGATCGCCACATGCTGATAAAGCTCCCGGACATAGTCGCGGGCCTGGGCCTCGCTCCCGCCGTGCTGGAGCACCGAGCCCCACGCGGCCAGCAGGCTGAGTTTGCCGTTGCCGGAGGTCTTGGGGTTGGGGGTGATGACCTCCACGCCGGACCCGATGAGATCGGGCCAGTCTTTGATGCCCTTGGGATTGCCTTTGCGCACGACAAAGACAATGGTCGAGGTGTAGGGCTGGGAATGGTTCGGCAACCGCTCCTGCCAGCCCTCGGGAATCAAGCCCCGCTTGCGCAGGGTGTCCACGTCGGAGGGCAGGGCCAGCGTGACCACGTCCGCCGCCAGCCCGTCAATCACGGCTTTGGCCTGGCGGGAAGAACCGCCGTGCGATTGCCGGATGTTCAGCCGGGTGCCGGTTTCCATCCCATACGCCGCCGTAAACTGCGGGTTGAGGGCGTGGTACAACTCGCCTGTCGGCGCATAGGAAACATTGAGCAATTCCTTTGCCGGATGGAAGTTGAGATTATGCACCGTCACCAGCGCCGCCGCGACGGCCACCGCCGTGAGGGCGAAGAGATTAAGCCATTTTGTTTTCATCCTGATTGCAAACTAATTCCCTGCCCATAAACCTCTGAGCGGACCACCTCTGAAACCGTCGTAAGCACTAGCGTCGGCCGAACCATTCCCCTTCTCCCGGGGAAGGCCGGGATGAGGGCGGACATATTTGTCCCCGCTAAGGATGGGGGCCTATACCGCCGCCTCGTCCAACTCCCCCGTGCGGATGCGGTGAGCTTCGGCAATGGTGGATACGAAGATTTTGCCATCGCCAATTTTGCCGGTCCGAGCCGCCTTCATGATGGCTTGGACCCCCAGATCCGCCTGGGTGTCGGACAAAACCGTCTCGATTTTGATTCGCGGCAGAAAATCCACGGTATGGGTGCTGCCGTGAAAGATTTCGGTCCGGCCGGTGCGCCGGCCACAACCCTCCACTTCCGTGATCGTCATGCCCTGCACGCCGAGTTCGGCCAGCGCGGCTTTAACTTCGTCGAGTTTGAACGGTTTGATGATGGCTTCAATTTTTTTCATGTTTTGCCAGAGCGGTTCCACGGCGCTTTGGCGAGTACAATGGCCAGGCCGCAAATATCAGTCACCCCGGCGAAGACCAGGCCGGCGCCGACCAAGCCCGCCAGGATGAAAAAATTGCGCTGCACAAACCAACCCAGTCCGGTCCCCGTCAAGACCAATAGCCCCGCGCCGATGCGGACCTGCCGTTCGATGGAAATCGTCTTGCGACCGCGCACCACGGGCAGCCCGGCGGCCACCCAGGCGTTCGTGCCCCCGGCCACCACGAACACGCTTTCGAGGCCGGTGCCGCGCAGCTTTTCCGCCGCCTTGGTGGCGCGAATGCCGGAGGCGCACAGCAGATACACCGGCCCGGTTTTGGCACCGCGCACGGCTTCCACCGCCGGACGGTCCAAGACATCCAGCGGCACCAGTTGCGCCCCCGGCGCATGCACCTCACGAAACTCGGCGGGCGTCCGCACATCCACCAGGGTGCCCTGTCCGCTGTCCAGGGCGGCCGAAACCTCGGCGGGCGATAGGGTTGGGTTTGACATAGAGTTGTTTCGTTGCCAGCGGGTGATTACAGCAACCAACTTACGCTCAAGCCAAACGTTCCCTGGCTCATGCGCAAGCCATAGAACGGGCCGTTCACCGATTGCTCGAAAGCATGGGCATAAAACGCGCTCGCCTCCCAGTTTTGATTGAAGCGCCAGGAAACCCCGGCGGTCACATGCTGCTGAACCACGGCCGGCGCCAGAACGTTGAAGAAAGTCTGGCTGTCCGGGATCGGCTGGGTGCTGTAATTGTAGCCGGCCCGCAGCGTCAGTTTCTGCGTCACATCATAGGCCACGCCCGTCTTGATGGCCGTGACATCCCGCCACCCAAAACCCGGACCATGGTTGGAACCCAGGGGGGCCAGGATTTGGCCGCTGTCTCCCACCGAATTCACTTCACTGTACAAGATGCGCTCCACGTCCAGCGCCACGGTGACCGGCTTCAGCGGCTTGACCGCCAGCCCGAGGGCGAAATTCGAGGGGATGTCAAACGATCCCTGTTCGGCAAACAGACCGGCGTATTTGTCCAGATCCGTGGTGAAGATCCGGCTCTGATAGGTGGCCCCCACGGTGAGCCAATCCGTCAGTTTGCCCGTATAGCCGATGCGGACGCCGCCGCCATACGAATAGTCGTAGCCGTTGTTGCCCACACCGAAACCCTCCAAGCCATAAGCCTTGAACCGTTGCAGGGCAAAAATGGGGTCGAGGCCGATGGCGTTGTTTGCGTTGATTTTGTAGGCCAGCGTGGGAGCCACAAAGAGTTGCTCCAAATCCACGCCCAAATGCGCATAGCCGAAATTGGGCAGGGTGCCGGCATAATCCGTGTTCATGCCGCCATTGCCATAGACGGCCAGATCAAAATCCCAGTCGGACGCCAACGCGTGTTTGAAACCAATCTCGGGAATGTAGAAGTTTTGCAGCGAATTGCCGCTGTATTGCGTCCCTCCGGCGGTCGCGGAACGGTCGGGACGCAGATATGAAAGTCCGGCGTCAAATTGATCGGTGAGAAAGGCGGCGCCCGCGGGGTTGGCGGCCGGCGCCAGCGCGTCCTGCGGGAAGGCGACGCCCGCCCCGCCGATGCCCTTGGACTGGACGCCGTAGCCGTAGTCGAAGTAACCGTCCGTGGCCCGGACGTTGGGGGTCGCCAGCGCCGTGAGGCCGAGCAGGGCAAACCAACGGGTGCGATTGCGTTTAATAAGTTCCATGTATTTGTTGTTCATGACTATTTTTGGGGTTGGCAAAAAATAATGTTGGCCCGGGGGTGGCGGGAGCAGCTCCGCCACCCCTGGACCGTCTCCTTGGTCGTAAAACCGGCTATGAGTCCGGTGAAAGCGGTCATCGGATCACCCTTTCTCCGGCCAATGCCAGCGGGGAGTTCGCTGCCAAGACGGTCAATGCAGCGGAATCTTGTTTTGCCGCCTGTCGGCTTTTTCGCAAAACCCGCCGAGTCAGATGCCGGAACCCCCGCTGGCGACCGGCGGGCTCCACCCGGGGTCCGCCACTCCAGGCCGGGGCCGAGGCGGCGAAAATGGCCGCCAACATCGCGGTCGCCGCCCGGGACGGACCCGGCTCACTGGCTTCACCGGTTCGCCCCGGCGGCAGCGCCGGAAAATTCCAAGTCCGTTGGTGATAATCAAACCGGCACTGCAACAACCGCCGGTCAGCCGCCTCCGAAAGGTGGGGCTCCACGGGCCGGGACTTTATGCGGATTGACATGGGCTTCTTGGATGGATTCGCGGTTGACACTGGTTTGGTTTGCCGGGTCGGATTTATATGCGATAAAGTGTGTCGTTGTTTAAATCAAAAAAAGGTGAGCTGCGGGAATGGCGATAATGGGGTTCACCACCGAACGCCTTGCCCCCGGCGATGGCGGCAGCGCCGACCACTCCCGGGCGTGCAGCAGCGGGGCAAAGTCGCACCGGAAAGGCTCCACTCCATTGCCCGGGTGGCTGATCGCCACGGCAAATTTTACCAAGCCCAAGTCCCGGACGCTGATCTTAAACCCGCTTGGCGGTGATTGCTTGCTTTTCATGTTTTGGCCATTTAATCTGTTTGCATTAACGACTTATCTAGTCGTTATTAAATCATAAATTCTACCCGTGTCAAATATTCTTTTGAATTATTTTTAAAAAACCGAATGAACCATCGCACTCAGCACCACTAAACCAAAGGTTCGCCGGGAGGAAAATAATAATTGTCGTTGACCAAGGTGCTTTGGGGTGGCCCGTCAGACTGGGGCTTGAGGGGCGCTTGACACTGCCCCCGATTGCCACCGGCCGACGCCAAGTACCGCAGCCTTCCCAGTCTTGTATGTTGTTTTTATCTTCTTTGTTTGGCGCAAGCCAAACGGGAAGATGAGGCTGCGCTCCCCCCGGCCGGGGGGAGCGCAGCGGCGCGGATGTG
>Ga0302282_1001340_pt1 | contig 17600 bp, 14 predicted proteins | sample III_Fen_E1_3_FD_198763 | JGI IMG/M metagenome (GOLD analysis project Ga0302282, IMG submission 198763) | Peat permafrost microbial communities from Stordalen Mire near Abisko, Sweden - III_Fen_E1_3 | ecosystem: Environmental > Terrestrial > Soil > Wetlands > Permafrost | place: Sweden: Abisko... | reverse complement strand
GCTTCAATAATCCCGGCAATCTCCCGCAAATCGTGCGGCCTGAATCCGTGATTGACCGCGAGCCGTGCGGGCGACATCCAGAATTTGGCATCAAACCCGCCTTTTGCAACGTGAATGTGTGGCGGCTCGTTGCCTTCTTCGGCATAGAAATAAAACTGGTAGCCGTTGACTCGCAGTATCGTTGGCATGGCGGATTGTTGACAAATTCAGCCAATGGCGGCAAGCGCCTTCTCAATCCTCTGCATAACCTTGTCTTTGCCCAATACTTCGAGCAGATGATACAGGCTCGGGCCGTTGGGATTGCCGGTGACGGCGAGGCGCGTCGGGTGGATGAGCACGCCGGCTTTCACGCCGAGTTGCTTGGCGGTTTCTTTCAACGCGGCCTCAATTGAGGCTGCGTCGAAGGAATTCAGCGCGGCAAAGGCGTCGCGGAGCTTTTCGAGGCGCGGTTTGTTTTCGGGGATAAAAACCTTTTTCGCATCGTCGGCGTTGTAAATGATTTCATCGCGGAAATAAAATCCGGCATAGCCGGGCAGTTCGCTGAAAGTCTTGAACTTGCCCTTGCAGGTATCCAGCGCAGCCTTGACGAAGCCGAGCGGGAACTGGTTCGTGTCCACGCCCGCCTTGGCGAAGGTGTGGACGGCGAGTTCGTAAAAGCGGTCAGGCGCGAGTTCGCGGGCATATTCGCCCTGGAGCCAGAGGAGCTTCTCGTAATCGAACTTGGCGTTGTGCCGGAGAATCTGCGGCAGGTCGAAGCGTTCGATGACTTCGGCGAGCGAAATCTTTTCCAGATTGTCTTTTGGCGACCAGCCGAGGAGGCAGAGGTAATTCACGACGGCTTCGGGCAAGAACCCGTTGTCCAGATAGCTGGTCAGGGACGCGCCCTGGTCGCGCTTGCTCATCTTGGTGCCGTCCTTGTTGAGGATGAGCGGGATGTGGGCGTAATGCGGCGGCGGCACGCCAAACGCCTTGAAAAGGGCGATGTGCTTGGCTGTGTTGCTCAAATGGTCTTCGCCACGGATGACGTGGGTGATGTTCATCTCCAAATCGTCAATGACGTTGACGAGGTGGAACACGGGCTGGCCGTCGGAACGAAGGATGACGAAGTCGGGATCCATCTCCTCGCGGTCGGTGAGCGGCCGCAACACATCGCCGACGACGAGGTCGGGGATGAGGATGGGCTCGCGGGTCATGCGGAACTTGACCGCTCCTTCGTGTTCGTAGGCGAGGTTGTGCCGGAGCAGTCCTTCAACGCGGTTGAGGTAATTCGCCTTGCGCTGCGATTGGAAATAGGGGCCGCAAGCGCCCTTGCTCGGGCCGGTGGCGTCGCCGGTGAGCGGGCCTTCGTCCCAATCGAGGCCGAGCCAGCGCAGGCCGTTGAGGATGACGTCCACGGATTCCTGTGAATTGCGCGCGGCGTCGGTGTCCTCGATGCGCAGGACAAACGTGCCGCCGGTGTGCCGGGCATAAAGCCAGTTGAACAGCGCGGTGCGAGCGCCGCCGATGTGGAGCCAGCCGGTGGGCGAAGGAGCAAAACGAACGCGTGGTTTCATAATTGTATTAGCCACAGATTTTCACAGATGGACACAGATTAAAAACAAAATAAAAAGAGCGCCCCGTTGCCGGAGCGCTCTTTGTGGAATTAATTGGAATTACTTGGAGCCGAGGATCGCGTCCTTCGCGGCCTTGGCAACGCGGAACTTCACGACGCGCTTGGCCTTGATCTGGATGGCTTCCCCGGTCTTGGGATTACGGCCCATGCGGGCGGCGCGGTCCTTGAGAACGAGCTTGCCGATGCCGGGCAGCGTGAAGGTGTCCTTCGCGTGCTTGTAGGCGAGCGCGGCGATGTGGTCGAGGATTTCGCCGGCCTGTTTCTTCGAGAGTGCAGCCTTGTCGGCGATGGCGGCGATGAGTTGGGATTTTGAGAGTGCTTTTGCCATAATATCGGTTCCTATGTTGATGGTTATTGTGTTGTTGTTTGGTTCAAAAAGTCATGTGACTTGAAACGAGTAAAAAACCTTCGGGCTGAACGTGCAAGCAAAAAAACATAAAAAATTAACCCTTTTTCCATGGCATGGCATGGCTGGGCTTGACTTCGCGGGGAGATTTATCAACATCGGAGCATGGCGCTGTTCACAATCCAGAGCGATTTCCGATATGAGATTGTCCGCAAGATTTTTGAGGGCGGCATGGGAATCGTGTTTGAAGCCGAGCAGCATGGCGCGCGCGACTTCGTCAAACGCGTGGCCATCAAGATAATCCGGCCGAATTTCGCTAGCCAGAAGATGTTCATCGAGAACTTCATCGGCGAGGCCAAGCTCGTCGCCGACTTGATCCACACGAACATCGTCCAGACCTATCACCTCGGCGAATCCAAGGGAGTCTGCTTCATTTGCATGGAATTGATCCGCGGCGTAAACCTCGAACAATTCACCCGCCAGCTTGGCGATAAAAACCGGCAGCTGCCCAAGGAGCTGGCCGTGTTCATCACCAGCCGCATCGCACGCGGGCTGGCCTACGCGCATGCCAAGGCCGACAAGGACGGCAAACCGCTCGGCATCGTTCACCGCGACATCAGCCTGAAAAACATCATGATCGCGTTCGAGGGCGACGTGAAGCTGACGGATTTCGGAATTGCCAAGGCGCGCGGATTTTTGACCGATCAGGAAGGCGAAGTCGTCGCGGGCAAGGCTGATTACATGAGCCCCGAGCAGGCGGATTTCCAGATCACTGACAAACGCTCCGACCTGTTCTCCACCGGCGTCGTGCTTGCGCACCTGCTCTTGGGCAAGAATATTTTCAAGGGCGAAACGCCCGACGAATCGCGCAACCGCATCATGAAGCAGCCGATTCCCGATTTTTCAGGGCTCGACCCGCGCATTGACAGCAAGCTCGACGACATCCTCCAGAAATGCCTCACACGGGATTTGTCCGCGCGTTACGCTTCAGCCGACCAGTTGATGACCGATCTCGAATATTACATTTACCACGCGGGCTACGGCCCGACCAACGAGACGCTCGGCAAATATATCCGCGAACTGTTCGGTCAGAATATTCCGCCTGTTTCGACGACGTTCAACACCAAAGGCACCACCGACCTGCTTGAACATACCGCCCGCATCGGCAAGTCCGACCCTCAATGAAACGCGCCGCCGGCCAAGTCGTCAAATTGGCGCTGATACAAACTTCCTGCTCCGCCAGACCGGATGCGAATTTGAATAAAACAATTTCGCTCGTAGAACGCGCCGCGAAAAAAGGTGCGAACATCATCTGCACACAGGAATTGTTCCGCTCGCAGTATTTTTGCCAGAGCGAAGACCACAAGAATTTTCAACTCGCGGAAAACATCCCTGGCCCAAGCACCGACGCATTTCAAAAGCTCGCGAAGAAGCACAAGGTCGTCATCATCGCCTCGCTGTTCGAGAAGCGGGCTGCCGGGGTTTATCACAACACCGCCGCCGTCATTGACTCCGATGGCTCGCTGCTTGGCATCTACCGCAAGATGCACATTCCCGACGACCCGTTGTTTTACGAAAAATTTTATTTCACGCCAGGAGATCTTGGTTTCAAGACTTGGAATACACGTTACGGAAAAATCGGCGTGCTGATTTGCTGGGACCAGTGGTATCCCGAAGCCGCGCGATTAACCGCGATGCAAGGCGCGCAGATCCTTTTCTATCCGACCGCCATCGGCTGGCATCCCAGCGAGAAAAAAGAATACGGTGAACGCCAGCACAGCGCGTGGGAAACAATTCAAAGGTCGCACGCCATCGCCAACGGTTGCTTTGTCGCCGTGCCGAACCGCATCGGCCACGAAAAAATTTCCGGCGTGGACGGCGACGGCATTGAATTTTGGGGCCAAAGTTTCGTGGCCGGCACGTCCGGAGAAATTCTCGCCAAAGCCTCGACGGACAAGGAAGAAATTTTGATTGTGCCGGTTGATCTCGCCAAAGTGGACGCGACGCGCACACACTGGCCGTTCCTTCGCGACCGACGGATTGATGCTTACTCAAATTTGACGAAGCGGCTTGTTGACTGAGCTGATATGAACTCTTCCTGGCTGAAGCGATATGTGCCGCTATCTGTCTGGATTGTTGTCGTCTTCACAATCATCGTCATTCCGCTGAAAATCATCGGCTACGGATTTTTGCCGATGGACGACGCGTTGCGGCACGCGGCCAAGGCCGTTTCCGGCAAATCATGGCAGCAAATCCTCGTCATGCGGGACGATTTTCACATTGATCCAAGCCCGGGCTGGCAGGCGATTCTTGCCTGGATTCACAACTGGCAGAATTGTAGCGCCGAAACACTTGTCGTCTTTTCAGTCGTCGCCTTGATGCTGCTGGTAACGTTGTGCGCGCTGCCGTGGCTGCGGCGGCCCGAAGCATGGCTGGCGGCGTTGTTCACATCGGCAATTTTCAATCCGGCCTGCACCACACGATTCGCGCGCGGCCGACCGTATATACTGACCGATGCTGTTGTAATCACGATATTATTTTTGTGGTCGCGCCAGACTGAAGACCGGCCCCGTCGGGCGGCCTTGATTTTTACGCCGCTGCTGGTCGCCGCGTCCGCATGGGTCCATGGCTCGTGGTATTTGCTGTGCCTGCCGGGTGCGGCAATTTTGTTCGCCGGTTTCTGGCGCTCGGCGATTCAATATTGCGGCTGCTGGCTAGTCGGTAGTTTTCTTGGCTGCGCGCTGACCGGCCATCCGTGGGAGTTTTTATTTCAATCCGTGCGGCATATGTTCGGCGTGTTTGGAAACATTGTCGTCGTTCAACAGCTCGAACCGGAAATGTTCCCGTCCGACGGCGAGAGCGCCGCCGTGCTCGCCGTCGTCGCCTTGGTTTTGTGCCGTAAAATTTTTCTTGGCTGGAATCCGCGAACGCTGCTGAATCCGGTTTTCATGATGATGGTTTTGGGCTGGCTGCTGGGGTTGAAAATTCGCCGGTTTTGGTGGGATTTCGGCACGCCCGCATTCATTGTCTGGGTGGCGTTGGAATTGCAGGAGCACTTTGAGAATCATCTTTCATTTGATTCATTAAGGCGACTGCTTGTCACAATTGGAATTGCCGCCGGAGTTTTTCTGGGATTCACAGGCGACCGCGAGAGCCGCTGGACGGCGAATCTCACGACCGAATATGTCACGCCGGAAACGCCCGGCATTGAAGGCTGGCTGCCCGGGGCCGGCGGGATTTTTTACAATTCCGACATGGACACATTTTTTGAAACTTTTTTTAAAAATCCAACTGCGGACTGGCGCTACATTCTAGGTTTTGAATCCGGGCTGATGCGTCCGGAAAATTTGGAAACGCTCCGCAAAATCCAGTGGAATCGTGGCACCGCATTTACGGCCTACGAACCTTGGGTGAAACAAATGCGCCCCGTCGACCGGATGATTATCCGTGCATCGGGTGTAGGCGGGCCACCGGACGTTCCCGAATTGGAATGGCACTACGCAGCCAGCGGTTTGTGGATTGGCCGTCTGCCACAAACGACCAACAGCCCGGCGGCCCTCAATCATTGATGGAACAGGAAACCAAACCGGCCTGGATCACCGGCGCTGGCGGACTCATCGGAAATTATATCGTCCAGGCCGCACCGAGGTTTGCCTCGCGTTGGCGCGGGCAGGCGTTGACGCGAGACCAACTGGACCTGCTCGATTTTGCCGCTGTCCGCCGCGAGTTTCAAAAAGACCGACCGCAACTTGTCATTCATTGCGCAGCCATCAGCTCAGTCGGTGAAGCGCAGAAAAACCCGGATCTCGCACGGCGTGTGAATGTTGAAATGACGAAAAGGCTGGCGGAATTGGCGGCGGAAATCCAATTCATTTTCCTTTCCACAGATTTAATTTTTGACGGACGCAAGGGAGATTATTTGGAAACGGACGCACCCAATCCTCTGCACGTTTACGGAGAGACCAAAGTCGCCGCCGAGAATATTGTCCTGAAAAACCCTCGTCATCTGGTCGTGCGCACTTCCCTCAATTACGGCGCATCGGACTCGGGCAACCGCAGTTTCAACGAACAATTAAAACTGTCGCTCCAGAATTCTTCCGGGATGAAATTATTCACTGACGAATTTCGTTCGCCGATTCCGGCGGCTGAAACGGCGCGGGCAGTCTGGGAATTGGCAAATAATAACTGCACGGGAATTTATCACGTCGCAGGGGCGGAAAAATTATCGCGCTGGCAAATCGGGCAATTGCTCGCCAAACGCTGGCCCGAAATCAAAGCAAAAATGGTATCGGGATCGGCAATGGATTTTCCCGGCCCGGCCCGCGCTTTGGACACGTCGATGAACATTTCCAAAGTTCAGAAAGTCTTGTCTGCGCCACTTCCCGGTCTGACCGAATGGCTGGCGTCTTCAGTCTGATTTGGCTGGCGTGTGAAACGGCTGACCGGCCTCGTAAAGTTTCATCTGCGCCTGGAGCGATTTGATCAACACAAGACTCTGATCAATCGCGGCGAGTTGCAACGCCTGTCCGGCGGTTGTCAACGCATTGGTGAATTGCCCGTCTTCGGCATAGGCCGCCGCGAGCGTGCGGAGCACGAGAAGATTTTTTCCGTTTGAAACTTGGTTCGCCTGTTGCGCCAGTTGAACCGCCTTCACGCCATTTCGGAGCGATGGGTCGGGATTTGTTGCGAGCGCCCATGCGAGATTATTTTGCGCGGGCATATATTGAGGTTGGATTTCAAGGGCGCGTTTCCAATGTTGAATCGCTCCAGCCTCCAAGCCGTTTTTGCTCAAGACACTGGCAATGTCGTTGTGGACTTCTGCATCGTCCGGTTTCAACTCCAGCGCTTTCTGGTATTGGAGCATTGCTTGATCTGTAAGCCCTTCTTTAAAAAGTGCGAGGCCGTAATTGTGGTGAACTCCAGGGTCGCCGGGCTGAAGTTTCAACGCCTTTTGATATTCAGCTATGGCGTCATCCACGTTTCCTTTTTTAAAAAGTGCAAAGCCAAGATTGTTGTGCGCACCCGAGTCATTTGGCTTGAGTTTCAATGCCGTTTGATAGTAGCCGATGGCCTCATCAACACGTCCTTTCTCAAGCAATGCGCTGCCGAGATTTTTCTGGGCGTTTGCGTCGTCGGGTTGCAGCAGCACAGATTTCTCGAAATGTCCCATCGCATCGTTCACATCTCCGTTCTGGAGCTGGACAAAACCAAGATTGTTATGAGCGACGGCGCAATCGGGATTTTTGACAAGCGTCGCAGACCAGAGCGTGGTGGCATTGAGATAAACATCCGCCTGCTGCCATGTCAAAAATCCTAGAAGCAAAAGCAATGCGCCGCTGAAAATTATTTTTGATTTGCCAAAATGATCCAAAAACATCGTTATTCCCGCCGCCGCCAGCGCAATCGGCCCGATGATTGAAAAGTATTGCCAGTGATTTGCCACAAAAGAAAAACGGAAATAGTAAATATTTAGAAATCCAAGAACCGGCAGGAACATGATAACGGCATAACCCAAGCCGAACAGAAAAGGTTTTCCCCAACTCGCGCGAAACAACCAGAAGACAAAGAACGCTGACACGAGCAGCAATCCCGGCATAAAGGAAATCCAGTTCGTATCTCCGGTGTGCCAACGCGGAAAAATCGGGGATAAATCCAGTGGAAGCAGCGTCTTGTAAAAATAAAACCAGACCGCTCGTCCCGCGATGGCCAGCCGCGACCAAAAATCATCCGTCCGCACAATATCATGCCCGATTGCGTTGTGATATTGATACACGACCGTGATCAAAGCCAAAAATCCCGCCACGCCGAAAAAAGTCGCGCTGCGAAATATGTCCGTCCATTCCACCCGCCCTCGACGCCACCACGCGATGCCGAGCAAAATGAACGGCAACGGGGCAGCGGCAGTTTTGCTCAACAAGGCGATGACAAAAGTCGTGACAGAAATCCAATACCAGCGCTGCAACTTTGTGTCTTCAAATTTCAAAAAAACCAAAAGCGTCCAGGCGAAAAAAAACATCGAGAGTGTGTTTTTCAATTCCGCGATCCACGCGACGGATTCCACGTTGACCGGATGCAGTGCGAAAATCGCCGCCGCGAGTTTTGCGCTAGGAATTTCCATCCACGCCAGCACGCGCCAGAGCAGTATCGCATTGACCGCGTGCAGCAGCACATTGACAACGTGATAACCGGCAGCGTGCATTCCCCACAACCTCCATTCGATCCAGAAAGTTGATGACATCACCGGGAAATAATCCGGCGTCGAGGTGGTCCACCAGAAACGATACCAGCCGTGGGTATCTTTGATAAGCGGGTTCGCCGTCAGCAGCATGTCATCGTCCCAGATGAATCCCCCGTGCCACACCGGATAATAGGCGATGAGCGTGGCAGCAATCAGGAAGACACCAAAGGCCAAGCCGCGATTCCACAATGAAGAACGAGTGCCCCAATTATCCGAAAAATTCCCTCCCGAGTTTTCGTCGCTTCGCTTTTCAATTTCCTGACTTTTTTCTTTCATGGCAGCAAACCAAGTGCCTGTAGTTTCGCCTTGGTTTTAGCATCATCCGGATTGAGGCTCAATGCCGTTTGATAATTTTGCACGGCCTCTGATATATTATTTTGTCGGATAAGCGTGTCGCCAAGATTGGCGTAAATCTGCGGATTGGCAGGTGAAATGCGAATTGCTTCGCGATAATGTTGGGCGGCCTTGTCGAACTTTTGTTCCATGAAATACAAGGTCGCAAGATTGTTATGCGCGTCGGCACTGTCTGGATTCAATTTCAAGGCGGATTCAAAACAGATTGCGGCTTCGTCAAATTGCTTTTTCGCCGCAAGCGCTAAACCGAGATTGCTCAAAATATCAGCTTGATCCGGCGTGACTTTTAACGCGCGCTTATAATCGACAATCGCTTCGTCCCAATTGCCGAGTTTGGCGAAAGAATTGCCAAGATTATATAGCGCGTCGGGATTGTCAGCCTTGATTAAAAGCGATCGGCGGAAGCAATCCATCGATCCCCTCACTTTTCCCTGTGCAGACAGCCATGTGCCAAGATCATTTTCGGCGGCATAATTGTTGTCCGTCACGTTGAGAGTGTGGCTGAAAAGCGTCCCGCTATTTTGCCAATAAAGCAACTGATCGCGAGTCCGAAACGCAAAGGCGGCAAGAATGATTGCGGCAAAAAATAAAATCCGCAAATTTGAAACATGCCAGCTTTCAATAATGAAACCGGTAATCCAAACGAAAATTATGAAAATTCCGATGAGCGGAAAATAAGTATATCGGTCGGCCATCGCCGCATCGCCAACTTGAACCAATCCGATAACTGGAATCAATGTGCCGACAAACCAAAACCAACCGGTAAGTAGAAAAGGAAATCTTTTAGAATACAAAACTGCGATAGCAGACAGCCATACAATCAATACAGTGGAATAAACCGCCAGAGACAAATCCCAATGCCCGGGATGCGGATACGGATTGGCAAGTGCGGCTGGCCAGATTGTCTTGCCTAAATATCGCGCATAGGAAACAAAGGCGTTTTCAATCCGATCCGGAATGGAAATCGCTCCAAGTGTCGCCATCGCGCCGACTTTTTTCTGCACGAAAAATGTAAGGGTGCTGAAAATGGCACTCAACATTAAGAATGGAATTTTTTCGACAAACAACCGCTGAAGATTTTCCGTTTTAAATAGGGGATTTGAAATCCTTTGCAAAGGCCACCAGTCGAGCAATAGCATTACAAACGGCAGCGTCACCAGCATCGATTTCGCCATAAGACTGAACACAAAAAAAACCAGCGCAAACTGAAAACTGCGCCGACAATGATACTTTGCGTAATGTGCGTAACTCAAAAGTGCCAGCAGCGCGAAGAACGTGCTCAAGACATCCTTGCGTTCGGCAACCCACGCGACGGATTCGACGTGGAGCGGATGCAAAGCAAAAAGTGAGGCAACAAGGACGCTACGCCAGATTGCAGAAGTCAACTGACGGAGCAAAAGAAAAAGCAGACTTGCATTGGCTGCATGAAACAACAGATTTGTAAAATGCGGACCAAAAGAATTTTTGCCGAAAATTTCCACGTCCAGCATGAGTGACAACCATGTCAACGGGTGCCAGTTACCGGTAAATCCTGAAGTTAAGGCCCAAGTGACGTTGTCCAAAGTCAGTCCAGTCAAGACGTGGGGATTGGACGTGAAATAATCCGGGTCGTCGTAATTCAGAAAATCGCAGCGTGTAACCGGCCAGAAAACGAACAAGGTCGTCACGATCAAAAACAGACAAATAAAAGTTGACTCGGAAAACTTACCGACAAATTTATTTTTAAGCGTCGCGATGCGATTGTATTTGGACTGAATCATGTCTCGAATTCATCAGACGACGAATTCCAATTCCTGCCGGTGCGGAATCAGACCGTGCTCGAAGGCCTGACCAAGAAAACGGCGGATGGATTCCCTGCCCCGCTCACCGTAGTCGAGAGTCCAATGGTTCACATACATGCCCACAAATTTGTCGGCGAGGTCACGCCCCATGTCGCGCGCATATTGTAGCGCGTGTTGCACGGCCGCGTGGCGATGATCCAGGCTGAATTGAATGCTTGCGGTAAGCGTGTCGGAAATCTGCTTGCGTGTCGCCAGATCAAATTTTTTATGGATGACATTTCCGCCAAGCGGCAAAGGCAATCCATCATTTTGCTTTCCCCACCATATGCCAAGGTCTTCGCAAACGACAAGCCCTTCGTTTTTGTAAGTGAGCTGACCTTCGTGAATGATTAAACCAATCTCAGCGGCTCCATTTTTCACGGCGGAAAAAATCTGGTCGAACGGCACAACGACGTAATTAAATTCCTTCGCCGGCTTGCCAAGCCAGAGTTGAAGCGCGAGAAAGGCGCTGGTCATGGTTCCAGGCACAGCGATTTTTTTCTTCACAATTTCCTCGCGGGAAAATTTTTGTTTCGAGACCAACATCGGACCGTAGCCGTCACCCATACTCGCGCCGCTGGGCAGGAGCGCATATTTATCGGAGACGTAGGCGTAGGCATGGATGCTGACGGCAGAGATGTCTAGTTCGCCGCGCGTGGCGCGTTCGTTCAGCGTCTGAATGTCCTGCAAGATATGTTGGAAGCGGAAACCGTGCGTGGGAATTAAACCCTTCGCGAGCGCATAAAACATGAAAGCATCATCGGGGTCAGGCGAATGTCCAAGAGTCAAGGTCGTTTGCTGCATGGGCAAAAAATAAACGATGCAAACAGAAGTGTCACGCCGGGAACAAATTTTTGAAATAACATCGAGCCCCCCACCGCACGCGCGCGTCGCAACAGATCCAATCGCTGCCGACAGCCACCTCCTTTATTAAGTCGCAGCCGGTTTGCGGCCAAACCTGGCGAAGCGCGCGCGTGTCCCCACCCGCGATTAGTTTAGCACGGTGCGTGCCGTTTCCCTATTTGCGAGAAAATTATCGAGATTCTGAAGAAATCAGGGGTCTAATTTTTTCGCCAGCACCAATTGCTGTCGCTTTTTTTTCAGAGTGAGAAAAAAGTTCACGGCCGGCATTGTCAAATTTTTATAAGCGGAAAGATTGACATGGATTGCGCGGCAATGATGAAATTAGAACCAACGTCTCCAAATCCAAAATCTGACACTTCATTTGACACCGTTTTTTTCTACTGGTAATGCTGTCTAGCGCAGATTGAAAACTGGATCAAGGCTGGCAAGATCTTTTTCGTGACTTGGTTGCTCCTGTAGCTCAAATGGATAGAGCCGTCGTTTCCTAAACGACTGATCCCGGTTCAATTCCGGGCGGGAGCACCACAAGCATTTCTAATTAAATCTTCTTCAAGACTGCGCTACAGGCAAAATTCCCTTATGAATTCATCCATAGATCGGGCCAAAATTTGCGCAGGCGCGGTAGTCGGCGGCTTCCAATTCCTGCGCGCCGAAAAGGTTCCACGAGCTTGGGCGAAAAATCTTTTCCTCGCTCACGTTGTGCATCGCCACCGGAATCCGCAGCATCGCAGCGAGCGACATCAAGTCCGCGCCGACGTGGCCGTAGCTGATGGAGCCGTGGTTGGCGCTCCAGTTGTTCATCACGGAATACACATCGCGGAACGCGCCGCGCCCTGTGATGTTCGGCGCGAACCAAGTTGTCGGCCACGACGGGTTGGTGCGCTCATCGAGCGCCTTGTGGACTTTGGCGGGCAAATCCACCGACCAGCCCTCGGCGATTTGTAGCGCGGGGCCAAGTCCTTTGACCGTGCTGATGCGGCACATCGTCATCGGCATTCCGCCGCGCGACAAGTAGCACGACGAAAAGCCGCCGCCGCGGAAGTATTCATAAATCGCCGGTGGCCAGGAAGTCGTCTTCAGACATTTAGCGGCCTCGGCCTCGGTGATTTCCCAGAACGGCTTCATGGCGGGCTTGCCGTTGCGCGATTGCTGGCCCGTGCCGTCGAGCGTGGCCGCGCCGGAATTGATAAGATGCAGCAGGCCGTTCTCGCTTTTGCCGGAAAGTTTCACACCGGTCACGCGCCTGACCGATTCGGGGCTCCAATACGTCCGCACGTCGGCAAAAATCTGCGCGGTGTTGGTGAGCAACTGGCCGAACAACATGCATGCGCCGTTGAGCGCGTCGTTTTCCGTGGCGAAAACCATCGGGGCGCGGATGCCGTTCCAGTCGAACGACGACGTGAGGATGGCCTCCATGAAATCGCCGTTGGGATAATGGTCCGTCCAATGGCGCTGGCCCTGGAAACCGCCCGCGATGGCGTTGCGACCCATCGCCTCCTCACCAAAGCCAAGCTCCGCGAGGCGCGGATTGCCGACCATCAAATCGCGCGCAATCATTGTCATCTTAACGACCGTCTCCCATTCCCAATCCTTGCGCTTTTGGTCGCGGCGCAATTTGGGCGGATTCCAATCCTTGCCTTCGACGCAATATTGTCTCGTCCACGCGAGCGCGTTTTTGAACTCGCGCCCGTCGTAAATCTTTTCCTCGATGCGCCGGGTGATTTCGCTCATGTCCACGCACTCGACGCGCATTCCGAGAAAACTTTCATAAAACGGCTGATCCACAATCGAACCGGCGATGCCCATCGAAACGCCACCGAGCGATAGATAACTTTTGCCGCGCATGATGGCGACGGCAAGCCCGGCGCGCGTGAAGCGAAGCAATTTTTCTTGAACGTCCAGCGGAATTGTCGAGTCGCCTGCGTCCTGAACTTCGCGCCCGTAAATCCCGAAGGCGGGCAATCCTTTCGCGTTGTGCGCGGCGAGGACGGCGGCGAGATAAACCGCGCCGGGCCGTTCCGTTCCGTTGAACCCCCAAACCGCCTTCGGGATGAGCGGATCCATGTCCATCGTCTCGCTGCCATAACACCAGCACGGCGTGACGGTGAGTGAAACACCCACGCCTTCGCGCTGGAATTTTTCCGCGCACGCGGCGGCCTCGGCCACGCCGCCGATGCACGAATCGGCGATGACGCATTCGACCGGCTGGCCGTTGGGGTAGCGCAGGTTGGCGGAGAGAAATTTCGCGGCGTTTTTGGCCATCGCCATGACCTGGCCTTCGAGCGATTCGCGGACGCCGTTGCGGCGGCCGTCAATGGTGGGGCGGATGCCGACTTTGGGCGTGCCGCCGATGAGAGGGCTGATGGGATGGAGCGTTTTCATAAATCTGTATATAACGGTCTAAGTCGCGAAGCTTCACCGGCCTTTGACCGGATAGCTTGATTGTTGCTGTGCTAAAACGAGCGGCCAAATTGCAGGCCTCGCTTTTCAGGCCTCACTGTCCTTCGCTTCCAGCTTCTGCCAGACGGCGCCGTAAAGAGCGATGAAGACGAAGCATACAAGCGGCACCACGAAGCCGGTGCGCATAGAGTGCGTGTCGGCGATATGACCCATGAACGGCGCTGCAATCGCCCCGCCGACGATGGACATGACGATGAGCGAGGAACCGAGTTTGGTGTAGTCGCCTAGGCCGCGGATACCCAGCGCAAAGATCGTCGGGAACATCACGGACATGAAGAAGAACGTGCCGAACATCGCATACAGGCCGAGCGTGCCGCCGCCCATGCAAACCGCCGTCAGCGCGATGTTGATGACCGCGTAGGTCGCCAGGACGAAGTGCGGCTTGAACTGGCTGATGACGATGCTGCCGACCAGTCGTCCGGACGCGAACAGGACGAAGCCTATGGCACCAAGCCAGTGGGCTGCTTGCAATTTGGTCACACCGGGATCGTTTTCCAAAGTGTAATTCACACAGAAACTGAAAATGCCCGTCTGGGCCGCGACGTAGAGAAATTGCGTGCCGATGCCAAGTGTAAAATGTTTGCGCCGGAACAAGTCCCAGTTTTTGGAAACCAGCCTGAAGCCGGCGACGTAGGCGGCCACGAGCAGGAAGTATTTGGCCGGTTCAAACAAGGCCGGCGGCATGTTCAGCAGTACCCAGATCAATCCCAGAATCCGGGCAATAAAGAAATACAACAGCCCGCAAATGATTGCCAGTGCGAAGCCGATGCCCGCCAGTTGTCCGCCGGAAGGTTTCTGGCTGTTTTTCTGCTCCGCAGTTTTTTTGCTTTCATCCACGGCGTGCAAGTCAGGCACCTTGGACACGGCGAAGATGACGAGCAGGATGGCTGCGGCGATGCCGATGCCCATGTAGGGCGTGGACAGGCCGGCGTTGGCGTTGGTGGCAACGGTGGCAACATCGGTCGCTGTCTTTGCGGCGTCATCGCCACCGAAAACGAAATAACCGCCGACAATCGGGCCGAGAATCCAGCCGCCACCGTTGATGGTCTGCGCGATGTTGATGCGCGTCGCGCCATGTTCCGGGGCGCCCAGCACGGTGGTATAAGGATTGGCAATGGTTTCCAAACAGGTCATGCCAGTCGCAATCACAAACAGGCCGAGCAGAAACGCCCCGTATTCACCAAGGCTGACCGCGTGGACAAACCAGAACGCCCCCGCCGCGATCAGCGAAAGGCCGACCAGGATGCCACCCTTGTAGCCGAACTTGCGGGCGATGAGGCCGGCGGGAATCGCCATCAAAAAGTAGGCAAGATAGTTGGCCGACTGCACAAGGCCGGACTGTTCCTTGTTGATGTGAAGCGAGTCCTGAAAATGCTTGTTCAGGATGTCAATCATGCCGTTGCAAAACCCCCACATCAGGAACAACGAGGTTACGAGCGCAAAAGTAATGAACAGATTTTTGCCATCCGCTGTGCGGAACAGTCCGCTGCCTTTGGCACAGGAATTGGAGGTAGGAACAGGTGTGATCATGATTTGATTTTAGTTGGATTGTTTGGATTTGCTGCCCCGAAATTTTTAGGCGCTTTCAAGAATAATGTTCGCGTATTGAGTTGTGTCACCTGTGCGGATCAATCCGATTGCGTTCGGCACACGCTTTTTGAATGTGATATGTGGCTCATGCGCCAGATCAATGCCCGACAATGCCGCACGGAACGCCGCGCGCGTGCTTTCCGGATTATTTTTCAGAAATTCCCTGGCCATCCACGCCTTGCCAACTTGAAAATTGGAGCGGATGGCACGCAGCACCGCTAATACGGTCGGAACATCGTCAACCAAGGCAATGTCAACGGTCTCAATCATCGGCCAAAATGGAAAACCCCGGTCCGCAATGACCAGGGTGTTGGTATGACGAACCCGGCTCAACAAATGATTGATCGCGGGATTTAGGATTCCAGTTTTAATCATGACATTGTTCAGAATTCGCGCAGACGGCGGATTTGCAATTTGGCAAACCAAGGCGCGGGTGCATTTGATGACATGATACTCAATGACACATTTTTGGCAATACTCCCTTTTGCCAATCTGGCCAATCGTCACAATTTATTCGCAGATGGGAACAATTCGTAATCTACACGGCTGAAACACATCCGCGTTTTGTCAGTTACTCGACGCGCCCGCAATTTCTGCGCCACGTTTTTCCTTTTGAAACTTACCTGCGGCTGGCAAAGTTCCCGCATGGGAATTTCCTTGCGCCAATTCGAGCAGATGAAAGAACGCATCGGCGGCAAATCGCCCCGTGCCATTGCTTTGCCTGCCGCCCCGCGCCTCGTGCCCCGTGCCTCCAATCAAATCATTCTCGGTGTTGACCCCTCGCTGCGCGGCACGGGTTTTGGAATCATCCAATTGGGAAACCCATTTCCGGAAACGCTCGCGCACGGAACGATTTCCTGCCAGCGAAACTGGGAGCGGTCGCGCTGCCTTGCAAAAATCTTCCAGACTCTCCGCGAGGAAATTGAAAGACATCATCCGACAGTCTGCGTGATTGAAGGACTTTTCTTCGCGCAAAATTTGCAGACGGCCTTGATCATGGGCGAGGCGCGCGGTGCGGCGATGGCGGCAATCGCCGAGACCGGCCTGGACATTTTTGAAATCGCACCGCGCAAAGTGAAGCAGGCGATCGTCGGCTACGGTGCGGCGCAAAAATCCGCCGTCGCCAAAATGGTCCAGCGGCTTTTGAATCTGCCGAAGCCTCCAGCGCCCGACGCGGCGGACGCGCTCGCGCTCGCACTGACGTACGCGCGTGAAAATTCGCGTTACAATTTGACGCCGCCAAAAAAAATCTGATGATTACCTTTCTCCAAGGCAAACTCGTTGAAGCGCTGCCCACACAAGTCGTCGTGGACGTGAATGGCGTCGGCTACGAAGTTTTGATTCCGCTTTCGTCGTTCGACAAACTGCCGCAGCCCGGCCAGCCGATGAAATTGCTCACGCAGCTTATTGTCCGCGAAGACGCGCACATTCTTTACGGTTTCGCGAGCGCTGCGGAGCGCGATTTGTTCCGGCTGCTCATCAACAGTGTCAGCGGCATCGGCCCGAAAACGGCGCTGAACATTTTGAGCGGCATTTCGGTCACCGCCTTTCGCGGCGCAGTCGCAAGCAGCGACGTTAAATCACTTTCGCAAATATCCGGCGTCGGCAAAAAAACCGCCGAGCGCATCGTTGTTGAATTGCGTGATAAAATCGGCGCGGCGGGTGCTTGGGAGGCCGCGAGCGCGAAACATTCGCTTTCACCCGACGACCAGAAAATCAACGACGCCGTGCTTGCGCTCATGGCGCTGGGCTTCAAGCAGGTTGACGCCCACGATTCTGTGCGCGCCGCGCAGGCAATGCTGGGTGCTCAGGCCACTGTGGAACAACTCGTGCGCGCGTGTCTGAAAAAAGGAAATTGATGGCCGCAGAAAATTCAACTTCCGAAATCCCGCGAGTAATGACCAAAAAAAAGAAATCCGGAGTTGTCATCCCAAATTCGCCGACATTTTTCCAACGGTTTTTCGCGTGGCTGCTATGGGCGATTATTCGATTGATCTCCGCGACGTTGCGCTATCGCGTTCGTGATCCGCACGGTTTTCTAATGCGCAAGGATATTTCGCAGGCGATTTATTGTGTCTGGCACAACCGTCTCGCGCTTTGCATGAAATTGTATTTCACCTTCAGCGGTGAACACCGCTCCAAGGCCGGAGTCGCCGGACTCGTCAGCGCGAGCCGCGACGGCGCATTTCTTACGGCGATTCTTCAATGCTTCGGTGTCCAGCCTGTGCGCGGTTCGAGCAGCCGGCGCGGCGCGCAGGCGTTGCTCGAACTCAAGACCTGGGCCGAACGCGGCTACGACCTCGCCATCACGCCCGA
>Ga0302282_1001325_pt1 | contig 17735 bp, 14 predicted proteins | sample III_Fen_E1_3_FD_198763 | JGI IMG/M metagenome (GOLD analysis project Ga0302282, IMG submission 198763) | Peat permafrost microbial communities from Stordalen Mire near Abisko, Sweden - III_Fen_E1_3 | ecosystem: Environmental > Terrestrial > Soil > Wetlands > Permafrost | place: Sweden: Abisko... | reverse complement strand
GGGTGGTTCCCCCTTGAGCACGTCGCCGTGCACCGGCGAATCGGGGTCCGCCTCGAGGGCGGCGCCCAGTAGGAACTTCGTGTACGGGTGCGCGGGCGCCTCGTAGAGCGTGTTCGAGGGCCCGATCTCACAGATCTTGCCCAGGTACATCACTGCCACGCGGTCACTGACGTTCTTCACGACCGCGAGGTCGTGGGCGATGAACAAGAGGGTGAGACCGTATTCCTTCTTGAGGTCTTCGAGCAGGTTCAAGATCTGCGCCTGCACTGAGACGTCCAGCGCCGAGACCATCTCGTCACAGATCAGTAACTTGGGCCGCATCGCGAGCGAGCGTGCGATCGAGATGCGCTGGCACTGACCACCGGAGAACTGACGGGCGTAGCGATTGCCGTAGACCTTGGGGTCGATGCCGACTTTGACGAGCAGGTCGCTCACCATGGCGTCGCGTTCGAGACCGGTCACGGTCTTCCAGCAGTCGAGGGGCTCGGCGACGATGTCCTTGATGCGCCGGCGCGGGTTGAGCGAACTGATGGGATCCTGGAAGATCATCTGCATGCGCGTGCGTACGTTGCGCAGCGCCTTGCCTTTTTGCGCGCCGAGGTCCACGCCGTCGAGTTCAATGGTGCCACTCGAAGGTTCAACAATGCGCATGAGGGCCTTACCCGTAGTGGACTTACCGCAGCCCGACTCGCCGACGAGTCCGAGAGTCTCGCCCTCGAGCACGTCAAAGCTCACCCCAGCGACCGCCTGGATCGCGTGGTGGCCCACGCCGAAGGTGACCTTTAAGTCGCGGACCCTAAGGAGCGGTTCGGGGCTACTCATGTTGTCTTCACCGTTCTCTTGCGGGTAGCGGGTAGCGGGTTCCAGCACGCGAAGGCGTGTCCCGGCTCGTCGGCGTCCTGGAGTTCGGGACGTTCCTTGTGGCACTGGTCGGTCGCGAACGAGCAGCGCGGAGCGAAGCTGCACCCATCGGACAGTTTCAACAGGTTGGGCGGGCGACCGGGGATCGTGACGAGGCGAGTGTGTGGGTCATTGGTGACCTTGGGCGAACTCTCGAGCAACGCACGGGTGTAGGGCATGCGGTGCGCGGAAAAGACCTCACGGGTGCTGCCGATCTCGACGATGCGACCCGCGTACATGACAATGATCCGCGACGTGCGCGTGGCGACGACGCCCAGGTCGTGGGTCACCAGGATCACCGACATGTGGAGGCGCTCTTTTAAGTCATCGAGCAGGTTCAGGATCTGAGCCTGGATCGTGACGTCCAGACCCGTCGTTGGTTCGTCGGCGAGTAGCAGTTTGGGCGAACAGGCGAGCGCGATCGCTATCACGACGCGTTGACGCATCCCGCCCGATAGTTGGCCCGGGTAGGACTGGTAGCGGTGCTCGGGTGAAGGTATCCCCACCAGCTCTAGTAATTCGATGGCCCGAACCTTCGCGTCAGCCCTGGACATACCGAGGCGCACCCGGAGGGCCTCGTCGATCTGCTTACCCACGCGCATCACGGGATTGAGTGAGGTCATCGGGTCCTGGAAGATCATCGCGACCTCGGTACCCCAGACCGCGCGCTTCTCCTGTTCGCTGGCGCCCACCATCTGGTGTCCGTCGAGCAGCACCGAACCGGTGACGTTCACGTTGGTGCGCTGTTGGAGACCCATGATGGTGCGCGTCAGTACCGTCTTACCCGAACCGGATTCGCCCACGACGCCGATGGTCTCGTTGGCCATGAGTTCAAAGGAGACTCCGCCAACGGCGGGCAGGGGTCCGCCCGCGGTCGAGAAGGTCGTGGCCAGGTTCTCTACCACCAGGAGTTTCTCGTTGTCCGGGCTCACAGTTTCACCTCGGTCACGTCGAAGTGGTGACGCAGTCGGTCGCCGATGAAGTTGAGACACAGCAGGAACAGGCACATGGCGAGCGATGGAAATACGGCGAGCCAGGGATTCTGCTGAAGGATCGTGCGCGACTCATTGATCATGTTGCCCCACGACGGCGTCGGGGGAAGCACCGAGAGTCCGAGGAACGCGAGTGCCCCCTCGAGCGCGATCACCGTCGCTACGCCAATGAGCAAGAACGAGATTCCGATCGGTGCAATGTTGGGTAACAATTCTCGAAGCAGGATGCGTCGATCAGTCGCACCCTGGACCTTGGCCGCGATGATGTAGTCCTTGGTGGCGACGTTGAGTGTGGCGGTGCGTATGACGCGATAGACGAGGGGGATCGACGCGACGCCGATTACCACGATGATCTTGATTAGGGAGCGGGGCGTCCAGAACGAGAGGATCGCAATCGTCGCGATGATCGCGGGAAAGGCGAGGAACACGTACATGAGGTTGGTGAGGATTGTGTCGAATCGCCCTCGACGATAGGCGGCGAGCATACCCAGTGGCGACCCAATACCAAAGCCAATGAGCATCGAACCAGCACCCACCGACAGCGAGATCCGCGATCCGTACACCACGCGCGAGAAGAGGTCGCGTCCCAGGTCGTCGGTACCAAAGAGATGGTGAAGCGACGGACCGACGTTGAGTGCGTTGTAGTCCTGGAACTGGGGGTTTTGCAGGGGAAGAACGTTGGCGAAGATGGCGCCGATGATGTTGAGACCAATCCAGCCCACGCACAACCAAAAGAGCAGTCCGAGCGGTTCGCTCTTCTCCGGCTTTTCTACGAGGGCGATCTCTTCCTCGGCGATCATTTGACTGAAGTTACTCACGACTGATCCTCGGGTCCACGATGTTGATGACGAAGTCAAAGATGAAGTTGATGAGGACGACGCCCACCGACACCACCAGGACGATTCCCTGGACCAACAGGTAGTCGCTCTCGTTGATCGCCTGGATCAGGGTATAGCCGAGCCCGGGAATGTTTAGTAGGTACTGGACAATGAAACCGCCCGCCAAGAGCCCGCCGATGTTCACGCCCGCCGTGCCGAGCAGGGCGACCGAAGACGGGCGAAAGGCGTGGCGCCACATGATGCGTCGCTGGCTGATGCCCTTCGAGCGGGCCATTGTGATGAACTCCTCTTGCAAAGTGGCGATCAGGTCACTTCGCAGGACTCGAAAATAGACGACGAAACTCCCGATGGCGAGCGCGATCGTGGGTAGACCCATGCTCTCGAGGTTCACGATCCAGTCCTGGTTGAAGGGCACGTATGACGAGGGCCCGGTGTGCGGTACGCCGAGTTTCACCGAGACGAACAGTACCAATAGGACGATCACGATGAACGAGGGCACGGATAAAAGGGTGAAGCTGCCCGCGCTGAAGATCCGGTCGAGCCAGCCGTCGGGCTTTCGCGCCGAGCGCATGGCGAGGGGGATGGCGGTGGCGAAGGCAACGACTTGGGAAAGGAACATCATCTCGAGGTCGATTGGCAGGGCGGCGCGGATCGTGCTGGCGACCGACGTCTGGGAGATGAAAGAAGTCCCGAGATTGCCTCGAAGGACGTTACTGATCCAGATGAAGTACTGCTGAAAGAGGGGCTTGTTGAGACCAAGAAGCTTGTACAGTTTGGCCTGGTTCGACGGACTGGCTCCGGGTCCCTCAATGACAGTGGTGATGTTGCCCGGAAGCAGGTGGATCAGGTAGAAACTGCCGACCGAGATAATAAAGACGATGCCCAGAAGCATGAGCAACCGTCGCGTTACATACCTGAGCACTTCTTCCCCCGTTTAGGACTTCTTAGGACAATAGCCAACTCCGTGTACCCCCTAGTAACACCTGGTCGCTGTTAATCGTGGTGTCACAGGTGATGGCTAGCGTGCGAGCGTGAAGATAATTGCGATCGCCGGGGGTATCGGTGCGGGAAAGTCGGCGGCGACGGACTACCTCGCGGATCGTGGCTTTGCGGTCATCGACGCCGACGACGTCGCCCACGCCGTCACTCAACCGGGCGAGCCCGCGTGGGCCGCGATGCGCGACGCGTTCGGCGATGCCGTGCTTGGACCAGACCAGACCCTCGACCGCGCCTTCGTCGCTGACGTTGTTTTCCATGATCCGAGTGCGCTGAAGCGTCTCAACCTGATCACGCACGGTCGTATCGGCGAAGGGATCCTGACTCGTATCGGCGGAGCTTCGTCAAGGGCAGTCTTTATCGCTCTACCGCTCTATCGTCCGGAGCATCGGGCGATCTTCCAGATCGACGAGGTCTGGGCGGTGCTCGCTTCGCCGGACGTGGCGTTGTCGCGCTTGGTCGAACACCGCCAGTTCTCGAGAACTGACGCGCGGGCGCGCCTGGCGAGCCAGGACACCAACGACCAACGGGCGTCGATCGCGGACCACGTTCTGTGGAACAACGGGACCTTCGATGAGTTGTACGCGCAACTTGACGGACAATTACTGCGTTGCGGGTTGATTGATGGATAAGTTTCTGGTCGAGTCACCGTTTCAGCCCTCGGGCGACCAGCCCACGGCTATCGCCACCCTCGCTGAAGGTGTACGTGATGGATTGCGATTCCAGACCCTCGAGGGCATCACGGGCAGTGGAAAGACCGCCACCATTGCCTGGCTCATCGAGAGCGTCCAGCGTCCTACGTTGATCCTCGAGCCCAACAAGTCACTCGCGGCCCAACTCGCCTCGGAACTAAAGGAGATGCTGCCCCAGAACCGCGTCGAGTTCTTCGTCTCCTACTACGACTACTACCAGCCCGAGGCGTACATACCGCGCACCGACACCTTTATCGAGAAGGACAGTTCGATCAACGAGGAGATCGATCGATTGCGCCACGCCGCGACCTCGTCGCTGCTCACCCATCGCGACACGATCGTGGTCGCTTCAGTGAGTTGCATCTACGGGCTCGGTTCTCCCCTCGAATACCGCGAACGGATGTTGCCCCTTGAAGTCGGCGCGACGTTCGATCAGCGCGAACTCCTTCGTCGGTTGGTGGAGATGCAGTACAGCCGCAACGAGTTGGTGCTTGATCGGGGATCGTTTCGCATGAAGGGCGACACTCTCGAGATCCAGCCCGCGTATTCCAACGAGGCGGTGCGGGTGTCGTTCTTTGGAGAAGAAGTCGAGGAAATCTCGTTCTTCAATCCGGTCACCCAGGAACAACGCGGCAAGGTGAACGAGTTCACCTTGTTCGCCGCGTCGCACTACGCCGCGAGCGCCGTCACGATCAATCGGGCGTGTCGTTCCATTGAGGCCGAACTGCAGGTGCAGCTCGCTACGTTCCAGTCCGAAGGCAAACTTCTCGAGGCCCAACGTCTGCGTTCGCGCACCGAACACGACCTCGAGATGCTCGAGCAGACCGGTGTGTGTGCGGGGATCGAGAACTACTCGGCGCACCTCGACGGACGCAGCCGGGGCGAGCGTCCCTACACGCTGCTGGACTACTTTCCCGAGGACTTTCTGGTCGTCATTGACGAGTCGCACGTGGCGGTGCCCCAGGTGCGTGGTCAGTACGCCGGGGACCGGTCGCGCAAGGAGACCCTGGTCGAACACGGGTTCCGATTGCCGAGCGCGATGGACAATCGACCGCTCAACTTCGACGAGTTCATGGAGCTCGTGCCCCAGATGATCTTCGTGTCAGCGACTCCCGGACCCTACGAGATCGAGCACAGCGACCAGATCGCCGAACAGGTCATCCGGCCCACTGGTCTGCTCGACCCGGTGGTGAGCGTGGTGCCCACCAGGAACCAGATCGACGACTTGCGGATTCGACTCGACGCGGTGATTGCACGCGGCGAAAGGGTGCTCGTGACGACCCTCACCAAGCGCATGGCCGAAGACCTCACGGACTTCCTCGCCAAGGCCGGCTACCGGGTCCAGTACTTGCACAGCGACATCGACACGATCCAGCGCATCGAGATTCTTCGCTCATTGCGCCTGGGAGAATTCGACATCCTGGTGGGGATCAATCTCCTGCGTGAGGGACTTGACCTACCCGAAGTGTCGCTCGTGGCGATCCTGGACGCGGACAAGGAAGGGTTCCTTCGTTCGCGCAGCGCCCTTATCCAGACCATCGGACGCGCGGCGCGCAACTCGAACGGTGAGGCCGTGCTCTACGCGGATCGAATGACCGATTCAATGCGAGAGGCGATCTCGGTCACCGAACGTCGGCGTCTGCTCCAGATCGTCTACAACGAGGAGCACGGCATCAAACCTCAGACCATCATGAAGAACGTCGCCGACATCCTGGGACGACTTCGTTCGGAATCTGCGCGTGAACCAACGAACCGCATTCACGGCATCACCTCGCTCGAGAGTTCGCTACCCGACGACCTCAACCTGGAAATCGCGCGCGTCGAAGAGGCGATGTTGGCCGCGGCGGGCGAACTGCGTTTCGAGGAGGCGGCTGCGCTGCGCGACTATCTCCATTCCCTGCAGCGTCAAGGACTCGATTCGACGCTCGACAGCCTGAGCGACGTGTCTTGACCGGTAGATTGCCGCTATGACCTCGACCATTCGCGTCCAGGGCGCGCGCGTCCACAACCTGAAGAACCTCTCGGTGGAGATCCCGCGCGACCAATTGGTGGTTTTTACGGGTCTTTCGGGATCGGGTAAGTCCTCGCTAGCCTTTGACACCATCTACGCCGAGGGCCAGCGCCGCTACGTGGAGAGTCTCTCGGCCTACGCGCGCCAGTTCCTCGGCCAGATGGACAAACCCGACGTCGAGTTCATCGAGGGCCTCTCCCCGGCGATATCCATTGACCAGAAGACCGCGTCGCGAAATCCGCGCTCAACCGTGGGCACCATCACCGAGATCCACGACTACTTGCGACTGCTCTTCGCTCGCGTGGGCGTGCAACACTGCCACCTGTGTGGACGCGTCGTTACGCGCCAGACGCCTCAGCAGATCGTCGACCTCGTGCTCGCGCGACCCGAAGGTACCAAGTTCCTCGTCCTCGCCACGGTGGTCGAGGGCCGCAAGGGCGAGTACAGCACGTTGTTGAACGAACTCGCCGCCCAGGGATTCAGTCGCGTGCGAGTGGACGGCACGGTCCTCGAACTCAGCGAGCGCGAGACGATCGATCTCGCGCGCTACGAGCAGCACACCATCGACGTGGTGCTGGACCGTCTCTCGGTGAAGGCCTCGAGTCGACAGCGGCTCACCGAATCGGTGGAGACCGCGCTCAAGCTGACCAAGGGTCTCGTCTCGTTTCTGTTTCTTGATTCTGACGACATCGAGCAGTTCTCCGAGAAGATGGCGTGCAGTCACGACGGCATCAGTTTCAGCGAACTCGCTCCGCGTGACTTCTCGTTCAACTCGCCCTACGGTGCGTGTCCGGTGTGTACGGGTCTCGGCACGCGTTTCGAAGTAGACCCCGAGCTCGTGGTTCCCGATTCGACGTTGTCGCTCGACCAAGGCGCACTGGCGCCGTGGTCGGGCGCGCGCTTTAAGTACTTTGAGCGGCTCATCGGTGGCATCGCGGACATGGGCGGGTTCAGCGTCAAGACGCCGTGGAACAAGCTGCGCGCGAAGGATCGCAAGCTGATCCTTAACGGCGTTGAGACGAAGACCGTTCCGGTCAAGTATCGCAATCGTTACGGCAAGGTCCGCACCTACGACACGACGTACCGCGGCATCATCGAGTGGCTCGAGCGCAAGCGCTCCGAGGCCGACGGGGACTGGTCACGTGAACAGGCCGAGCAGTACATGCGCGAAGTCGAGTGCACGACGTGCGCGGGAAAACGTCTCAAGCCCGAGGTGCTCGCGGTGCAGGTCCACGGCCACAACATCGCCGACGTCAACGCGATGACCATCGACGAGGCGATCGACTTCTTTAAGAAGCTCAAGTTGACCAAACGTGAGGAGACGATCGCGCGTCAGGTCATCAAGGAGATCCTGGCGCGTCTCACTTTCTTGATGGACGTGGGCCTCGACTACCTCACCTTGAGCCGGGCGTCGGCGACGCTCTCGGGCGGCGAAGCGCAGCGCATTCGCCTCGCCAGTCAGATCGGCAGCTACCTGGTCGGCGTGCTCTACGTCTTAGACGAGCCGTCCATTGGCTTGCACCAACGCGACAACCGCCGCCTGATCGCCACGCTCGAGCGGCTCCGGGACCTCGGCAACTCGGTCATCGTCGTCGAGCATGACGAGGAGACCATTCGACTGGCCGACTTCATCGTGGACATCGGACCCGGTGCCGGTGAGTTCGGCGGCGAGGTGGTGCACGCGGGCACCTACAAGGAACTGCTCGAGAACCCCCGATCGATCACGGGACAGTACCTGTCGGGCGAGAAGTCGATTCCTACTCCCGCGACCAGGCGCAAGGGCGACGGCAAGAAACTGACGATCAAGGGCGCGCGCGCCAACAACCTGCAGAACATCAGTGTCGAGATCCCTCTCGGCACGTTCGTCGCGGTCACGGGCGTGTCGGGTTCGGGAAAGTCGACCCTGATCAATTCGATTCTCCTGAGTTCTCTCGAGCGTCAGGTCAACCGGGCCAAGACCCACGTCGCCGAGCACGACACCATCTTGGGCGTCGCGAACCTCGACAAAGTCGTCGCCGTTGACCAGCAGCCAATCGGTCGCACGCCACGATCGAACCCGGCGACCTACACCGGCGTGTTCGACAAGATCCGCAAGCTCTTCGCCGAGGTCCAGGAGTCCAAGATCCGCGGCTACCAGCCCGGACGGTTCTCCTTTAACGTGAAGGGTGGTCGTTGCGAGGCGTGCGCGGGCGACGGCACCATCAAGATCGAGATGCACTTCCTACCCGACGTCTACGTGAACTGTGAGACGTGCGACGGCGCCCGCTATAACCGCGAGACCCTCGAAATCAAGTACCGCGGCAAGACGATCAGTGACGTGCTCAACATGCCTATCGCCGATGCGGTGGATTTCTTCGACCGCCAGCCAGGGATCTTGCGCAACATCCAGAGCCTGATGGACGTGGGACTCGGGTACGTGCGCCTGGGCCAGCCCGCGCCGACGCTTTCGGGGGGAGAGGCCCAGCGCGTGAAGTTGGCGACCGAGTTGGCCCGGCGCCCGACGGGCCACACGTTCTACGTGCTCGACGAGCCCACGACGGGCCTGCACTTCGACGACGTGAACCGGCTCTTGCAGGTTTTGCATCGACTGGTGGACCAGGGCAACACGGTGCTCGTCATCGAACACAACCTCGACGTCGTAAAGACCTCGGATTGGGTCATCGACCTCGGACCCGAGGGCGGGCGTCGCGGTGGATTGATCGTGGGCGAGGGGACGCCCGAGGATATCGCCCAGTTGGAGACCGCGACCGGGACGGTCTTGCGCGAGGTGTTGGCGGTCAGCAGGAACTCGTAGTGTTCGCCAAGCCCTCGGGCATCCCTCGTCAAAGTGGTTGCTACCTCTTTCGCAACGGAAACGACACCATCATCTACGTGGGTAAGGCCCTCTCGTTGAACCAGCGGCTGTCCAGTTACTTCCAGAACAGCGACGCGATGACGATGAAGACCCAGGCGTTGATGGACGAGGCGACGTCGGTCGAGTGGATCGTCACCCCGAACGAACTCGACGCGTTAATCCTAGAAAACGAGCTCATCAAGGAGAATCAACCGCGCTACAACATGCGCCTAAAGGACGACAAGAGCTTCCCCTACGTGGCAATCGACACCCGCGTTGACTTTCCCGCGCCGTTCATCACGCGCTCCCAGCACCTGAAGGGCGTGCGATACTTCGGTCCCTTCGTCGACGTGCGAGCGCTGCGCACGACGATCGACGAGTTGTTACAGGCGTTCCCACTTCGCTCGTGCACCCGCCATAAGTTCAACTACCAAGAGCGAATCAATCGGCCGTGCCTGCTCTATGACATCGGCAAGTGCTCGGGGCCCTGCGTCAAGGCGATCGACCCCGAGGGTTACCGTGACCTCGTCGCTTCCTGGGCGAGGTTCTTCGAGGGCGACGTTCGTCAACTTCGTTCGTTATTGCGCGAACGCATGACCACGGCCGCCCAATTGAAGCACTACGAAGCGGCCGCCAAGGCCCGCGACGCCCTCGAAGCGTTGGAGCGGGCCGCGAGTGATCAGAGCGTGGTGCTCGATGACCACTCTGACCTGGACGTGATCGCTGTTCAGACCGAGGGCGGACGCGCGGCGGTCGTGCGCTTTCGCGTTCGTCACGGACGGATCATCGGGCGCACCGTGCACCTGATTGACCGGTCGATGGACGAAGACGACGCCCAGATCATCGAAGGGGTGCTGCCCGACCTCTACGACGACCCTTCGGGCGTGCCGCCGGTCGTGGTGGTAGTTGGCGCGTCGTCGGCGACCACGCTCACGGGCGCGTACTTAAGCGGACTACGAGGTCGCAGCGTCGAGATCGTCGCACCCCAGCGCGGACGACGCCGGCGGGTGCTCGAGTTGGCGGTCAATGACGCCAAGGCGGTGATCGATCGCGACTCGCTTCGTCGCCAGAGTGACCACAACGTGCGCAGTCGGGCGCTCCAAGAACTGGGTGACGCGCTAGGGCTCAGCCAACCGCCCTTTCGCGTCGAGTGCTTTGACATGAGTCACCTGCAGGGCACGAACTACGTCGGTTCGATGGTGGTCTTCGAGGACGCGATTGCGAAGAAGGCCGATTATCGACATTTCAACGTGAAGGAAATCCTCGGCAACGACGACGTGGGCGCGATGCAAGAGGTGGTGCGTCGGCGCCTGGCGCACTTGGACGAGAGCCAGGCGACGGCGAAGTTCCGTCGCCCCGACCTGATCATCATCGACGGAGGACTGCCTCAACTGCACGCGGCACAAAAGGCCGCGGCGCAATTGGGGGTCACCGGCATAGAGTTCGCCGCGCTCGCCAAGCGTGAGGAGTTGCTGTTCCGCCCGGGCTCGTCGACACCAATTTCGCTCGAGCGCGGTTCAGAGAGCCTCTATCTCGTCCAGCGCATCCGCGATGAAGCGCACCGGTTCGCCATCACGTTTCATCGCTCAAAGCGCGCGAAGTCGATGGTCGCCTCGTCGCTCGAGGGCGTGGCGGGTCTCGGGCCCCAACGACGCGAGCGATTGATGCTCGAGTTCGGCTCGCTCGACGCACTTCGTCAAGCCACGTTGGCGGACCTCGAGGTTCTCGAATGGCTACCCGAAACGGTGGCGAGGAACATCTACGATCATCTACAGGCGCCCAGTGAGCCCAGACCCACGAAGGGGAGTGCAGGCGATGAGTGAAGTAGTGCTCGTGACGGGAATGTCGGGCGCGGGTCGCTCGACGGTCTCGGCCGCGCTCGAGGACCTCGGTTGGTTCGTGATTGACAATCTCCCCGTGGAGTTGATCGTGCGCGTCGGCGAACTAGCGGCGGCGGGTTCGTTCGACTACGCCGGTGTGGCCTTCGTCGTCGGACGCTCGGGTCGCGTCCAACCCGACGCGTTGCTCGCGGTCGAGATGGAGCTACAACAAATGCACGAGAACGCGAAGATCCTCTTCCTCGACGCGCCCGACGACGTGCTCATCCACCGCTTCGAAGCAAATCGTCGGCGCCACCCGTTCCCCGCGCCATCCTTGGCGGACTCGATTGCGGGTGAACGTGCGCTGCTGCAGTCGATTCGCGACGCGGCCGACCTGGTGATCGATACCGGTTCGATCAATACCAACCAGCTTCGTGCGCGCATCGTCGAGATCTTCACCGACACCAATACCCCAGGATCATTGCGGGTCTCACTCGTGTCCTTCGGTTACTCCAACGGCATACCGCGCGACGTGGACATTGTCTTTGACTGTCGCTTCCTACCCAACCCGCATTGGATCGAGGAGTTGCGCCCCCTGTCGGGCCTGGATGAGCCCGTCGCGACGTACGTGCTCAGTCAAGAACCGGCCCAACACTTCCTCGCCGACGTGTGCTCACTGCTCGAGTGGCAGATCCCCGCCTTCGCGAACGAGGGAAAGGCCTACCTGTCGATCGCAATTGGCTGTACCGGTGGTCGACACCGGTCAGTCGCCATCGCCGAGGAGATTCGTCGTCGCCTCAAGATCCCCAACGCTGTGCTGCACCGCGATATCGCTCGATGAGGGTCGTCGCGCTGGGTGGGGGACACGGTACCGCCGTGTCACTGCGAGCCCTTCGACAGATGACGAACGAAGTGACCGGTGTGGTCTCGGTCGCCGACGACGGTGGTTCGACGGGGCGCCTGCGCGCCATGCTCAACGTGGCGGCGGTGGGCGACCTGCGAATCTGCCTGGGCGCGCTGGCGGACCCGAACAATCCACTCACCGAGTCCTTCGAGCACCGCTTTCACGTCGGCGAACTCGAAGGACACGCCGTGGGCAACCTCTTGCTCGTGGGCTTGATCGACGCGACGGGCAATCTCGAGGAGTCGGTGCGCGCGGTCGCCCAGGTCATGGGCGTGACCGGGGCCATCGTGCCAGCCTCCTGTGAGGGCGTGGAACTCGTGGCGAGCACCGAGAACGGGGCGACGCGCGGCGAGACCAAAGTCGCCCAGGCGACCCGGATCAAGAACATCAGTGTCGAACCCAAGAACGCGCCCGCGCCCACCGCGGCGGTCGAGGCGATCGAGAACGCGGACCTCGTCGTGATTGGCCCCGGTTCACTTTTTACGAGTGTGCTCGCCGCGTGCGTCGTGCCCGGGATCACCCAAGCGATCGCGGGAAGCCGGGCCCACAAGGTCTACGTCGCTAATCTGCGACCCGAAGTGCCCGAAACCAAGGGTTTCACACTCCAGGATCACGTCGACGCCCTGGTTCGTCACGCGGTTGTCCCCGACGAGGTGCTGGTCGATGCTCACTCGGAGTTTGCCACTCAGGCGTGTTCGTTACCGACGAGTTACGCGGATCTGGCGGGCGTTAATGGCCTGGTCCACGATGTGCAAAAATTGGTACGAGCACTCAACGCGTGGCGCGTGGAGTGATGACCAACTACCGAGGAGACGCCGTGGCAATACGTGTTGCAATTAATGGATTTGGACGAATCGGACGCGGCTACGTGAGGGCATCGCTCAACAACCCCGACATCGACGTCGTCGCGGTGAACGACCTGACGTCGCCCTCGATGCTCGCGCACCTCTTGCAGTACGACTCGACCCAGGGAGTCCTGGGCGTGCCGGTCAGCGTCGTCGACGGGAACATCAAGGTCGGCAAGGACACCATCAAGGTCTTCGCCGAGCGCAACCCCGCCGCCCTTCCTTGGAACGACCTCAAGATCGACGTGGTGATTGAATCGACGGGCCTGTTCACCTCGCGCGAGGCGGCGGCCCAGCACCTCAGTGCGGGAGCGAAGAAGGTCGTCATCTCGGCACCGTCGAGCGACGCGGACGCGAACCTCGTGATGGGCGTCAATCAGGACAGTTACGACGCGGAAAATCACCACGTCATCTCGAACGCCTCGTGCACCACGAACTGTTTCGTGCCCATGGTAAAGGTCCTCGACGACGCCTTCGGGATTGACGTGGGCCTCATGACCACGGTGCACGCCTACACCAACGACCAGAATTTGCTCGACCTTCAGCACAAGGACCCTCGTCGCGCGAGGGCGGCTGCGGTCAACATCGTGCCGACTTCTACCGGCGCCGCGCGTGCCACGAGTCTGGTACTCGCCTCGATGAAGGGACGCCTTGACGGCACGTCACTGCGCGTACCGATTCCGGTGGGCAGTATCACGGACTTCACCGCGATCGTGCGTTCGACGACCGTCGAAGAGATCAACGCGGCCTACAAGAAGGCGGCAGACTCGGGTCCACTGAAGGGCATCCTCGCCTACACCGAGGACCCGATCGTGTCTTCGGACATCGTGGGCACACCGTTCTCGTGCACCTTCGACTCGTTGATGACGATGGTCATAAAGATCGACGACGCGCGCAGCTTGGTAAAGGTGTTCGGCTGGTACGACAACGAGTGGGGCTACTCGAACCGCTTGGTGGACCTGACCAGTTACATCGGCAAGTAGCGGTGGACGCCCTCCCGTCCTACGAGCGTTGGGGCGACCTCACGGGCAAGCGCGTGCTCGTACGGGTCGACTTCAACACACCCGTCGCCGAGGTGAACGGCGAACTAAAGGTCACCGACGACTTTCGGATCCGCTCGACGATCCCGCTCTTCGAGGACCTGCTTCGTCGTGGCGCGACGGTCGTAGCGTGCACGCACTTCGGTCGCCCGAAGGGTCAAGTGGTCGCCAAGTACAGCGTCGCGCCGGTGCGCGCACGTCTCGGCGAACTCTGTCCGGGCGTCGAACTGATGGAGAACCTTCGTTTCAATCCGGGCGAGGAGAGCGACGACCCGGCCTTCGGTGCGTCGCTCGTCGAAGGCTTCGACTACTACATCAACGAGGCCTTCAGCGCTTCGCACCGCGCGCACGCGTCGATCATGATCCCTCCGCAGTTGCTGCCGAGCGCGGCCGGCCCGAACTTGCAGCGAGAGGTCACGACCATCCTGTCGCTGTTCACGTCGCCCGAGCGTCCCTTCGTGGCGATCGTGGGTGGCGCGAAGGTCGCCGACAAACTAGGTATCGTGCGCGTGCTGAGTGAGAAAGCGGATACGGTCATCGTAGGTGGGGGCATGGCCTACACCTTTGAGGTGACCCAAGGTCGAACAATCGGCTCGTCACTGTTCGACGGCACGCACCTCGAAGACTGCGCGACGCTGTTAAAGGGTGGCAACGTGTTGATCCCCGAGGATTCACGCGGGCTCAAAGACGGACAGCCCTTCGGAGACGGCGGGCAAGACGAAGTGATCGACTTCGGCGCCAACGTGCCCGATGGCTTCGTGGGACTGGACATCGGGACCAAGGCGACCGCGACGTTCTGCGCGGCGATCGCCCAAGCCAAGACGATCCTTTGGAACGGACCCATGGGCGTCTTCGAGGACCCACGTCTCAGCGCGGGCACCGAGGCGGTCGCGCGCGCGGTCGCCGCGTCGTCGGCGGTGTCGGTCATCGGCGGGGGCGACTCGGTCGCGGCGCTACAGTCCTACGGCCTCGAAGACCAGGTCAGTTTCGTCTCGACCGGTGGGGGCGCGTCACTTGAACTGGTGGAACTCGGTGACCTGCCCGGGCTCAAGGCGCTTCGCGAGAGTCCGTTCAACGAATGAAGAAGCCTTTGGTCGTTGGCAACTGGAAGATGAACCTCGACTACGTCGAGGCACTGCACCTGGGTCAACAGATCGGTGTGATGCTGAAAAACAAGCCGCTCGAACACGTTGACGTCGTGCTCGTGCCGCCCTTCGTCGACCTGCGCAGCGTGAGCTCGATCGTCGAGTCCGAGCGGATCCCGGTGGGGGTCGGCGCCCAACACGTGAACCAGAACGACGCCGGCGCGCACACCGGCGAGGTGAGTGTCGCGATGTTAAAGCGGCTCAACGTGAGCTGGGTGATCGTGGGTCACTCCGAGCGTCGCGCGATGTACGCCATGACCGACGAATTGGTCGTGGCGACCTTGCGCCAGGTCGTGCGCAACGGTCTGCGCGCGGTGCTGTGCGTGGGTGAGGCGCTCAACGTACGAGAAGAGCACGGTGAGGACGAGTTCGTGCGCGCACAACTGGTGAGCGCTCTTAAAGGTCTCGACCAGAAGTACCACGAGCTCGTGAGCGTCGCCTACGAGCCGATCTGGGCGATCGGCACCGGACTCAACGCCACCAGCGAACAGGTGGCGGACATGACCACCCACATCCGTTCGGTGCTCGCGGGTCTGGCGATGCCGGGAATCCGCGTGCTTTACGGAGGATCGGTCAACGCGCAGAACGCCGGGGCCCTCATGTCAGAGGGCCGGGTCGACGGATTTCTCGTCGGTGGAGCGAGCCTCAAGGCCGAGTCGTTCATGTCAATTATCCAGTCCTGTCATGACTGCTACGATGGCAAGCGCTAATCGGAGGTTGTGATGTTCACCTGGGCATTCGTCATTATTGAGGCATCATCGGCCGTGGGCCTCATTTTCCTGGTCCTTTTGCACTCTGGTCGCGGTGGTGGCATCTCTGACTTGCTCGGTGGCAGCATGGGCGCGGTCGCCTCGGGTTCGACCGTCGTCGAGCGCAACCTCGACCGCATCACGATCGCCGTGGCCTTAATTTTCACGTTCGCGACGCTGACGCTCGACCTGCGTTTGCAGTAACCGGCATGATCCTTCACGGATCGATCCTTCGCACGCTGGGTGCTGGACTGGTCCTGGCTTCCTCGGTGCTGCTCGTCACCTCGGTGGACGCGGCCTCGCCACCTGCGAGCGTGGTGAAGACTCTCAACCTCTCGCTGCCGGGGCCGTTCAATGGTTGCACGGTTCTCGACGCGGGAGCTACCCCCACGACCAACGCCATCCTCGACCTACTTCGCCCGTCGGCCTTTCTCACGACCACCAACGACAACCTGGCGGGCGAGGGAGGGGCGATCGCGTCAGCGGAACTGGTCTCGCTCAGTCCCGAAACGGTCGTCTACACGATCGCATCGGGTCAACACTGGAGTGACGGTGCGAGCTTTAGCGGCATCGACCTCGTTAGTTGGTGGCTGCGAGCCAAGCAGCTCGCGAGCATCCAGTCCGACGGCTACCGCGACATCCGCTCACTCGCCGAGACCAACGCCGGTCTCACGGTCACCGCGACGTTTTCTCAGCCCTACGCCGAGTGGAACCTACTCTTTCGTGACGTCGAGGCGATCGGCACGCCGGCGGGCTGCTCGTGGTCGAGCTTCCTCGCTCGCCCGTCGCTGGGTCCCTACGACCTCGTGAGCGCTACGGACAACCGTTTCGTGCTCGTCGCCAACAAGGACTGGACCCTCGATCCCGGTCGGTTCGGACGCATCGTCATCAGCGACTCGTCGACGATTCCCGCGAGCCCGAGCGCCTACTTCGCCAGCTATTCACTCGACGTCACCAGCGCGACAGTTGAGGCGGTGAGTGCGCATCCTTCGGTATCGAGTCACATCGGCACGTCGAGCGAGAACGCCGAAATCACCTTCGCCCCGTCACGGCCTCTCACGAAGGTGTTGGCCCTACGCGAAGCGCTCAGCCTCATCCTGGATCGTCAGTCGATCATCAACGACATCTACGGATCGGTCACGTTCTCACCAGCGGTCGCCCAATCGTCGCTCTACAGTCAGGGCCAAGCCGCGTATCCGGGGGGCAACGGCAGCGCTCCGTCCGCGCAGTCCACCACCACGACCGTTCCGTCTACCCAACAAACGGGTTCACTAAACGATTGCGCGCTCTGCGCGGTCAACCTTTTCGAGAAGTTCGACTACATCAAGATGCCTTCGGGATGGTTCAGCGCCACTGGTGCACGCTTGTCGCTCGCCGTTGCCGTGGGTCCAACCGCGCTCGACCAGGCCGTCGCCGTCCAGGTCGAGACGCAGTGGAGAAATGACGGCATCGCGGTGACTTCTCTCAACGTCCGTTCGGACGACTTGGCCGCCTACAAGGCAGCGTCGAACGAGGTGGACGTCGCGATATTCACGCGCCCCACGACCACGACGGCGTCGTCTTCGGCGCGGTCCTTCGCGGGCCCGGGCTATCTGGACAGCTATCCCAGTGGTGTTCGATCCGGGGCGCTCACCGAGCTCTACACGACCGGCGTCTCGATCTTCAATCCGGTCACCGCTCAGGGCACGTGGCTCAAACTCGACCAGGACGTGATGAACGAATTCTGGGTGCGACCCTTGTTCACGGCGCCGTCGCTCGTGGAGTGGTCCACCGCCATTGGCCAGGTGTACGGCAGTTTTTCGGTGCCGGGTCTCGTCGATCAGGTGACTGGGTGGGGGATCGTGCAACCAACGTCACAGGGTTGATCGTCCATAGCGTATTCACAGAACGGCTAAAGTAGAAATTCGCGTCGGAGTGGCGGAATAGGCAGACGCGCCAGCTTGAGGGGCTGGTGCCCTTAGGGGCGTGC
>Ga0302282_1001316_pt1 | contig 17839 bp, 17 predicted proteins | sample III_Fen_E1_3_FD_198763 | JGI IMG/M metagenome (GOLD analysis project Ga0302282, IMG submission 198763) | Peat permafrost microbial communities from Stordalen Mire near Abisko, Sweden - III_Fen_E1_3 | ecosystem: Environmental > Terrestrial > Soil > Wetlands > Permafrost | place: Sweden: Abisko... | reverse complement strand
CCGATACGACGAGTTCCACTCTCCGGTTCTCTTGCCGTCCAGCGGAGTTATCGTTCGAGGCTACGGGCAAAGTATTGCCGAAGCCCGTGGCGCTGACTGAGTTTGCGACTACCCCCTGCTGCACGAGATAATCGCGGACAGCCCCTGCGCGATTCTCTGAGAGCTTCTGATTCATCTCATCGCCACCTACATTGTCGGTGTATCCTCCGACCGCAATGTTGAGCGAAGGGTATGCAATCAATATTCCTGCGACCTTTGCCAGCTTCTCCCGCGCACCGGGCTTCAAGGAATATTGCCCTGTGTCGAAGAGCACATCGGACATGCTGACGATCAGTCCCCGTGCGCTATCGCGTGTCTGGAGGATCTCATTGAGTCGCACTTCCAATTGTGCACGCATCGCCATTTTGTCGCTGTCGGCCTGCTGTTCACCCTCCTGTGCATGCTGGGCGATCAACCGATACCGGTCAGCATCGGCTTGAGCCGTGTTAATAGCCGCGGTTGATGCTGCCTGGTTGTTCGTTAGGTCAGTCTGAGCTTTCAACCTGGCGGTCTCGGCGTTTGCCGTGTCATTCTGGGCTTTCAATCTGTCCGCCTCGGCGTTTGCCCTATCGGTCTGGGCCCTGGTCGCATCGGCTTGGGCTTGTAACTTTTGCTGGGTTGCCTCATCGGCTTGCGCCTGCGACCGTGCCTGCGCATCGGACGAAGCCTGGAGTTCGCTCGCCCTGCGATTGTCCTCGATCCGCTTGACGGCTATCTCTCGCGCATCCTCCGCAGTCTGCACCGTCTCTCGGGACTTCGCGATCAGTTGCTTTCTATCTGTATGTCCACCCGTGGCGTATGCGTCGGTAGTGTTCATCAACTCGACAGCGTGCTGGTAGCTTTCGCCGGCGTACGTGTCCGCGCCTTCAGATTGGGCGATGCGAACGGCATTTCGCGCTTCAAGGAATTCCAAAGGCAGTTTGGCGTCCAGAACCACGGGGTCGAATTTGTATCCGGTAGGGATATAACCGCCACGCTCCGTGAGTTCATATTTTGCGTGGACTGCTTCCGGTGTTCCCTTGGTGTCGGCGCGAATCACATTTTCAAGCACGACCACATCGCTGGGTTGGCGAACGGCAAAATAAGGCTCCGCGGTGACGATTAGTGCGAATGCCTGGAGATTAGTGGTGGCAGTTAGTTTGCTGCGATCGTTGCCGCCGATCAAGACTTCTCCAAGGTTTACTGCGTGACCTTCAGGTGAGATGGCCCACATCACATAAGTCAGATATTCGGCGCCAAAGGCCGTGGGGCTTTGCAAATTCCCAAAGTTCGCTTCCACTTCCATCGTGCCGCGCTTGCTGCGCACCTTGGCTTTTCCATCGGCAGAGGGCAGCAAAGCGGTTCCGGCCAGATCCACTTCCGAGGCTCCGCCGCGATGTTGATAGTCAACCGCTTCAACGGTGCGGCTGGTCTCGCTCACGACATAGGTGGGCGTTGAGCCGACAGGCACGAGGGCGATCGACTGCTGTGGGCCGGCTTGAGCAAACGCGCTCACGCTGAGGACGCTTCCGATCACGAACAACAAAGTGTGCTTCACGATATCTCCTGCAGTCAAAGGGCTGCTGTATTGCATTGTTAGCTTGGGTTGGCGGGCGCATAGTTGCACGCTTCAATTGCTGCGATCTGTCACTTCCCGACGCGGAATTGATTGAGATGTTGAAACAATCCGTAGAGATTTGCAATCCACAAAACCAGGACGATGACAACCAGGCCATTCAGGATCGATTTGATTTGTCCCTGCATAGGGATGAATCGGTTCACAAGCCACAACAGGACTCCTGCTGCAACAATCGTGAGAACGACGGTGGTAAGTGGCATATCGTGTGTTCTCCAATCATTTCTCGAATGCGATACTCTAAGGGATCGTCGAGAAGTTACGGACGATTGACTCACTTCGCGTGGGAGCCATCAGAAAGAGGAGAACGGTTACTCCGCTTCACTTCTATTCTTCTGAATCGCTGGGGAAATAGCTGTGCCATAATGCTCATCCGGCAGAATGAAGAGGACAATCTCTTCTCTGTCAGGATCCAGCACTCTTAGAAACAGGTTGGGTGGCTGGGGCGGTTTAATATGATGATCTAGTGCAAAAGTGTGCGGAAAACAGGCGGCTATTCGGCTGTTCCATCGGGACTTGGGTTGTGCCAACTGCCGTTTGCAGCGATGAGTGCGTCAGCTTCTTTCGGTCCCCAGGTTCCGCGTTTGTAACGGCGAACTGGGTGATGGTTCTTCAGAACTCGATTGACCACCTCCCATGCGGCTTCAACCGCGTCTTCGCGGGTGAAGAGCGCCCCGTCGCCCTTCATGGCATCGCCCAATAGCCGCTGATAAGGTCCTTCTTCGTTCGGCTGTTCATCTGACAGATAAAGCTCTCGCTCCTCTCCAATGAATTCCTGGCCCGCAAGCTTGACGCGGGCCGCCAGTGCGATGGCCGAGTTGGGAGAAAGCCGGAAACGCAGGTAATTCGACCTGCTATGCGGTTGCACTGCATCGGCGAAGAGTTTCTGCGGAGGCCGCCTGAGCTCTACGAGGATTTCGGTCGCGGTGGTGGGTAGATACTTGCCCGAGCGTAAATACCACGGCACTCCGTCCCAACGCCATGAGTCGATGAAGAGCCTCAGGGCGCAATAGGTCTCGACGTCGGAGCGCCTGGCCACGTCCGGCTCATCACGATAACCCAAATACTGGCCGCGCACCAAATCGCCGGGCTTCAGAGGGCACATCGCTTTGAAGACCCTGGCCTTCTCAATCTGCACATCTCCAAAGTCCCGGCCCGCGGGCGGTTCCATGGCAAGCAAGGCCACGATTTGGAAAAGATGGTTCTCGATTACATCGCGCAGACAGCCTGCTGTCTCGTAAAATGCGCCGCGGTTGCCCACTCCGAAATCTTCCGATAGCGTGATCTGCACGCTGGCCACGTAGTTACGATTCCAGATCGGCTCCAGAAATGAATTGGCGAAGCGAAAGTAGAGAATATTCATGATCGCTTCCTTGGCAAGGAAATGATCGATGCGGAAAATCGAGTTCTCAGGAAAAACCGCGTGTGCAACCTGGTTTAATTCACGCGCCGAAGCCAAGTCGCGTCCAAACGGCTTTTCGACAATCACGCGCGCATTGCTGGCCAGATCAGCGGCTCCCAATCCTTTAATCACCGTCTCGAAGAGCGCAGGCGGAATTGCCAGATAGTGCGCAGGGCGCCGCGCCTTCCCCAGCGCTGCTTTGATCGCCGTGAATGTATTGCTGTCTGTATAGTCTCCGCTCACGTACTTCAAGAGAGACAAAAGGCGTGTGAGCGCGGGCTTGTCGTCGATTCCACCGGCTCGCTTGATGCTGTCCGTGGCGCGTCGGTGCAGCCGCTCCAGACTCCATTTAGGAAAAGCAACGCCGATGACCGGAACCTTGAGTGTGCCGCTTTTCACCATGGCGTAAAGTGCCGGGAAGATCATTTTGTGAGCCAGATCCCCCGTCACGCCAAAAATCACCAGAGCGTCCGACTGCGACCTGGCCATCAGGCGCCTTCTTTCTGGCCGGCGGTTTTCTCCTCGTGGCCGCCAAATTGAAATCGCAGCGCGGACAACAGCTTGTCGGCGAAAGTGTCTTCGCCGCGCGAACTGAAACGCTCATACAGCGCAGCACTCAGAACAGGAGCCGGAACCGACTCGTCGATCGCAGCGGTGATCGTCCAGCGTCCCTCACCCGAGTCCGACACGTGGCCCGTGAATTTTGCCAGATCCGGGCTGTCGAGCAGAGAGATGGCGGTCAGATCCAGGAGCCATGAAGCGATTACGCTGCCGCGGCGCCAGACCTCGGCGATGTCGGCAAGATTCAGGTCGTATTGGTACACCTCGGGGTTGCGCAGGGGAGTGGTTTCGGCGTCCACAGTTTGCTGCTGTTTGCCGACATTGGCATGATGGAGAATATTCAACCCTTCCGCGTACGCGGCCATAATTCCGTATTCGATTCCGTTGTGCACCATCTTCACGAAGTGTCCGGCGCCGCTGGGGCCGCAATGCAGATAGCCGTGCTCAGCAGTGCCGCCCACTTTCTCCCTGCCAGGGGTGCGCGGCGCGGAATCGATGCTTGGCGCCAGTGCAGAAAAAATGGGGTCGAGGCGTTGAACTACAGCCTTTTCGCCGCCGATCATCAGGCAATAGCCGCGTTCTGCGCCCCACACTCCGCCGCTGGTTCCCGCGTCTACATAGTGGATGCCCTTGGATTTCAGTTCGGCGGCGCGGCGAATGTCGTCGCGATAATAAGAGTTCCCGCCATCGATGACCACATCGTCCGGTTCGAGCAGCGGGGTCAGTGCGTTGAGCGTCGCATCAGTCACGCCAGCTGGCACCATCATCCAGATGGCGCGGGGCGTCTTTAATTTCTTGACGAAGTCCTCAAGCGAATCGGCGCCCACTGCGCCTTCTTTCACAAGCGATTGCACGGCTTCCGGGTGAATATCGTACACAACACCTTGGTGGCCGGCCTGCATAAGACGCCGCACCATATTGTTTCCCATCCTGCCCAAGCCGATCATGCCCAGTTCCATGGAATCCTCCCGATACGATGTTTGATGCGAGCGCGGGAACAAACATTTGCCCACGAGTACAAGGTAAACTCAAGCACAGCTCAACGGATACCGGCAGAGAGCGGAGGGGGTCAACGATTGAGTTGTGTTAATTCGAGGAAGTGCTTCTGCACGGCTTGGAAAGGCCCGTGCAGAAATCATACTTGATAAGTCAGCTAAGTTTTAAGGGCCTTTCCATGGCAGTTGGAGTGCTGGCATTGGCAGACAAGCTCCGTCATGGCTTTTGCGTCGCGGCAGGCCTCGCTGCAGAATTCCTTCCCCTCCGCAGGGATACAATTGCATGCGGGATGAGCACATTTTGGCGTGGCATTCATAGGATCTCCTTTGATCGATTGAGTGGTTCGTTGAAAAGCTCATGAGACGACTGCGACCAATAGCGCGTGGGAAGGGGACCTTGTGGCCGATACGTGCCGTTTAGCCACAACGCCACGGGCTATGGTTTCGGAGTTGCCGCGGCGGTGACCAGCACGGGCTTGTCGGCGACAGGTGTAGACAAACTAACCGCCGTCGCCTGCTTGTCGACCGGTATCTCAGTTCCAGTTGGATAAATGAGAATCTGGATCGAACCCCAATCCGCTTCGAGATTCGCGCCAGTCTGCTTGCCCATTCCCAACGTCTTGAGCTGGCTGTCGTCAAATCCGAAGTTTTCGACCAGGTACTCGCGGATAACCATGGCCCTGGCCTCAGTGAGGACGAGATCCTTCTGGGTATCGCCATCCATGCCGGTAGAGACCTCTATCACCGCAAGTCCGAACTGGGTCTGTGCCAAGAAGTCGCCGGCGGCTTTGAGGGTTTTTTGATCTGTCATTTTTGCCGAAGCACGGCCATCGAAGAGTTGCTTCGCTGTGTAAGTGAATATCTTCACCGGAGAACTCTGCGGGAGACCACTGATCTTGTTTGCGGCTAGTTCGGAGGAGTCTTCGTATCCGCGCCTCTTGTAATAGCCGCTCAAAAAGAAATTGTGCTTCAGCGCCTCCATATTCTCCTGGAAGTCCGTTACGCCGATTTGCGCTTGCAACATCGTGTCGTGGAGTGTAGTCGTGGTCTGTTCCAGGTTGTTATAGAGTTGCTTGTCGTTCACCAGGGCTCCCACGGTTCCCTGTCCCGAGTCGATCTTGGCGCTTACCGAGTTCAGATGGGCCGTGGCCGCAGTTGTGTTGACGATGGCTTGTTGACTGCTATCGAGGATCGCGTTCGCCTTTATAAGCAGAGCGCCCAACTCCAGCGGCGGTACACTCTGAATGGTCTCGCCATCCTCCACTTCGGCTTGCCCGGCAGATCCAAACGAAATCGCAACGAACTGATCGCCCAGAACTCCCTCGGTTTCAATCGAGGCTACAGAGTCACTCTTGATGATCTCCTTAGTTGATCGATCAAGATCCATGACGACGATGACCTTATCGCCCGGTTTGTGAGGCAGCGTGATGCGACGTACATTTCCGCTGTGAACGCCGCCCACCTGCACGTCAGCTCCCACAGCCAGGCCCGCAACGTTGTCGAATTGCGCCTTGAGTTGGTAAGTGGCGCGAAACAGATTCTCCTGGCTCCCGATAATGAAGACACCGGCCGCCAGAACTGCCAGCGTTGCAACGATGAATGCTCCCAACCTTGCTAATCTCGACATAACTTCTCCTACGATTGCTGTAGAAACTCCTTCACAAACCCGATGTCACTTTGTTGAAGGTGTTCAAACGTGCCCTCGATCACTACGTCGCCCTCATTCAGCAGGGCAAGACGGCCGGCGATCATTTTGGCGCTATGCAGATCGTGCGTGACGACGATTGTCGCCATGCGACGTTCTCTCTGGAGCTTGAGAATCAATTCGTCGATTTCGCCGGAACTGATGGGATCGAGGCCGGCTGTTGGCTCGTCGAGCAGCAGAATCTCCGGCTCCAGAGCCAGCGCACGCGCCAGGCCCACGCGCTTTTGCATCCCGCCCGAGATATCCGACGGCATCTTATCGATGTCGCCGTCCAACCCCACCTCGACCAGTAACTTCCTCACCCGGTCGGCTCGCTCGGATTTGGGCATGTCTCTACGATGGTGTTCAAGAGGGAAGGCCACGTTCTCCCGGACAGTGAGCGAATCGTAAAGCGCCGCCTGCTGAAACAGGAAACCCATCTTCTTCCGGATTTCCCCCATGCGATCAAGCGCGAGACCTGCGATGTTTTGACCTTGAATGCAAATCGATCCTGAGTCAGGGGTATCGAGGCCAATGATCAGCCTCAGCAGCACGCTCTTCCCCGTGCCGCTGCGTCCCAGCACAGCCAGGGTCTCTCCCTGGTTCACGCGCAAGCTGATCCCGTTCAAGACCTTGTGGCCGTCGAAGGACTTGTACACCTTCTCGACAGCAACGACAGGCACTGACCCGTCTTTCCTGGGTTCCGTTTGCTTCGTCGCAATGTCATAAGTTGTTGCCATACTTGTTTCACTGAGGCTTCAAACAGCGGTTAAGGGAAAAAGACAAGGATGAATTTGACCATGACAACATCGGCCAGGATTAGAAAGAGCGAGGCCATCACGACCGAGTTAGTGGCCGCGCGGCCCACACCAGCAGCCCCACCGCGGGTGCGCATTCCCTGAAAGCATGCGATGAGCCCGATGATCAGGCCATAGACAGCCGTCTTGAAAGTCTGCGGCAGGAATGAGTTGAAAGCGGCGCCTTTAAAACCGCTGGTAATGAATTGATGGAACGAGAGCGGTTCAACCAGAGACTGTGCAAACCAGCCAGTAAACAAGGCACATGCGTCGGTGGCAAGGGTCAGCAGCGGGAGCATCAGGATGCAGGCCAGTATTCGTGTCGCCGCCAGCAACCTGTAAGGGTTGATCGCGGATGCCTCGATGGCGTCGATCTGCTCGGTGACTTTCATCGATGCCAATTCCGCGCCCATGCCGGCGCCCACGCGCCCGCTTACGACCAGGCCGGTAATCACTGGCCCCATGACCTGGATAACGGAGTACACGAGAGTGGCAGGAAACATCGATTTAGCGCCGAATCGAGTGAGACTGTAGCGGGCTTCGAGCGAGATGATGACGCCAATTGCACCGCCAGCCATGGCGACCAACGGCAAAGACTTGGACCCCACTTCGTCGAGCTGCCGAATCAGTTCGCGGCCTTCATACGGCGGCGTGACCGCGGCTGTGAGAACTCGCCAGGAAAAGATGCCCAGGCTGCCGAACCACTCGAAGAACCCGTTGAAAAGTTTCGTAGCAGAGTCTGCAACGGAGGACAGGGGTTCGGTCCGCAGCGGCGGAACGAGCGGGTGTATCTCCGCAACTGTTGTCAATCCGCGATCGCTCAATGATTCGGACCTTTGTCCGGAGAGCCGTGCGCATTATTCAGATGCATGCGTGAAACCAAGGCGTGAGGACCGCTATAGAAGAACTCCAGAGCAATGTTGCCGCCCACATAACTAAGTAAGCTGTAGTTGCCCATCCGGAACGCATCCTTTGCGTCGAAGCGGTCTGGATACCAGAAGTGAACCGCAATCATAGAACCCGCATAGGGCGCGGCAAGCGCGGAGATAGAGAAGACGCGATGGCCGTCTGCACCACGGCGCCCTGACAAGGTGGAGATCACTGCATGACGCAGCCGCGGAAGCGGCCCCGCGCATTCGCAGCGGTAATACAACGTATCTTCCCTGAACGCTTCCGCCAGCCCATAGCGCGTGGTGGTTCCAATAGCCGCGATCCCAAAGTCGGACCCAAACCGCTTGCCGTAGCCCTCAAGGCCCTGGCCCCATTCCGGTGGGGAATTGGTCCACTGGTTGATTCCCGCGGCGAACGCGGCGCCAGCAACTGGATACGGACCGAATGCGTCGAAAGCGTAGTTGCTCACCTTTGTTCTTTCGGTTGGGCGGACATAGGTCAAGTCCAGTGTCCCTTTCGCTGAGGGGGTGATTCGCGAAGTTGCGGAGGGATCTCCAGAAGAGAGCAGCGATTGCGATCTTGCCAGCACCGGCGTTGCGGCCAGGGCCGCAGTGACCAACACCAGGAGCATCGCCCGATGAATCTCGGTACCCGGGGGATTTTTGCCCGAATGGCCGACGCGCCTACCTGCCAGACCTGCCCGGCAGGCTAACAAGAAATGCGACTCCGCGATCCACCTGGATGATTTCATCGTCTCTCCTTTGATCGGCGTCGCGCGACTCAACCGCGACATTCGTAGTCAACGAACCGTCGCGTCTCTAGCTACACCCAGAGAGATAGTTACAGAGTGGAGGCCTTCAGGGATGGTCACATTTGCACGCGATCGCCAGTACTGTCCTTGTGAAACGACCGCATCGGTCAATCAAGGCGAAACTGGTTCCATGGGAGCAGATGGTCCGCAGAGCGTGTGTCCAAAAGAGCACATCTTTGCTCTTAGGATGAGAGGACAATTTAGGAAATTAGTTGTTTCTCCGGTTCGCTGAGGAGTCTCCTTTGTCTAAAATTCATCATTTCCCCTCCATCCCCACGAGGATTTTGTTGCCCATCGACTTCAGCTCATCTTCCCAGGCCGCTTTGGAAATGGCAGCTGACCTTGCGAAGCATTTTCACGCAGAACTCCATCTCGTTAACGTGATTCCGATGTTTCCCACCACGACGCTACCTGACGTGATTCCAGAAGGCGAATTCATTCAAAAAGCCAGAACCTTTACGGAGCAACATCTGGCCAAGTGCCATGCAGCTCTTGCGAACAGGGCAGTGAAGTCGACTTCCAGTATCGAAGTTGGAAACGACATCGCCGGAAGCATCATCGAAGTGGTGGAGCGCGAGCAAATCGACATGGTGGTGATCTCCACGCACGGTATTTCCGGCTGGCATCCGCTGGTCTTCGGATCGATTGCAGAAAAGGTGATAAAGCTCGTGCAATGTCCCCTTCTGCTCCTGCGTTCGGCCAAGCCTGACAGCAGCGGAAAAATTGCGGCAGGGCGCTCAGTGGAATGGTGGTAGAGAGAGCGGCGGATCCCCGTTTCAAGGCGCTCAACCGTACCGGATCACAACGCGCTGAACCCCGCCATTCTCTCTGTCCCGCTAGTAACTGCACATGAGCACCTCGAGCATGCAGTGCATATCGCTGCGGAGCAGCACGGAAACGGGGGCAAAGTGTTCTTACGGCGACGCTGCCTTCGCATCGGAACGGGAGGGCTAAGTCCCACCGGCTACGATTTCTGTCCAGCTGTCACGTCGCGCAGACTCAGTTGGATCGGAAAAGCTTGGCCAATTGACCTGGCGGAACGGGCGGACCAAAAAAGTTCCCCTGAGCTTCGTCACAATCGTGTGCCCACAGAAACTCTAGATCTTCAACCGTTTCAACGCCCTGAGCAATGACTCGAAGGTGAAGGCCTCGCGCCATGTCGATGAACGCTTCGACGGCGGCCGTTCCACCGGGAATGGTGGTAATCTGGCGGAGGAATGACCGGTCGATTTTGAGGGCATTGACGGGTAATTTCTGCATGCTGCTCAAGCTGGAGTTGCCGGTGCCGAATTGATCGACCGACACATGCACGCCTTTATCCCGGAGGGCCTTAAGGACAAATGCTGAGCGCTCAGGATCGCGCATCAGTACACTCTCGTTTACGTCCAACTCTAAAATCGACGGATCCAGGCCAGTCTTGTTGATCGCTGCGAATAGCACATCCAGAAAACTCTCGCTCTGAAACTGCACTCCGGAGACGTTGACGGCCATCGTCTTTGCGGGCACGCCCGCATCCGCCCAACTTCGAGCTTGCGAGCATGCTTCATCAAAGACCCAGGCGCCGATGGCCAGAATCAGTCCGGTTTCCTCTGCAATGGGAATGAACTGCCCCGGAAGAACCGTTCCATGCGTAGGGTGGTTCCAGCGCGACAGCGCTTCAGACCCGGTAATAGCTCCCGTCTTCAGATTGACTTTGGGCTGGTAATGCAGCGTCAATTCGTTCCGTTCCAGGGCGCGTTCGAGATCCTCTTTGGTGAACTGGCGCTCAAATGTGCAGACGTTCAACTCCGAACTGTAGAACTCGCAGCTTTGGCAACCGTTCTTCTTGGCCCGATACATTGCGGTGTCTGCATTCTTGATGAGCATCTCCGCATCGAAACCGTCGTGGGGATAAATGCTCATGCCGATACTTGCGGTGACGTGAACCTGTTGGCCGTCGACCGAATAAACGTCGCCCAGTGCTCTGAGCACTCTTCTTGCTGTAGCAGCGGCATCTTGATGCCGATGTACATCCTGAAGCAGCACTGCGAACTCATCGCCCCCGTACCGGCTGACCGTATCCGGGTCGCGTACACAGGCCAGCAAGCGTTTTGCGACGGATTGAAGGAGTTTGTCGCCAGCCGCATGTCCCAGGGAATCGTTAATCTGTTTGAAGCCATCCAAATCGAGGAACAGCACGGCGGCCTGCCCCCCGTGTCTCCGCGCAAGAGAGAGCGCCTGGCCAACCCGGTCGCAAAAAAGTAATCGATTGGGCAAACCGGTTAGAGAATCATGCTCGGCCAAATGGGCCATCTGCTCCGACTGTGCCCGCGCGGCGCTTACGTCGCGAAAAACGATCACCGCTCCAGTGACTGCCCCTTCACGGTCGTGGATAGGGGCAACCGAGTCTTCAATGAAGACTTCACGACCGTCACGGCGGATGAGCACACTATTCGACGGCAGTGTGCCAGTCAGATTTTCCGATGCGGCCTTCGCCATTGGATCCAGAATTACCTTGCGCGTGGTGGCGTCCACAATCCGTAAGATTTCGGTCAGGCGCCTGCCGACCGCGTCCTTCATCGACCAACCCATCATGCTGCCTGCGACGGGATTGAAGAAGGTGATGTTTCCTGACATGTCGGTACAGACCACGGCATCTGCGATGCAATTGAGCGTGGCTTGGGCGCGATCTTTTTCATCGGTCAGGATCTCTTTGTTCGTCGTGCGCGCAACGGCATTGCCCAGAGCTTGCATGAGTATATTCGGCTCGATCTGGCCCTTGATGAGATAGTCTTGCGCGCCCTCACGAATGGCTTGCATTGCCTTCGGCTCATCGTCCACGCTGGACAACAGCACAATGGAGACGTGGGGCGCGGCTGTGCGCACACGTCCGATCGCCTCCAATCCTTCCGGATCGAACAAACTCAAGTCCAATAGGACGATGTCAACCCGATGCTCTTTAAGGTATATCTCAGCGTCTGCCAGACACTTGATGCGGGTTAACTTGTAGGGGTGTGAGCCATGGCCGTCGAACATCGCTCGGATGATGCGAGTTTGTTCGGGGTCATTCTCGATCAGAAGAACGGTCTTGTCTGGGTTTATTCCCATCGGCTTCACCTCGGCGCGTGCAACCTGGCGTCACTTTCCTGGAATTCATGAGTGCGCAGAACCTTCCCAGACGAATTAACCGAAGCATCTCAAAGCCTTAGCTACAATACTGTTCTCTTTTGCACACTCCGGGGTTACGAAATTGCCATCTGTGATGCAGCGGGTATAGTGCAGACTTATCATGCTGATTCGGTAGTGGTTATCGTGGCCGCCGAATCTGTGTTCAAATCCGCTATCAACTACCGCCTGTGAACTAATCTGGTTCCTGTTGCCTGGAATCTGGGTGGGGGTAGGTATGAGCTGATCAGCACTTACCGGCGTCGAGGCTTCATGTTAGCAGCAATGCTCCGGGAACCCTAAGAATCTCGATGCGTCCAGGTAAATAAGTCGCTGCTCAGTACGGTCCCGCTCGATCAATTGCCTGACTGTTTTCTCAGAGGGGTAACTTCGCGCTATTCCGCTCAAATGCAAAGAGAAAATGAGGGTCCCGATGATTTTGACGCGGAAATGGGCCGGGGGATGCATTAGTGCAGATGCAGATGCAGCCGCCAGGCAGTGTAACTGAGGATTTCGTGCGCAAGGCGCTCGGTTTCCTCGGTGCCGCCTCCAAAGGAGACGCGTATCCGGGGTGAGGTGAGTACATCGAGGCCATCGGCGGCGCAGATTTCGTGAATTCGAAAGAGATGGGTGCCGTCGCTTACAACAACCAGGCGGCGCAGACCATTGACTCGGGCGATGACGGCAATGCGGTGGGCCTGTTCCTCGGTGTTTCGGCTCTGGGTTTCGGCGATAATGGCGGATTCGGGGATGCCGAAGCTCATTAGATAGTCGCGGCCCACGGCGCCCTCGGAATACTCATCGCCACCGGTACCGCCCAGCACGATGATGAGCGGTGCGATGCCGCGGTTATAGAGTTCGCGCGCGTGGTCAAGGCGTGCGCGGAAAACCGGGGATGGCTGACCATCGTATTCCGCGGCGCCCAGGACGGCGATGGCGTCCGACGGTGCGGCCTGGTCCAGGCCGGCATAGTCTTCAATTTGTACGTAGACCCAGCAGGACCATCCCAGAAACGCAAGAATCAAAGCGAGAAACAGAACTACAAACACGCGAAGGGTCCAGTTTCGACGATGCGACCTGGGCGGGTCTGTCATGTCCACCATCTTACCGCTTAACGACCATGACGATTTCGTGATTGGGAGCGACGCCGTCGTGTACCGAGCGGCGATGGAGCAGAGACGGCATTCGGCCGCCGGTCTTGAGAGTTTAGGTTTCCGCGCCGACGGCCCGCGCATTCTCGATGTTCGGCACGTTCTCCGCGCTTTGACCATCGGCCGAATCGTGCCGCGCTGCCGAAGCGTTCTCCGCGACGCGACTTTCAAGAAGATCGTTGGACGTGGGGCCGGAGTTATATTCCTGGATGCTCATTCTGCGCCTCGCAGGGAGACCCAGTAGTACCGCCGCCAGCAAAACTTGCAGCGAACGGGACGGAGAAAGAACAAGCCAAGCAGCCCATCGAAGGAGCGCAACTCGGCGGGCTTGAATTGAACGGATTTGCAGCGAGGGCACCTTCGCCGAAAGCAAAGCACTTTGGGCAGCCAATCCGGCCAGGTCATCGCATCGATGCTCATGGGGAAATTCCTTTCGGGGAAAGAAGGTCGTGCATCACCGTTCGATTCCGTCTCCCATGCTGGAATTTGTCTCCAGCCACGTCAGAAGACAATTTATGCTTCCAGTGGCCAAAGCTACGCTCGAATCGGCTGCTCCGTAATACAGGTTGATGGTATCCCCATCCGCGCCGATGGTCTGGCCGCATGGGAACACAACGTCGTGCACGTCTCCGACGCGCTCGTATGGGGCGTCGGGACCAAAAATCCATGAGTTCCCACGATGCAGGCAGATCTCAGGATGCTCAAGATCGAAGAGTGCCAGGCCCAGGCGATAAATGCTTCCCGACGCCGTTACCCGCACACCGTGATAGATCATCAGCCAGCCTTTAGGCGTTTCGATGGGCGGAGAGCACAGGCCGATTTTGTTCGCATCCCACCAGCCCCCTCGCCGCGCTTGAAGAATGACTTTGTGACTGCCCCAATGCCGCAAGTCGGGAGAATAGGAGATCCACATATGTGCGCCGGTGGTGGTCATGGGCCGATGGATCAAGGCCCAGTAGCCGTTGATTCTTCGCGGCAGCAGCGCGGCATCCTTATCTTCAGGCGACATGATCACGCCATAGCGCTCAAAGGTTCTGAAGTCTTTGGTGAGCGCGAGTGAAACTCCCGGACCGCCGCGCGCAAAGGAAGTGTAGGCCACTGCATATTGCTCGAGTTCCGGAACATAGGTGATGCGCGGATCTTCGATGCCCCAGATTTCTTCAGGGTAGTCGCGTGGATTGGCCATCAACGTGGGTTGGGGATCGATACGCCATCCATTGATGCCATTTTTTGAACGTGCCGCGCACAAGTGGGAAAGGCCACTGCGGTCTTCCACGCGGCAGAGCAACAATGTGTCTCCGTCGGGCAACTGCACCGCTCCAGCGTTGAAGATGCTGTTCACGGCATAAGGCCAGTCGTGGCCGCTGAGAATTGGATTGTCGGAATAGCGCGCGAGCAGAGGAAGGTCACTACATGGCCCCGGTTTAGGCTGTTCTGGAGCAATAGTCTCTGGCAAGTCGGGTGGATGAATAATTGGATTCAAAGGGAGATGCTCATTTCCTGGAACGTTTCTTCTGCGTGGGACACTCGCGCTCGCTGCATTTCCAGGAGCGCCATGAGGAACGAAAGAGTTGATTCCGCTCCCTGATTCTCATTCACGCGGTCGGGATGCAGTCCATCTTTGCATCCGCCGGTTGAGGCGTCGTAAAGCGGTACCTGTAGATCATTCTTACCCAGGAACCACTGGAAGACGCAATTGGCTTCCTCACTCCAGCGCTCCTGGTGCGTGAGCCGGTATGCCTCAAGACAAGCCGAGATGGTGGCACAGGCTTCGACGGGCTGCTGATCGAAGCGGGGTTTCTCCGCGACCTCGGTGAAGCATCGGCTGGAGCCGATAGGGACAAAGATCTCCGGGTCACCGCAGTGCTGAGCAGCGACAAGCCATTCGAGCGACTCGATACCCGCGGCGATCATCTTCTTGTTCTGGCTACGCCCACCGGCCAGGATCAGCGCCTGCGGCAACCGCGCATTGGAGTAGGCAAGACTCTTCTCGAACCAACGCCAAGTCGCGGACCGGCTGCGCTCGTAAATATCCAGCAGGCGATTGGCGAGCGCGTTGCGCGCGTTTTGGATGGCTCTGTCGCCGGGGAACCAGTCCAGATAGGCCTGCAAACCGAGAACGCTGAATGCCCATGCCCGCGGGCTACTGAACTTTAATACTGCCGGCACGGCGGCCTCAAAAAGTCTTCCTGCCGCACCCCGCAATCCTGCATTCTGCGACTGGCCGAGTACCCAGCCCAGGGCCCACAATGCGCGTCCATGGCTGTCTTCAGAGCCCACGTCCTCAAGCCATTTGCGGTCGTAGCCGAGGAAATTCCTGAAGCGTCCGGTATCAGGATGAAAGGCGAGCCAGAGAAAGGCCAGGTAGCGGCGAGAGAGGATGAGATGATCCTCGCCGTGCTCGAACCCATCTCTCTTATCCAGAAGAGTGGACACGATGAGTGCCCGCGCGTTGTCGTCGGTGGTATAGCCCTCTTGTGTGTAGGGAACGGAGAAGATGGCGTGTTGCAACATGCCCGTGTCGTCGGTCATGGTGCAGAGATGACCGGTGTTGAGCTGCGGCAGGTGCTCGATCGGGTCGACCAGACCGACGCTCGGATTTGCGGCGGCATCGTCTGGTTGGGCGGCCCTGGGCTGCAAGGAGCGTTCGAAGCGTGCCCGCTGAAAGGTCGCCATGTAGGCCCGCGCCGTCTTCGACCACGTGGTTCCGCGGGAGTATAGATAGGCGCGCTTGCGCATGGCATGGCGCTCCGCATCGTTCTCCAGTAATGCGATGACCGCTTCTGCAATGGCGTCTGGATTGTCAAATGGAACCAGCACGCCTCTTTTGTCCGCGAGCAATTCCTTGGCGTGCCAGTAAGGTGTGGAGATAATGGCTTTGCCGGCTCCCAGCGCGATGGCCAGCGTGCCGGAGACAACCTGCGCCTCCTGGCGGTAGGGCGTGATGTAAATATCGGCCGCGCCTACGTGCTCCACAAGTTCTTCTGCACTCACAAAGCGATTGTTCAGAATTAAATGGGAAGCAACACCGAGCTGCGCGGCCAGTGCCTGCAACTCTTCGCGATAGCGCTCGCCTTCGCGCCGCCGGATATGGGGATGCGTTACTCCGGAAACGATATACGTGACGTTCGGATGCCGCGCCAGAATTGCGGGCAGCGCTCGAATCACATTTTCAATGCCCTTGTTTGGAGAGAGCAAGCCGAATGTAAGCAGAACAGATTTGCCTTCGGTGCCGAACTTGTCCTTGTAGTAGTTGGGGTCCATGAAGGACATGTCGGGCACGCCGTGCGGGATCACATCGATCTTTCCGCCGGGGACCGAATATACATCGCGCAGCAGCTCCGCCGCCAGTTCGCTCATGACGACCATGCGATCGGAAAGCTGTGCGATCTCTTCGAGCACGATGCGTTGATTTGCGTCCGGCTCGCGCAAAACTGTGTGCAGCGTAGTGACCAGCGGCATTTTCAGCCTGCGTAGCAAAACCAGAATGTTGCGGCCCGCTGCGCCGCCATAGATGCCGTATTCATGTTGCAGACAGACAAGATCGTTGCTGTTGAAGTTGAGGAAATCGGCGGCTCGCTCATAGGAGGCAATGTCTTCCTGCGTCAGTTCCAGCCGCACTTGTTCGGGATAATCGTAGCTGGAGTCGGGATCGTTGACGGGAATGGCGAATAGGCGCCCTTCTCCGTATTCGGCTGCGAGAGCCGTGCACAAGTCGGTTGTGAAAGTGGCAATCCCGCACTCACGCGGCAGATAATTCCCAACAAACGCAATGCGCGTGGGTAAAGGCAGGCAGCTCGCTTCGAACGCGGACGGCACAGAGCCTGACGTACCAGTTCTTTGAGTCTCGACCTCGGAATGCTTCATTTCGGGGGAAGACATTTTATCCTCTTTTCACTCGGGATTCGATTTGCCCTTGGAATACGCCGCACTGTGGTTGGTGGGGATGCGTGCGCATGGCTTCCCGTGTGGCTTTTGTACACGGTCACACTAGGCCAGGTCTGTTCAATAAGCGACATCAATTCGCAAATTGCCTGGGGGCCGCTTCATTGTTGGGTCCCATACTTGCTCAGTGAGCCGTATCGACGTTTATGAGACCGGTTGTCGCATTATCTAAAAGGCACCGCCAGGCGATGCCATTCTTCGGCAATTTCCAGCCACGTGTATTGCTGGATCTGGCGGGGTTGCAGAGTGACGTTGGCGGAGTGCAAGCCGGAAAATCTGTTGGCCTCAACGTCAATCAGCTCGGAGGCGTTGAACCGTCTCGCCACCCCCCTCAGAGCGCGCGCTAAAGCTCGCCGGGTCGCGGCTTCACGCGTCATCCCAAAGCCTTTTCGAGTACAAGGGCGGTGCACCCACAGGAAATGCCAGCCCATCTGACGAACCATGGTGTCGAAAATCGGCGCCGTAATCTCTTTCAGAAGGTTCCAGTGTTCGCCGCAGGGCTCACTGAGCGGATCCAAACTGTCGGGAAGGACGCACCCCTTGCGCAGGAAAACGGAATGTGGCTTCAAGCTTGCGCGCTTTTCGATATTGCGGGCGCCTCAGGGCGAAAGGAGCCGGGCAAATGATCGCCTGGCGTTGCCGCTTCGCTGGGTGACGAATGTTCCGCCACGAAATCCCGAGCAAAAGTCGTTGGATCGGTTTTGATTGCGTCCGGTTCGGGCACGGAATAGCCGGTTGCATCAGGCTGACTGACCGGGTCGCACAGATGTATTTTTGTGCGGAAGCGCGGAGACAGATGATTCC
>Ga0302282_1001311_pt1 | contig 17879 bp, 12 predicted proteins | sample III_Fen_E1_3_FD_198763 | JGI IMG/M metagenome (GOLD analysis project Ga0302282, IMG submission 198763) | Peat permafrost microbial communities from Stordalen Mire near Abisko, Sweden - III_Fen_E1_3 | ecosystem: Environmental > Terrestrial > Soil > Wetlands > Permafrost | place: Sweden: Abisko... | reverse complement strand
TAATCCGTCACGAGAAGATTCGATAAGTAGTTCTTCTAGTCAAATATGTTCGATGCCACCGCACAATATTTCATCCATATGGTGACTTCTCCCCGAAACGAAACCTGCTCAAATCGCCCCTCGGCGCAAACATTCGGTTAATTGCTTACGAATGGTCTCGTTATTTGGATCATTGAGAAGCTGTCGAAACTCATTCCAGACCTTCTTGGGCAGGTTTTTGCGAAGCTGCTTGTCCCTCTTAACGTACTTTACTTTCACATAGTCACCATCCCACCAATACCGCCTTACATACGGGCCTTTGGCATACACTTTCGGATCTTTCAGCGATGAGCGGTCATACTCCAGGCGAAAACGTTCATTTTTTACCGGGATGGAGGCCAATACCCGCATGGTGTAACGGGCACCACAATCTCTGTCTACCGGCGGCCTTCTCTGCCTTGCAATCAGGCGGTCACAGCGTTTCTTGACATTTCTCAGTTGCAGGATATTGCAATTCCGCAGCTTTTCGACCAAGCTGTCGGTCAACTCGCCCTTGGGTCTGCCAGTTCGACGCTTGCGCCTCGCCTCCTCCCGCTCTTCTTCATAGCGGTGGAGCATGGCCTTAGCGCGCTCCTGGGTCAGCGTCGGTTCGTAGTGATAGCGTTCGGAATCTGACAGGGAATCAGAAGGCACCGCGGGAATTTCCATGTGCCCCCCTGCAAGTGGTTTGTCTTATTTGGGTTAACGGACTTCTGTGGTATGGCGACATCACAATGCGCGTATTTTTTCTTTATGCCCATCGATTGCGGCTTGAACGAGCGGCACAGACGCGCTGCCAATTCCTTGGAGAATCGCTCCAAGCAAACTGCAAGCGACGGTCAGGATCGCAATTTCGTTGTTCGTCAATGTCATACCGCCGTTATTTTACGAAATTTCATCGATTCCATCAACACCCCAGACTGCTTGAGATCGAATCGACGGGAACACTGAACGGGACTATATAGGGACAGCTTCCTACTAAGAAATCCATCATCTCCCTGCCACTTTATGCTTCCAGGAGTGCCAAGTTATGCTTCAAACCACACGCGATACTCCTGCGGCCGAGCGCATCCGGAAGGCGCGCACGGCGCTTCTACTCGATCATCCCTTCTTCGGCTCGCTCTTGTTCCGGCTGAAGAGCGAAGAGTGCCGCTCGATTCCGACCATGGCGACCAACGGCGTGGTGCTCCGCTACAACCCAGCGTTCGTCGATACGCTGAACGCGGCGACGCTGGCCGGGGTGCTGGCTCACGAGGTCATGCACCCCGCGCTCCAGCATCACACCCGGCGGGCCAAGCGCGACCCCAGGCGGTGGAACGAGGCCTGCGACTACGCAATCAATCCATTGCTGCTCGATGCCGGTCTGAGCCTACCAGACGAAGTGCTCGTCGATCCACGCTTTCGCGGCATGAGCGCCGAGCAGATCTACAACTTGCGCGAAGCTGAGGCGCAACCACAGTCCGATGATCAGAGCAAATCGGAGCAGAATTCAGGCACCGATTCGAACGATTCTGCAGGTGATGGGAATGAAAGCGGGACACCGTCTGTTCCAGAGAGCCAGGGTGGCATCGGCCAGGTGATCGACGCACCGGAAACCGACGACGATATGGCAAGCATCGAGGAACAGGAGCGCGATTGGGAGATCGCCGTCAATCAGGCGGCGACCGTCGCCCAGCAGGCTGGCAAAGTCCCCGCCGGCCTCAAGCGAACCCTGGAAGGCGCGGCGGAAGCCCAGGTCGATTGGCGGGAACTGTTGCGCCGTCTCTGGTCCGACACCATCCCGGCCGATTCGAGTTGGATGCGGCCCAACCGCCGCCACATCTGGTCCGGTCTCTATCTGCCCGGCGTTGTGCGCGAAGGCACTGGCGAAATTGCGATTGCCGTCGATTGCTCGGGTTCGGTCAATGCGCGGCAGCTGCGGCTCTTCGAGGCGGAAATCCGTTCCATCCTGGAAGGCCAGCGGCCCGAGCGGGTGCACGTTCTCTACTTCGACGCCGAGGTTCAGAAGGTTGATACCTATATGGCCGGCGAGATGCTCCATCTCGAACCAGTAGGCGGAGGCGGCACCGATTTCGGTCCCTGTTTCGAATGGCTCAATGAGCATGGAATCCGCCCGCAGACGATGGTCTTCCTGACCGATCTCTATGGGGCGTTTCCTGAGTCTGCCCCAGACTATCCCGTGATCTGGGCCTCGACCGGCAGTCGCCAAGCGCCCTTTGGCAGCGTCATTCCCATGCACGCGGCGTAGCCAATGCTTGGCTCATTGGCAGTGACGCGCTACGGAGCATCCCATGAACAAGCAATACTTCATCTTTACCGATGGCTCGTCCATCGGCAACCCCGGCCCTGCCGGCTGGGCAGCCGTTGTGATCCACGGGACAAGACGGCAAGAGATCGCCGGATCGGTTCCGTGGGCAACCATCTCAGAGATGGAACTGCGTGCTGCTGTTGAGGCCCTGAGCCTGACTCCAGTCGGTGCGCGCATCGAGTTGCGTTCAGACTCGGAACTGTTGATCCACGGAATGCGCTTCCGCGTCTTCCGCTGGAGACGTTACGGATGGCGCAACAGCCGTGGCTTTGACCTGCAACACCAGGTGTCAAGGGCGGAGTAAAAGGAGACCACTGGGGCGGAGTAAAAGGGAGCCAGTAGAGGGTTGCGTCAGGTATTTCGGGGGAGGAGGGGCGCCGGAGCGTAGCGGAGGCGGCCCTCCTCCCCCGAGGCGCGTTTGGGCGGGGCTTTTCAGGCGCGTTTGCGGCGGCTTTGCTTGAGGCGATAAGAGTCGGCGTTCATCTCCAGGATGTGAACGTGGTGGGTGATGCGATCGAGCAGTGCGCCGGTGAGCCGTTCGGAGCCGAAGATCTCGGTCCATTCGTCGAAGGGCAGGTTGCTTGTGATCAGCGTCGAGGCGCGCTCGTAGCGCTGGCTGATGGTCTCGAAGAGCAGCTCGGCTCCGGTCTTCGATAGCGGCACATAACCGAGTTCGTCGATGACCAGCAGTTCGTGAGCGGCAAGTTGCTTCTGGAAGCGCCGCAGGTACTTCTCGTCCCGTGCCTCGATCAGTTCTCCGACCAGAGCGGCGGCTGTGATGAAGCGAACGCGATGACCGCGCTGACAAGCTGCCAGACCGAGCGCCAGGGCGATGTGCGTTTTGCCGGTGCCGCTGTTGCCGAGCAGCAGGATGTTTTCCTTGCGGTCGAGATACTCCGAGCGAGCCAGTTCGAGGACCAGGGTCTTGTTGAGCGCGGGGATGGCGAGAAAGTCGAAGCTTTCGAGGCTCTTTACGACTGGGAACTTCGCCTGCCGGATACGGCGCTCCGTAGCGCGGCGGTCGCGATCCAGTAACTCCAGTTCAGTCAGCCGCAGCAGATAGTGCGGGAAGGTGGACTTCTCCTGGGCGCAGGTGCGGGCCAGCTTGTCGTACTCGCGCAGCATGGTGGGCAGCCGCAGAGCCTTCAGATGATGTTCGAGCAGAACCTGAGGTGTATCGGGAGTTGTTGCGCTCATGGCGTTGCCTCCAGCGTGGGCGGTTCGGCCGCGGACATCGACAGCAGGCTCATGTACTCTGCGGCACGCGTAGTGCGCACCTGGGCCAGCGGCAGGTGAGGCCAGTTGGCCATATCCAGCCGCGGCGGCCTGCGCTCGATGCGGCACAAGACGAGATGCCGCACAGCATCGAAGCTGATCGCGTTCAACGCAAGCGCCTGCTCGACGGCGGCCGTGACCTGTTCGAACGCGAAGTGCTCGATCAGCCGCAAGACCTGGATATACTCCCGGCCGGCGTGCTTCGGCAGTCGCGCCTCCAGCAGCCGGTGCAGTTGAGCGAAGCACTCAGGCAACTGCCATCCCGCAAGCGGAGCGGCCTGGTCCAGCGCCCGGCTCTTGTGTTCGAGCAGAGCCAGGTAGTGCAACGGATCGTAGATGGCAGCTTCGCGCTCGTAGCTGCGCTTATGTTCAGCGATGACTTCGCTCCCCGATACGATCACGATGTGGTGGACGTAAGCCTTGACCAGCACCTGGCGATGACCGTACTGGGTCGGAACCGAGTAATCGTTGGTGCGGTAGCGAACCAGTGAGATGGAACTGACGCGTGCGGTCGTCTTGTCGCAGGCTTCGAAGCGAGCCGCCGGCAGCGGCAGCAACGCGGCGCGGTCGCGCTCGAAACGTTCGCCGATGGTCTCCCTATGGCTGCGCAGCCGCTGCGTACGGCGCGCCATAGCGTCGCGAATGAACTGCTCGTTGAGCGTCTCCCAGCTTGCCGCGCGCGGAATCGGCACCATGAAGTTGCGCCGCGTATAGCCGACCAGGTTCTCCACCTTCCCCTTGTCGTTGCCCTTCGCCGGTCTGCCGAACTTCTCGGCGAATAGATAGTGGCTCAGTAACTCGGAGAAGGCTCGCGTCTTCTTCCGCTCCCCATCGCCAAGGATGCGCGCCACCGCCAACGTCGTGTTGTCGTAGAGAATCCGCGTCGGCACGCCGCCGAAGTACTCGAACGCGCGCACGTGGCCTTCAAGAAATGCCTCCGTTGTTTCGGCCGGAAACGCCTGCACAAAGCAGTCGTCCGAATGCGGCAGGTCGAAGACCATGAAGTGCGCCTTCTGCTCCACGCCGGCGATCACCACCTGGGCCTCGCCGAAGTCCGCCTGCGCTTCGCCCGGCGCGTGGGTCAGCGGAATGAACATCTCCTGACCGCCGATCTTCGACGAGCGCACGTAGTCCTTCACGATCGTGTAGCCTCCCGAGTAACTGTGCTCGGCCCGCAACCGTTCGAAGATCCGCTTGGCCGTGTGCCGCTGCTTGCGCGGGCGCTGCTTGTCGTCTTCGAGAATCGCGTCGATCGCGCCCTGCCACGGGCCCAGCTTCGGCCGCCGCACCGGCTTCTGCCGCTGGTAGCCAGGAGGCGCCGAATACTCCAGCATCTTGCTTACTGTCTTCCGAGCCAGACCGAACTCCCGTGCCGCCGCCCGCCGGCTCAGCCCCTCAACCAACACCGCCCGCCGCACCCTTGCGTATAGCTCCACTGTCTTCATGCCTCCTGTATCCCACAGAAAACACGTATCCTGTGAGCGCCGAACCTGCTTCGGCACCCCCCAACGAAACCTGCTTGTCCGTGAAACTCAATCTGGCGGGGTGGTCTACTTTTACTCCGCCACGAACCGGCGCTTACGCGCCGCTTCGTGGTCTATTTTTGCTCCGCCGCGTACACCAGGAACTGTGGCGCGAGTTGCTCCTGCTGAATGCGGATCGAACTATTCGTTGGCTATGGGTCAAAGGGCATAGCGGCCATCCAATCCAATCCCGTGCAGATGCGATTGCCTACCAAGCCGCCAGAGCAGTTGCCGCTCAGGAACGAATTGCTGCCTGATGCTGCTGGCAGACCACAACTCCAATGAGGAAAAGAATCATGTCAACGATTGCAGCAACAGATTCGCTTTTTGAGATCGACGTGGAATTAGATAGCCTTCTTGATGAGATCGAGGAGCAGACCGCACAGGGCGGCGAACCCGCCGGGGAGCTTGTTGCCCGTTTTCAGCAATTTTGTTCGGCTCACAGTGAAAAAGTCGACCGGATCGGCCGCTTTGTGCGCATCATGGAGGCTCGAGAACAGTATTGTCGGAGCGAGTCCGCGCGGCTTACTGACCGGGCCCGGGCAGCAGCCGGCAAGGTGGAGCGATCCAAGAACATGGTGCTCTACTACCTGCTTAGCCGGAACCTCAAGAAGATCGAGGGCTATCAGTTCACGTTGCGCGCGCAGAAGAACAGCCAGGATTCCGTGCGAATTACCGACGAAGCCGCAGTGCCGAAGTCATACTGCAGAATTCATGCACGGATTGACGGAGTTGTCTGGGAGACAGTCGTTTCGATTCTGCCGGACGAACTCGCGAAGGCTCTGGAATCATCAGTCCAGGAAATCCGGCCTGACGCAGATGCGATCAAAGTGGCCGCGGTGCGTAATGAACATGTCCCAGGGGCGGAAGTTCGCCGCGGTTCACATCTGAGAGTGGCCTGAAAGGAGCTCGGGGGGGGTCGCGTCACCAGGAGCGAAGATTCGGACATTGCGATTGTGATCGACGAAATACACCGTAATACCGAGTCTTCTTAACGCCGCACTGATGCTCTCAACAAACCCTCGGTGGTTCTTGTCGTCAGGAAAGGCTAATGCCACTTGCGCCGACTCCGACGTGTATCTTTGCAGCATCTTTGCGCCACAGTAAAACGCTACGGCAACGTGACTCTTAGCTTGATTCGTGGAAAAGGGTTTGCCGAAGCGCGCCGTGCCCTCTTTGGAACTTGTACCACCTTTGGCCTCAATGAGGAGCCGTCGGCCGGTTGCAAGATGAATTGCGTCGATGTCAATCCCTTGCTCCAAAGTCGTCAGTTGCTTATCTATGCGATAACCCTCACGGCTCAAGTACTCAACTAGTGTTTGCACGATCTCGTTTTCTGTAAGCACTGGTAGCCCTCGAATTTCAGAGTCCTTCAGTATCGGATTTTACTTCCCAGTAATTCATATCCGTTGTTCTGCCAATTCTTCTCTCGCGGCGGTCACTGCTTTGTCAGTCTCCACGTGAGCACGGATGGATAATTCCAAATGTTCAGCCTCTTTAAAGAGGTAGACGGCCAGTTGCACCTTGCGACTCACGTTTCGGTTCACTTGTATGTCTGTGAGGAGCTGGTCAAACGGATTCTTGATGGTTCGGATGTAAGGTTTACTGCCAATAAGATCGGACCGCAGGTTCCCGACCAAATACAAATAGAAACGCGCTCTGAGAGTGCTTGAAGTCGCAGTCTTCCACTCGTTCCATGTCATTTCTTGCAAACGAGAAGCTACACCCGATGACTTCAGTTCGATGAGACGATCGATGATATCGGGAAGCCGTGGGTCGAGCGTTAGCACGTCAAACCCAGGCCACTCTGGCGAGATTTTGAACTCGCTATGGAGCCTCTTCATTGCTGAAGCAAACTGCACCGATGCGACGCGAGCTTTTGAAATCTTTTCTGGGCTAGATACATCGAATACGAAGGCGTCGGGCTGAGCTAACCCAACGGAAGGGTCAAATACGCGAGCGTCACTTAGGCCAGACCTTCGGAGCCTTTTCAATTCGTATGCCAGGGTCACCGACATTCCGATATCGTTAAGCAATTCAAGATCTGTTCGACCTCCATATCCCCCTGAGGTCTCTTGGTTACCATTCTCTTCACCATTTCTAGTTGTGGACATCTTTCTTGTCTTTCCAGCCGGCGCTCCGTTTGCTCCAGCAACTAGAATCGGTTCTCCTTCCACGAGCAGCTGGTCCGGAAAATAAAGCGGAACTCTTTGGAGGCTATCCTGGGAAGTCTGCAGACCATCGCCGTTGGGAAACACCGCTGGCTGCTCAACTGGAATCGACTTTGGCGCTGTCTTTAAACCCTCTTGGGCTTCATTTGGAAAGAGGTTCTCGTTATCGTCCGCGTCGTCGGCGAGGAAAAGTGCTCTTCTATCATCGATGTCGAGTGGGGCTCCGGCACGGCGTAGGAGACGCTCACACATGTCCGTCGTCTTAGATTGGACGAGTGCGAGAAAAGGCTCGAAATAGCCAGAACCGAAGACGTCGCATAGAGTGCTCGCAAGCGCCTCTGCTTCGCGAGGATCGGGGGGCCAGGACCGCTCCCCCCAGACGACGAATGCCTGTTTGGGTTCGCCATCTGTGCCCAAACCAACAAAGGCGTCGCGCGTGAAATGTCCCAAGTCGAGCTTCCGGCCCTCGAGTTCGCAGCGGAGCTCCAGAGTGGTTACCGGCTCAAGCCGCTCGAAAAGGTGACGAAGACGCCGCGCATCTATTCGCGCGAGACGTTCATCTGAACGATCGGCCGCGATCCGCGCCAGAATGTATGGCGCTAGCTGGTTTAGGTAGTTCCGAAGCACCTTATGTGCATCCTCATTAAGAGCAGGATCTCCGGGTTGTGGACACCAACTGAGGGAATCCTCCAAGACACGCGCGCCGAAGAAGTGAATTAAGGACGACCGTGCGCCTGGCAGCGCATCGATCACAAAAGTCCAGATTTTCTGGTCCAATCCAATACGTTCTCGCGTGTCGCGATAGTCGGCGTAGAAGACTTGTGTGGCCTCTAAAAACCTATAGTTACCTGCACCGTCGGAGGCGAGAAGTGGCGCGTCTGCAAGCAAATTGTCATTCTGAGAAATTTGGCCGTTCTGGCGTTCCCGGCTCGGTAGCAATTCGAACAGATTTCGGTAAGCGGGCCGGAGTACCTCACGCAGGTCTTGGCGCAGATCATCTCCGGCTTCGAATCGCGATGAATAGAGGTCGCGCAATCGTTCGAGAAGAAGCCTGGCGTCGTCGAACGAAAAGTTTGTTGGAGTCAACTCGTCTCGCACTCCCAGGGCTTGCGCGAAGCCTTTTGCCTTACCTTTCAGCAGAGCAGCATCGACTTCAAGCGTTGGGACAAGAGAACTTCCGGCTTTACCGCGGCGTCCAAATCTGCGTTCGACTTCGAGCGTTGGTAGCCAGACTTGCCGAGCGAGCCGCGGCCCGTGTCCAGTCGGGCAGAAGGGTGACTGCTCCAGTCGTGTCATCCAGAAATCTGCATGCACCTCTATCAATTCTTCAGCTTTTGCTCGTGCTGGCTTTGTCCTCATCGATGGAACCTGGCCGTCCGGCACCAAAGCAATTTGAACACGTGAAAAAGGTTCGAGAACGCTCCAGTTCCGCGCCAGATGTTCAAAGAGAGCTTTGCCAAGTTCCGCCGATTCATCATGCGAGGCAGCCGCTAGGATTGCGACAAGGTGCTCCAGGTCGTGGAGTTGATAGAAGTAAGGCACTGTCGTTTTCAGATCCGACCGCTCGGCGAGTAGCAGTCGAACTCGATCCACATAGGAGTTCCAAACGTTGGCTGGAATGTTCCTGAAAATCCACCCTTCCGGCCGGCTCAAGTTACTGGTTTTTAGCCAACCTGAAGCACGGTCCTCGACATCATGGAAGTGGACTGGACGCAGTGACTGATTGACCCCAAGCCACTGAAGAAAGCCGCGCCAACGGCTCTCATCGTCGGCCTCGACAGCAGCCTCTTCGTCTTCGTCGACACTCACTTCATCGGCGCCGAGGTCCGTCTCTTCGGGTTCGGATGCGTCAACCAAGTCACGATACTTCTCAAGCAGACCGGCGAACGCAGAGGGTGGCACCAAAAACGGAAACTCAGGGAGGGTCGCGACGCCGATCTTATCGGCTGTTTCTAAAATGCACTCAACGGATTTGTCGCCGATCCAATCTCGACCAAAATAGGCCTTGTACGCAGGTACCCACTCGACTTTGCCCGGCGTGATGCAACGGCAAGGCACGTCGAGGCGACTGAGATTAAAGAGTGCGCGGTTAGTGGTACCGAGTCTTTCATAAGGCAGGGGACCATTGGGATTCGAAGTCCGTCCGGCGAGCTGACAGATTGCCGCGACGCGCTCCATCGTCCGAAGTGCCTCGCGTTCACGTTTTGATTCGCTATCCCGATCGAGATCCAGAGCCGGAAGAACGCTGGCACGCATGACCACAGGGAATTTGAATTCCTGCACATCGAACAGAGCCTGCCAAGCAACTAGCTGCTGTTTCAATTCAAGATTCCGCTCTTTGGGTGTCATCGAGCCCCAGCAGATCTCCTGCATGAGAAAGCAAAGTCCATCGAGCGGCACTTCCCCATGCAGCGAGCGAGGCGGATAGAAGCATGCGAGCCCAGTAGTTGGGATTCGTCGCGCAGTGTCGTTCTCTGCAAGACCCACTGGAAACAAAGGCTCACGCCGAACGGCCTCCGCCAATCGGACTCTGTCCAATGCAGCCAAACCATCCCAGAGTCTTTCGAGAACACGAAGAACTGGGTCCACAAAAACCTTTGCGGATCCCGCGATCTCCAACTTCGATCGAGATGGATCGGATTGCGCTAGTGCCGTTGCGGCGTCTTCAGATGACAGACAATATGCACCATGGTCTGCGAGCACACGCGCCGTATCAGAGTTGCAGTATTCTTCTGCGGGGAAAAATCGCGTGCCCACAGATGCCTGGGCGGATAAGAGTTTGCGAAAGGCAGGCCCGAGCCCAGTGTCTGAGACCAAGGGAGGCAATGCGCATGACTGGATGGAGAGGAGTCCGCCGACCTCAGCAGGTACAAGCGGAAAAGACGCGAGCGCACGACGAACTTCCTCATAGAGAGCCTGTGCAGCCACCGTTGGGGACCGAGCCTCAACCAAGGATCTGCGGTCAAGTAAGCGCAGCACTTTTATCGCCGGTGAACCACCACTTAGCAGCCGTGGTATGAGTATGTCGCGTAGCGTCCGCGCAACTTGTTCGAGAAGAAAACGATTGTAGTTGGAGACATCTGGCTCCACTCGAATCTCCTGTCGAGAGAGGTTCGAGTTAAATGCGCCACTGATTAAGAGATCATATGGACAGGGCTCGCCAGTTGGGAGGAAAACATGGAGTTTCCGCCAATGTGGATCTAAAGCGATTGGGTCTTTATCGCGCATCCGGGCCGCAACCGACACCTCTGTGACTGTGACGCCCTCCCAAGAAACCTCGTCGAGACCGCCGCGGTGATTCTCTATTTCAATGCTAGGCTCATATGCAACAAGGAACGTATCAGCATTGCCTTCATCGGGCGTTAGTACAACTCGGTATGTCCCCGGATCGGAGAACTCAGATACGAGTTCAGCAACAGAATCCGTCACGCGGTAGCGCGTAACAGTCCAAGCCAATGGTTTGGCAAACTCGGAATTCCGGATGCTTACTTCGACACGACCAAGGTGCTTAAGAAATACGAGCGAGGTGGCAGGAAGGTTTCGAAGTGCAGCAATGAGCCCACCTCGCTGCTCCGCAGTCATTTTCTTCGCAAGCGGAAATCGAAATGCTGTACTCATGCCACGAGCACGAAGCTCTTGCCACCGCTCGGGCTCACTATCCACAGGCCAAGGAAAACGCGTCACAGGCGCTCGCGTGACTGTATCTATAACGCGCTCTTTGATGAGTTCTTTCACGGCGCGAATGGCTTCTGTCGGCCCGAACCGGAACGAGATCGTAGTCGAGTACACCTCGGGGGCGTCCGTTATCTCAAGCACAGACTTAAAGCCCATTCCCTTATGTCCGATTGAGGCTCGACGGTTGCCGCCATTGTGCTTGCTGCTTGCGCTTATGCCGCATAGCCCGCGAACGTCGGCCCCGTCGAGTGGGCGCCCCGAATTCGCAACCCAAAGATCGTCGTCATCAAGAACAAACGCGATGGTTGCTTCCTTCGAGTCGCCGGACGACATTGCATCGTCGGCGTTCTGCAGCAATTCATAGATGAGTCGTCCTCTGTAGTCTTGAGCAATTTGTGATTCCTGTCCAACGTCCTCTTTCAGACGCTGTGCGCTGGCACGGTAGACGTTAAGATTCTCGTCTCGAATTCTCTCAAGTAGCTCATTCGGCGTTTCGGCCATTATTGCTCCGGACTCTCCTGGGGTTTTGGCTCACCCAGAACCTCGCGGTATGGATAATGGAATAACAGGCAGCGCGGATTCAGGCAGAGACTAGTTCAGTTGCCTTCACCCACGCCTTTTCCTTGATCGTGGCACCAGTACCGAACCAGGCGCTATCCAGTCTGTCTGGACCCGAACCGGTTCTCACGTGATCCACGTAATAAGTGACTGCATTTACCGTGCCCCATAATGTGCCTTTTGCAGTCTTCAAATTCTGCCCGGGAGCAGAGTCGAGGAAAGCAAACATCGTGCTTTTCTCGCGCTCTGCCTTCCTCGAGAGCGGCTTCTCTTCGCTCTTGCCGAGCACTTCATCGAAATAGTTGTCAGCCATCTCCGACGTCATCTCGTATCCTGCCATCATGCGAACGCGCGCCATGAATTGCGACCACGCCTTTTCGAGAATGCCCAATTGTTCCTTCACTTTATTCGGGTCGAATTGAACGTGATGTGGCACCTTCACGTGCCGGCGCTGTGCCGCTTTCACGTCATCCATAGCGAAGGAAAGCGTGTTTTGGCATACTACCCGAACGCTTGTAAATGCCGCAGTGGTGGCTAGGCTCTTGTCGCAGGAGGTTGCCAGCAGCACATACGCGGCTAAACCATCGTTGTCTTCTGCGGTTATGTCCTCCTGAATGCGCGTTCGGGCAAGTGCCCAAACTTTGCGCCCGTTGTCCAAGGCTCCGGCGGTTTCGAGAGTGTATCCAAAGGAGCTAACCAGTCCCCGATAGAACTCCAACACCTGCGCTGGCTGGACAATTTCGTACTCACCGGACACGACCGAAAGCGCGGCATTGGTGTCGCTTCTGACAAGGACGAACCGGTCGTCCATCGTACGGAGCTTCCCATCCACGAGATACTGTACAGGGAGCCGCCTCAGCCCCCACTCAAGGCGCGCGGCCTTGAGCCAAGCTTCGATTGGTTGCCCTTCAGGCAGTTTTTCGCCTAAGCCGTGCCAGGGTGTTTCTCCAGCATAAGCAATGGCTGGTCCTCCGGTTGAGTAGTCAATTTCGTGTGGCATGATTTCTCCCTCATTCGATGGCAGAGCGCCCGGAGATTCCGAACTTCGCACAAAGTGCGGGCTCGCTCTTCGTTATGGCGTTGTTTACGAATTCCTGAACATTAGCGAAGCCGCCTCACTCCGCGAGCGCTTTGAATGCCGCCTGGGCGGGTTCTGAATAGAATTCAACTCGGATTTTGTCCAAGATTTCAGCGGGGATGGATCCCAAATCCGACGCATTTGCTGTCGGGATCAGAACTTGCTGTGCACCCGAATCCAGTGCGACTCTTAGGCGATCGCCAAGTTGCTCGATCCTCGTCAGTACCCCATGAATTGACATTTGCCCCAGGACAACAAGGGCGCCGGCCGTTGGTTTGTTCACGGCAGCTGACAAAAGTGCGACGTAGAAAGCGACCCCAAGGTCCTCGGTGTCTTTGCCACTCATCGGGCTCATAACTTGAACGTTGAAGTCGTAGGAACTCAAGTCACGATCGAGGCCGACTTTCTTTCCGTTTATGCGGAGATAGTCGAATGCCATCCGAGCCGATTCCTTTATCGCCTTCGAGGTAATGCCGACAACCTGGAGCTTCCCCCCGCCCGGCATAGCAGCCGCTTGAACGCGGAACAATACAACTCGCCCTGCGGGAGCGTCGTATCCAACGCTAAAGATGTCTCCCGGCTCCAGCGGCGATTCTGGTATCAGCTTCGTCGCACCAAGCTCAGCACATTCCGCAATGTGTTCTTCGCCAGTCTCCTTGTCGAGATATGAAAGATTCACGCGAGAGAACTCAATCGGATTTAGTCTCTTAAGTTGCTCCTTTACGCGCCGTCTCATCTCGAGACCTGTTGCCACATACTCCGCCAACTCCTGGCGCGTACATTTCCCATCCGGATGCAAAAGCTTGACGAGCCCTGATACAGTCCGCATGGTTGCCTTGCGGTCGCGTTGTCCCACGTGGTTGCCTAAGGCAAAAGCTGAGTCATACGCATCGGTAAAATTTAGAGGCCGCAATTCGTTGTGAAATATCTCGGCCATGTAATCAGCTATAAATCCGAGGTGCGATGTAAAATGCTCTGGTTTTAGCTTCAGCATCTCCCATCCGGGAAGATATGCGTGCCACCGATCATGAAACGCTGAGTCGTTACGCACGGTATCTGGAAGAGCGGCGAAAAGGTGCGAAATTCGAGCAATTGATTGCACGTCGCCATCGATGTTGCCATTGAACACAATGCCAGCTTCAGCCGAGACCGTCCCCTTGTCGTCTCCCCGAGAGAACGATCCCTGCTCCATGTAGCCCTTGTACATCTGCTTGTCAGATTCGTTCTTGAAATGAGATCCGGTCACCTCATCGAACGCAACCGCGTCGTAGCGAACAACTAGCCCAGGTTTGTCTTTTCTATTTTTCCAACCGAACAGGTCTGCTACGGATCCTTGCCCACCCGAGAGCAAAATAACGTAGGGTGAAATCTCACGGAAGACGAACGACTTGCCGGTTTCGCGAGGTCCAAGCTCGATCAGGTTGTAGTTCTTCTCAACCATCGGCACGAGACGGAGTAAAACAAGCAGTTTTCGCCGCCAAGTGAAATCAGGGTGACCAGCCTCATAGCCGACCGATCGCAGTAAGACGTCCGCCCATTCCTCACGCGTGAATGTCCTTCGCGCGGCTACCCACTCGTCGAGTCGAGCACTGGCCACCTGGATCGGTTGCATACGAAGGAGCACAAATGGACGGGTGACTCCCCCATGCACAAGGGTTTCGTCGTAGGTGAGCTCTACGTTCGCCCACACTCCCCCCGTCAGGACTCGTTCGTACTTTTCGACGAGCTTCTCTTCAATGTGCACCTTCTCAAGCCCGGCAGTCGCGAGTCGTGCCCAGTATTTTCCGCCCTGGTCTTTTTCGTCAAAGGTGACGTTTACAAGGTCGATCAGTTTGATCGATCTCGTCCTCTGAAGCCGCGCCTTGAGGAGCTCGCCCTGGTCTGCCCGAACAACCCGGTCCGCAATTGCTTGCTTTACGAGCTGGAGTCCTTGCGAGATTTCGTTTTCGTCCGTCGATGAACAGTACTTGCCCAATAGGTACTCCAGCACGTATACAGGGACGCTGAAGCCGACTTTTAGCTTGTGGACGAGGTCCTTTCGCACCACGCGGCCAGGAAATGCCTCAACCAGCTTCTGGTCTAGTGCATCGATAACAACGGTCTCACCATTCATCAAGATCCACCTTCAGCGTAACTTCTTCGCTGGCCAAAATTTCTTCATCGTCCGCATCTATGACTTGTACGGACATCTTCATTCCATACTGAGTCCCTGCTTCTTTATTCGCATACTTTAGTAGCACCGTGATCGCTTTGCCGCCGGGCTCGATGGTCACTGGATCGTCGTGCTTGAAGATAACTTTACCGGTAGTCGGGTCCAGCACTTTGATCCGCGCTCTGCGGGCGAGCTTCCTTTCGTCCGCTCCGAAAAGCCCAGCCTCGCTATCACCAGGTTCCACTTGAATTCGCGGCACCACACTCGTGATTTGCACAACAGGTTTCAGAACGACTTTCACCTTCGATGCTTTGGCGGGCCAGCTTGCGACAACAACTGGGATAATCAGTTCCTGCAATGTCGCGCCGCCGTGGAAAAACCCCAGCCCTCCATAGGTCTTGAATGCATTGAAGCTGCGCGGCACAGCCACCTGAAGATTCGATTGGGGGACGTCGAGAATGAGAGCGTTCAAATGCTTCAGACTGTGCCCGACAATCGCTCTCCTGCATCCCCAGAGTGTCTCTCCTCCCGGCTTATCGCTCTGAACTTCGTCTGCCTGTGGCTGCCAATGGAAAAATCCGTGGTCTGTGCATACGATGATACGTAGAAAACCGGACTCCCTGAGCTTTCGGACCACTTTCACATAGCGATCTAAGTGATCCTCTGCACCCGTCAACTGCAATTGCCCGTCATGACCGGCCGTGTCAAATTCTGCTCCCTGCACATAAACGATTTTCGTGCCTTTGGTCGCCCGCTTCAATGTGTCGCCATCGAGGACATCGGCAATGCTGTAGAAATCTCGGACGTCAAAGTTGGTCGTAAGCCATTTTCTCCGTTCTTGGGCAATCGTTAGGTCGCCGACGAAACCATCAGCGCTAACCTCAAACACCTTTTTGTCGGGGGACAGCTTAATGTGGAGGTGCTGGCGGCTCATAGGGAGCGCAAACGGCATACCGAGGCTTGTAACGCTTGGAACCGGCGCGACTGCTGCCGACAGTTCCGCCCGCGGTGCCGGTTCGCCTTCATTCAGTAATTCCTTGAGGCGATGGCCCAATTCAAGGCGAAAAGCATCGACACAGATCAGCGCTGTTGGTACCTTTCCTTGCTGCAGTTTCAGCAGAATCGATTCGCCGACGGTCGGCAACTTGCTCAGACCCTTTGGATCGTGAGCGAGCATTTCCGAAAATGCCGCCGCCACGTGGTCAGTCGCTCGTGCATACGCGCGGCGCATCCTGACTCGCACTCGGTGAAGCTGGCTGGGCCAGTCGGGTGCCTCTGTGAACAGTTCCTCCGCGCCCGCATCAATCTCCCAACCACGTGCGCAGTACCAATCAACCCCGTCCTGCACCTTCTTCCAGCTGGTTTCGGCACGTTCAGCGTCTACCAGAACCCCAGCTGATCTTCCAAGTTGGACAAGGTACTTCCACCCAACGCGGGCAGATGCCTGCTTTCCCCAGAACTTGGACTCGCGCTCTTGGAAAATGTAAAGTTGTGTTGCCAGTTTCTGTGAAAGTCCCTCTACATCTTCAATTCGGTCTAGTTCTTCTGCGTACTGCTTAAACAGCGTGTCTTCAACCGCGCGCGAGGCGTAAGACTTGGGCGGAGACGCCAGATTTCTCGCCCAGAAAGTCAAGCTGACAGTTGTGTCGGCCTGCATACCAAGCTCTTCGAACGAACTGAGAAAGTTGATATTCTCCTGCCAGTTTCGAAGAAGTCTCAAGGCGTTATCTCGTGGAAGGCCGGCCGGTACGATACGATTCTGCTCATTTGGTTGTAGCTGCGGATTCTTGGCCGCGGCTTCCGTGCAGAGAAGTGTTGCTGCTGCTGCGACCCGCCAATTCTTTTCATCAACATTCGTAGGATCGGGCAGTCCGAAGTCCTCCCGTGCGCGCCGCGCAAAAATAGCGAAACGATCTTCTTGTTTCAGCTTTTCGAACTCGCCGACCTCACCTGCAAGGACCTCAAGCATACGATGGTCGTCGATCAGAGCGCCCTTGGCATTAGCCGGCGTCAGTTCTTTCCATGTGCTCCGAGGTTTGTCGAACCACTCTTTAGCATGAGCCGGCAACAATGATGCCAACTCGCTCTCTTGCTCCCGTGAGATATCAACCCCGTATTCACGAAGAGCTTCGAGCAGCGATCTCTCCCACACTTCCTCCGCCTCCAGCTCGAAGACTTTGAACCATGAGATTTCGTCGCGCGAGCACGGCAACCAAACTATGCGAGGCTTGCGTGGCTCGTGGAAAAAGCGATCGCGAACCACAAGTTCGTGCTCGTTGGGATCGGCCCACAACTCGAAATCGCTTTCGGACGAAGAGGTCCGGAGCAGGTCGATCCACTGACGATACGGGTCGCACCACAACAGAAATGGCGCAGGCGTGGTTTGCCTGCCAAGCACTCCATTGATCTCGGTCACAAGCCACTCGTGAAAACTACTTTTGTCCCGAGCCATTTGTCTTCTCCATGGGCCACCATCCCGGCCGAGGTATTTTGCCTTCTCGGCACCAGCGACGTTCGTCAGCACGCCATTCTGCGCGGTCGGCAATCGCCTTGTCCACGTCTTTTGACGCAAGGACCTCGGCAGCAAGGATTCCAGCCTTTTGTAACGGGGCAATATTTACCCGCACGCCATCGTTAATATCGGGTGCGTATGCGGATTCCTGCGCAACCCACTCCGCCACAGTGCGTGGTACCTGACGGACTCCGTCGAGGCTGGAGATCGCGTCATACATTGGCTGCGCGGCGAGCCAGGTCTCCCAACCTCGTGCTTCCGAGCACTTCCACGCTATTATCTCGTCGCGCAACTTGTTGGCGGAGCCGGTCTTCTCGTTCAAGTCCCGCTCCCAACGCTTAACGTTTTCCTTGAGTTCTTTCGTCCGCGCCTCGATCTCTTTCTTACGCTTGAATGGGTCCTCGGCCATGCTGTAATCCTCCGCCTTAAGCACTTTCAGTTCGTCTTTCGCCAACTTGATTTGTGCTCGAAGTGGAGCGAATATGGTTTCATCCAATGGTCTCCACCACTCCATACAACCCAACTTCAGGGCATCTGACCTTGCCCCCGCAAAACGTATCCCTTAGCGAGCTGCTCTAATAGCGAAAGGGAAACGAAGATGAGGCATGG
>Ga0302282_1001310_pt1 | contig 17901 bp, 14 predicted proteins | sample III_Fen_E1_3_FD_198763 | JGI IMG/M metagenome (GOLD analysis project Ga0302282, IMG submission 198763) | Peat permafrost microbial communities from Stordalen Mire near Abisko, Sweden - III_Fen_E1_3 | ecosystem: Environmental > Terrestrial > Soil > Wetlands > Permafrost | place: Sweden: Abisko... | reverse complement strand
GAGTGCCGCCGAGAGCTACCTGAACACCAAGGTGATTCTCGACGTCATCCGTCGATCAGGCGCGGACGCCGTGCACCCGGGCTACGGATTCTTCTCCGAGAACACGGAGTTCGCTCGCGCGATTACCTCGCGCGGCGTCACCTTCATCGGGCCCCCGCCCGAAGCCATCGAGGTCATGGGTGACAAGATCTCCAGTCGCCTCGCCGCGGCCAAAGTCGGCGTCGAGGGCGTGCCCGGTCGAAGCGAGGCGCTGAAGAACGCCAAAGAAGTCGTCAAGTTTGGCAACGACGTTGGCTGGCCGGTCGCCATCAAGGCGGCCTACGGCGGCGGCGGTCGCGGCATGAAGGTCGTGAACTCCGCAGATGATGCTTCGGCCGCTTTGGAGAGCGCCCAGCGCGAGGCACAGAGTTACTTCGGGCGTCCCGAGTGCTACGTCGAGCGCTATCTGACGAGACCGCGGCACATCGAAATGCAGGTCCTCGCCGACACCCACGGCACCACCCTCTGGCTCGGCGAACGTGACTGCTCAGCCCAACGACGCCATCAAAAACTGATCGAGGAGTCTCCAGCGCCGAACTTCCCGGATGACGTGCGTCGCGCCATGGGCGAAGCGGCCGTCAAGGTCTCACGTGCCTGCGGCTACGTGAACGCGGGAACCGTGGAGTTCCTCTACCAGGACGGCGCGTTCTTCTTCTTGGAGATGAACACCCGCCTCCAGGTCGAACATCCCGTGACCGAGTTAGTGACCGGCCTGGACCTCGTCGAATGGCAGTTGCGCATCGCCGCCGGTGAAGCGTTGAACTTCTCGCAAGAAGAGGTTCGAAGTGAGGGACACGCCATCGAGGTTCGGATAAACGCCGAGGACCCCACCGGAGGCAAGTTCAGCCCCACGCCGGGCACGATCATCCGATTCGATCAGCCCTCGGGACCGGGCGTGCGTCTCGACGCCGGGTACGCGGCGGGTGACACGATCTCGCAGTACTACGACAACTTGATCGCGAAGCTGATCGTGTGGGGACCGGACCGCGAGAGGGCTCGCCGTCGGATGCTGCGCGCCATCGAAGAGACCACGATCGAAGGGGTCGCGACGACGTTGGCCGCGGACGTCGTCATACTCAGCGACGAACAGTTCGTCCAGGGCACGCACTCCACCAACTGGGTGGAGAGTGACCTGGACTTCACGACGTTGCCCGAGGTCGTCACCGCCGCCGTCTCGGTCGGTGACGGTCAGGTGCGCAAGGACGTCACCGCCGAGGTGAACGGTCGCCGGGTCACGGTTGCGTTGTGGGTGCCGGAGTTCGATGACGGACTGCCACGCGCCCAGAGCACCGCCGCGAAACCACGTCGACAGCATCACGCGGGAGTACTGGGCAGTGGATCGGCCAATGTCGTCGTCCCCATGCAGGGAACGATCGTGAAGGTGAACGTCGAGGTCGGTCAACAGGTCGAAGCCGGCGATACCGTCGTTATCCTCGAAGCCATGAAGATGGAGAATTCAGTCAACGCGGAGAAATCTGGCGTCGTGGTGTCGATCAACGTGGCGGCCGGCGATTCAGTCGGCGCCGGCGACACCGTGGTGGTCGTCGAGTGAGTGCGCGCGAAGTCGCGGCCAGCGCCATCCAGCGACACGGTGACGACCTGGTGACATTGAGCCACTTCATTCACGCGCATCCGGAGCTCGGTTACGTGGAGTTCGAAAGCTCCGCGGCCGTCGCGACGTTGGCCGAAGAGGCGGGTTTTCACCTCGAGCGTGACGTCGCCGACCTGCCCACCGCCTTTCGCGCCACCATGGGTGACGGCGATCTGAACATCGTGTTCTGCGCGGAGTTTGACGCACTGCCCGACGTGGGCCACGCGTGTGGTCACAACATCATTGCCGCGTCGTCCCTCGGGGCCGCCATCGGTCTCGGCGCGGTCGCCGACGAATTGAACGTCACGGTCACCCTGCTCGGGACTCCGTCAGAAGAAGGGGGCGGGGGCAAGATTGACCTCATCAACGCCGGCTACTTCAATGACGTCCACGCCGCGATGATGGTGCACCCCTTCCCCACCGAACGACTCGACGCACTCTGTCTCGCGGTCGATCACTTCGACGTGACATTCGAAGGAAAAGAGGCGCACGCCGCGGCCGCGCCCTGGGTCGGGGTGAACGCGCTCGACGCGTTGACAATCTCCCAAGTGGCGATCGGTCTCCTGCGACAGCAGTTGCGTCCGGGCGATCTCGTCCACGGCATCGTCCTCGAAGGTGGCTCGGCCGCGAACATCATTCCGAGTCGCGCGACGGGACGTTTCATGGCCCGATCGCTCACGAGCGATCGGTTGGCCGAGTTGCGCGTTCGGATCAACGCCTGCTTCGAGGCCGGAGCTCTCGCGACCGGCGCCTCGCTTCGTATCGAAGAGATCGGGAGCGCTTTTTCGCAGATGGAGTCCGACCCCGACATCTTGTCGCACTACCGTGTCGCCGCCGAAGCACTCGGTCGCAGTTTCACCCTCGACGACGAGGGCATCGACCGACCGGCGATCTCGACGGATATGGCGAACGTCTCGTTGGTGGTGCCCTCGATTCACCCGATGCTGATGATCCCCACCAACGGCGCCGTGAATCACCAACCCGAGTTCACTGCGGCGTGCATCACGCCCGAAGCCGATCGCGCGGTGCTCGCCGGAGCGATCGCCCTCGCTCACACGGCGATTGGCGTCGCGAACGACGAGAAACTGCGCGCGCGATTGATGGCCCGCGCATGATGCTCGAACACGTTGTCGTAGCGGTAACGCCCGGGCGCGAAAGGGAGTTCGAGTCGTCCGCCCGTGAGGCGCTGCCGATCCTTGATGCGGCCGCCGGCTGCTTCGGCGGCGAGTTCCGTCGCCAGGAGGAAGACGGTGCGTTGTACCTGCTCCTCATTCGTTGGGAGTCGATCGAGGCGCACATGGCGTGGCGCGAGACCGATGACTTCGAGCGGTGGCGCGAACTGACACATCCGTTTTACGTCGAGCGACCAGTGGTCACCCACTTCCACGAACCACTCGCTCGCTAACTCGGCGTGTAGACCCCGAATTCGGCGCGCAGCACGTCGGCGACTTCACCGAGGGTCGCCATTCTCGACAACGCCGTCTTCATCGGATAGAGCACGTTCTGCGTACCCCGGGCCGCACTACCCAACTCTTCGAGCGCGGCTCGCACACCTTCATCGTCTCGAGCGGTCTTGAGTGCTTTCACCCTCGCGATCTGGGCTCGTTGCTGCTCTTCGTCGATTGGGAAGACCTCGGCCTTGGTGGCGTCACTCTCTTCGAAACGATTCACGCCGACGACGACTTTCTCCCCGCGATCGACCTGGCGCGCGAATTCGTAGGCCGCCGATTCGATCTCGTCTTGCATGTAGTGCGACTCGATCGCGGCCACCGCTCCCCCGAGGGCATCGATCGCCTCGACGTAGTCGCGCGCGAGGCGTTCCACCTCGTTGGTCAGCGATTCGACGAAATACGACCCGGCGAGAGGATCGACGGTGTCGGCAATGCCCGATTCATAGCCGAGTACCTGCTGGGTGCGCAGCGCGAGTTTGGCCGCTCGTTCGGTCGGGAGTCCCAATGCCTCGTCGAAGCCGTTCGTGTGAAGGGACTGCGTGCCGCCCAGGGCCGCCGCGAGGGCCTGAATCGTCGTTCGCACGATGTTGTTCTCGGGCTGTTGGGCCGTCAACGTCGAACCGCCGGTTTGGGTGTGAAAGCGCAGCGTCATGGATCTGGGATCGGTGGCCCCGAATCGATCACGCATGATCGAGGCCCACAGGCGCCGCGCGGCGCGGTACTTGGCGACTTCCTCGAAGAGATTGTTGTGCGCGTTGAAGAAGAAACTCAACCGCGGTGCGAAGTCGTCCAACACCAAACCGGCGGCAATCGCCGCTTCCACGTACGCGACGCCGTTGGCGAGCGTGAAGGCGATCTCTTGGACGGCCGTCGACCCGGCTTCACGGATGTGGTAACCCGAGATCGAGATCGTGTTCCACTGCGCCATCTCCTTGGCGCAGTAGTCGAAGGTGTCAACGACCAGGCGCATCGACTGGCGCGGTGGGTAGATGTACGTGCCGCGCGCCACGTACTCCTTCAAGATGTCGTTCTGAATGGTGCCGCGCAACTGACCACCACTCACGCCCTGCTCTTCGCCGACCAACTGATAGAGCAACAACAGGGTCGAGGCCGTGGCATTGATGGTCATTGACGTCGTCACCTGATCAAGGGGCAGGTCGGCCAACAGGTCACGCATGTCGTGAAGCGACGAGATTGCGACGCCGACTTTGCCGACCTCACCTTCGGCCCGTACGTGGTCGGCGTCGTAGCCCATCTGCGTGGGCAGATCGAAGGCGCACGACAGGCCGGTCTGTCCGGCCGCTAAGAGGAACTTGAATCGCTGATTCGTGGCCGCGGCCGTTCCGAAGCCGGCGTACTGGCGCATCGTCCAGAGTCGTCCGCGGTACATCGTGGACTGTACGCCCCGGGTGTAAGGGTACTGCCCCGGTCGGCCGAGTTCGGCCTCAGCGTCAAAGTCGGCGAGATCGGCGTCGTCGTAGACCGGTTGGATGACAATCCCCGAATCGGTACGGCGCTCGTCTGACGTCACATCGTCAACGATAGGCGTTGTCGCACGAGAACTTCGAGGCTCCAAAGCGGCGCGCGGAGCGCATCGACGACGCGAGATTCATTCCACTCCATTTGTAGGCTTCCTACTATGGGCATCTCACCATACTTCGCTGGGATTCGCGCCGCGGTCGGAAACGAACTTCTTCTCATTCCCGGAGCGAGCGTCTTGCCGTGGGATGCACAGAACAGAGTCTTGCTGGTGCGAAACGAAGTAGATGGGCCGTGGGGGCTGCTTGGTGGCGCGATCGAGCCGGACGAGTCGCCACAGGAAGCGGCCGTTCGCGAGGCACTCGAAGAGGTCGGCGTACAGGTTGAATTGACGAACCTCCGCGCCGTACTGGGTGGGCCCGAATTTCGATTCCGATACAAAAATGGAGACGAAGTGGCCTACGTTCAAATACTTTTTGACGCGAGCATCGTTGCCGGTGTCCCCACACCCGATAACGACGAAGTGACTGAGGCGCAATGGTTCACGGTCGAAGAACTGACGACGGCCACACTTGACGATTTCGCGCTCGCCACCCTGCGAGCCGCGGCGGTACTGCCTCCGTCTGGTCAATAACTGAACCGCGCTCCGAATTTAGAAGTATTGCGTTGGTGGCTAGACCTTCACGGGGTGGGGCATGCAGAGGTCGTCGTATTCAGCGATCACGATCGGACCGGCATTTTCACCGCACGCCGGGCACGCCGGATCGCGTCGAACCTTAAAGGTTCGGAAACTCTCGTCCATCGAGTCGTACGTGAGAAGACGACCGACGAGCGGGTCGCCGAGCTCTAACAACAACTTGATCGTCTCGATCGCCTGGATCGAACCGACGATGCCCGGCAAGACGCCCAACACGCCAGCCTCGGCGCAACTCGGCGCGAGTTCCGGCGGTGGTGGTTCAGGGATCATGCAGCGGTAGCACGGTCCGACGTACGGGTTAAAGACGGTGACCTGCCCTTCGAAGCGAAAGATCGAACCGTGCACGACCGGGATGTTCTTGATGAGCGCGGCGTCATTCACGAGGTAGCGCGTCGGGAAGTTGTCGGTACCGTCGACGATCACGTCGTAGCCGTCGATGATATCCAGGATGTTGTCGGCACCGAGTCGGGTGTCATAGGTGAGCACCTTCACGTCCGGGTTCATCGCGGTGAGCGTCATCTTGGCGGAATCGACTTTTCGCATGCCGACTCGCTCGACGTTGTGCAGGATCTGACGCTGGAGGTTCGAGGTGTCGACGACGTCCATGTCGATGATCCCAATCGTGCCGACGCCGGCCGCCGCGAGGTAGAGCGCCGCCGGTGAACCGAGACCCCCCGCGCCGAGCAGCAGGACCTTCGAAGCCAAGAGCCGCATCTGACCCTTCTCGCCCACTTCAGGAAGTAGGAGGTGACGCTGGTAGCGGATGCGCTGATCGGCCGACAAGACCTGGGGCGTCGTCCAGGTGAGTCCCTCGTCCTTCCACTTGTTGAAACCGCCGATGATCGACACGACGTCGGTGTAGCCGAGGTCCTGGAGCGTCTTGGCGGCGAAGGCCGAGCGCACGCCCCCCGCGCAGTACACGGCGACGGGCGCGTTCTTGTCCGGCAGTCGACCCTCGACGGAGAACTCCAGATTGCCCCGCGGCACATGGACCGCGCCGGGCACGGCACCCTGTTCGTACTCTTCGGGCTCTCGAACGTCGAGCAGCGTGAAGTGATCAAGCCGTGCGGCGACCTCGCTCGGGTCAATTTCGGTAATCTCGGCCTTGGCGGCGTTTAGTAGATCTCGAGGCGTCGACAACGTTCGCTCCTTCTCTGTGGGTAAATCTTACCTGTCGGGTCATCAATCGTGTTCGCCGTTCCTGCTAGACCCGACCCGTGGAACTTCGTGAACTTCTATCGCGGCGCCGGATGGTCCGTTCCTTCGACGGTACGCCCGTCGATCCGGCGTGGCTGGCCGATCTTTGCGCCCAGGCCCTGTGGGCTCCCACGGCCGGCAACAGCGCTGGCGTTCGTTTCCATACGATCGGGCCCGACTTGATTGGCGAGTACTTCGACGTGGCGACCGACGAGCAGTGGCGAACCCACGCGCGTCGGGCTGAGGGCCTGCAACGCTGCGGCGCGATCGCACTAGTGACCTCTCGCCGCGGTGAGTACGTCGCTCGTTACGCCGAAGCGGACAAGCGAAGTTCTGGACTCGACGACGAATCGAACTGGCCAATCCCCTACTGGCACACCGACGCCGCCATGGCCACGATGGCGTTATTGCTCCTGATCGAAGAGAGCGGCTGGCAGGCCGCGCTCTGGGGCAACTTTCGTCACGAGGAGGAGATTCTTCGTTGGGCTCGCATTGACGACGAAGACCTCTTCGCGACGGTCTTGATCGGTCGGGCCGACGGCAACGACGTACCGTCGGCCTCTCTCGCGCGCGAAATCCCGAGTCGCGAATCGCGCGTGCGAGCCGTCGGACGCTAGTCGCGGGCCTCTTCGGCGACGGCCTCGAGGAATTCGACGATCGTTCGCGCGCTGAACGCGGTCGCGCCCTTGGTCGTATAGCCACGGTGGGAGTCCGATCGCCCCGGCCCGGCGATGTCGATATGCGCCCACGGACGTCCGTCGGTGAATCGCTGGAGAATCAGCGCCGCGGCGATCATTCCGCCGTTGCCGGGCTTGCCCATGTTCTTCATGTCGGCCACGTCGGATTCGATCGTCGATTCATACTTTTCTACCAGGGGCATGCGCCACAACGCCTCGCCGCTGCGCGAGCTCGCGACCGCAAAGTAGTCGGCCAACTCGTCGGTGGAGGTGAAAATCGCTCCCACTTCATCACCGAGGGCCACGCGCTGGGCACCAGTGAGCGTGGCCACGTCGACGATTGCGTCGGGATTGACTTCAACGGCGAGACTAAGTCCGTCGGCCAGGATGAGGCGGCCTTCCGCGTCGGTATTCAAGACCTCGATGGTCATGCCGTTGCGGATCGTGAGCACGTCCCCGGGCTTCGTTGCACGATCACTCGGCAGGTTCTCGGTCATCGGTGCGATCGCTGTGATCTTGACTTCGAGCGCCAAGCGGCTCGCGATGGAAATCGCGGCCATCACGATCGCCGCGCCGGTCATGTCCGTCTTCATCGCCATCATGGCGTCACCGGACTTGAGGGAAAGTCCACCGGAATCGAAAGTGACGCCCTTGCCGACGAGCGCGATATGGGGCAGTTCGACGTCGGGACTCGGGTCGTAGGTCGCGTACACCAGGCGACATGGCTGCGCCGAACCTTCGCCGACGCCCAGTAGACCTCCCAGGCGCTCTTCGCGGATTCGCGGCTCGGCCCACACTTCGACGGAGACGTGTTCGTCGTCCTCCAGTCGCGTCTGGACCTGACGCGCCAGCTCCTTGGGCGGCATGTAGCCGGCCGGTGAGTCCACGAGAAATTTCGCCCAGTTGACGCCGCTCGCGACGGCCTCACCGCGCTGGAGGCCTTCGGTGACGTCGTCGTGGGTCTCGACCGACGGCAAGGGAGATCCGAGTGGGACGACGTCGAAGGTCGTGATCGCGTCACCCTGCTTGTATTTGTAGGAAGCGAGCAAGGCTCCGGTGACGAGCGCCTGGGTGGCATCGAGGGGATCGTCAATGCCATCGGTCGGCAAGAAGAAGGCGACCGAGTCGTCGTTCGCGCAACGCGCCGCCGCGGCACCCGCGAGTCGATATCCTTCGAGTGAGTTGTAGGACGTGCCGAGACTGACGAAGGCGACGTTCGTGTCCTTGAGGGTTCGAAGGACGGTGAGGCTCCCGGCCTCGGGTTTCAGTCCCTGTTTGGTGCACCACTCCTTGGAAAGCGACCGCGGAATACTCTGACCGCCCAGGTTCGCCGGCACCGATTCGGCGATGAACGCGGCGCCCTCGCCAAAGACGACCGGCACTACGACGGTTGGCTGCGTCGCGGCCTCGACCGGCGTAGAGATTCGAGCGGTACGAGCCATACGGTCTCCTAGTGGTGAATTCGAGCGGTGCGGTGCTGTGAGCCCTCGGCGAATCGGGCCATCGTCCACGCGAGGTCACTGAGTCTATTGAGGTACGCCACGACGAAGGAGTCCTCCAGCGGATAGCCCACCGCGACGCGCTCCGCACGTCGAATCACCGTGCGCGCCATGTCAAGGGACGCCGACAGTTCGTTTTCCCCGGGGACGACGAACTCCTTAGGCATCTCGATCTCTTCAGAGAGCGCGTCGATCTCTGTTTCGAGCCGGGCGATCATCTCGGTTGTGACGAGCGACTTGTCGGCCGTGAGCTTGTGACGATTTTCCGGCGACGTGGCGACCTCGGCCATCAGCACCCAGAGATCTCGTTCGATCGTGATCAGAAGCTCGTTGAGCCGTGAACCCGGTTCAGTCAGCGAACGGGCCCAGCCGAGCGTCGACTGCGCTTCGTCGACTTCGCCGTTCACCTCGATCTGGTCCGAGCTCTTGCTCGCCCGACCTCCGAAGTAGAGGCCGGTCGTGCCGTCGTCCCCGTCGCGTGTGTAGATCTTCACGTCGCCAGCGTAGTGATTTGCGGGTGCGGCGGTAGCCTGAAGACTCAATGGAGTCCCCCACGCGTCCGCCCTTCGCCCGACCGAGCGCGAACGACCCGTACCTCGCGGCGCTGCGCGAACGGGTCCTCATTTACGACGGTGCGACCGGTACGAATTTTCAACTCCAAGACCTGCACGCTGACGACTTCGGCGGCGCGGCGCTGGAAGGTTGCAACGAGATCCTCGTCGTCACCAAGCCTGACGCGGTCGAAGCACTGCACCGCTCGTTCTTGGACGTGGGCGTCGACGTCATCGAGACCGATTCCTTCGGCGCGTTCTCGGTCGTGCTCGCCGAATACGGCATCGCCGAGCGCTCGCACGAACTCGCGATGGTGTCGGCCCAAATCGCACGCCGCGTGGCTGACTCCTACGCCAGTCCCGGTTCACCGCGCTTCGTGGCCGGCTCGATGGGCCCGGGCACCAAGTTCCCGTCGCTCGGTCAGATCACCTACGACGACCTTTCGGCCAGTTACGAAGAGATGGCCCTCGGACTCCTCGAGGGCGGCGTCGACCTCTTGATCGTCGAGACGGTCTACGACCTGCTCTCGGGCAAGGCCGCCATCGCCGCCTGTCACCGGGCCATGGCGCGACACGGTCGTATCGTGCCGATTCAGGCCCAGGTCACGATCGAACTGACGGGACGGATGCTTCCCGGGACCGAGATCGGCGCCGCCATCACCGCTATCAGTCCACTCGGCGTGGACGTGCTCGGCCTCAACTGCGCGACCGGTCCCGTCGAGATGTACGAACCGCTGCGCAACCTCCGCGAATCCTCACCGATCGCGCTATCGTGCTTGCCCAACGCGGGGCTACCGAGCGTCGTCGAGGGCAAGATGCACTACGACCTCACGCCGGACGCCTTGACAGAACACCTCACGAAGTTCGTCACCGAATACGGGGTCCAGGTCGTCGGGGGCTGTTGTGGCACGACGCCGGAACACATGGCTCGGGTCGTCGAGGCTATTCGTCCGCTCGCGCCGGCCACACGGACGCCGATACTCGAGCCGGCGGTGGCGTCCATATATTCCGCCACGAACTACCAGCAGGACCGCTCGGTGTTGCTCGTCGGCGAACGGACCAACGCGAACGGCTCGAAGAAGTTCCGTGACGCCATGCTCGAGGGTGACTGGGACACGTGCGTGGGCATCGGCCGAGACCAGATCAAAGAGGGAGCGCACATCCTCGACGTCTGTGTTGACTACACGGGCGCCGACGGGGTGGCGGACATGAACGAATTGATGAGTCGATTGGCAACGCAATCATCGGTGCCCATCATGGTGGACACGACCGAGACCAAAGTCGCTCGCCAGGCGCTCACGTGGCTCGGCGGCAAGGCGCTACTCAATTCCGTCAACCTCGAAGAGGGTGACGGACCGGGCACGCGCCTCGACGGATTCTTATCGCTCGCCGCCGAATTCGGTGCGGCCATCGTCGCAACCTGCATCGACGAAGAAGGACAGGCGCGCACGGCCGAATGGAAGGTGCGCGCGGCACGTGCCATCACCGATCTCGCCGTCACGCGCTACGGACTCGACCCCCAGGACATATTCATCGACACCTTGGCGTTGCCGCTCTCGACGGGGATGGTCGAATCGCGGCGCGACGGCATCGAGACGATCGAAGCGATCCGACGGATCAAGGCCGAGCTCCCGGGCGTGCGTACGATCCTCGGACTCTCCAACGTCTCGTTCGGTCTTAACCCGGCGGCGCGACAAGTGTTGAACAGCGTCTTCTTGCACGAATGTTCCGACGCCGGTCTGGACGCCGCCATCGTGCACGCGTCGAAGCTCCTGCCGCTCAATCGCATCGATGAAGATGCCCGGCGGGTCTGCCTGGACCTCATCTACGACCGACGCAGCGACGACTACGACCCGCTGACCGTACTCCTCGGTCTCTACGAAGGCGTCTCCACGTCCAGCGCGGCCACGAGTTCACTCGACGACCTCGAACTCAATGACCGCCTGCGTCGTCGCATCATCGACGGTGCGCGCGTCGGCCTCGAAGGCGACCTCGACGCCGCGATGGCCGAGGGCATGGCGCCACTTGACATCGTGAACCAACTCCTTCTCGACGGCATGCGCGAAGTCGGCGATCTGTTCGCGTCCGGTGAGATGCAACTCCCCTTCGTCCTCCAGAGCGCCGAGACGATGAAATCAGCCGTCGCGCACCTCGAGCCCCACATGGAAAAGAGCGATCAGGGCGGGCGCGGTCGCGTCGTGCTCGCCACCGTGAAGGGCGACGTCCACGACATCGGCAAGAACCTCGTCGACATCATCCTCACCAACAACGGCTACGAGGTCTTCAACCTCGGCATCAAGGTCGGGGTGAACGAGATGTTGAGCGCCCTCGAAGAACACCATGCCGACGCGCTCGGGATGAGTGGCCTCTTGGTGAAGAGCACGCTGATCATGCGCGAGAACCTGGAACTGATGAACGAGCGCGGCATGAGCCACGTGCCGGTCCTGCTCGGCGGGGCCGCGCTCACGCGTACCTACGTCGAGCGCGACCTTCGACAGGTCTACAGCGGTCGCGTGTTCTACGGCAAGGACGCCTTCGAGGGACTTCGCGTCCTCGACCGATTGGGCGAACTGCGCCGTGGTGAGGAAGAGGACCCCACCTTCGGCCGCGAGATTTCCGAGCGCAAGGTCTTTCGACGCATCCGCGGAGACGCCGGCGAGGCGCCCGAAGGACTCCCCAGTCGTAGTCCCGACGTCGAGGACGACAATCCACTCTTCACGCCGCCGTTCCTGGGCAGTCGCGTCGCCAAGGGCATGTCCGTGGACGAGATTAGTGAGTACCTCAATCTGACGGCGCTCTTTCGCAATCAATGGGGATTCCGACCCGAGAACGGCGAAGACGACCCGGCCTTCAAAGAACGCGTCAGCGCGACGCTGCGTGAGCAGTTGGCGATCGCCAAGGAGGAGTCGCTCCTCGTGCCCCAAGTGGTCTGGGGTCACTACGCCGCCGCGTCAGAAGGCAACGACCTCATCCTCTACCGTGATGACACCCGCACGACCGAGATCACGAGATTCACCTTCCCGCGCCAACGCGTGTCACCCTTCCTTTGCATCGCAGACTTCTTCCGTTCGGTCGAGAGCGCTGACCTGGACTACGCCAGCTTCATGCTCGTCACGATGGGGGCCCGAGTTTCCGAGCGATGTCAGGAACTCTTCGCGGACAACCACTACACCGACTACCTCATGCTCCACGGCCTCGGCGTCGAGATGGCTGAAGCGCTCGCCGAGATGTGGCACAAGCGCATCCGCGGCGAACTCGGCTTCGTCGAAGATGACGGCCCGACACTGACGGGTCTCTTTCGCCAGCAGTATCGAGGGGGGCGCTACTCGTGGGGCTATCCCGCCTGTCCCGATCTCACCGACAACGCCAAAGTCGCCCAACTACTCGAGAGCGAGCGCATTGGCGTCACGGTCTCCGAAGGCTTCCAGTTGCACCCCGAACAGACGACCGACGCGATCATCTGCCATCACCCGATGGCCAAGTACTTCGTCGCGTAACGAGACGCGAGCGGCGCGAACAGCGCGTCGCCTTCTTAGAGCAGGTTGACGGCCCAATCCGCGCAGACCACGACCGTTTTGTCGAAGTCCTGCCATTCGAGAGCCCACGTCTCTTGCCGGGTCCCAATGTAGGTCCCGAGCGACTTCATGTTCGACGACTTCGCCTCGACTTTGAGAATCGGCACGAGTACTCGTAGCGAACTCTTCGCGACGGACATGTTGGCTTCCGATTGCAGGTGCTCGAAATACTTCAAGTTCTGTTTCGCCCACGCGTGATACGCGATTGGACTGTTGTTCGTTGGTGGAGATGGATGATCGGCGATCATCGATTCGCAGTAGGGATTGACCGAGGTCTCCCGCAACGTCGCCGCGTCGCTCGTCGAAGCGCCGAACGACGTCATCGCCGCCCCTGGGACGCTCGCGACGGCGATGGCCCGAAACGCGCGGCGAGCCCGCGGACCGTTCAACTCGGGCCTGACGTCATTCCAATGACTTGGCGCACGACTCGATGGCCTTGGCGAGGGCCTTGGCACCGGCTTGCCACTTCGCCTGGTACTTGAGGACGCTGGCGTCCAGTTTGGAGATGCTCGTGCTGCTCACGTAGTACTTCAAGACGACGACGACCTCGTTGAGCACCGACTTCGAGGCCGCGTTCGGGGCCTCGGAGGCCAACTGCTCGTAGAAGGGCTCGAGAGCCTTCGCCCACGCTCGATACGACTTCAGGTTTGTCACGTTCGGCACGGCGGTCGCGTGATACGAGAAAATCGTCGTGCACAATGCGCTCGGACTCGCTGAACTGAGACTCGACGCCGATGCGCTTTGGGTGCTCACGCCCATCGAGACCAGGAGGACCGCTGATGCCAGGACTCCACCAATGGCGCCTCGAGCGCGTACCGACAAAACGTTGGTGCGAACTTTCAACGTAACTCCTTCATCTGAGGGCCACGGCCCCTCTCTTGGCCGTCCAACGAATGCGCGCATCCGTCGTCCGCTACGGCCACTTTCTTCCAGAGAAGACGGCGGCAACCGCGTCCACGAATCATCAAATTCTGGCGACCTTGGGAATGACCGTACAACTCAGGCTGATCAGTCCCTCAACTACGCGGGACGTCCCGCACCCATGATCGTGACGGCGGTATTCATGACCGGCTCAATAAAAACGCAAATCGCGCTTCCGGGTACCGGCATCTCTTCGAGCACGATGGTGCCACCGAGCTTGCGGATCTTGTCGCGCGCCGCCTCGAGCGTTTCGACGACGTAAATGGAGTTCCACTGCGCTCCCGGCCGCTCAGGCACCTGATTTTCTGAGACGCTCGCGAACCACTGCTCACCGACGTTGAGGACCCGCATCCCCGGTGACGGTTCGATGACGGTGTGGCCGGTCAACGTCGTGTAATAGGCCGCGGCCGCGGCCGGGTCATCGGACGCGTGGTCGTACCACCCCGGTGCATTGGCCTCGTAGGCGACGCCGAAGCCCTTGAACTCGCCCTCTTGCCAGAGTCCGTGCACGGCACCCGTCGGGTCCGTGACCAAAGCCATGATGCCGGCACCGGGAACTTCCATCGGGCCCATGAAGACCGTCGCGCCCAACTCGGCCGCGGTTTCGGCCGAGGCGCTGATGTCGTCGGTCAAGAAGTACGGCACCATCGCGCCGTGACCACCGGGACCTTGACCGAGGCCCATCACGGGGGCGCCCTCGGAGTGGGCAATCGAGTAGTAGCCCATATTCTCGCCGCCCACTTCCCACGTCCATCCGTGGAGCGAAGAGTAAAAGGACATGAGCGCTTCGCGTTGTTCAGTGGTCTCGACCATGACGTCGACCCAGTCGGGAATACCGATGATGTGAGTGTCAAGTTTTGCCATAGCGGCAGTATTCCACAGCACTACGCCATCGCGCACGCCCGCGAATCAGCTCGTGATGACTCGTCGCTTTCGCTTTGGTCAACCAGGATTACTAACGACGACTGGGCGCCGCGACCGGCGTGGCATCACTCAACGCTTCACGCGCGTGGTAGCTCGAACGCGTGAGGGGTGATGACTGCACGTGCTTGAGGCCAAGGCGCCGACCGCGTTCGGCGAGGTCATCGAACTCCTGCGGCTCCCACCACCGCGCGACCGGCAGGTGTTCGGCGGTCGGACGCAGGTACTGGCCAATCGTGGCGATTGACACGCCCACGGCCGCCATGTCCGCCAGGACCTCTTCGACTTCGTCGGCGCTCTCTCCGAGCCCGACCATGAGGCCGGACTTGGTCGTGAGTCCGGCCCGCACGCTTCGCGCCAGCACGGTGAGCGAACGAAGGTACCCGGCACTCGGTCGAACGGCGCGCTGCAGACGCGCGACCGTCTCGACGTTGTGGTTCAACACGTCCGGCGCCGCGTCGATGATCAATTGCAACGACGCGGCGTCGCCCTTGAGGTCGCTCGTGAGGACCTCGACGTTTGTCTCGGGTGAGCGCTCGCGAATGGCGCGGATCGTCGCGGCGATCGCCCCGGCTCCCCCGTCGGCGAGGTCGTCGCGGGCCACGCACGTGATGACCGCGTGGGCCAGTTTCAAGCGCACGACGGCTTCGGCGACTCGCTCGGGTTCGCTCGGATCGAGAGCGAATGGCTTGCGCGTATCGATCAGGCAGAAGCCGCACGCCCGGGTGCACCGTTCGCCGTTCACCATGAACGTCGCAGTCCCGGCCGACCAGCATTCGAAGATATTCGGACAGCCCGCTTCTTCACAGACCGTGACGAGTCGAAGGTCTTCGGTGAGGGTGCGTAACGATTGGTACTCCTCGCCCATGTGCGCTTCTATGCGTAACCATTCGGGCTTGCGGCTGTGGATCGGAACGCCCGCGTCCGGATCGACGCCGGCCTTGCGTAGTCGACGTAACAGCGGTCGCTCGGCACTCACCGACGCCGCGCTTCGTTCGACGCGCGCCACCGTGGCCGCTCCCCCGAGGCGTCGTTCCAACTCGACGCCGAGTCGCTCGTCGACGTCCAACGCGCTCACGTCGAGCCCGAGCGACCTCATCGAGGCGACGGGCTTGTCCGCGATGCCGCAGGGGACGATGGCCTTGAAACCCTCCATGTCGATGTCGACGTTCAACGCGACACCGTGCAACGTGCGCCGGAGACCCAGATCGTTGCGCTCGGTTCGAACGCCCACGGCCGCGATCTTGGCGGGAACGCCGTCGACGTCGGCCCACACGCCCGGATAGCCGTCCAACCGGTCGACCCGTCCAAGTCGGCCCTCGGGGTCGAAGTGACGAACGGTCGCGATGACGGCGTCCTCGAGTCGAGTGACGTGTACCTTGCCGGCCGAGGGGTCGTCGGCGACGGTGACGATCGCCCAGGCCACGACTTGACCGGGTGCGTGATACGTGACGTCCCCGCCGCGGTCGGCGTCGATCACCACGGCCTTGAGCGACTCCGGGGGCACAAGGAAATGTTCGTCCAGTGTTCGAATACCTCGCGTGTACGTCGGCGGGTGTTCGAACACCAGGATGTAGTCGTCACTGGACTGCAGCAACGCGCGTTGGAAGTCGTTCGCTTCCGCAAAGGTAATCCGGCCGAGGTGACGACGGCGCAGCACCTAGCGCTCGCCCTCGACGTCGAGTCCCGCGAGCAGCTGGCCGACCCGCTCGAGATATTGCGCGGCCCCCACGGGTTCACAGATCCGGTGGTCGAAGGAGAGACCTAGTATCACTCGGCGTCCGACGGCCACGGTGGCGACACCGTCGAGGGTGACGACGACCGGTACCTCGTGTACGGCGCCGACCGAGAGCACGGCGACCTCCGGTTGAATGATGATCGGCTCGGACCAGAGGGTGCTGGCGCTCGGAGCGCCGAGCACCGTAAAGGTCCCGCCCATGAGGTCATCGGTCGTCAGGTGGCGAGAGGCGACACGTTCGTCGAGTTCACTGACGCGGCGCGCGAGGGCTCGAAGCGTCAACCCCGCGGCCGCGTGGACGACCGGTACCAGCATCCCGTCGTCGGCAACCGATCGAACGAGACCGAGATTGACCGTGCGGTGCACGACGAGTTGTTCACCCGCGAACGTGGCGTTCAGGAATTCGAACTCCGCGAGTGCGCGAACCGCGGCCAGACTCACGAGCATCTCGTCGCTGATGGCGACACCATCGCGAGTCGAACGACCGAGCGCGTCGAGCTTGGCGAAGACCGCACCGTCGGCCTCGATGGCAACGAAGCCGTGCGGAGTGACCTGGGCTGAGACGGCCATGTGTTGTCCCATACGGCGACGACCGTTGGAGAGTGCGACGACCATCTCTTCGGTCGGACCGTCAAGGACGGCGCGCTCGGCGTCGCGTCGGGTAATCGAGCCTCCCGGACCGCTGCCCGAAATGGTTGAAGGTTCAACTCCTCCGTCGGCCAGAATTCGACGAACGACCGGCGACACCACGACGCCATTGACTGCATCGGCGAGGGGCGCGACGATTGACGGTGGACTTGGCGTCGCGACGGGGGCGACCGATTCCTGACGAGGCTCGTCGGTATCGGACGCGCTCGGTGGCGCCGCGCCTGACTCTTCGATGACCGCGACTCTCGAACCGGTCTCAACGGTGTCGCCCTCTTCAGCGAGGATCTGCGTCAAGACGCCGGCTGCCGGTGATGGCATCTCGGAGTCGACCTTGTCGGTCGACACTTCAAAGAGCGGTTCGTCGCGGGCGACCGTGTCGCCCACCTTTTTGAACCACTGAGTGATGATTCCTTCGGTGACCGACTCGCCGAGCGACGGGAGCGTAACGTCAGCCAACGTGGAGTCCCCGACCGGCGAGGGCAATCAGCGTCTCGCCGAAAGTCTCGGAAAGAGACGGGTGCGGTTGGATAAGCGCGGCCGCCTCCTCGGCGGTGGCCTCCCAATTGACGGCGAAATACCCGGCGCCGAGTTGTTCGGTCACCCACGGTCCGGCCATGTGCACGCCCAGGATCTGGCCAGCCGTTCCGTCGGCCCGCTTCTCGGCGATGATCTTGACGACGCCCTCGGTGTCGCCGATGATCTGCGCTCGGCTGTTGCCGCCGAAGGGATCCTTCTTCACGACGACGTCGTAGCCCTTCTCCTTGGCACTGGCCTCGGTCAGGCCACAGAAGGCGACTTCGGGGTTCGAGTAGATGGCCCACGGCACTCGGTCGTAGTCGACCGGCACGCTCGGCTCGCCGAGGATGCTCTTGATCGCCACGATCGCCTCGGCGAAACCAACGTGCGCGAGTTGGGGC